>Ga0209048_10006235_pt1 | contig 11185 bp, 8 predicted proteins | sample FrelakmetCRP12CR_FD_187146 | JGI IMG/M metagenome (GOLD analysis project Ga0209048, IMG submission 187146) | Freshwater lake sediment microbial communities from the University of Notre Dame, USA, for methane emissions studies - CRP12 CR (SPAdes)... | ecosystem: Environmental > Aquatic >... | reverse complement strand
TTGCTTTTGGGTTCGACCGCTTGATCATGCTCCTTTGCGGGTGCAGTTCCATTCGTGACGTGATCGCTTTCCCGAAGACTCAAAAGGCTACGTGCCTGATGAGTGGGGCCCCGTCTGAACCGGAGATCAACCAACTTCTGGAACTCTGTGTGCGAGTAGAAACCAGGCAGAGCACTTAGTAAAGCTCCACAGAATAAAGTGACCATAAGCCAAGAACGTCAACCCGCATGCTTTTGGCGGGAATCCAGAAGAAAAGCCTTGATGCCCGCCTTCGCGGGCATGACGGGTGATATCGAACACCCATTTATGTGGAGCTGTACTTAGCCATTGGCTCTCGGCTTTTAGCCCCTGGCTGTTAGCCCGATGATGTTAGTGCGTTGGGAATGCAGTTGGAAACCGAACGGAGGAGTTAACTCCATGGCCCGATGGAACAGCAAAAAACGGGTTCTGGATCACGAACATTCCAAGTACTGGCAGCACAGTCTGCTGGATATTCCGGGACCCAATCTGATGAGGGAGGTATTCCCCTACGACGAAGTGCCGCGGATAGACTTCGACCACAAACTGCTGCCCATCGATCCGGCAGAAGACATGTTTATAACCGACACCACTTTCCGTGACGGTCAGCAGGCTCGACCTCCCTATACGGTAAACCAGATTGGCACCATCTTCGACTTTCTTCACAGACTTTCCGGACCCAACGGGGTGATCCGCCACTCGGAGTTCTTTCTCTACACCGAGAAAGACCGCAAGGCCATTGAATTGTGCCTTGCCAAAGGCTATCGCTATCCGGAGATTGGCGGCTGGATTCGGGCGGTGGAGCAGGATCTCCAGTTGGTTGTTGAGATGGGCTTGAAAGAAACGGGCATCCTCACGTCTGTCTCCGACTATCACCTCTTCCTCAAGCTAAAAACCGACCGCAAGACCGCCATGAAAAACTATCTGGTTATTGTTCAGGCAGCTCTGGAGAAGGGGATTGTCCCCCGATGCCACTTTGAAGATATCACCCGGGCTGATATTTTTGGCTTTTGCATTCCGCTTGCTATCGAGTTGATGCGATTGAGAGAGGAGAGCGGAGTCGACATCAAAATCCGCCTGTGCGACACTTTGGGATTTGGGGTAACCTATCCCGGGGCTGCTCTGCCCAGGAGTGTACCGAGACTGGTCCGGGCGTTCATTGATGATGCTGGCGTTCCCGGACACCTGCTGGAATGGCACGGTCACAATGATTTTCACAAGGTGATCATCAATGCCACCACGGCCTGGCTCTATGGGTGCAGTGGCGCGAATGGCACCCTGCTCGGCTTCGGGGAGCGGACCGGAAATGCTCCCATTGAAGGACTCCTCATCGAATACATCGGCCTCAGAGGGGATACAAACGGCATTGACACCACGGCGATCACCGATGTTGCCGAGTATTTCAGGACCGAACTATCCTATCGTATTCCTCCGAACTATCCTTTCATCGGCGAAGAGTTTAACGCGACCCGCGCGGGGATTCATGTCGACGGGCTGGTGAAGGACGAGGAAATATACAACATCTTCAACACCGAGAAGCTGCTGAAACGACCCATCAGCATCATGATCGCTGATAAGTCCGGCATCGCCAGCATTTCCTATTGGGTTAACGTGCGGCTGGGGCTTGAGGGAGAGCGCCGTCTGGACAAACGCCACCCGGGAATTGCCAAGATGTACAAGAGAGTGATGCAGGAATACGAGCAGGGCCGAAACACTTCCATATCCACCGAGGAATTGGAGCGGTGGGCAAGACGCTATCTGCCTGAGCACTTTGTGAGCGAGTTCGACCTGCTCAAGCGGAAAGCCTATGCATTGGCCGCCCATCTGGTCGAAGCGGTGGTTGAAAGCGAAGTCATAAAGAGCATGGATCCCACCCGGCAAGAGATCCTTATGCAGGCCCTGCTGGATTTTAATCCCTTCATCCAGTACATCTACGTCACTGATGGCGAAGGCCGAAAAGTCACACGGAACATTACGCACATCACCGATAAGGCCAAGTATGAAAGCGCCAAGGTCGGGGAAGACCTCTCCGACCGCCCATGGTTTATTGAACCCATGAAAAACGGGAAGGTTCACGTAACAGACTTCTACACATCGCGGTACACTGGGGCGCTATGTATCACCGTTTCCGCTCCTATTACCAATAACTATGAAGAAATCGTGGGAATCCTCGGGATCGATATTCGCTTCGAAGATTTGGCTAAAATGGAAAGAAATGGCGATGTGTGAAAGAAGTCCCAGGTGCTGGGTCCTGAGTCCTCGGTGCTGTGAATCTCCGGGTTATGGGAAATATTTACGGAAGTCTCGAAGGCAGGTTTTGTGAGAAATTACCACTAAAACCATGCCCTAGACTTGGATCGGGATAGACCGGTGACCGTACCTCTTCAACGGCAAATTGGGATCGGCCTCCTTCTCGTCCTTTTTGTGGCCGGCTGCGCAAGCAAACCTCCCGCACCCGTTCCTCCATACGGACTCCGCACACAAAAACCCTACCAGATCAATGGCGTTTGGTACTATCCTCTGCCCTCAGCAGACGGTTATGTGGAAGAGGGCCTCGCCAGCTGGTACGGTTTGGAGTTCCACGGCAAACCGACATCCTGCGGTGAACCCTATGATATGTATGCCATGACTGCCGCACACAAGACGCTCCCTCTGGGAACTTATGTCAAGGTAACTAATCAGCGCAACGGACGCTCGGTGATTCTTCGCGTTAACGATCGCGGACCTTTTGTCTCCGGGCGCATCATCGATCTGTCCTGCCGGGCCGCCCGGGAACTGGGGTCCGCAACCCCCGGGCTGGCTCCAGTGCGGGTGGAAGCGGTGCAGGTGGCTGCCGAACAGCAGATCGCCGGAAACACCTACTGGAAAGTGTATCCTGTGCCGTCTTTCCGCTACGGGCTTTTTGCCGTTCAAATCGGGTCATTTCGTGACCAGAACAATGCCAATCGGCTGAAAGATAAAATGCAAAAGGGATACACGACGATCCAGATCCTTCCGGTTTCAGACCTAGACGGCTACCGCTATCGAGTCCAGGTGGGATCATACCAGGATATTCTTCTAGCTCAGGAGGAAATGAAGCGCCTGCGCAGCAACGGTTTCGCCGATGCTTTTGTGGTGGCGATGGAGGGCAAATAGCATGCTGGAATTAATCACATATCCTTCCGTACAGGCTGAGAGCAGGCTCTCCCATATTGCCACCCGCAAAATGGGAGCAGACCCGGCTCTCGAAAGGCAGGTATTACAGATTCTGGAAACCGTCAAACACCGGGGAGATTCCGCTCTCGTTGACTACACGAGGCAATTTGATGCTCCCGGTTTTGATGCAAAGCACCTCACGGTGAGCCAGGATGAAATCGACGCCGCATACGAAAAAGTCGATGCAGACTTCCTTGCTATTCTGAAGGCGGCTATTTCAAATATCGACGTCTTTCATCGCCATCAACTGCGGAGCTCCTATTTCATCACTAAGCCGGATGGGACCTTCCTGGGACAGATGGTAATGCCGGTTGCATCGGCCGGACTTTACATTCCGGGAGGCAAGGCTGGAGAAACCCCCCTCACTTCTTCCGTACTCATGAATGGCATCCCCGCTTGCCTTGCCGGCGTGAAAGACATCGCACTGGTTACACCGCCTCGTCACGATGGCTCCATAAATCCGTATCTGCTTGTGGCCGCGAGGGAAGTAGGGGTAACCAGGATTCACAAGGTTGGGAGTGCCTGGGCAATTGCAGCACTGGCATATGGAACAACTTCCGTACCTCGTACAGACGTCATTGTCGGCCCTGGCAATGTCTACGTCACCCTTGCGAAGAAACTGGTGGCAGGCCAGGTTGGCATCGATCTGCTCGCTGGTCCCAGTGAGATCCTCGTCATCGCCGACCGGGAGGCAAATGCGGAATACCTTGCAGCGGACCTCCTCAGCCAGGCAGAACACGATCCCATGGCTTCAGCCGTCTTGATTACGACCGACAGTCTCGTGGCAGAGAAGACCCTGAAGAGTCTTGATGCGCAACTGACGCAACTCCCGCGCAAGGAGATCGCCAGGGAGTCGCTGGAGAACTACGGGGCTTTTTTCCTGGTGGCGGACCTTGAGACGGCCGTCGATCTTGCCAATCGGATTGCTCCGGAACATCTGGAACTTCAAATCCAAGACCCGTGGGCCTGCCTCGGCAGAATAGCTCATGCCGGAGCTATATTCCTCGGTCACTATACTCCGGAAGCCGTGGGCGACTACTTCGCAGGATCGAATCACGTTCTGCCCACTGCCGGCACCGCGCGCTTTGCCTCCGCCCTGGGTGTGGAGAATTTTCTCAAACGTACGAGTGTCATTGCCTACTCGCGATCAGCCCTCCTCAGGGATGCTGACGCAATTCTGCGTCTGGCAGAACTCGAAGGACTCGAAGCCCATGCGGCGTCCGTACGCATCCGGATGAAAGAATAGTGCTGAGTCCTGAGTGGTCAGTGCTGAGTATTTTCGATCACCCAATTCAAGTATTCGGGTAATCCTTCGGCGATTGGAAAGGAAATGATTTCCGGCACCTCGTAGCTGTGGAGTTTTCGGATGCGGTTTTGGAGCGCGGGAAAAAGATCGGATTGTGTTTTCATAATGAGCAACTGTTCCTCGTCATCACAGATCTCTCCTTTCCAGCGATAGATCGAACGAATGCGAGGGACGACATTGACGCACGCAACCAACTGTTCCTCAACCAATGTTCGGGCAATGGATAAGGCTTCCTCACCGTTGCCAACTGTGACCATGACTATCGAAATATCACTCATGGAATCCCTCTCCCTTTGAGGTTTGATGAAAGCACATCATGCCGGGCAGTAATTCCCTTCACAATGAGCCGCATCCAACTTTGCCATCGAGCTTCTTTGAATGCCTCATAAGAGACATCCCGGCCGACACCTGGCTTCTATTGTTTAACAGCAATCCTACCTTAAAGGCTGCCATTTTTGAAGGTTTTACTGTTCCTGCCAACAAACTGGGACGTCTGTTACGACAGCCGCACATTGTGGCCCGTCTCCGGCGGTTCATCCGATCTGAAGCGGCCATTCTTGATGAAATTCTCCAGATATGGGGACAGGAACAACTTCCCGTCATGGCTTTCATGGAAATGCTCGACCAAAGCTTCTTGATCGAGAATCTACGGGATCTGAAGAACTTCATTGGGCCGGAGCGGTTTTTCGCCGGCCTCCATCTTTTGGGTTACCTCGAAGATAAGGATTTTCAAGAGCTGATCGGGGAAGAATTCTGGGACCGCCAAATTGACATGGGAATCCAGGAACTCTTTGCGCCTCTACGGCATCTCTGGAATAGATTCGTTCAGCAGTATCCCCAGGCGGAAGGCTGGTTTGAGAACGGACAATCAACCGCAAAAGAAAAACCAGAGGCGACCCATGAAGAGCCCGGGCAGACACTCCGCGGGCTAGCACGCAAATTGGAAGAGCGTTGCTTGAAACTGCAAACGAAACTGAACAAGGCGGAAGAGGAGAAGTCTCAACTGCAGCAAGAATCCACCCGACATCGTAAGGGACATGAGGAACTTAAAAAGCAGCTGGCAGAATCCGAAAGAACGTTTCTGATGCGACTGGAAGACTCACTGGCACGCATGCGTGCCGAGTGGTTTCAACGGTATCAGGCGCTCGACACCATCCCCTTTCAGGAAACGGCAGGGCGCCTCGACTCCCTGTTGCGGTGGACGGAACGGGCCTTTGATCTGCAGCGGCAGGCCGACGAGGAATATGGCCCGGTTGCGGCTGTCCGCCAGAAATTGCTCCATGTCGAGCTGTACCTCAAGGAAATCGAACGAATCTACGCGGATTCCCTGGTCGTTCATAGCGAGGTGTCAAGGGCAAGAGAGGCGCTCCTCGAGGCAAGAGAAAAGCTGCTCACGCTCCCGGGCATCCGTAAGGTTTTGAGACAGGAGCCGGCGCTAATTACAGCAGTTGATATGCGCCAGCGAATTCGCCTATTGGATGCAGTCCCTGAGAATTTGTCGAAGATTTCCGAACTCCAAACCATCCTCACTCGCTTCGTCGATCTTGGATTGATAGAAGACCCACAATCCATTCTTCAGGATATCGAGCACAAGAGACGGCAGATCATGGAGAGTCTGTATGCCCAATACCAGACATTTCAAGTACAAACATCTCACCACCGTCATTTCAGGAACCTCGAGGATTTCATAGAAAGTGGGGAGAGTAAGAAGTATGACGTGTACGTGGATGGTTACAACGTCCTCCTGAAATTGCAGGGCAAAGGCCGCAGTTCATCCCCTCTCGGGCTGACTGCTCCCAGAGAACAATTCATTGCTGCAGTGGTCAGGAAGAGTCGCCATTTCCGCAAGGTCTATCTGGTCTTTGACGGCCGGGAAGATTCCAGAGATCGTCAGGGAAATACGGAAATCATCTATACGGACAAGAGCCGGGGAAATACTGCCGATGCCCATATTATCCAGGCGGTTCAAAAGGGGAAAGACCGGCAGGTGCTGCTGGTGACAGCGGATCAAGAGATCATTCAAGCCGCGGAAGATCGGCTCTATGCTGTGGTTGGCCCATACCATTTTTACATGTTTGTCTATGATTTGCCGTTCCCTGAATCACCCTGACGCAAACGCATAAGCCAAGGTTATCAAATGTATTTGGACTGTGTGAGCGAATACAATCGGGACCAGTGGACCAGCTTCAAAGCCATAGAGAAGGTTGCAGCGGCCTGCCCGAATCTGAATTGGAGAAGCTGTCGGTGAGAGCGGTTGCATGTGGAGAATCAGCCCCATTTCCTGTGCCATGGTCCTTTGTGAGCAGGCAAAGCGAACGGTTTTTGGTGAAGTCCGCGGTGTTGAGGCCACGTGGGAACAACGCCGGATGCATGAGAAAGAATACACTCTGCCAACAAAACCCGTCCTCTTTGACGACCTTGAAAGGTACTTCATTAATCTTGGCGTCGTTTCACCTCACATGTACTTTCACAAAAGCCCGGGGTTGCTGAGACTCAAAGCTCGGTCCGGCCTCAAGATCCAAACTGTCACCAATCTTACGTCAAGCCGCCATTGTCATCCACCAGCAACCGAGGGGACCAACAATGACAACAGCATCCTTGATGCAGAAAATCTATGAGGGGATATTTCGCAAGAACCTATTTGACTCTTTCAAACCATTCCCCGATTCTGAAAAGGTCAGGCACATCATTGAAGCGTACCGGAAACTCCTGAGAGTTTTCCCGCCGGAAACCCTCGAATCGCTGGGGCGCCTCCCGCAAGAAATGCTGCGGGAGATGGCCAGGATCGGCCTGTTTGGGCTCTCGATTCCTGCTGCATACGGAGGCCTTGGCTTCAATACCTGGGAATACATGAGGGTTGTCGAACAGATGGTGCGGTTGGACATGGCGGCCGCCCTTGCTTCCCTTGCCCATCTATCCATCGGAGTGAAAGGAATCGAACTCTTCGGCAACGAATCCCAGAAACAAAAATACCTTGTGCCGGCTGCATCCGGAGAGATGATCTTTTCCTACGCTCTCACCGAGCCAAGAATCGGTTCTGACGCCCAGCATATCGAAACGAGAGCGGAGCTGTCTCCGGATGGCGGTCATTACCTCCTGAACGGGCAGAAAACCTACATTACTAATGCCAACTACGCTGCGGCCCTCACGGTCTTTGCGCAGATGGACCCGGCCCGACCGGGATTCATGGGCGCGTTCATTGTGGAGACGGGGTGGACTGGAGTAAAGATCGGGAAGGACATGCCCAAGATGGGTCTCAAAGCCAGTTCTACGGCGGCGATTCAGTTCCGGGACGTGAGCGTGCCAGTCGGAAACCTCCTTGGGCAGCCAGGTGATGGATTCAGGATCGCCATGACCGTCCTCAACTATGGCAGGCTTGCCCTCGGTGCTGCGTCCCTGGGCATGATGCGCCAGTCCCTTGAAGACATGGGCAAACGGTCATCAGCTCGGGTCCAGTTCGGCGTTCCCATCAGGGACTTCCCCTTGATCCAGGAAAAGTTGGCCAGGGCGAAGGTCAACAACTTTGTCAGCGCTGCTGTAAACGATTTTACCGCTGCCCTCTTGGAGGAGAATCCAAAGGGCAACCTGGCCGTCGAAACATCCCACTGCAAGCTCTTCGGAACCACTCGCGCCTGGGATACTCTTTATGATGCGTTCCAGGTTGCCGGAGGATCCGCCTATCTCGCCACCAATCCTTATGAAAAACGCCTGCGGGACTTTCGCGTCGCCACAGTCTTCGAGGGGACCACGGAAATTCACTCGATCTATCCGGCTCTCACTGCGCTGCGTAATTTGAGCAGGGAGGTCAGGCAGGTGGGGGAAAAGTCATCTTCCAGAGTTCGTTTTTTCCTAACAAACCTGTTCCGCAGGGCCGAGTGGCCACTGGAGGTCAAGGACAGGACCCTGAAAGAAGCTTCCAATCTTGCCCGAGCAATTGCCAGCACGATCAGGAGGTTACTGCTTCTGGGATCGGCTGTTTATGGGAATAAAGCATCGGAAAAACAGTTCTTCCTGCGCCGAGTCACGACTCTTAGCCTCTATCTATACGGACTTCTGGCGGTCCTGGCGAAGCTCGCGTCTGAACAAAAGGCCGGCTTGCTCAAGAAAGACGATCTGATCCTTCTTGGCTATTTTTTGGAAGAGGTAAAAGAATCAAGAAAGCAGAATGGAAGGCTTTTTGATTCCAGGAAGGAGCGGTCAACCGCCTCCGTAGCAAGGGCTTCTTCTTGACATCTACCCAGTTGAGCTTCCAGCAAGTGACATCTCTTGTCATTTGCCCAAACCGTCACGACTCGTGCGTCACAACGGAGGATGACAGACCGATACTCTGAGAGTGGCCATGAATCAATCCTCCAGAGGACGCAGGCAATCCTGCGGGAAGCGGTGAGTTCCCTTCTCGTCCAGGCTAACCTCAATGAGTGCTTCCGGGTCATTCTTGGAGGTATCCGGATCGGTGATGATGCCGTGCATTCCAATATACTTGTTCATGTAGTCTTGCCAGCTCTCATCATCCGATTTCCTGTGTACTTCAACTCGTTGCCCTTTTCGAAACGGCATTTTCCCTCCCTCTCTTTCCGTTCGGAATCCTTCGCCGCACGGTCAGAAGATGATTCCCCCACTTGTCAGCGCTGGGGAGCTGTCCAAGAATTGTCATTTACCGTGAAAATGACCCCTACGAAATCATTAGACTTTTGGGGCATCGATTTTCATGGCTGGGGGTGAAAGGTCCTTTCATGAACATTTCGAGCCAAAGGCGAGAAATCTTGTTGGTTTGAGTGGCCGACTTTTCAGATTTCTCATTTAGCTACGCTTCGTTCGAAATGACAGAAAATGAGTTTTCGGACAACCCCTTAAACGAAGTTGCATTCAACGCATTAACATTCCGTTCGCCCTGAGGTATCGAAGGGCGAACGCATCGTGGAAGTTCATGCTTCCATACCTCAGCACGAACGTGGTTGGCGGCCTGCACGACAGTCGTCTTCTGAATGCAACTTGGTATTAGAACGGGGGCTGGTTTTCAGCGTGACTGGCCGCCATGAACTGCTGAGCACAATCACCACAAAGCGGCCGTCCCACCAGCGGCAAACCGGCCGCACGCAACCGCTGGGAGAAATATTCCTTGTACCTGGCCGATCCGACCACCGCGCCGCATTGCTCACATCGTTCAACCTGGACACGGTTCAAGACGGTTCCACACAGGCACAGAGATCTCTCACCCTGCTGGTCCCGCATCACCATCGCCTCATTCGGGCAGTTGGCCGCACAGGCTCCACAGGCGATGCATCTCTCCGAGGTGCTTCTGAAATCGCTTGCAGTCGGATGATCAAAATCCAGATAGCCCAACTCCAGGGCATTCACTCCCATACCATCTCGACAGATTTCCACACAACGACCGCAACGTCGACAAATATCGCACCGCAGGCACCTCCTGGCTTCCTCCCGGACCATGTTTTCCGGGTAACCCAGTTCCACCTGCTGAAAGGTGATGCGCCTGCGATCGGTGTTGAGTAGTGGCATTTGAGGCCGATCAAGTATCATCTTGGTAGAAGCGGGAACTTCGATGCATTCCAGTCGACGGCGACGCACGGGCACCGGCGGCATTTCCGGCTGGGGAATCCCGTGCAAGTAACGGTCAATGGCCTCAGCAGCCCTTTTTCCTGCTCCGATCGCTTCCACCACTGTCGCCGGTCCGGAAACCGCATCCCCTGCTGCAAATACCCCGGGGATGGAGGTCTCCATGGTAATGTTATTGGCAACAATGGTTCCCCGCCGGGACCACTTCAGCTCCTTCAGAGGAAGCAGCCCATCGTTCTCAATCGTTTGGCCGATGGCCGCAATCACCGCGTCCACTGATAGAAGATGGTCACTGCCTTCGATGGCCACAGGTCGCCTTCTACCCCGCTCATCAGGCTGTCCCAGTTCAGCCCTGAGGCAAAGCAGGCCGCTCACCTTTCCATCCGCGCCCCTGACTTCTTTTGGAATGGTAAGAAAACAGCAGGATACGCCCTCTTCTTCCGCTTGATGAACCTCTTCCTCATGGGCAGGCATTTCCGCACGGGACCGGCGGTAGACCAGAGTGACCTGTTCACACCCCAGTCGGATACAGGTGCGAGCTGCATCAATGGCCACATTGCCGCCGCCGATGACCGCTACCCTCTTGCCGGACGATCGCCGGTTGCCGAGGGACACGCGGCGCAGGAAATCAACCGCATTGATCACCTGCGGGAAATCATCCTCGCCAGGAACCATAAGCTTGTAGGCGCCATGGGCCCCGATCGTCACCAGGAAAGCTTCAAAGCCCTCCCCCTTCAACTGTTCAATGGTCACGTCCGCACCCAGCCGAGTGTTGAGCCGGATCTCCACCCCCAGGTCCGTGATCTTCTCCACTTCGCGGTCGATGACTTCCCGCGGCAACCGATAGCGAGGAATCCCGACCATCATCATCCCCCCCGCAACCGGGAGAGCTTCGATGATGGTTACCCGATAGCCTTTCAGAGCGAGAAAGTTAGCCGCGGTCAATCCTGCCGGCCCGGCACCGACAATGCACACCTTACGGCCATTGTCGGCGGCCTTCGCCGGACTGCGATAAGTCCCCTCCGACATTGCCCGCTCTGCCGCAAAACCTTTCAGGTATTTAATGGAGATAGGCTCATCCAGCCGTCCACG
>Ga0209048_10006234_pt1 | contig 11185 bp, 10 predicted proteins | sample FrelakmetCRP12CR_FD_187146 | JGI IMG/M metagenome (GOLD analysis project Ga0209048, IMG submission 187146) | Freshwater lake sediment microbial communities from the University of Notre Dame, USA, for methane emissions studies - CRP12 CR (SPAdes)... | ecosystem: Environmental > Aquatic >... | reverse complement strand
TGCGCTGGTACGTCGACCCGCTCGACGGGACCACCAACTACGCCCACGGCGTGCCGCACTTCGCGGTGAACGTCGCGGTGGCCGACCTGTCCGGGCTCGCCGCCGGCGCGACCCTCGACCCCCTGCGAGACGAGCTCTACGTGGCGGGCCGCGGGCACGGTGCCTTCCTCGGCGGCGACCCGATCGCCGTGTCGCGGGCCGCGGAGCTCCGCCACGCGCTCCTCTGCACCGGCTTCCCCTACGACATCCACAAGGACCCGGAGCCGGTGCTGCAGGTGTTTCGCGCCTACCTGGGGCGGGCGCGCGCCGTGCGCCGGTTCGGGGCCGCCGCGCTCGACCTCGCCTACGTCGCCGCGGGGCGCTTCGACGGCTTCTGGGAGATGAAGCTCAAGCCCTGGGACGTCGCGCCCGGGATCCTGCTCGTGACGGAGGCCGGCGGGCGGGTGGCGGACTTCGCCGGCGGGGACGACATGCTCTTCGGCGGCACCATCTGTGCCGCGAACCCGCTGCTCCACCCCATGCTCCTGCAGGTGCTGGCGGAGGTCAGGGAGGGCCGGGGGCACTGAAGCGGAGCCGGTACACCGACTCCGGATCGACGTAGGTGTCCCCCACCTTGGTGCCGAAGTGCAGGTGCGGCCCGGTGACCCGCCCGGTCTGCCCCACGCGCCCGACCACCTGGCCCCGCCGCACGTGCTCGCCGGGGCGGGTGTCGAAGTCCGACAGGTGGAAGTAGACGGTGAAGAGCCCCGCCCCGTGCGAGAGGACGAGGCTCTTGCCCGAGGCGTAGCAGTCGCGGGCGAGCACCACGAGCCCGTCGTTCGCCGCCGCGATGGGCGCGCCCACCGCGCCCGCGAAGTCGGTGCCGAAGTGCTGCGACTGCTTCTTCCCGTTGAAGAGCCGCCTCTCGCCGAAGGCGGCCGTCACCTCCGCGTCCCGCGGGCGCGCGAACGGCTCGCCGAAGAGGGGAGGCCCGAAGGGCTGGTCGTAGGCCCTGTTGAAGGCGGCCTGGTCCTCCTCCATGCGCCTCTTCTGCGCCTTCGACGGGTTCAGGTAGCGGGGCGCGACCTTGAGGCTACTCTCGGGGAAGTGGGCCTCCACCACCTCTGCCGAGGCGCGGAGCGGCTCGGACGCGCCCGGAAGCCGGACCTCGACCGCGAGGGTGCCCGGCCCGAGCTCCACCGGGAGCGCGGCCAGGGCCTGGTACCCGCCCGCCACCGGGAAGAAGCGCAGCTCGCGCCCGGCCACCGTGGCGGAGGGGGCGGACCCAAAGCGCTCGACCGTGACGAGGAGCGCGTCGCCGGGGCGTACCCGCCCGGGCTCGACCCGCACCGCGGGCGCGGCGGGAGGCGAGGCATAGGGCTCGCCCGCCTTCGCGCCCCCGTCTGCCGGGGCAGAGCCGGCCATGGCGACGATCGCCAGGGCGAGGTAATCATGTCGCGCCATGGAAGCCTTCAAGCCGCACCTCGCCGGGCTCGCCGCCTACCCCTACAGGAAGGTGGAAGCCCCCATCAAGCTCGACCAGAACGAGAGCCCCTGGGACCTGCCGCTCGACCTCAAGGAGCGGGCCATGGCCCGGATGCGGGAGACCCCCTGGAACCGCTACCCCGACATGCACGCGGAGGGGGTGCGCGCGCTCGTGGCCCGCTTCCAGGCGTGGCCCGAGGAGGGAGTGGTGGTCGCTCCGGGGTCGAACTTCCTCGTGCTCGCCCTCGCGCTCGCCGCGAACCGGGTGCTCGACACCTCTCCGTCCTTCGCCTTCTACGAGGGGGCGGCGAGGCTCGCCGGCACGCCCTTCGAGGCGGTCCCGCTCGAGGAGGGGTTCGCCTTGCCCGTCGAAGGGCTGCTCGCGAGGATGGGTGCGCAAGCCGGCGTCCTCTTCCTCGCCCTTCCGCACGCTCCCACCGGCGCGCTCTTCCCGGAGCCGGAGGTGCGCCGCCTCGCGGACAGGGCGCGGGAGAAGGGGTGGCTCCTCGCCCTCGACGAGGCCTACTTCCAGTTCTCGGGGACCGACCACCGCGGCCTCGCTCGCGAGAACCCGTCCGTCGTGCTCCTCAGGACCTTCTCGAAGGCCTTCGGCCTCGGCGGGGTCCGGGCAGGCTACCTGCTCGCCGCGCCGGAGGTGGCGTCGAGTCTCCAGGCCATGCTCCCTCCCTTCGACGTGCCGGTGCACACGGCGGCGGTGCTCGCCACGGTCCTCGAGGTCCCGGAGCGCGCGAAGGAGGCGGCGGCGCGCCTCGTCGCCGAGCGCGACCGGATGATTTCCGCCCTGGCGCGCCACCCGACCTGGGTCGCCTCCCCGAGCCGGGCGAACTTCTTCCTGGTGCGGACGCCGGACGCCGAGGCGGCGTGGAAGGGGCTCCTCGAGGCCGGCGTCCTCGTCCGCCGCCAGGATCACCTTCCCGGCCTGCGGGGCTGCCTGCGGGTCTCGGTCGGCACGCCGGCCGAGAACGACGTCTTCCTCCGGGCCGCGGCGGCCCTCCGCTAGAGGGAATCGGCCGGGACCGGTCGACCTGCGAGCGCGATCTGGCCTAAAATGGCGCGAGGCAGGAGGGGCAGCATGCCGATACCGTGGACTCCGGCGCTCGCGATCGGCGTCCCGGAGATCGATCAGCAGCATCAGGAGCTCTTCGCGCGCATCGAGCGGCTCGTCGACGGCGTGGCGAGGGGAGACGCCGTCCAGATCGAGCTCCTGCTCGACTTCCTCGGCGGGTACGCGGAGAAGCATTTCGGCGCCGAGGAGCGCTGGATGATCCGGAGCGCCTACCCGAGCTACCTGCGCCACAAGTCGGAGCACGAGCGCTTCATCCGCGACTACGAGCGCATGAGGCTCGAGTACCGGGACAAGGGGCCGAACGCCCTCGTCGGGATGCGGGTGAACAACTGGATCGGCGAGTGGCTGAAGGGCCACATCAGCCACTCCGACATGGAGCTCGGCCGCTACCTCGCCGCCAAGCTCTCCAGCCAGGACCTGGCGGGCGGTATCTGGGAACCGGGCGGGTGACCCGGCCCGTCAGGAGCCCGAAGCCACCGACGGTCGCGAGGAACGGGTGCAGGCGCTCCTCCTGCCGGCGGCGGCCCGGCGCGGGAGGGCCCCCTTGGACGGTCGACGCGCCGCCGGAGCGGGCTAGTGCTCGACCTTGAAGCCGATCCGGACCGTGACCTGGAACTCCGAGACCTTGTTGCCCTTGATGGCGCCGCGGACCTCGGCCACCTCGAACCAGCTCATGTTGCGGACGGTCTTCCCGGCCTCGGCGACGGCGGCCCGGATTGCCTCCGCGACGCTCTCCGAGGACGTGCCGACGACCTCGATCTTCTTGTAGGCGGCCATGGTCTTCTGCTCCTTTCGAGAGCGCTCGGGGTGGAATGCGAGGTGGCCGGATGTAAGCACGAAGTCGCTTCGCGCGTCGACACACTTGCGCCGTCGACCGCGCTCGACGCGGCGCGCCACTTGACTCAGCCAGCCCCAAATCGATAGTTAAGGCCGGTTCGGGCCCGGGGAGGGTGCTTTCGACTCCAGGAACGCGAGGGAAGATGGCCGATCTATTCGATAAGTGCGCCGCATGGAAGGACGCCCAAGTCCTGAAGCTGGCGGGCCACTACCCCTACTACCGGGTCATCGAGGAGACGGACGGCACCGAGGTGGTCGTGGACGGCAAGCGCCTCATCATGGCTTGCTCGAACAACTACCTCGGGCTCGCGAACGACCCGCGCGTCAAGGAGGCGGCCGCCGACGCCGCCCTACGCTGGGGGGCGTCCACCTGCGGTTCCCGCATCCTGAACGGCACGCTCACGCTCCACGACCAGCTCGACCACAAGCTCGCGAGCTACCTCGGGAAGGAGGCGGCCGTCTGCTTCTCGACGGGCTTCCAGACGAACGTCGGGACCATCGGCTCCCTCGTCCTGCGCCACGACCTCATCTTCGCCGACCGGATGGTGCACGCCTCCCTCGTCGAAGGCATGCACGCGGCCTACGGCGAGACGAAGCGCTTTCGCCACAACAACATGGAGGACCTCGAGCGGCTGCTCGCGAACTCCGACCCGGACGCCGGGAAGCTCATCGTCGTCGACGGCGTCTACTCGATGGAGGGAGACCTCGCGAACCTCCCCCGGATCGTGGAGCTGAAGAAGAAGTACGGGGCCCGCCTGATGGTCGACGAGGCCCACGGCTTCGGGGTCATGGGGCCCGGCGGCCGCGGAACGGGCGAGCACTTCGGCGTCCACGAGGACGTGGACCTGGTGATGACGACCTTCTCCAAGTCGCTCGCCTCCATCGGCGGGGTGATCGCCGGGCCGGCCGACGTCCTCAACTGGATCAAGCACAAGGCGCGGGCCCTCGTCTTCAGCGCCTCGATGACCCCGCCGGCGGCGGCCGCGGCCTTGAAGGCCCTCGAGATCATCGAGAAGGAGCCGGAGCGGCGCGAGAGGCTGTGGGACATCTCCGAGAGGGTCCACCGCGAGCTGCGCGGGCTCGGCTTCGACACGACGCCGTCTGTCTCCCCCGTGGTCCCGGTGATCATCGGCGACCAGGCCCTGTGCTTCAAGTTCTGGCGACGGCTCACCGACCTCGGCCTGTTCGCGAGCCCGGTCGTGCGCCCCGCGGTCGAGCACGAGCTCGTGCGGACGGTCTTCATGGCCACGCACACCGACGAGCACATCGACCGCGCGCTCGAGATGTTCCGGACGGCCGGCCGTGACCTGGGCATCATCCCCTACGAGCGCCCGCACACCCGCGTCGAGGTGAAGATGGCCCGGCCGGGCGTCACCGGCTTCTTCTCCTCCCACGACGCGGACACCACCGTTCCCGGCGCGCAGGACGGCGGAGGCCGGCTCGAGATCGCCGACGTGCTCTTCCAGGCGGGAGCCCCCTGGTCGCAGCGCCTCTCCGACGCCGCCGAGATGATCACCTGGAAGGCGGTCAACGCGGGCCCCGAGGACCTGAGGCAGCTGAAGGAGCTGCCGGTGCGCCTGTGGGAGAAGCGGCGGCAGATCCCGACGCTCCTCCTTTCGGCCGGCATGAACCTCATGTCGCGGCGCCGCGAGAACGGCGCGTCCTCCGACCGCGACGCCTAACCCATCTCAGAGTTCGCCAGGACACCCGCCATGACCAGGCCTGTCGCCGTGCCCAGGATCACCGAGGTCGCCCAGCCCGCGAAGGACGTCGAGGTGTCGCTGGTGACGACCGGCCTCGAGAAGGACCGCTTCGTCCGCTTCCAGTGGGAGCCGTACAAGAGCGACCCCTTCTGGGTGCCGCCCCTCCTCATGGAGCGGCACGAGTTCCTCGACGCCACGAAGAACCCTTTCTACCGCCACGCCGAGGTGGCGCTCTTCCTCGCCACCCGCGAGGGGAAGCCGGTGGGGCGCATCGCCGCGGTCGAGGACCGGAACTACAACGCCTTCCACGGGTCGAAGGTCGCCTACTTCGGGCTCTTCGAGTGCATCGACGACCAGGGCGTCGCGGCCGCGCTCGTCGCCGCGGCGCGGAACTGGGCGCGCTGGCGCGGGCTCCGGCAGCTCATCGGCCCGATGAGCCTGTCCACGAACTACGACTGCGGCCTGCTCGTGGACGGCTTCGACTCCTCGCCGTACGTGATGACCGGCTACAACCCGCCCTACTACCAGGAGCTGCTCGAGTCGTGCGGCTTCACGAAGGCGAAGGACCTCTACGCCTTCGAGCGGTCGGCGAAGATCCCTCCGCCCGAGCGCTTCGTGCGGGTCGCCGACAAGATCCGGTTGCACGCGGGCATCTCGGTGCGCGCGCTCGACCTCGACGACTTCGAGAACGAGGTGGGGCGCATCAAGGCGGTCTACAACTCGGCCTGGGAGAAGAACTGGGGCTTCGTGCCCATGACCGACGCCGAGTTCGACAAGCTCGCGAAGGACCTGAAGCCGATGGTGGTCCCCGACCTGGCGCTCATCGCCGAGAGCCACGGCGAGCCCATTGCCTTCTCCCTCACCATCCCGGACATCAACCAGGCGCTCAAGCACATGGGCGGCCGGCTGACCACCTTCGGAATCCCCATCGGCCTCGCCAAGCTCCTCTGGTACCAGAGGCGCATCACCAAGGTGCGGCTCATGGCGCTCGGCATCAAGGAGGGCTGGCGCCGCCGCGGGATCGACGCGGTGCTCATCGTCGAGACCATCCGGCGCGCCGACCGGCTCGGGTACGAGGGGGGCGAGGTGAGCTGGACCCTCGAGGACAACGACCTCGTCAACCGAGCCATCGAGGCCGCCGGGAGCCGCCGCTCCAAGGTCTACCGGATCTACGAGACGGCCGTCGAGTAGCCGTGCGCTGGCTCCTCACCGGGGCGACCGGCTTCATCGGGCTGAACCTCGCCGAGCGGCTCGTCTCGCGCGGGGACGAGGTCCGGGCGCTCGTTCGCGATCCCTCGCGCGCTTCTGAGCTCCGCTCGCTCGGGGCGACGCTCGTCCAAGGAGACGTCTCCCGCCCCGGGAGCCTCGCCGGGGCGGTGGGCGGCGTCGACGCGGTGGTGCACCTCGCCGGCCTGGTGAAGGCGGTCACCCGGGAGGAGCTCTTCGCCGTGAACGCCGCCGGCACGGGTGCCCTCGCCCGGGCCGTGGCCAGGACCGGGCGGACGCGCTTCGTGCTCGTCTCGTCCCTCGCCGCCGCGGGGCCGTCCGCGCCCGGGCACCCGCGGACGGAGGAGGAGCCAGCGAGCCCGGTGAGCCTCTACGGCGAGTCGAAGCTCGCGGCCGAGGAGGCCGCGCGCGAGGTGGCGGCGGACGTGGACGTGACGGTGGTGCGCCCGGGGCTCGTCTACGGCCCCCGCGACAAGGAGATGCTGCCCGCGCTCTTCCGCATGGCCCGCTCGGGCGTGGTGGTGAAGGCCGGATTCGGCGACAAGCGCTACAGCGCCATCCACGTCGAGGACCTGTGCGAGCTCATCGTGCTCGCCGCCCTGCGCGGCAGGCGGCTCGCGCCCTCCGGGACCGAGGGCGTCTACTTCGCGGACGACGGGGTGGAATACACCTGGGAGGACCTGGCCCGCTCGGCGCTCCAGGCGCTCGGGCGCCGCGGGGTGGTGGTGCCGGTGCCGGAGGCGGTGAGCTGGCTCGTCGCCGGGGCCTCCACCGCGGCGGCCCGGTTGACCGGCCGCGCGGCCATCTTCTCGCTCGACAAGATGCTCGAGATCCGCGAGGCGTACTGGACCTCGTCGAGCGAGCGGGCGCGGCGGGAGCTCGGCTGGGCTCCCCGGCTCGGCCTCGCCGAGGGGATGCGCCGGTCGGTGGAGTGGTTCCGGGAGCGCGGGCTCGTCTAGCGCGTCAGCGCGCCTCGGCCGCCGCCTTCTCGTCGCGGGGCATCGTCCCGAAGACGTAGTCCCAGAACGGCGTCGACACCCCGTAGCGAGCGTCGGGACACTTGAAGTGGTGCAGGTAGTGGTGGCGGCGCAGCCGCTGGCCGACCTCGCTCCGCGGCTTCACGTGGTGCACCGCGTAGTGGGTCATGTCGTACCAGAGGTAGCCGATGACGAGACCCGCGAAGATGGGGTCGAAGAGGTGCGGGCCCGCCGCGAGGTAGATGGGCACGCCGAAGAGGACGGCGAGCAGGATGGAGAACACGGGCGGCATCACCAGCCGGTCCGGGTCGTGCGGCCAGTCGTGGTGGACGCCGTGGATAAGGAAGTGGACGTCCTCTGCGAGCTCGGAGCCGGGGCTGGGCTTGAAGTGGAACACCCAGCGGTGGAGCAGGTACTCGAGGAGCGTCCAGGAGGCGAGCCCGCCGGCGAGGGCCGCGCTGAAGGCGCCGAAGGAGAGGGTGGGGTCCCTAAGGCCCTTCGCCATCCAGTAGAGGATGGCCGGGACCCAGACCGCGAGGACGTGCCAGGGCTTCACCCGGGACAGGTACTTCTCGATCCACTCGACGCGGAACATCCGCGGGCTGCCATTCTGCGGGGCATGGTGGCCGGGCGGGCGCGGCACGAGCCAGAACATGCGAGGCCTCTCCTCTCGGGTGCGATGCGGAGGCTACCTCTTAGCAAAGTCCGAGCCGGGACGCATCCTTCCCGTTTGGGAACGCGGCGCCCCGCACGAGGAGGCGGAGGGACGCCGCTCGCGCCCCGTCAAGGCCTTGCCGGAAGGGGGCGGCCGTGGGAAGAGGCACGCCCCGGTGCTCGACCTCTCGACGCTCAACCCTCCCCAGCGCGAGGCGGTGACGGCCCCCGAAGGCCCGCTGCTCGTGCTCGCCGGCGCGGGATCCGGCAAGACCCGCGTCATCGCCCACCGGGTTGCCTGGCTCCTCGAGGAGGGAGAGCCGCCCGAGTCGATCCTGGCCGTCACCTTCACGAACAAGGCGGCGGCCGAGATGAAGGACCGCGTCCGGGTCCTCGCCGGCAGGCCGGGGGGGAAGGTCCAGGTCTCGACGTTCCACGGCTTCGGCCTCTGGCTGCTCGGGGAGGAGCACGTGGCGGCGGGCCTGCCGCGGCGCTTCACCATCTGCGACGCCGGCGACCAGGTGGCGCTCGTGAAGCGCTGCCTGAAGGAGGTGAAGGTCGACGACCGGAGCTTCGACGTGCGCAGGCTCCTCGCCATCGTCTCGCGGGCGAAGAACGCGCTCGCGGAGGAGATCCCGGTGCGGGGCGAGGGACAGGGGGACGACTACGACCTCGCCGCCGCCCACGTGTTCCCGCGCTACCAGGAGGCTTTGCGGGCGCAGCGGGCGGTGGACTTCGACGACCTCATCGCCCGGCCGCTCGCGCTCCTCGCCCGGGAGCCTTCGATCCGCGAGAAGTACCGCTCGCGCTTCCGCCACCTGCTCGTCGACGAGTACCAGGACACGAACGACGGGCAGCGGAGGCTCCTCGAGCTCCTCTCCGGCGCCGGGGGGGCGAGGAAGGGGAGGGGGCGCTGGAAGGGGCGGAGCCTCTGCGCGGTGGGCGACGACGACCAGGCGATCTACGGCTGGCGCGGCGCGGAGGTCGAGAACATCCTCCGCTTCGAGCGCCACTTCCCGGGGGCGCGCCTCGTGCGCCTCGAGCAGAACTACCGCTCGACGGGCAACATCCTCGGGTGCGCGAACGGCGTCATCGCCCGCTCGCCGGTGCGTCACGCGAAGAAGCTGTGGACCGAGGCCCCGGGCGGCGAGCCGGTCCGGGTGGTGGCGCTCGAGGACGAGGCGGAGGAGGCCCGCTTCGTCGCGGCCGAGATTCTCCGGGCGAGGGGCGAGGGGCGGGACTTCGGCGACTTCGCCGTCCTCTACCGCCTGAACGCCCAGAGCCGCCCCCTCGAGGAGGCCTTCCGCGAGGCCGGGGTCCCGCACGCCGTCCGCGGAGGGCCGGCCTTCTTCGACCGCTCGGAGGTGCGGGACGTGCTCGCCTGGCTCAAGGTCGCGATCGCCCCCCACGACGACGTCTCGCTCGCTCGCGTGGTGAACGTCCCGCCGCGCGGCATCGGGGACGTCTCGCTGGCGCGGCTCGGCGAATGGGCCTCCGCCTCCCAGGTGCCCATCTGGGAGGCCCTCTCGCGAGCCGCCGTGGTCCCGGGACTCCCCCGCGGGTCCGCCGAGAAGATGCAGGAGCTCGTGGCGCTCGTCGAGCGCTTCCGGGTCCGCTTCCGCGCCGGTCCGCTCGCCACGGCGGCCCGGGCGATGGCCGAGGACCTGGGCCTCGACGCCTGGATGCGCTCGAGCGTCCAGTCCGCGGAGGCGGGCCAGCGAAAGGTGGACGCGATCGAGGGCGTCATCCGCTCCCTCGAGGCCTACGAGGCGCGGGAGCGCCGCCCCTCTCTGGAGGGGTTCCTGCAGCGCCTCGCCCTCGACTCGCGCGACGAGGAGCCGGAGGAGGCGGACGGCGTGACGCTCATGACGCTCCACGGAGCGAAGGGGCTCGAGTTCCCGGTGGTCTTCCTCCTGGGCTGCGAGGAGGACCTCCTCCCGGTGGCGGGCATCCAGGGAGAGGCGCGCGACCTGGAGGAGGAGCGGCGCCTCGCCTACGTGGGCATCACCCGGGCGCGCGAGGTGCTCTGGCTGACGCGGGCCAAGGTGCGCGCGAAGCGGGGGAAGATCGACCCGCGGACGCCGAGCCGGTTCCTCTCCGATCTCCCCGCGGGCGCCTTCGCGAACCACGACCCGGCCGGGGCGGCCTCTGCCGCCGACGCGGCGGCGCGGTCGACCGAGGTGATGGCGGCCCTGCGGGCGCGGCTCGGCTCCGGGCGCCCGTAGAGGGCCTGGGCGCCCCGGCCCCTGGGCCTCGGAGCCTAGCCCCGCGCGGGGCGGTGGGTACCGCTCCCACAGGACAGGCGACGTCACGAATGGGCAACGCCCGGCGATCGGGCCTGACCGGCGCGCGCGCCACGCTATGATGCCCGCTCGCAGGCCGGACGCGGAGGGAGAGCCGCTGCGCCGAGCATCAACGAGCATCAACGGGAGGAAGACATGACGAGATCGATCCGGGCGTGGCTTGTCGCCGCCGCCGTCGCGGTTCTGCCGCTCGCCGCGCGGGCGCAGGCGTCGCAGGAGAAGGGCCTCGGGAACTTCAGCGTCATCGGGGCCGAGGTGAACACCGGGAAGCCGGTGCAGAGCCTCAAGGCGGGCTGGCCGCAGGTGGACTTCGGCTACAACCTGGGCCTCTCGAAGACGATGGACATCACGCCCACGTTCAGCCTCCTCTACGGCGTCGAGGGATCGACCTACACGCAGTTCGGCCTGGGACTGTCCGCGCCGCTCCGCTTCGACCTCGGGCGCGTGGGCACGGAGGCGAGGCTGCTCCTCCACGTGGACCCGGGCATGGCCATCTTCTTCGGCTCGAGCAGCGCCTGCGTGGTCTTCAACCCCTTCACCGGCCAGTGCATCTCCTACGCCAACGTGAACGGCTACGGAACGGGCACCCAGTTCGCATTCACCTTCCCGGTCGGCGTGGTCCTCGGCTTCCCGATCGTCCACGGCCTCGAGGTCGGCGGCGGCCTGGACCTCCAGCTGGCGCTGGTGGTGACGAGCCCCGTGAACTTCCTCATCGGCCCGTGGGCCGGGCCGTACGTCGAGTACCACTTCGACAACCCCAACATCGCCATCGGGCTCGACACCCGCTTCGGCGCGGCCATCAACACGGCGAGCGGCTACGGGACCTGGTTTGCCTTCAGGGTCCAGGGCATCGTGGCCTACCGGCTCTTCTAGGGGCGCGAGGCCACCTCCTTCCGGCGCCCGCGCCCCGACGGGGCCGCGGGCGCTTCCGCA
>Ga0209048_10006233_pt1 | contig 11185 bp, 5 predicted proteins | sample FrelakmetCRP12CR_FD_187146 | JGI IMG/M metagenome (GOLD analysis project Ga0209048, IMG submission 187146) | Freshwater lake sediment microbial communities from the University of Notre Dame, USA, for methane emissions studies - CRP12 CR (SPAdes)... | ecosystem: Environmental > Aquatic >... | reverse complement strand
CTCACCCCGAATGCCTTGAAGACCATCAAGGAGATCCGCAGCGCCGACGACTGGGGCTTGGACGCATCAGCTTTTCAAACCCCGGCGAATCCCGGGCCAGCGGCAAAGCCCGAAGCCTTGGCCGATGCTGAACTCAAGCTGAGCCTTGCCGTCTTGAAGTACGCGCGACATGCGCGCGGCGGCCGCCTCGATCCTCCTTCCCTCAGCGAGATCATCGACAGGCGGCCTCATATTTACGACCCCAAGTCGGTGCTGAGAGCGATCGCCGCGGCAGAGTTTGCCGATGCCTATCTGCGCAGCCTTCATCCAAAGAACGAGCAGTTCAAGCGCCTCAGGCAAGCGCTTCTCGGTAGTGGCGGTTCCCCGTCGCGGATTCCCGTCGGCCCGAACTTCAGGCCGGGCGATAACGATTCGCAGATCGCCCTGATCCGGAAGCGGCTAGGGGCAGGTGTCGATGGGAGGCGAGACACCGTCTACGACAACGCGCTGCTCCAGGCGGTGAACAGATATCAGAAAGAACACGGCCTCCGCGTCACAGGCATTATCGACCAAAGCGTGCGGGCTTCGCTCAATGAATCTGGAGGCAGGCAATCGGCGTCCGGCCCACCGGATGAAAGGAAGCTGCGCATTCTCGTTAACATGGAGCGTTGGCGCTGGATGCCGGATGACCTCGGCAGCTTTTACGTCTGGGACAGCATCCCCGAACAGGTCACGCGGGTCTTTGATCGCGGCAAGGTGGTGCTTATGGAGCGGATCGTCGTTGGACGGCCGACCACTCCGACCCCGACTTTCAGCGCAAACATGCAGTTCATTACCATCCATCCCGAATGGGCCGTGCCTGAAGGGATCAAGGTCAATGAAATCGCGCCCAAGCTGCAGCGAGGCGGCGGAGGGGGAGGAGATTTCTATGGCTATGGCGGCGGAGGAGGAAGCAGCCAGGTTCTGCAGCGCCTGGGCGGTCTCCGCGTCACTTATAACGGCCGCGAAATCGACCCGGATTCGGTCGATTGGTCGAGCGTCGATATCCGGCGCTTTCAATTCATTCAGGGAGCGGGGGAGCGCAATGTGCTCGGGGTCGTGAAGTTTCGCTTCCCGAATAAGCACGACGTGTACATGCACGACACGCCCGACCGCCACCTGTTCAACCAGATGCCCCGCACCTTCAGCCACGGCTGCATGCGCACAGAGAACCCTCTCCACCTGGCGGAAGTGATCCTTGCCCACGACAAGGGCTACTCGCCAGGTCAAATTCGCGAGATGGTCCAGGCCGGCGTCACGAACGAGATCAAGCTCAACAGCGTAATCCCTGTTCATGTGGCCTACTTCACAGCCGAGGTCGACGATCAGGGACAGGTGCATTATTTCTCCGACGTGTACGGTATCGATAGCCGCGTGGCGAGCGCGCTCAGAGGGCAGGCCGTTCGCTTCGCCTCTGATCCCGTGATCTCGGCCGAGAACGGCGAACCTCGGCGCGCACAGCGCAACGACCCTTATCAACGCAACGACCCTTATCAACGTAACGGTCCCTATCAACAACCTTATGACCCCTATCAGCAGGGCTCGCGTGATCCCTATCAGCGCGGGGGCGACCCTCGGTCCCAGCCTCGCGGGCGGCCTTGGAATCCGTTCGAGGCCTGGAACTGATCGAGCGGCGGCGATGCATAAATAGGTGTGTCAACGCGAGCGGCAGTGTTATGCCTGTCTTGACGCTGGTGCTTTCGCTTCCCTACTCTTCGCAGATTGGAATCAGCGGCTCAGGGCCGCGCAACAAAAGAGGGCTTCATGGCGACATCAGCCGTGTCTGACGCAACCTTCGAAAACGAAGTCAAAAAGGCTGACCTGCCCGTGCTCGTCGATTTTTGGGCCGAGTGGTGCGGCCCTTGCCGCATGGTAGCCCCCATCCTCGAAGAGTTGTCTGAGGAGTTCGCGGGCCAACTCAAGGTCGTCAAGCTGGACGTGGAGAGCAATCCCGGGATTGCGCAGGCCTATAACATTCGCGGTATTCCGGCGCTCTTGCTGTTCAAGAATGGACAGGTGGCCGGGCAACAGATCGGCGCGTTGCCGAAGCACCAGCTCAAGGCGTGGTTAACCGAAGCGGTCGCAACCTCCTAAATAATAAACCGCGCAAAGATCAGACTGCATCAAAAATGCCGCTCCATGGGGAGCGGCATTTGTTTTTTCGGGTATTCAGCTGTCATTCCAGTTTTTCAGTGTAGGCTACCTACCCTCAAGCTTTCATATATTTAATTGAAGACACGACTTCAAAACAAAGCTCCGCAACCCAGATACCCATCAAGTCAACACGCGGCGTGACCTTGGAATTGAAGGGTTTAGCCGCACTCATTGTCATGCGGAGGTCACGATGACGGACGGTCCTGCTCCTTACACGCCAGAGTCAGAAAAAAAGCTTTCTAAAAATTCTGTAATGCTTTCCCAGATCCGCAAGCGGGGCACGATTTACGTTTCTGCATTGGCGCTCGCGCTGACGGCAGCGCTTGGGACCGCTTCCTACGAGTTCCGGCCGGACCGTGCGTTTGCCGAAAGCCAAAGCGTAACGCAGCAAAAGCTTCCAAGCTTCGCTCCGCTTGTAAAACAGGCGAAGCCATCGGTTGTGTCCATTCGCGTCAAGGCTGATGCCGAGGCCAAGGTGGCGTTGAATGGAGGCGGCGACGAGCAGTTCGGCGGAAACGAAAACCCCTTCGAGGGAACGCCGTTCGAGCGCTTCTTCAATGGCCCGAAATCGCCGTTCAAGAATTTCAAGATGCCGCATGGCGGCCATCACACGGTCATGGCCCAGGGGTCGGGCTTTTTTATCTCGCCTGACGGGTACATCGTCACGAACAATCACGTGGCGAGCAATGCGGTCAGCCTTGAGGTCGTAATGGACGACGGCAAGATTTACTCCGCGAAGGTCGTTGGCGCCGATCCACGAACGGACCTTGCCTTGCTGAAAGTCGACGGCCGGACGGATTTCCCCTACGTGAAATTCTCACATTCCAACGCCCAGGTTGGCGACTGGGTGGTGGCCATGGGTAACCCCTTCGGCCTTGGCGGTACCGTGACGGCCGGGATCGTCTCAGCCCACGGCCGCGATATCGGCGAAGGGCCGTATGACGATTTCCTACAGATCGATGCGCCGATCAATAAAGGAAACTCGGGCGGGCCAACCTTCAACCAGGATGGCGATGTGATCGGCGTCAACACGGCGATCTACTCTCCGTCCGGAGGCTCCGTTGGTATTGCTTTCGACATCCCGGCGAGCACGGTCGAGCGTGTCGTCACCGCGCTGAAAGACCATGGCCAGGTCACCCGCGGCTGGCTTGGCGTGCAGATTCAAGGCCTGACGCCCGAGTTGGCCGATAGCCTTGGCTTGAAGAAAGTAACCGGAGCGCTTGTTGCCGGGCCTCAACAGGGCAGCCCCGCCGAGAAAGCCGGTATCAAGGCAGGCGATCTCATCACTGAGTTGAATGGCAACGAGGTGAAGGATGACCGCGATCTCGCAAAGAAGGTTGCTGAACTCGCGCCCGGCTCTGAAGCAAGCGTCACGCTGAACAGGAATGGCGAGGGCAAGACCGTCACCGTCAAGATCGGTGAGCTGCCTGAGAAGCCCGTGCAGCACGCGAGCCTGCGGCCCGACCCATCGAAAACCGGGATGACTGATCTCGGCATCCGGGTTTCGCCGGCAAGCGAAGTGAGTGCGGATGAAAACAAGGGTCTGGCCGTTGTTGGTGTGGAGCCGGGTGGCAAGGCAGCCGAGGCGGGCCTCGCCGAGGGCGACATCATCCTCAAGGTTGGCGATGAGACCGTGAACGGTGTCCAGGACTTGCGCCGCGCCCTCACCGATGCTGGGAAGGCAGGCCATAAGAACGCGCTCGCGCTCGTAAAGCGGAATGGAGATCAGCGGTTTATCGCGCTCCCCGCCAGCGTGGGCTAACTCTATCACTGAAGGGGAAATGCCGCTCTTCGTGACTGAGAATCCCGCATGCGGTCCAATGGGCCGTATGCGGGATTTTCTTTGCATGGTAAGATTAGCCTATAGGACCGGGGGCTTGTGCCGCTACTCCGGCCACAAATATTTATTCGTGTTTTCACTGATCCCCAATGAACAGGGTCAAAGGCAGGACGCGCCATGAATTTCTTCCGCACCATGCTCTTGCTCGCCGCGATGACCGCGCTCTTCATGGCGATCGGCTATGCGATCGGGCGCGGCCCCGGCATGACGATAGCGTTCGTAATCGCAGCGGCAACAAACCTGTTCGCCTATTGGAACTCAGACAAGATGGTGCTGGCCCAGCAGGACGCGCAGGAAGCGGACGAGAAAAGCGCACCCGAGCTTTACTCGATCGTGCGCCAGCTTGCGGCGAATGCGAACCTGCCCATGCCGCGCGTTTACGTCATTCACTCCGAGCAGCCGAATGCGTTCGCGACGGGTCGCAATCCGAACAACGCCGCGGTGGCCGCCTCGGCCGGGCTCTTGCGCATGCTGAGCAAGGAGGAGGTTGCAGGCGTGCTCGCCCATGAGCTGGCCCATGTGAAGAACCGTGATACGCTCACCATGACGGTTGCGGCGACCATCGCGGGCGCGATTTCCATGCTCGCGAATTTCGGCATGCTCTTTGGCGGGCGGCGCGACGGTGAGAGCGGCAGCGGCGGCGGAATCATCGGCAGTTTGCTTGCGGTGTTTGTAGCGCCGCTCGCGGCGATGATCATCCAGATGGCAATCAGCCGCACCCGCGAATACACTGCCGATCATGACGGCGCAGAAATTGTCCAGCGTCCGCTTTGGCTCGCCTCGGCGCTTCGGAAAATAGACAACGCGGCGCGGCAAATTCCTAACGAGCAGGCCGAGGCGCATCCCGCCAGCGCGCCGCTTTACATCATCAACCCGCTTCACGGCGGGGGCATGGACAGTCTCTTCTCGACGCACCCGAACACGGAGAACCGGATCGCAGCGCTTGTCGAGCAGGCTCGCCAGATGGGCCAGACCCAGGAGCCGAGCGCAGCGCGGATGAATGTGCGACCCGGCGAAGCCGCACCTGGGTCTTGGGGTCAAGGCGGTGGCCCGTCCGGCGGCGGGCGTTGGCGCTAATCCGTCATCCCGTGCGCGCTGCGGCATGACATGACGCTGCGCAGGCACGGATTCCAAAAAGGGGGGCGGCCACTTCTAACGATCCCGTGTCTGCAGCGCACCGCTCCGCGCTGCGCCGCGCACGGGATGACGGTGCAATCTCACCAAATGCAATCGCAAACGACAGGGCTCGAAGCCCGGCAGCTCGCTTCGCATCTTCTGGCATCGGTGTTGCGAAACAAGCAGCATTTCGACGACGTCTTCGCGGCATCGAGCGCAAAGACCGCCTTCTCCGGCCTTGCATTCCGCGACCGCGCGTTCGCCCGCGCTATTGCGGCAACCGCCCTGCGCAGGCTGGGCCAGATCGAAGACATGCTTGGCCGCTTTCTCGAAAAGCCGCTGCCTGCAGATGCCTTCGAGGCGCGCTTCATCCTCATCGCCGGTGTGACGCAGCTCGCCTTCATGGAGGTCGCGCCGCACGCCGCGATTGGCCTTGCGGTGGAGCAGGCGAAAGGCACCCGCGCCGCGCGTCACCTTTCGGGCCTCGTCAACGCGGTGCTGCGCCGAGTGAGCGCGAACAAGGCTGAAATTCTCGCGGAGCAAGATGCAAGCAAGCTCAACACGCCGGAATGGCTGTGGCGGCGGTGGGTCCGGCATTACGGCGAAGAAACCGCGAGCAGGATCGCGGCCGCGCATCTCGAAGAGCCGCCGCTGGATTTGTCCGTGAGATCGGATGCGGCCTCCTGGGCGGAGCGCCTTTCGGGCTCGCTCTTGCCCTGGGGAACTGTTCGCGTCTCGTCGAAGGGACGCATCGAGGATATCGAAGGGTACGCCGAAGGCGCATGGTGGGTTCAAGACGCCGCTGCCGCCTTGCCCGCGCTCCTGCACGGCGACATAAGTGGCTTGCGCGTTGCGGATCTTTGCGCCGCGCCGGGCGGAAAGACCGCCCAGCTCGCAGCGCGCGGAGCCCAGGTCACCGCAATGGAAATCTCCGGTCCCCGACTTCGACGCCTTCATGAAAACCTCGCGAGGCTGAACCTCAAAGTCGAGATGGTCCAGGCAAATGCCAGCGAATGGACGCCGCCCGAGCCGTTCGAAGCGGTTCTTCTCGATGCTCCTTGTTCGGCAACTGGCACGATCCGCCGCAACCCGGACATCCCCTATCTGAAGTCGGAAGCGGATATCACCGCCCTTGCCGCCGTCCAGGCAAGGCTTCTGAAGAATGCGCTCAGCCTCCTGAAGCCTGGCGGCCACCTGGTTTATGCGACCTGCTCGCTTGAGCCCGAGGAGGGCGAAGAGCAGATCCAGGCGATTCTGGCCGCGCGAAACGACATTGCCTTGATCCCGATACAGGCGAAAGAACTTGGCGTCCCGGACGAGGCGATCACACCTCAGGGCATGCTGCGGACGCTTCCGTTCCATGCGGGCGGAATGGACGGCTTCTTCGCCGCCCTGCTCGCTGTCAATAAGTGAACACGAACCGCCGTAAGTCACGACATCTTTGCCAATGCTTGTCGCTGCGGGCGAAAGAAAAGTATTTACATATTTACTTATATGCATTTTTGCGAAACAAACCCAATTTGGTTAACCGACAGTGCACCCTCACAGGGTGACGCCTGGCTTGGGAAGTTCCAATGGATGGCAGGAGCCAAATCCTCTGACCTGGTATGACCCCTCACCCTGTCCCTCTTCCACAAGTGGACGATTGAAACTCCCTCTCCCGTGGGGAGGGGCGGAAACTTAATCCTTCTTGATCAGTCCCGAGAGCATCGCGATCAGCAGGCCCAGCGCACCCCAGCTCAGGAGCGTTTGCGCCTTCACGATCTTGTCCACGGTCCCTTCGGTGAGAGGCTTCTCTTCGATCTTGATATTCGGGACGTCGCTCGGAAGATCGTAGCCGGGCTCCCAGGTGAGGGTGGGAAACACCATGATGACGGGCTTGTCGGGTCGGTTTATGGGCTGCCAGTCGTATTTCTGGCCGAGGTCGAGCACCGGCAACATGATGTCGAGCGAGTAGGTGAACGGCCTGAAGCTCGGGAGCTCGGGCGGCGCGCCCGGGCACTTCGTCCAGTTCTTGCTGCACTTCGCCTCAAGGTCCTTGTTGAGATAAATGATCGGGTTCGACGGCGCGAAACTGCCCTGAACGGCGATTTCTCGATAGAAAAGGCCACCCGAGGCCCAGAGAGCGATCATGAACAACGCCAGGCGCCCCCAGCCGTACCAATAGGCGGTGCCGAACCCGACGAAAGCCCAGATCGCGGCGAGAAAGATGGTCGCTACCGAGCGGTAGAGCACTCTTGCGACAATGGCGTATGGCCAGGCGATGGTGTTCAGCGGCGATAGAACACGCCATTTGAAGATCTTCGGCCGGTCGCGCCAACCATGCCAGAGCTTGATAAAGAGCGATCGGTAGCGGCGGCGTTCCTTGAATTTCGCTATTTTGCGAGCTTGGCCATCATGACCCATCTCGCGATAGACGTTGATGAGCTGCTCGAAAGGCTGCGGGCGAAAATTCACTCCGAGATGAGCGGGCGGTTGGCGCTTCAGCCATCTTTTTCGAGCCCTTGCGTCGCAATCCCCTCGCGCCGACATCCGATCATACGTGAAGCCGTCCAAATAGATGAAGGCGGGCAATTTGCGTCTTGAAGTCTTGATTCTCCCCGGCGGCCAGGAGCTTGGATGATCTATGATCTGATGCGCGTGACAGCCCTGTAGGTTCAAGGAGCCTTTTACGTCTGCTCGCGCAGAGGCATCTTCGGGAGTCGGTCCCAACAAAAGTTGTCCGTCAATATTCGCAACACGCAAATTAATCGCGGTTGCGGCATGTGGACTCCATGGAACGCTTCCGTCTGGCTTCGCCGGAGCGGCATTCTCGAAGCGGCCACCGTTGCATTGGAAGTTGGCTTTGACTTTGGCGCCGCAAAACCGCACTTGCCCCTCGGCAGAGAACCCTTCGCTGACATAAACGCCATCGTTGATCTCTGCGTGCTCAAAGTTGAGGGCTCGCCCTGTTCCGTCGTCAGTTTGATTGAGAAAAGTACCTTTTTTGCAATTTAGAGCGCCGCCTATCCTGGCTCCTGGAAAGTATACTGTGCCTTCGGACCAAAAATCATAGCGGAGTAGCACGTTACCGGCAATTTCTGCATTACTGCAATCCAGCGAGCTGCTACTCCCGTCCTTGGTGCGGTTACGGAAAGTGCTTCCGGTGCAATTCAGATCTCCACCAATCTTTGCAGCATGGAAAAACACTGCGCCTTCGCCCAGGAAGCCGCCTTTCATATCGACGTCTCCGCTTATTCGTGCGCCCCTGCCGTTGAATGCAGGTCCGCGGTCATAGCGCAGAAGACTGCCAGAGCAGGACAGCATTTCGTCGATCGTCGCGTTGGGGAATGAAACTCCGCCGGTCGCACGAAAGCCGTTTTCAAGAAAGACGCCGCCTCGAATGTGCGCACTTTCGGCATCGATGGACTGAACGTAGCTGCTTGAGAGATTTAGAGATTTTGCAACTGAATCTCGAAAAAAAGTCCGTCTCGCAAAATGGCAGCGGAAGAACACAAGCGGCTGCGGGATGGTGCAGCCGGAAAGGTCCAAGTCCTCGTCGATGTAGGCGCCGTGCAGTTCCAACCGGCGCTCGTACACCGGGGCGAACTCATCGCCGCCGAGCGCCAGGAACCGCAGGAAACTCGCCCGGACTTGAACTTCCTGGTCTTCAGGATCGACCCACCGCCACTGCTCGCGCTCATAGCGCGCGAAGACAGTATCGAAATGCTCTCTGAGCGCGTCGGGGTCGCCCTTGAGCCTGTCCGCAAAATCTTGCTCCCCGGCGGCTCGCCTTACTTCCCGGAAAAGGTCATCGAAGAAGCCTCGAAGCACGCGCGGTTGCGCATCGATCTTTTCTCGCATCTCCGCGGAAAGGTTGAGCGGATCGCGGCGCAGCAGCGGATTGAGCCACTCGTGATTGAGCTTGAGCGGTTCATAGGGCTTGGGCGTGATCGACTCGATAACGGCCTCGACCGCAAGGTGATAAAAGCGCTCGTCCTTTCTTGCATACTCCACAGCTTGCGCTGGGTGCGCCTCCGCTTCCAGCCGCGCAAGAAACACGCGCTGCGCCAATGCAAACTTTTCCACATCGCCCGCGTTCTCCGGCTCCCAATAGGCAGGAAGCCGTAGATTCTCGATCGCGTACCTCGTCGCCTCGATGATGACTTCCTGCACGGGCTCCGGCGCAGCCTCTGTATACTTCGCGATTGCCTCGACGAAGCCGAGCTCTTCCGCCGGGGCATCCGGCCTCGTCTCTCGCCATGCATCGAAGGCAGCCCACAAGAAAACAGCCCGGCTTTCGAACACGCAGGCCTCGCCGTTCACCGCCGCGAACAGAAGCTTCTCCTCCGCTGGTAGAAGACCGGTCGGCGTATCCTGATCGAGAAAATCCCCAAGCCATCGACCGTAAGGCTTACCGGGGGGCCGCTCGCGACCGTCCCTCATGTTCTCCGCTGTGGCCTTCAAATCGATCAGCCATTGCGGCGGAGCGCACGCTGCAACTGCGCGAGCACCCGCCTGTATAAGAGCGGCCGCTTCGCCGTTGAGCGTCATTCCCTCTTGCCCCATGCCGCACACCTCGATGCGATGCATCCGATCAAAGCCTCACGACAAAATTAAGGGAGTCGGACCGGGGAAGTCGATGACCGGTTTCATGAGGCGCATCGACTCCGGTTGGTAACTACCAAGTATTTCCGGAAAATCGCCGCGAATCGCGGTTAAGTTTCACAACCGGTACGTTACCAATCGTCGACTTCGCTGCGGGTGAGAGAATCCTTGCCTGCAAGACTGAGGATCACCTAAAACTTTAATGATGCAAGGACAGATTTCAGATCAGGCGCGCCTTGCGGCGCTCGCTTTCAACAACGCGGGACGGTCAGCCCTGAGACTCGCTTTAAGGTCGCCATTCTCGCGGTGGATGGCCGGCGTTCCAACTGCGTATCACCTTCTCATCCTTCCGCAGGACCTGCGCACCGGCGATCCCAGTTTCGCCGTCGAACTTTACGATGGATATTTTGGCCTCGCCGGCGCCGCCGCGCCCATAGGCTCTGAATCGCCTTTCCACGTGCTGCCGCCCAGTGTGCCTTGGCAGAAAGATTTGTATGCCTTTGCGTGGCTCCGGCACCTTCACGCCGCCGACGATCAGATCGCCCGGGAAAAAGCTCGCAAGCTAACCTCGGATTGGATTGCGTTCGTGAGCGGAGCGCCTGCGCTGGCGCGCGACAGGGACATCACGGCTCGGCGCGTGATCGCTATGCTTTCACATGCGTCCTTCCTGCTCGATGGCGCCGATCCCGCATTCTACGATTCGGTCATGCGGATGCTGAGCCGCGATTTGCACAATCTTACCGTCATTTACAACGATGGCCCTGGCGTTCCAAAGCTGCGCGCTTTTACGGCGATCCTTCTTGCGGGCTTGTGCATTGCCGAGCAGGAGACATATCTCTCCTCATACCTGTCTGCCTTCACCGCAGAGCTCGAAAAGGAGATTCTTGAAGATGGCGGGCCCGCCTCGCGCGATCCAAGCGATCTGATCGAGCTTTTGCTGGAGCTGCTCCCGCTGAAGCAGTGCTTCGTTGCCCGGCAGATCGACCCGCCAGCTGCTCTTTACGCTGCCATACACCGCATGAACGCCATGCTGCGTTTCTTGCGGCTTGGCGACGGAAGCCTCGCCCATTTCAATGGCATGGGGCCTACGCTTCTCGATCAGGTCTCGACCGTGCTTGCCTACGACGATACAGGCGGAATGCTTTCGGGCGTGATCGCGCCCCAGTCGGGCTATGCAAGGCTCGCTGCGGGAGAAGTGGTCGTCATTACCGATGTGGCCGGTCCACCCCCGATGCATCTCAGCTCGCGCGCTCATGCGGGCTGTAGCTCTTTCGAGATGAGCGTCGGCCTTGAACCGCTCATAACCAATTGCGGCGCGCCATTGGACGAGACCGGCGACTGGTATGTCGTGTCGAGGTCCACAGCAGCCCATTCCACTTTGACCGTTGACGACTTGTCCTCAGCCCGGCTCATCAAGGCCCAGGAGAAGATCGCTGGCCGGGAGATGTTCTGGCTTGCGGGACCCAGGTC
>Ga0209048_10006232_pt1 | contig 11186 bp, 10 predicted proteins | sample FrelakmetCRP12CR_FD_187146 | JGI IMG/M metagenome (GOLD analysis project Ga0209048, IMG submission 187146) | Freshwater lake sediment microbial communities from the University of Notre Dame, USA, for methane emissions studies - CRP12 CR (SPAdes)... | ecosystem: Environmental > Aquatic >... | reverse complement strand
GAGGTTGTGGTGGCTACCACCAGGCCCGAGACCATGCTGGGTGATACTGCCGTGGCTGTGAACCCTGATGATGAGCGGTACAAGGCCATGATCGGCAACGACCTTATCCTGCCTGTCATGAACCGTTGCATCCCTATTATTGCCGATGCCATGGTGGACAAGGAGTTCGGCACCGGTGCCGTTAAGGTAACCCCTGCCCATGATCTCAACGACTATGAGCTGAGCCTGAGGCATGGTCTGGAAGTTATCGTCATTATAGATGAATCGGGTTTCATGAATGCCAATGCCGGCCGATATAACGGGCTTGACCGGTTTGAGTGCAGGAAACAACTCGAGAAGGACCTGGCGGACAATGGCTTCCTTGTTGACAAGACCGCCTACCGGGTACCGGTTGGCAAGTGCTATCGGTGCAAGACGACCATCGAGCCGTATCTCTCCAAACAGTGGTTCGTCAAGACCAGGCCATTGGCAGATGAGGCCATAAAGGCCGTTGTCGACGGACGGACACGGATTATCCCCAAACAGTGGGAGAAGGTCTACTACGAGTGGATGAACAACATCCGTGACTGGTGTATCTCGCGGCAGATCTGGTGGGGGCACCGGATCCCGGCATGGTATTGCGATGCATGTGAAGAGGTCATGGTAAGCGAGGCAGAACCGAAGCAGTGCACCACGTGTAAATCCAAGGTGCTCAGGCAGGAGACCGATGTACTCGATACCTGGTTCTCCTCGGGGTTGTGGCCCTTTTCCACCATGGGCTGGCCGGAGCCCACAGCCGCATTGAAGAAGTTTTACCCCACTGATGTCCTCATCACCGGTTTTGATATCATCTTCTTCTGGGTGGCCAGGATGATGATGCTGGGCCTGAAGTTCATGGATGATGTGCCTTTTCGGGATGTCTACCTCCATGCCCTGGTGCGTGACGAGCAGGGCCAGAAGATGAGCAAGTCCAAGGGCAACATCGTGGACCCCATCATAGAAATGGACAAGTATGGGGCCGATGCCTTCCGTTTTGCGCTCACCGCCTTTGCCGCCATGGGGAGGGATGTGCGCGTCAGCGACAAGCGCATCCAGGGATACCGCTTTTTCATCAACAAGATATGGAACGCCGGGAAGTTTGTCCTGGCTAATATCAAAGGGTTCGAACCGAAAGATGTTACCCCTGATCCGGCAAAACTCGGACTGGCGGAAAAATGGATACTGACTGAGCTGAACAGGACCATCCGGGATGCCCGCCTGGCCCTTGATGAATACCGTTATAACGATACAGCGGATATCCTCTATCAATTCACCTGGCATACCTACTGTGACTGGTACATTGAGCTATCCAAGTCCATGCTGAACACCGAGGGTGCGCCCTACACCAGGTGGGTGCTGCATTATGTATTGAAGTCTATCCTCGAACTCCTTCACCCCATCATCCCCTTTGTCACCGAGGAGATCTGGCAGTGTCTGCCGGGCAGGGTCGGGGAGTCCATAGTAATCGCCTCCTATCCCAAGGCCAGGCCGGAGTTGGATTTTGCCGATGATGCCGAACTCATGAGCTATATCATCGAGGTCATATCGGGCGTGCGCAGTATCAGGGGGGAGACAGGTATATCCCCTGCCGTGGTGCTTGATGTGGCCATCAGGGTGCCTGACGCAAAACTGCAATCTTTGCTGGGTGCCAACAGCATTCACATCAAAGACCTTGCAAGGGTTGCCCAGGTGAGGTTTATCGCCCATGAATCCGAGCGCCCAAAGAAGTGTGCCCTTGCTGTGAGGAAGGGGCTCGAGGTCTATGTGCCCCTTGAAGGGATAATCGACATCGACAAAGAGATTGACCGGTTGAACAAGCAGATGGGCAAGGTGAACAAGGAGCTCGCAGAAAAACTCAAGAAGCTGTCAAACCCCAACTTTGTGGAAAAGGCGAAGAAAGAAGTGGTGGAAGAGCAACTCAAGATAAAGCAAGACCTTGAATTCGAACTCAAAAGTCTCCAGAAGGCCTATTCGCTGCTTCAAGGGTGATGGAACCACTGAAACCAAATAGGGTTATCACAGAGTTCATAGAGCTTTACCAGGTGGACTCTACCAATCAATATGCCCTGGACAAAAGCAGGCCGGGCCTTCTTGTCACTGCCCGCGCACAGAACGCAGGCCGGGGAAGGCGGGGCAGGCTATGGTTCTCGCCTGTTAATGAGAATGTGTACATGACGCTCACTTTGGCGCCGCCTGAAGAACGTTACCCCATTATTGCTGGCGTTGCTGTCCGGGCCGCCATTGCCGGCCTTCTTCCTGATCAGGCAGTGGCCATCAAATGGCCGAATGACATTATCATATCAGGCAAGAAGGTGTGCGGGATCCTCTGTGAGACCAGGGGGCCGGTCACCGCTATGGGCATCGGTGTCAATGTGAACCAGCAGGCATGGCCTAAGGAACTTGAACATAGGGCTTGTTCATTGAAGCAGTACTCTGGCCATGGATTCAGTATCAATAAGGTGATTGAAGTGGTCTCAGAACATCTCTGCACCTGGATTGATGTGTTCCGCAGCCAGGGCTTCTCTCCGGTCAGGGGAGAGTTCCTCTGCCATGGTTTGTTGGAAGGATATGAGGTCTTTAATGAAAAGGGGCAAAGATGCACCATTGTCGACCTCACCATGGATGGCCATCTCATTATCAAGCAAGGTGATACGGAAACGGAACTTATTCATGAGCCTGTGTCCCTGGGATGGGATAAGGACTTGTAAGATACGAACATTATTTATCCCGTTTTTGAAAGCAACTCCCCTTCGATGTACCGGTGGATTATGCCGGAAATGAGTGTTTGATAGGGGATACCCATTTCCATCGCTTTCTTTTGGATACCCTGATAATCATGTTCATAGAGACGTATGGTAATCCGTTTGTCTTTTACCAATGTCTTTCGTGCCGTTGCCTTGATTGCCTCGAGTTCCTTTTTTGTCGGAGTGGAAAGTGTCATCTTCCCTTTCTCGTAGGCATCAACAATGGCTTTTTCTTCCTTGTCATATTTCATGCATTAACCCTCCTGCTCGTTTCTGTATGCCTTGGTTGCCTTTCTGCTGGGGATAACGGTTTTCAGAAAAATGTAATCCTTCTCGACAACATAAGGAACAAGATAAACATAGTTTTCTATTATGACGAAGTATATTCTTTGCCCAGGATAGTTCTCTTGGTCGGGATGATCTGCTGTCTTCCAGACATCACCTTGAGATAGATGGAAGATTATCTTCTCGAAGGAAATGTTCCTTTCCTTTTTCAACCACTCATTCTTTTGTGAGTCCCATTCATATCTCATAGTTCAATTGTACATCGATTGTGTGTACAAAGCAAGGTTGGTTTATTTCAAGGGATAAAGGAAAGTGTCTATAGGTCCAAATAGGACGTTGCTTGTGATTATCTTTGCGCTAAATGGACGATCTGTGAGCCTGAAAACTGATGATCGTGAGAACAGATCTACGTAAATGGCCAGATCATTTCAGAGCGTAGCTAATGGCACATGATTTCAGTTTCTCAGGACTCATGGAGCCGATGATTTTATTGCAATAATCTACAGTTGATATTCTTACATTGGGATTGGCAATTTATCGCAGTAAAAAATGCTTTAGAAGATATTCATGTAACCATGTTAATAATACAGTTCTTTGATAATGGGCAAAATGAGGAGCAAAAGGATATATGCCTCTGCTCTTATGCTGGGCCAAAAAAATTCCCATGGGTTGTGCTCATGAGAGGTGGAATTCCATAAAGTGGTGGGGAGCCATCTGGGGACATTTTTAAGGTAATCAATATAAGGTTTTCCATATTTATCAGTAAGATGGCTTTCTTCATAACGGATTACCAAAGAATATGTAACTATACATACTATAATCATTATTGGGGTCAGCCAGACGAGCTCTGAAATGAGCGTAGTACCAGCAAGAATCATAGTATTACCAATATATATAGGATTGCGTACATAAACATAAGGCCCTGTGATGGTAAGTTTTCTAGGTGCTTTGAGCCGGTAGTGTAAATGCATCTGTGACCATACCCTCAAGAAAAGCCCAACAAGAAAGATCATCAATCCTAGTACCTTGACTTCCCATGTTTCGGTTTCTGAAAATGTGCAGAATAATGCAAGAATATATATAGGGGCCACCATTATTCCCCGCAATTTAAACCAAATTCTGTCTTTCCTTTTCATATTTCTATCCTCTTGCTGCTAGCATTAGGCTATGAACATGTACTGTTATTCAGGGTCACATCATAACATGATGTGACAAAGGAGACAAATGACGAGTTGGTAATAATGGTCATAGGGCAATATTGGGTTGGGTGAGACTGAATAGTCCCTGCCAATAATCACGCTCTGATACTAAGTGTTTTACTGCGTATGTTTCAATCCAAGATCTTCGGTTTTCAGACATCTTAAAATCAATTAACTCTCTGATTTTGATTGAATAATGTGTACATTGAATTTACCATTCAAAGACAAAAAGCTTATCTGGTGAAACGAATATATTCTGAAGCAGGTTCATAGAAAAATTGAGTTTGAGTGATTTATTACCAATCTTGGGTTGTTCGAATTGGGAAATACTGTTTGAAGGATAAATGTTTGAAGTTTTGGAATCAATGGTTTGAAAATATATACCTGTTGCAATTGCAGTTACGAGGAGTCCTATTCCAAAATATACTCTTTTTTGATGGCTGTCTAAAACCTTATGACTAGTTGCAAAGGAATCATGCATAATAAATAAATTCAAACATGTCATCATAACCAAACATGTTATAATTTTAATCTTCAAGGTACAACCTCCCAACTTTCTTCCTTATACAGGACAAACCTCAAATTCATTTACTGAAGTTCTGCATCCGAATCCAATATGAGTCAAGCGAGAATTTTTCAAGGATATTCAAAGTATATTGACCTTGAATAACAATTGCGGAACAGATATTAATTGTATTAGTTTCTGTCTGTTTTATAGTGACCCCCTGATGGACTGTACCAGCGATAAGCGGGTATAGAAAGAAAAACACAACTCATATGTTCCCTGCAAGCCTTATCCAGTTGATCGGTATTTTAGATCAATCGGACAGTACAACATACCTAGCTGCTTTTATTCGGGTAATGGGATAACTTTATGGCCATCATAAGGGGTTGATGCATTGTGCATCGGGTTGGAACCTATCTCCATTATCAGCGGAACTGCATGCCATTACTTGAATCCCTAAGACTAGGCACACAGAGGAGATCACAAACATCGGGGAGTTCTGTTTTGTAGGGGAAGATGAGATCATGCTTAATGAAATAAATCTTGTATTGAAAATCATTGAGGAATGCAGTTGCCTCCTCAATTGTGCTGCCATGCTCCTCCCAATGCCTTTTACTATATTCCATTACAATATGTGGTCTATGGGTGAAAATGGCCTCATGCAACTCCTTGAGTGCAATCAAATCGTGGCCTTCCACATCAATTTTTATAAAGGAAAGTGGACCACTGGCGATCTTCTCGTTCAATGATCTTCCCCTGATGACATCCACACTGATTTGGTTCGGTGTTCTGTCAGAGGATTTGAGGCTTGACCATCCCTGATGAAAAGAATCCGTTTGAGCACAGTGGAGCGTTGTTGTGCCCTCCTTATTGGATACAGCAGCCTGGATGCAGATACAATTGGTGAGCCTATTCAGGTTGATGTTATCTTGGAGACGGGATGCAATCACCGGATTAGGTTCCACTGCGATAACCTTTCCTTCTGGTCCGGTTGAAAAGGCCATGATCAGGGTCAGGGTCCCAATATTGGCCCCGATGTCAAGGCAGACATCACCACGCCTGACAATTCGCTTGATAAGAGCAGTTATAGCAGGTTCGTATATATTGTAGAATAAGATCTCATATTCATGCATGTTTCCAGTGTTGATATGAATAAAACCCTGATCATAGGTAACAACGGTGGAATAGGTAATATGCCCATCTCTTGGATAGAGGAGCTTGAGGAGCTTACGAGAAAGACGATAGGCAAAAGGATGTTCATATCGAGAGAACCTCCTTGTAAAATATGCCAGTTTCATGATCGACTGCGGCTTCATTCCTCCCTCCTGATCAGGATCATAAGGCAACCAGCATCGGCATATTATCGCCCTGGATTGCTGAAGAAGTGATTTATTATATTGGCATCATCGCTCTTAGTGGCTGCACTTAGTACTATTACCCTCGGGTTCCATGTAGACCTTCCCGTTATCAGGATCGATCAGCACAATCTTGATGTTACTGTCTGCTATGGTGCGAATCATATAGAAGAAAACTCCATGCCGTTCTTTTAACTTTGCACTCATGGCTTTACCACCGGATGCTTGTTCGGCAACGGATACAGCCTGCACCATGGGCACCTTTACCTTGGCGAAGCCTTCTGATTTCCATGGGGAATCAAAATCAAAGACCTGCCACCAGACTTTTTTCTGATCAATGATTTTGCCTGTTACAGGATCCACATAGTATTTTGCCATTGTGCCGTCTTTGACAGATTCTACTTCGAACATCGGCAGTCCCTTCTTGGCTGGATGCAGTTTTCCCTGCTGTTCAATCTCAATTTTCACAACCCGGCCACCTGAGACTTTCTCCACACTGTCAATGACTTCATTCAAGCCTATCTGTGTCCGACCAAAGGCCATTGCCTGTGTCAGGTTATTATCCCCATGCTCTTTTCCACTCACAGATAATACCGGGGCTAACATTAACATTATAGCCAACATGTAAGTTATCTTCTTCATCTCTTACTCCTTGATTCACCAATTCTTCGTCCAAGTGCAATCATAGCCGAAGTGACATTTCAAGGTAAATGCAGCAAGATTACAAAAAGATAATAATGAAAAGACTCTTGCATAAACCGGGTATACTTGGCTCATCCCAGCTACGTTCTATGCATTTCATTTAAAAGCCAGCAATTTACTTCCCAGAAAATTGACCAACAACCCGCCCAGAATGCCCATGAAGGCTGAGATCAGGTAATGAGTGTTGAAAAACGACAGGTGTTCGAAAAGATAAACTGATATAGACCAGTTTAGAATAAACCCCACGATACATACAGCGATAAAGGTTGTATATTGTCTGAAGAGGTTCCCTTTATTTGCAAGTGAAAATGTGAACCTTCGGTTTAAAAAGAAATTAGATGTGAGAGCACAGATGAAACCCAATGCACGTGAGATCCGGTACGGTATAAAAAGAATGCCGAAGGTTATGTATACACATAACATATCAACGATCATACCTGAAGATCCTACAGCTGAGAAAGTTATAAACTCGGTAAGGGTCTTGTATTTAAATTCATAAAGCCTTTTCAGATGCAGTAAATATTTTACCTGTTCCTTAAGACTGAGCTTGCTTTCACCGTGAAGTCTCTCTTGAAACACAATAGGCACTTCCACAATCTTGTTTGGATTGGTCTTAATAATAAGTTCAAGACCAATCTTAAAACCAGACGGGTTTAGTACGAGATCATCTTTAAGGATAAGGGCTTTTGGAAAAGCAAAAAATCCCGCCATGGGGTCATTTACCTTGGTCAAAGGACGTGCAAGCATCCTGGAAACCCATGCATTGAGCTTCCTGAAGCTGTTAAAATGGGGAGCACCTCCATCTTTTACAAATCGGCTGCCGATAACAAAATCTGCAGTCTGGAGTATTATCGGCCTTATCAATTCCGGTATCTTTTCCGGTGGATGACTGAGATCTGCATCCATCACAACGATGATCTGCCCGCTGCTGTGGTTGAAGCCGTGGATCACGGCAGAGGATAAACCACGTTCTTCCTTTCTGACATGAATCTTGATATCGTGATGACTGCTCAAAGCATGAACAATGTCTTCAATTCCATCATTCGAATCATCATCAATGATGACAATCTCATAAGAATGGGTTCCCATGGAACTCTTGATACGTTCAACCAGAGGTTCTATATTAGCAGCCTCTCTATAGGTGGGTACTATTATCGAGATAGTCTTGTCATGATTATTCATAGATACTCATTATGATAGTAGTTTAGATCACCGTTTTCTGTATAAATTGCCATGGTAATTCTGACCAAGGAGGAAATGAACGCTCAGGTCACTCATCTCTCTATTCCGGAAGAGATATTGATACTTATCCAGGAGAATGATATTATCGAAGTACTGGCCATATCTCTTAACAGAGTCCATGCTATAATGATAATCTAGAATAATCGCATTTTTTCCCTGTAACCGTTCTATGTCAGGGAGGAATATAAAAGGTTCGTTAATATTGAGACCTATGTATTGTCTTCCACTATAGTATACGGCCTCTGCGACCCTCTGATTGCGGTCCGACAACAAGAAATAACCCTGACCATGAGGATTATTTGAAATGTAGGTGTTGATCTGTGCACCCAGTTTCTGCCAGCCATGGAATTGTTTGGTAGTGTCCTGCTCCGGGGGTATTGGCAACATGGGATGTATCAGATGAATGAGGAGCATCACATTGATCACGATGACAGAACATACAGATGCTACATAGTATATCCTATGTTTCCTTTGAGAACGATAATGCTCATAGTAAACGGCATACAATAGTATCAGACCGGCTATGTAGGCAGTAGCAGGCCAATTGAGACCTGCAACCTTTCCTTTGATCGAAGAGTAAGCAAAAAAAAGTATGATAGGCCATGACAACATAAGCAGGTACAAATATTGGGAGCGCTGTCTTCGATAGCTTAGGATGCTTGCCTTTATCGAATAAAAGAGAAAGGCACAAAAAATGAGTGGTGTAACAACCCCGGCCTCTCCGCCGATATATCTTAATAATTTACCTAAGGCGTTCTGTTTACGATTGCCTAAGCCATGACTTAACTGGAATGCAAACGATATCCAATCGTGTTGATAATTCCATAAGATAACAGGGGAAAAGATCAGCAGGCCTAACAGGATGGCCATGTAAGGCTCCTTACGAAGCAACCATTTTCGCTGATTCTTATCGAATAGCATGAAACCGAACTGGCATGGCACGATAAGGATCATGGTGTATTTACTTAACAGGCCCAGCCCCAGGGCTACCCCCCATAGATACCACCACAGGGGCCCAGGTCGCTGAACTATCCGTGCACCGCAATACAATGCGATACTCCAGAAGAGCATCAATGGTGTATCAGGTGTCAGGACAATACATGCAGCTGAAAAGAGAAGTATGTTGTTTGCGATAAAGACTACATCCCAGGCTAAATCACTACTTGTAGGGAAAAGACACCTTGTGGTCATGTATATAAACAAAAGGCTGATGGCCGTACACAGCAGACCGCCGAATCGAACGGCAAACTCGCTATTGCCTAAAAGCCAAGTGAAAAAGGACATAATATAGGCAACCATAGGTGGGTGATCGAAATAACTCCAGTCAGGATATTGCGACCAATACCAATAATAGGCTTCATCCGGCGCCAGTTCCAAGTGGCCTATAAAAAACAATCTGATAACAAAAAGGGTTATCAGAATTGTCAATATCAAGAGAGAACGGTTTTTCAAACCCAGTGCTACTCCATCCAACAGTATCCCCTCCAGAGCAAGCTCATACGTTATTCACGTGTGTTCTTGTTGTACGATATACAATATACCAGATGACAGAGAGTAATGAAGCAACCAGAATATTCTTTCGGATAAGTATCTCGCTGTTAGGGTGGATGACAAACCGGCCATAAATCATGTATGCCGTATAAGCAAGGAAGCACCAAACCGAAAAAATCGCAATCCAGTTCAAAACCTTTCTTTGTCCGAAAATAGTGATCAGAAATATGAGGATAAGCATCCATCCTGCCCATACAAAAGATCGCACGTGTTCCACGCTCCCAAAATAGCGTATGGTTACTGATAAAGGCTCAAAGATTGTTCCATTACCGAATAAAGACACTGGTTGCTTCATGACAATCACCCGAGATTCGGTGCGATTCTGCATAAGATCAAGCAGTATTCGAGATGTCGGAACAACAGCTACCGGCTTCCTGATAAGTGTCCAGCCATCCGTGTATGTACTCCACCCATGGTAGTCTGTGGCACTTGTCATGAGCAGGTTTCGCCCCTTACAAAATTTTATGAGTTCTGCTTGTTCTGTTGAGTTTACTCCATGGTCACCGGAATCATATATATCGAATCCGTCTACACCAAGTGAGGCAAGATACTCCCAGCTGCCTCTCTCAGGATAATGCGGCATTATGACAAGATAACCTTTCTTGTGTGCAGCAACAACTGCATCTCTTAATGGTTTGTGGTCGAACTCTTCTATCGAGAACTTCCTGTCGGCAAGGATCAGGAAGCGGATATTATCCTTGCTCGATATCTCAGCACCCGGGAATACGGTATGAAGCTGATCAAGAGGTGAGAATTCAGGGTAGCTGTCAGTGTTATCGTGCTCTGTAACAAAAAAACAGTCATAGCCTGCCTGTTTGTGAAATCGAAGGCTTGTATACGGAGAGACGCATCCATCCCAAGACTCCCAGGTATGTGAATGGAAATCGACTCTGAGCCACTCCGCCGGAGCCTTGATGTGTACCATAGGTAAAGGAAGGATAATGATGAGTGCAATGAAGGTTATGAATCCGAGCCACATAAGCAGTATCATATAAAGCATGTTCTTCAATTGTTTGCGTTTCCCTATGGACGTGAGAATGGTAATAGTCCCAAGCCAGAAAAACCATGGGATAATTGTTGTCCGTGGATTAACCCTGAAATCCTTAAGAGAACCTAATTGTTCGGCAGGACCAATGATTGGTTCTAGAATAAGTCTGGATGTCTGATATTCCAGAGATACCCCCTTTGGTGGAGTTCCCGTTGTTAGATCCTCTATGTGTAAACCTTTAAGGTTTAAAAATGGCAGTGTTATGACGAGCAAAAACAAAATCCAGAACACCCTCATGGAATGTCCCTCAACGAAAATGCTATTCCAGAGCCATATAAACAATTCATCATGCAGGTTCAATCATAGCCGAATTGACCTTTCAGGATGATTGCAGCAAGATTAAAATATGATCATAAAGACTCCAGTGTCTCCCGTTCCCGTTCTCCCGCAATCCCGTCGCTACCCCGGATTACCGCCATAAGTGCCGCCAGGGCAATGATGATGCCTGCCATCATATAAACGGCCTCGGAATTGTCCAGCAGACTCAACTCTGTATTGCTGACCAGCAGGACAGAGAAAGCACTTAATACCAGGGTT
>Ga0209048_10006231_pt1 | contig 11187 bp, 10 predicted proteins | sample FrelakmetCRP12CR_FD_187146 | JGI IMG/M metagenome (GOLD analysis project Ga0209048, IMG submission 187146) | Freshwater lake sediment microbial communities from the University of Notre Dame, USA, for methane emissions studies - CRP12 CR (SPAdes)... | ecosystem: Environmental > Aquatic >... | reverse complement strand
GGACCACGGTGCACAACCAGGGCCAGGGGATCTCCGACGGGAGCCGGTTCGCCATCGGGGTGTGGAAGCAGCCCACCAGCTATGCGGGCAAGCTGTCGGCCCTCGGGATCAACACCTACATGGGGATCGACTGGGGCTCCCCCGGCGACGTCCAGGGCGCGGGCATGCTCGCCGTCAACGGCACGCCTCCGGCCGATTCGGCCGTGGTGAAGGGCTACCTCGCCCCCCAGGACGAGCCGGACATGGTCGGCAACGACGTCTGCGCCCCGACGCTGATCAACCAGTACCGCCAGTTCAAGGCGGCCGACCCGAGCCGGCCGGTCGTGTTGAACCTGTTCCGGAGCGTCGCCGAGCCGAGCAACGGCGGCGGGAGCTACCGCTGCGGCGTCGAGAACCAGCTCGTCCCCAACCCGGCGGCCTACCAGTCGCCCGGGGGCTACGCCGACGCGGCCGACATCCTGGCCTTCGACGACTACCCCGTGACCAATGGCGTGTCGCTGAACGTGATCGCCGACGGCGTCGACCACCTGCGCAGGTACAGCAACTACGCCAAGCCGGTCTGGTTCGGCCTGGAGTGCGGTGCGATCAGCGCCGGCGGGCCGGCGCCGACGCCGGGCCAGATGACCGCCGAGGCGTGGATGGGCATCATCCACGGGGCCGCCGGTTTCTACTACTTCACGGACTCCTGGAAGACCGGTGCGTTCAGCTATGACGGCTGCACCGACAACCCGGCCATGAAGCAGGCCATGACGGCCCTGGACTTCGGGGTGAACCTGCTCGCCCCGGTCATCAACGCCGACACCGTCACCAACGACGTCGCCGTCGGCACCGCCGGCCGCGTCGACGTGATGGAGAAGTACCACGGCGGCAAGCTCTACCTGTTCACCGAGTCCATGGGCTCGGGTGCCACGTCGGCCACCTTCACCATGGCCGAGCACCTGAGCGGCACCGTCACCGTGCTCGATGAGAGCCGGACGATCCCGGTCACCAACGGGGTCTTCACCGACACCTACGCCGACCACGGCGTGCACCTGTACTCGGTCACACCCGGCTCGTGAGCTGAGGTGACGCGGGGGGCTCGGATGGGGCCGGTTCAGGGCCGGCCCCATCCCACCGTCCGCCCTGCACCGCCGGCGACGCCCCCCCGGTACGATCACGGCCGTGATCACGGTCGTGATCGTCGCCTTCAACAGCGCTGCCGTCCTTCGGGCGTGCCTCGACTCGCTCCCAGGGGCCTTCGAGGGCGCCGGCGACCGGGAGGTGCTCGTCGTCGACAACGCCTCGACCGACGCGACGACGGCTCTCGTGGCGGCAGCGCCAGGCGTCCGGCTCGTCGAGATGGGCCGCAACGCCGGCTACGCGGCGGCCGTCAACGCGGGGGTCGCCGCGTCCGAGGCCGATGGCCCCGTCCTGATCCTCAACCCCGACGTCGTCCTCGCTCCGGGGGCTGTCGCCCACCTGGCCCGGACGCTCGAGATGTCGGGGACGGGTATCGCCGTGCCTCGGCTTGACGACGCTGACGGCACCACGCGGTGGTCCCTACGTCGCGAGCCCACGATCCTGCGGGCCTTCGGCGAGGCGGTGCTCGGCGGCCGCCGGGCTGGACGCTTCGAGCGGCTCGGCGAGTTCGTCGTGACGCCCTCCGGCTACCGGACCGGAGCGGTCGCCGACTGGGCGACCGGCTCGGCGATGCTCGTCTCGCGCCGCTGCCTGCAGGCGGTCGGGCCCTGGGACGAGGCGTTCTTCCTCTACTCGGAGGAGACGGACTTCGCGCTCCGGGCGCGAGACGCCGGGTTCGCGCTCCGCTATGCCGCCGAGGCGGTCCTGGTCCACCATGAGGGTGACTGGGAAACCTCCCCCGAGCTGTGGGCCCTCCTGACCTGCAACCGGGTCCTGTTGTTCCGCAAGCGCCACGGCCCGCTCGGCGCCGCGGTCTACCGGGCGGCCCTCGTCCTCAACGAGGCGCTCCGTGCCGCCGGGCCGACCCACCGCGCCGCCCTGGCGGCCCTGCTGGTCCCCGGCCGACGGGGCCGGATCATCGACGGGCTCCAGCAGCGCGGCCGCGCCTCCTCGTCGGTCTGACCAGCCGGCATCGCGGCCCTCGGTCACCCGCCGGGCCCACCATCGGGCTGCCGGGGGGTCCGCTGCGACAGTGGGCGCGCACGGTAGCCTGGCTCACGCCCGGGCGGTCATGCGCCGGGGCCGTCACGAGCCTGTCCGACCGCCGAAGGCCCGCCGGCACAGGAGCGATGACCGCGAGTGGATGACCGCCTGTGTGAGGAGCCCGGACCATCGCCGACCTGACCCCCCTCCTCATCATCGGCGCCGGGGGGTTCGGGCGGGAGACGGCGCAGGCGGTGGATGCGGTCAACGCCCAGCGGTCGACATGGGAGCTGGTCGGCTTCCTCGACGACAGCCCGGACCTGGAAGGCCGTGAGGTGGACGGCGTCCCGGTCCTCGGCCCCGTCTCGGCGGTCGAGCACCACCCCGGCACCAAAGTGGTGGTCACCGTCGGGAACCCGGGGAACTACTTCACCCGCCCGCGCGTCGTCACGCGCCTCGGTCTTCCGGCGACCCGCTACGCCACGATCATCCACCCGACCGCGTCCCTGGCCGGGACCGCCGAGGTGGGCCCGGGCACGGTGGTGCTGGCCATGGCCGTGGCCACCGCCTCGGTCCGGATCGGGGCCCACGTCATCGTGATGCCCCAGGTGGTGTTCACCCACGACGACGTGGTGGGCGACTACGCGACGTTCGGCGCCGGGGTCCGAATGGGCGGCGGTGTCGTGGTGGGCCGGGGTGCCTACGTCGGGTCGGGGGCGACCGTGCGTGAGCACCGCACCATCGGCCCGTGGGCGCTGGTCGGGATGGGTTCGGTCGTCACCCGTGACGTGCCTCCCGCGCAGGTCTGGGCCGGGGTGCCGTCCCGGTTCGTGCGGTTGGTCGAGGTGCCCGAGGACCTGGAGCCGTGATCGGCCGACCCCCTTCGGCGGCTGGCCAGGCCGCTCGCCGGCCTCGGGCGTGGTCGTCAGCCGCGCTGGTAGCTTCGCCCCGACGGACCAGTCGGAGGAGGCAGCCATGTCGGGGGGAGACCAGCGCACCGGTCCGGCCATCGAGGACTGGTACCTCGAGGAGCGGCGGTTCCCACCCAGCGAGGCGGTGAAGAACCGAGCGCTCGTCACCGACACGTCCCTCTACGAGGAGGCCGAAGCCGACTGGCAGGGCTTCTGGGCCCGGCAGGCCCTGGCCCTGGACTGGGACCGGGAGTGGGACACGATCTGCGAGTGGGAGCTCCCGTTCGCCAAGTGGTTCGTCGGGGGGCGGCTCAATGCCAGCGCCAACTGCCTCGACCGCCACGTCGCCGCGGGTCGGGGCGAGCGTGTCGCCTACCACTGGGAGGGTGAGCCGGGCGACACCCGGACCATCACCTACGCCGAGCTCCTCGACGAGGTCAGCCGCTTCGCCAACGTCTTGACGGGTCTCGGCGTCAGGACCGGGGACCGGGTCAACATCTACCTCCCGATGATCCCGGAGCTCCCCGTGGCGATGCTGGCCTGCGCCCGCATCGGCGCCGCCCACTCGGTGGTGTTCGGCGGCTTCTCCTCGGACTCGCTCCGGGACCGGATCAACGACGCCGAGGCCAAGGTTCTCGTGACGGCCGACGGCGGATGGCGACGCGGTGCCGCGGTCGCCCTCAAGGCGGCGGCCGACGTGGCCCTCGCCGACACCCCCTCCATCGAGCACGTGGTCGTCGTGCGCCGCACCGGCGCCGAGGTGTCCATGGTCGAGGGCCGGGACCGCTGGTACCACGACCTGATGGAGGGCGCGGCGGCCGACTGCCCACCCGTGCCCGTCGACAGCGAGCAGCTCCTGTACCTCCTCTACACGAGCGGGACGACGGCCAAGCCGAAGGGCATCATGCACACCACCGGTGGCTACCTCACGCAGGTCGCCTTCACCCACCGGTACGTGTTCGACCTGGACCCCGGGTCCGACGTCTACTGGTGCGCGGCGGATGTGGGCTGGGTGACCGGGCACAGCTACATCGTCTACGGGCCGCTCGCCAACGGTGCGACCAGCGTGATGTACGAGGGCACGCCGGACTTCCCCGACAAGGACCGGTGGTGGTCGATCGTCGAGCGCTACGGGGTGACCATCCTCTACTGCGCCCCGACGGCCATCCGGACGATGATGAAGTGGGGCACCCGGTACCCCGAGGCCCACGACCTGTCGACGCTGCGGGTCCTCGGCAGCGTCGGCGAGCCGATCAACCCCGAGGCGTGGATGTGGTACCACGAGCACATCGGCGGGTCCCGGTGCCCCGTGGTGGACACGTGGTGGCAGACGGAGACCGGCGCCATCATGATCAGCCCCCTGCCGGGGGCCACCGTGCTCAAGCCGGGGTCCGCGACCTTCCCCCTTCCCGGGATCGCGGCCGAGCTGGTCGACGACGCCGGCGATCGGGTCACGCGGGGGGGCGGCTACCTCACCCTCACGCGGCCCTGGCCCGCGATGCTGCGGGGGATCTACGGCGACCCCCGGCGCTACGCGGAGACGTACTGGAGCCGCTTCCCCGGCCGCTACTTCGCCGGCGACGGCGCCAAGCTCGACGACGAGGGGTACCTCTGGCTTCTCGGCAGGGTCGACGACGTGATGAACGTCTCCGGACACCGGGTCTCGACGACCGAGGTCGAGTCCGCTCTCGTGAGTCACCCATCGGTGGCCGAGGCGGCCGTTGTCGGCGCCAACGACCCGACCACCGGGCAGGCGATCATCGCCTACGTGACCCTCCGCGCCGGCGAGGAGCCGAGCGACGCCAAGGGCCAGGAGCTCCGCCAGCACGTGGCCGCCAAGATCGGGGCGATCGCCCGGCCCAAGACGGTCGTGTTCACCGACGACCTGCCGAAGACGCGATCGGGGAAGATCATGCGTCGGCTCCTGCGCGACGTCGCCGAGGGTCGGGTCCTCGGGGACACGACCACCCTGGCCGATCCGACGGTCGTCGACGAGATCAAGCGGCGAGCGGCGGCGACGCCCGCGGAGGAGTGAGCGGCCCGCCGGCGCCCGACGGCACCGGGTGGCGGCACCGGCCCCCTCCCCGCAACTGGGCGGTGCGTGACGGCTCCCCCGCGCCGGGCCGCTGCGTGGTCTTCGACCTCGACGGCGTGCTCTCCGACGCCGTCGGCCGCCAGCACTTCATCGACGGCCCGGGTCGGCGCGACTGGGACGCGTTCTTCGCGGCGTGTGGGGAGGACCCGTTGGTGGAGGACACCGCCGCCCTGCTCCACCTGCTCGACTCGACGCTCGGGATCGTGCTGCTCACGGCCCGTCCGCTGCGGGTGCAGGCCGAGACCCTCTCGTGGCTGACCCGCTACGGCCTCCGCTGGGACGTGCTCATCATGCGGTCCCACGGCGACTACTCGTTGGCCGCCGAGTTCAAGCAGGACAGCCTCTGGGAGCTGCGCCAGGGGGGATGGGACGTCCGGCTGGCCTTCGAGGACGACCCGCGGAACCTGGCCATGTTCCGCGCCGAAGGCGTTCCCTGCGTCTACATCCACTCCGGGTACTACGACTGAATCGGCGCCGCCTGACGGTCCCCGGACGCCCGGTCGAGGCTGAGATGCCGCTGAAACCCGGTCGCGCCGGGAACGACGGGGCGGGGGCGTACCGTTGTAGGAGATGTCGTCCCTCTCGTGGGAGTCGTGATCCGGACATGAGCAAGAACACCCTGAAGACCTACGTCCTCCTGGCGGCCCTCGGCGGGCTGCTGGTCGTCGTGGGTGCGGCCATCGGCGGGGGCAGCGGCGCCCTCATCGGCCTCGTCCTCGGGCTCGTCTTCACCGGCGGGTCCTACTGGTTCAGCGACAGCCTGGCCATCAAGGCGGCCCGCGCCGTCCCCGTGACCGAGGCCCAGATGCCCGAGTACTACCGGATCGTCCGGGAGCTGACCACCTACGCGGGCATGCCGATGCCCAAGCTCTACGTCACGCCCGACCGCCAGCCCAATGCGTTCGCAACCGGGCGCAGCCCCGAGCACGCTGCGGTCGCCGTCACATCGGGGATCCTCGAGGTGCTCTCGTGGGACGAGCTCCGAGGCGTGCTCGCCCACGAGCTCAGCCACGTGGGCAACCGCGACATCCTGATCGGGTCGGTGGCGGCCGCGATCGCCATGGGCATCACGTTCCTCAGCCGGATCTTCCTCTGGGGAGCCATGTTCGGGGGGGGCGGCGACCGCCGCGACAACAACCCGCTCGCCGCCATCGGCGCACTCGTCAGCGTCATCCTCGCCCCACTGGCCGCCGGGCTGATCCAGATGGCCGTGACCCGGAGCCGCGAGTACGAGGCCGACCGGTCCGGCGCCCGGCTGATCGGCGACGGCGAGCCGCTGGCGCGGGCCCTGGCCAAGATCGAGGCGTCCGCCAAGACGATCCCGATGAACGTCACGCCGGCCGAGGCGACGCTGTTCATCATCAACCCCCTGACGGGTCGGGACGTCCAGTTCAAGAACCTGTTCATGACCCACCCGCCGACGGCCGACCGCATCGCCCGCCTGCGCAGCGGGGAGTGGCGCAAGTAGCCGGTGCACGGTCCGCTGCCGAGGCCCTGGACTCGGCAGCGGACCTTCGTCGCCCGGACCCTTCCTCGGCGGTCCCTCTCGGCAGCCGCTCCTCAGCTCTTCTTCCAGGCGCTGCGCACGCCGTTGGGCGGCCGCCAGAAGGCGGCGAGGAGGCCGACTGCGGCGACCACGCCCAGCCCGAACGACAGCGCGATCCCGGCCCAGCCCGTGACGCTGAAGCCAATGGCGTTGTCCACCGACCACTCGCCCGGGCCGGTTGCGCCGATGGCGGCGCACACCACGGCGATGAACAGGACGTACTCGCAGCCGTCCTTGACGATGAAGAAGCCGTTGCGAGCCTCGACGACTATGAGGGCGACGGCCATGATCCCGACGATCCCGGCGCCGGCCAGCGGCGTCAGCAGGCCGATCGCCATCATGAGCCCGGCGCCCGTCTCGACCAGGGCGGTGACCCAGGCGTGGAGGATCCCCGGCCGGATTCCGAGTGAGTCGAACCACCGCCCGGCACCCGGGAGACGGCCCCCACCGAAGAAGTGGTTGTAGCCGTGCAGGAAGATCGTCAGGCCCGTGACGAGTCGCAGGATCAGCAGTCCGAGGTTGATGTCGTACACGCCGCAGAGCATGTCAGGTGCGGCATCGGCGGGTCGGAACCGCCGGCAGGGGCGTCCCGGCCGGTAGGGTGCCGCCGTGCGTGACGAGGAGTGCCCGCACGGCCTTGAGGCCGACTGGTGCACGCTGTGCAAGCAGGTGCGCGAGGGCGTCCTGCCCGCAGGCGTCCGCCGGCCGCCGGCCCGGAGGCCCACCCGTCCGGGCCCTGGGAACGGGCGCCCGCCGGGACGGGCGGGCGCGTCCCGCTCCCCGGCCCGGGCCGATCGGAGCCCGGCGGACGGGCTCATCCGGTTGCGCAGGGTCCTGTTCCACGCCGCGCCCTACGGTGCATGGCCCTCGATCGCCGGACACGGGCTGCGAACCGCGGCGCAACTCGCCGAAGAGGCCGGGCGGCCCCCGATGGTGACGCTCCGTGACGATCCGGTGGACCTCGACCAGCCGTGGCCCGGGCTGCGGCTGCGGGACCAGCGGGCCCTCGCCAGGAGCCGGGTCGAGGACCGCCTCGACGGGCTCTCGCTGGCCGAGTGGGTCGCCGTGCTCAACGAGCGGGTGTTCCTCTACGCGCAGCAGAAGGACCTCGGCACGCTGCTCGCCCGTTACCAGCGGGAGGGCCAGGACGTGCTGGTCTTCGACACCGCCCGCCTCGTGGCCGCCGGGGGCCCGAGGGTGGAGGTGACGACGGTGGCGCTCGGGGCGCCGCTCGCCGAGGACCGCGGGCCGCTCTCGAGGGGCCTGTTCCAGCCCCTCGCATCGTTCGGCGACTCGCCTGGCGACATCGTGGAGGTGACCGTGGTCGGGGGGCTCGAGGACGTCGACGGGCTGGTCACACGGGTGGTCCGCTATCACCCCGATCGCCGGACCGAGGTCCTCGTTCCCTGAGGCCCGGTTCCCTGAGGCCCGGTTCCCTGAGGCCCGCCATCCCGACCGGGAGCCGCCGGGTCGGGCTGGGTCCTGGTGGGCCGGGAAGGATTCGAACCTCCGTAGCTTGCGCGACTGGTTTACAGCCAGTTCCCTTTGTCCACTCGGGCACCGACCCAGGAGCCGTCACGATAGCGTCTGGGTATGCCCACGTTCGATGTGGTGTCCGAGGTGGACATGCAGGAGGTCAAGAACGCCGTCGACCAGGCGGTGCGGGAGGTGTCGACCCGGTACGACTTCAAGGACACCGGGTCCACGATCGAGCTCGCCGGTCACGCCATCAACCTCCACTCGTCCACCGAGGACCGGATGAAGGCCCTGATCCAGGTGATCGAGGAGAAGCTGGTCAAACGCCAGGTCTCCCTGAAGGCGCTCGACCACGGCAAGCCGGAGCCGGCAGCCAAGGGGACCGTTCGCCAGACCGTCACCCTGCGAGCCGGGATCGACACCGACCACGCCAAGCGCATCAACAAGTTCCTGAAGGACCTGGGCCTGAAGGGTGTGACCTCCCAGACCCAGGGCGATCAGCTCCGGGTGTCCGGGAAGAAGCGCGACGACCTGCAGGCGGCGATCGCGGCCCTCAGGGCCGAGGACTTCGACATCCCACTGCAGTTCACCAACTTCCGCGACTGACGGCGCCACGGAGGCGGACCGGCCTGTCGGCTCTGGCTCCGTCGGCCCGGGCTCCGTCGGCCCAGGCTCCGTCGGCCCAGGCTCCGTCGGCCCAGGCTCCGTCGGCCCAGGCTCCGTCGGCCCAGGCTCCGTCGGCCCCAGGGGGGCGGCGCGACTGCCTACAGGAGCCGCTGCATCAGCGCCACGTCGAGCCACCGGCCGAACTTCCGCCCCACCTCGCGCTCGACGCCCACCAGCTCGAACCCGCAGGAGGCGTGGAGGCCGATGGACGCTTCGTGGGTTCCCACGATGCGGGCCATGACGGCGTGGAAGCCGCCGGTGGTGGCGAGGCCGACGACCTCGGTGAGCAGCAGGCGACCGATCCCGCCGCCCCGGTGGTCGGCGTGGACGTAGACGGAGTCCTCGACGGTGGTCGAGTACGCCGGACGGGAGCGGTAGGGGCTGAGCGAGGCGAACCCGACGACGGTGTCGCCGGGCTCGACCGCCACAACCGCCGGGTAGACGCCGGAGTGCTCCTCGATCCAGCGCTCCTGGTCCTCCAGCGTCCTCGGCACCAGGTCGAACGTGGCCGTCGACCCGGTGACCACCGCGTTGTAGATGGCGCGGATCGCCTCGGCGTCCGGGCGACGGGCCAGGCGCACGATCGGGGATGACGGGGGGCTCACCGGTGAGGCACCGTAGGTGATTCGTCTGCCGGGGTGCCGTTCGGTCCGGGCTCCTGCGGGGGTCGGTCGTCGTTGCCCGGGACCGGGCTGGCCGGGTCCGTGGCCCGTGCGGCCGGCCCGACGTCCGCTCGATCCGGTGTCCGCTCGATCCGACGTCCGCTCGATCCGACGTCCGCTCGATCCGGTGTCCGCTCGGCTCAGGCCGTGCGGGCGCTCAACTCGGTGATCGGCGCCGGCTTCTGGTCGTCGTCGCCCTCGGGAGCGGGCTCGAGCACCGAGAGGTGCCCGGCCATGGCCTCGAGGCGCGCCCAGGCGGCGACCTCCGGGTCGGCGGTGAGGTAGACGACCTGCGGCGAGCCGGCCGAGCGCCCGATGAGCTCGAGGATCCACTGCTTCACGCCGGCGTCCACGCCGAGCAACGGGTCGTCGAGGATCAGCGGGAGGCTCTCGCCGGTGGGGCCGACCCGGCGCAGCGCGGTGAAGCGGGTCGCCAGCCACTGGGCCAACTCAGCCGGATCGATGTCGGCATGGATCGCGGCGCCGTGTGGGCTTCCCCGCATGCGCAGCGAGAGCCGCTCGATCTCGTCGCGGTGGTTCAGCGCCCATTCGGGTGCGACGTCCCCGGCGAGCCCCTGCCAGGCGTCCTGCGCGAGGCGGTGCTCCTCGGAGGCGGCCGCCACCCGGACCAGGCTCTTCTGACCGTCGAGCATGCGGTCCACCCGCTGGAGCTGGAAGCCCATGTAGGACTCCTTTCCAGCCCGGGCCAGCGCCTCCTCCTCCGCCCGGCGGGCCTTCTCCATGCGCCGCCGGAACAGGATCGACACCACGGTGGTCAAGGCGGCGACGGCCAGGAACCCGAGGGCGGCGTAGGTGTTGTGGAGGATGAACCGGGACAACGCCGCGGCGGGGACGCAGGCACCACCGATGAAGATCCCATGGTGGCGGACGCTCTCGTTCTGGCGCTGGGCCGTCTCGAACTCGGCGTGGCGCTTCTCGATCTCCTCGATGAGGGGCGCGTCCTCGATCTCGGAGCCGGCGGCCCGGCTCTCCGTGGCCAGGACGGCATCGGCGCGCACCAGGCGCTCGGCCGACGCCCAGAGTGTCGGTTGGTGGACGGTCGCCAGCGCGGTCACCAGGCCGTCGCCCTGGCTCTCGACCACCAGCTCGGCTGCGGTCAGCCGGCAGCGCTCGCGGGCCTCCGAAGTGGTGAGGTCCATGCGGGCGAGAAGGTCGGGGACCCCACGCCGCCCGAGGAACTCGTGGGTGACGTCGTCACCGGTGTCGACCTCGAGCACACGGTCGGCGCCCCCGTTGGCGGGGCGGATGAGCGCCAGGCGACGGCCGCCGTCGTCCACCAGCTCGAGGTGGGCGCCGGGCCGGCCCCCGGCGAGGGAGCCGACCAGCTCCGCCACCAACAGATCGCGCTCCGGCCGCCCGACGCCGGCGATGACCGTCAGGCGCGGGTGGAACCGGACGGTCACGGCGTTCGAGCCAGCTTCGAGGATCAGGCGCTGGTACCGCACTCAGACCCCATCGGCTGGCGTCGGTTCGGTCTTGAGCGTCCTCCTATCGGGTCGTCACGCCGGGTCGGGCCGCCGGGTCGTCGGCCCCGCCGACCCGGGTCGAGCCGCCGCCCGCCCACTGGTCCCGGGCCGGCGGTCGGCTACCATTGCCCGGTCACATCGCGAGGTGTCGACGCGCCCTCTTAGCTCAGTCGGCAGAGCACAGCCATGGTAAGGCTGGTGTCGTGGGTTCGATTCCCACAGAGGGCTCGGCGGCGTAGCT
>Ga0209048_10006230_pt1 | contig 11188 bp, 10 predicted proteins | sample FrelakmetCRP12CR_FD_187146 | JGI IMG/M metagenome (GOLD analysis project Ga0209048, IMG submission 187146) | Freshwater lake sediment microbial communities from the University of Notre Dame, USA, for methane emissions studies - CRP12 CR (SPAdes)... | ecosystem: Environmental > Aquatic >... | reverse complement strand
CTTGGCACGGACAGCCTTGCGAGCTCACCAAGTCTGAATATGTGGGATGAAATGCGATATGCCTACAAGGTTCATCGGAAGAAGGGCGTTTCAGCCGAAGATATATTCAACCTTGCGACCATCAATGGCGCAAAGGCCCTCGGGCTGAATAAAGTGATCGGCACCCTTGAACCGGGGAACAGGGCGGACATCATCGCCGTTCCCCTGCCGTCAAAAAATACCGGAGACATCTATTCCGACTTGCTCAGGGAAACGAAATCCTGTATTATGTCCGTCGTAGATGGAAAGATATTATATCAAGGATCAAGGAATGTGACATGAAACCGCTGGCATGGATAACTTTGCTGGGAATGACCCTTGCATTAACAATCGCATCTTGCAACAATGATAAGAACCCGGCTCAGCAGTACGGAAACACCCTGGTCCAGCCTCTGAAGAGTGCGAAGAAACTCGATGCAACAGTCAATGTCCTGGAGGTAAAAAAGTCTATCCAGGAGTTTTACGCGGCGAACGGTCGATATCCTGCGGACCTCAATGAACTTTCAACGTTCAACGGCATGACGCTGAAGAGCGATCAGTTTGACTATGATCCTGCCACGGGAAACCTATCAGAGAAGCGCTAATCGCTGAAACCCTGGCCACAAAGCAACCATTATAAAATTCCAATGTCCTTAAAACGAATCAATGACAAAGTTTTCTCGGGGAAGCGGCTCACCCGTAATGACGGCATCGCTCTCTTCAAATCGAACGACCTGCTCACGCTTGGTCGAATGGCCACCCATGTCGCACAGCAAAAGAACGGCAACCGGGTCTATTTCGTCCAGAACATGCATATCAATCCAACGAACATCTGCATCAATCGATGCAAGTTCTGCGCGTTCAGCAGGAGTAAGGGAGAACCGGGCGCATATGAGATGACCATCGATGATATCCTGAACAAGGCGCGCGGGGCGGGTAAAGGTGTGCATGAGCTCCATATCGTCTCCGGTCTCCACCCTGACCTGCCCTTTACCTGGTATCTTGACATGCTCAGCGCCTTGAAAAAAGAATTCCCCAAAATGCATCTTAAAGCATTTACTGCCGTGGAGATCGATTATCTGGCGAAACTTTCCAGCCTGAGTGTAACTGACACTTTGAAGCAACTCCGCGATGCCGGCCTCGGATCTCTTCCAGGCGGCGGCGCCGAAATATTCAATACCACCGTGCGCAATACTTTGTGCGCAGAAAAGATCAGCGGCGACCGCTGGCTTGAAGTGATCAAAGCAGCTCACAAGATCGGCCTCAAGTCGAACGCAACCATGCTCTACGGACATATTGAGACCTATGAACACCGGATCGACCATCTGCTCAGGCTCAGGGAACTGCAGGACCGGACTGGGGGGTTCCAGGCCTTCATCCCTCTGAGCTTCCATTCTCAGAACACAGAGATCAAAAAGACCCCCTATACAACGGGTTTTGACGATCTTAAGACCCTCGCAATCTCGCGTCTGATGCTTGACAATTTTGATCACATCAAGGCGTACTGGGTTATGCTTGGAGAAAAGATCGCGCAGGTTTCACTAAACTTCGGTGTCGATGATCTTGACGGCACCGTGGTTGAAGAACGGATCACCAAAGCAGCAGGTGGAACCACGGATGGAAGTATGACGAGAGACAACATCGTTCATCTCATCAAAAAGGCAGGACGAATACCGGTGGAGCGGGACACTGTGTATAATGTCGTGAAGGTATGGAAGTAATCTTCCACTGACGAGATTAGTAAGGATTTCGGAGGCGGATTGCCATTTAAAACCATTAAGACTTTTTCCACGGAAACACGCGGATGAGCACGAATTTTAAAAAAATAATGGTCAATGCCATGCAAGGCAAATGCCTCACAGCAGACGAGGGCCTTGCCCTCTTTCGTCAGGCCGATCTCCTGACCCTGGGCGAGCTGGCGAACAGCGTGCGGAAGCGGCTTCACCCGAAACGGATCGTTACCTTCATTGTTGACCGTAATATCAACTATACTAATATCTGCGTGAATAAATGCAAGTTCTGTGCATTCTACCGGGAGGCTGAAAGTCCCGACGCCTATATCCTGTCAAAGGACGAAATTTTCAAAAAGATCGAGGAGACGATCGCACAGGGAGGTACACAGATCCTTATGCAAGGCGGTGTACATCCCGATCTCGGCATTGACTATTTTGAAGACCTTTTCAGATCCATCAAGTCGCGCTATACAATCCAGATTCATTCGCTTTCACCATCCGAAATATCGTACGTCGCAAAAAAGGCTGATCTAAGTATTAAAGATGCAATTACGCGCCTCAAAACAGCTGGTCTGGATTCTATTCCCGGTGGCGGGGCCGAAATACTGGTTGACCGCGTTAGAAAAAAAGTTAGTCCGAATAAGATCAGGTGGCGGCAATGGGCCGATGTTATGAAAGAAGCACAAAAACTCGGTATGCCTACGACTGCTACGATGATGTTCGGCAGTCTCGAAACAGATAAGGAAATAATTGAACATCTGGTAAGGATCCGGGATATTCAGCAAGAGACCAAAGGGTTTACGGCGTTCATCCCCTGGACCTATCAACCGGGGAATACGGAACTCGGTGGGCGGTCAGCCACTGCCGTAGAGTATCTGAAGGTTCTCGCCCTTTCACGCATCATGCTCGACAATTTTCAGAATATTCAAGCATCATGGGTCACACAGGGCGCAAAAATATCTCAGGTTGCGCTTGAGTTCGGAGCAAATGATTTCGGCAGCACAATGATCGAAGAAAATGTTGTAGCAGCGGCTGGCATTACGTTCAGAATGACAAAACAGGAGATCGTAAGTATTATAAAAGATGCGGGCTATACACCTTTTCAACGAGATACCAGATACAAGCTCCTGAAAAAAGAAGACTGAGCGATGTATTATCTGCGTGAATATTTTATAAAGGCCAGATGAATTTCACGTTACACATTCATGTTAAGAAAAATGATGACGCGCGTTATCTGCCCTTATCCAGCCCTGAGTCGGAATTTTTTTATTAAACTAGCGAGTTACATTTCTTTTGCACAAATCATGTGGACAACGTGTTACTAAGTCTGTGTATATCTTTTTTTGGGACGCTGTATCAGCGCAGCAAATGCAAATAGCACAATAAATAGTCATGCAAAGTTTAATTAAAATAAATAGTTATAAAATTAATCCAAAACTGCCCTGTTCTTTTACCTTGTCGACCCTTACGCTGATTTTTTTACCTATATCCTCTTTTTTTGCACCGTAAATCATCACGCGGATGTAATTATCCGTTAATCCAGTCAATAATCCTGTGTCACGATCAAGCTTGTCTTCGACGATAACATCAAGATCCGATCCCTGGTGCATTTTTCTGAATAACAGGTTTTTTTTCATACCAAGATCGCGGAGATATGCACTGCGTTCCTTTTTAATCTGTTCGGGAACCTGATCCTTCATTTCTGCAGCAGACGTGCCAGGCCGAGGAGAGTAACTAAAAACATGTAAGTGCGTTAAAGGAGACCGTTCCACGAGACGCATAGTGTTCTGAAACTCTTTGTCCCCTTCTCCGGGGTATCCTACGATGATATCCGCTCCAAGAGCAACGCCGGGAACCTGTTTCGCGATATGTTCAAGCAAATCCTCATAGAAACGGGAAGTATAGTTCCTTTTCATGGATGCTAATATGGCATCATCACCACTCTGAAGCGGGATGTGCAAGTGCCTGCAGAGCCCCTGACCGAGATAGTTGATCATCTCCCGGGTGATTTCATTCGGCTCAATAGAACTTAGACGTATCCGCGTCCCCCCTCGTGTTTGAACGAGCATCTGGAGTATGCTTGTAAGGTTGCTGCTCTGTTCCAGATCCGACCCGTATTTCCCGATATGGACACCGGTCAGAACAACCTCGGGACATCCCTTGTCTACCAGACATTTGAATTCGTGAAGCACTTCTCCAAGCGTTGCGCTGCGTGAACCGCCTCGTGCGTGCGGAACAATACAATACGAGCATCGGTTGTCGCAACCATCTTGAATCTTCAGAACCCCCCGCGTTCTCGTGTGCAGCGCATTGAGCACGTTTTTGGATGCGGGCGGGTTGTCCCGTTCGCCTGTGAAAGCTTTCGACATAATATGATCAGAGATCAATGTCTTATCGCGGTTCCCGACAACCACCCCGACCCCTGGAATCTTTCTTATTTCGTCGGGCCGCATTTCGGCGTAGCATCCCGTTACCACTACGTTTGCGCCCTTCCCGCGCCGGACTGCAGAACGAATCATCTGCCTGCTCTGCGTGTCGCTCTTCGCAGTCACTGAACACGTGTTGATGACATAGACATCGGCCTCTGCATCAAACGGTACAACGGTGTTTCCCCGGCACAGGAGGTCCTGTTGCAGGGCATCTGTCTCGAACTGGTTGATTTTACATCCGAGGGTTGTAAAGGCTATTCGCATAACTTTCCAGTGAGGGAATTCATGCCTGCCGCAATGATCTTGACTTGAACGAGCGAGCCGATAAGAGTGGCAGGTGCATCGATGTTCACTGCTTTGTTGCCTCGTGTCCTTCCGCTCAGCGTCCCGCCTTTTTTACTCAAACCTTCCACAAGGACCTCTTGAACTGAATTGACGAGTCTTTCATTGCTCCGGGAGGTCATTTTCCCTTGGAGATCCAGCACCTGCGCGAGCCGCTTTTCCTTAACCTCATCGGGCAAGTGATCGTTCAACTTGAGCGCGGCCGTGCCCGGTCGTTTCGAATACTTGAAAGCGAAGATGCCGTCATACTGCACTTCTTCAAGCAGACCTATGGTCATTTCAAAATCCCGTTCCTGTTCTCCCGGAAACCCGACGATGATGTCCGTGGTGAGGGTGATATGCGGTACAGCCTTTCGCAGTCTCTTGACTTTATCCAGATACTCTTTGCGGGCATAGCGCCTGTTCATGGCATGAAGGATGTCGTCAGAACCGCTCTGGACTGGCAGGTGCAGAGATTCACACACCTTGGGAAGGTCACAGAGAGCAGTGATCAGGCCGTCCGACAGGTCCCGGGGATGGGACGTAACAAACCGTATCCGTTCGATACCAGGAACACTATTGATCAATCTCAGAAGAGAGGGGAAATCCGCATCCCCTTCCAGTCCCTTGCCGTATGAGTTCACGTTCTGTCCCAGCAAGGTCACTTCTTTGTAGCCGTTCCGGGCGAGTTCACTAACCTCGCCCACGATATCCGAAGGCAGACGTGAACGTTCCCTGCCGCGCAGATAAGGCACGACGCAATAGGTACAAAAATTGTCGCACCCATACATGATGGATACCCAGGCTTTTAATCTGTCGGTTCGTTTGGTGGGAATTCGTTTTCGGTGATATTCAGAGTCTCCAGCAATATCGATCACTGGAGCGGACCAGAAACGCTTCTTTTCGATCATTTCCGGGAGTCGCGACAGATCCGAAGGGCCGAATACCATGTCCACATATGGCGCACGGGAGAGGATCTTCGCGCCTTCCTGCTGCGCAATACAGCCAGCTACGGCGATCTTGAGGTCCGGCCTCTCGTCTTTCAGCTTTTTCAGCCGCCCCAGTTCGCTGTAGAACTTCTGTTCCGCTTTTTCGCGAATGCTGCACGTGTTCAAGATTACCATGTCCGCAAGTTCGGCGCCTGAGGAGGACGTGCATCCCAGCTCTTCAAGAATGCCGGTCATCCGCTCGGAATCATGTTCATTCATCTGGCAGCCAAAGGTGATAATGTGAAACGATTTCATAGGGGCATTATAATACGCGGGCAGTTGTTAAAACAAGCGGTATCTGAAGAGAGCGCGAGATCGAACCGTCAGTGGGATACCAAGAATCGGACAACCTCTCCCCGTTTGACAGACAGGGCGGTCTTGGCATTCTGCTTGAACATGAATATCTCGAGCACACCTGAGCTGTTGATGATAGCTGAGGGCGCCCCCGGAGCGGCCTCAGCATAATATTTTTTCAATCCTTTGATCTCTTTGCCGGAGATCCCGACAGAAACAGAGCCCAAATCCACGCCTTCCGGCATGACTGCCTTGATGTCTTCATAGGTAATATTGGTGATGATATTGCCGAACCGGTCGATGTGGACAATATGACCCTCGAGCCCGTTCGGTATTATTTTCAATACAGGAATGTTCAGCTTCACATAGTCCGTTATTTCTTCGCCGAAGTTTCCTGATGCGATTCCCTTTGAAAGCCATCCTGCAACAGGTGCAAAGATGTCTCTTCCGTGAAAGGTCGGTCCTGGTTTTGGGGAAAAATAGTGGGCGGACGTAATGTGATGTACCCTGATGCGTTCCGCTTCCTTATAGACAAGGGTAAACAGGCCATTATCGGGTCCGACGAAATAATAACTTTCTGTCACGACAATGATCGGCTTCCTGCCGCTGCCGACACCCGGATCAACAACAGCGAGGTGCACGGTCCCTTTTGGAAAGTGACTGTAGGCAGACCTCAGCGTGTAGGCGGCCTCCCAGATATCCAGCGGGCTGATCTCGTTGGTTATGTCGACGATAAGAGCCTGGGGGTTGACCTTAAGGATGCTCCCTTTCACGCTTGCGACAAAGGCATCTTTCCCGCCGTAATCAGTTGTCAGTGTTATAATGGTGGACATCTATCCCCCGGTTAGAAACATAATGGTGTCTTTAATTGAAGGTGAATATATCAGCCCGAATTTGCTTTGTCAATCCGAAGATATGATCATAACCGTCACTCTTTATGTAAAAAAGCATTATTGTATAATTCCATTAACAGGTCATCGAATCTGCCGGAACCATGAGAAACGATCCCAACGATCCGAATGCCTGATATTTTCTCTATCACCACTGGATTTGTCTTCTCCGCCAATCCCGATTTCACATCCTGTGCATAATTAATCACGATACCGGCAATCGAAATCTTGCGCCCTCTGAGCGCTGCAATGGTAAGCAAAGTGTGATTGATCGTACCAAGGCCTGGTCGTGAAACGATCAAGACAGGCAGCCCCAATTTTTTTGCAAGATCAAGATAGGTATATTTTCCGGACAGCGGCGCCATGATGCCTCCGGCTCCTTCTACGATCATGAACTCATGCCTCTTTGAAAGTGTTTGAAAGGCACTGATTATCATCAACGGATCAATCAATTTACCCTCGCGTTCACCTGCAACTGCCGGCGCAAGCGGCCTTCTGAATCTAAAAGGATTTACAAGAGAAAGCGGGTCCTTCACACGCGCCGATTTCATCAAGCGGACCGCATCCTTGGGCACCAGCCTGCCGGAGCGGATGCTGCAGCCTGTTTCCGCGGGTTTCATGACTCCTACATCCACACATCGGCAGATGAGGGCTGTTGCTATACCCGCAGACACATACGTCTTTCCAACTCCAGTGTCGGTTCCGGTAACGAATAACCCCTGCGTAATATCGTTCATTATACTACCCTGCTGTCCAGATTAAACACCTGTCCCGACACGTTGTTCATCAGGGAAAGATGGTAGATAAAGCCCGCTACTTCGCGGGCGTCGGATGGTTTGCCGAGGGCATTCTCTTTCAAAATACGATCATGAACAGCAGCAGATATGTTACTACCCATATCTGTCGGCAAATAGCCTGGCAGCACGGCATTGACCTTGATATTAAAAGAACCAAGCTCTTTTGCCGATGCTTTGGTCAACCCGATGAGGCCGGCCTTTGCCGATGAATAGTTCACTTGTCCTTCCCTTCCTTGTAAACCGACAATGGATGAAATGTTGATAATATGGCCACTGCGTTGTTTGCTCATTTGATGAGCCGCAGCCCGAATACAATGGAATGGTCCACTGAGATTAGTATCGACCACATCGTCCCAGTCTTCCTCGGTCATGCGAAGCATTATCCCATCCTTAGCAAGTGCTGCATTATTTATCAGAACGTCGATAGTTCCCCAGCGTTCGATCGTATCCCTCGTCATGGCATCAACTTCAACCGTATTTTTAACATCAGCCCTATAACACATTGATTCACCGTCATTATCGGATATTGCTTTTGCCACAGCTCGCGCCGCACGTTCATTCGATAAAAAGTTCACGACTACACGTTCACCTGACCTCCCGAAACAAAGGGCAATCTCTCTGCCGAGGCCCCGAGAAGCGCCGGTGACGATGACCACCCGTTTACGGGTCATTTAAATATATCCCTCCCGTTGAAGTCTATCGAAAATATCAAGCGCTGCGTCAATATCGTCATCCGTATGTGCAGCCGTAACAGTGGTCCGTATTCGCGCGGCATTGACTGGCACTGTGGGCGGACGAATCGCGGGGGCGTAAATGCCGTATTCGAACAATTTCTCCGCTACCTTAAGGGCCTGGCCCGAATCACCGATGATAATGGGAATGATGGGTGTTTCGGAATATCCGATGCTGATCCCGATCGATTTGAGGCCATTGGCAAATTTGTTGCGGTTTTTCCAAAGCCTGTCCCTGCATTTCGAATCTTTCTCGATAATGTCAACCCCAGCGATAGACGCTGCACAAACAGATGGCGGCAAAGCTGTGCTGAAGATTAAACTTCTTGCGCGGTTGATAAGAAAATCGATGAGATCCCTGCTTCCTGCGGCATAGGCCCCGAATGAACCAAACGCCTTGCCGAGCGTACCCATCTGGATGTGCACCTGGCCGGAGACCACGGCATGCTCGACCGTCCCCCTGCCTGTTTTACCAAGTACACCGGTGCCGTGCGCATCATCAACCATGAGGATCGCGCCATATTTTTCGGAAAGAGACACGAGGTCTTGGAGCGGCGCAATGTCGCCGTCCATGCTGAACACCCCATCAGTAACAATCAGTTTTCGTTTTGCGTTCAGGCCTTTTTTTAAAAGCGTCTCGACCTGCCCTACATCTTTGTGACGGTATACTCTCAACTCCGCCTTGCTCAAACGACAGCCGTCGATGATGCTCGCGTGGTTCAGACTGTCGCTTAGGATCATGTCTCCGGACCCTGCGATTGCGGGGATAATACCGGTATTAGCTGCATACCCGGAGTTAAACACAAGGGCCGCCTCCGTACCCTTAAAATGGGCAACTTTGTCTTCAAGAGCCTGATGCAGCGGACCTGTTCCTGAAACAAGTCTCGATGCGCCTGACCCGAAGCCATAGCGCTGCATCGCCTGCATAGCGGCCCGACGCAATGCAGGATGATTTGCGAGGCCAAGATAATCGTTCGAGCACAGAAGCAGCATATCCCGGCCTTTTATCCTGACGCGTGGACCGTCGGAAGAATCAACGACCATGATACGCCGGAGAATGTGACCCTGTTCTAATTGTGCAAGCTCTTGTTCAAACATACGTGTTCCATCGTACTGCAGAGGTATAGTTCGTCATTCGAGTGATTTGTCACACGGTGAAGTACTGCTCGGGATCCACGCGGTTCCTGCATGTTCCTCCATCGACAATCAGCACCGGCTCGAATTGGAGGTAATGGATGAATGCTTCAATATCGAGCGTGTTCCGGTCAACAAAGAAGGCCCTGCCGCCTCTCGGGTCGTCCTGTAATTTTAATACCGGAAAGCGAACATAACCAGTTCTCCGGGAAGCAACGTATCCCGCAGTATAATCAGGGTCATCGGACCAGCATAATTCGGCAATAATGCCTGGTGCGTGCGCGACCTTGGTGGCGAGGGCCAGGGCTTCATGTGTACGAAAGTGCGTAAGGCCTATTGCCGCAAGTCTTTTGGTCATAGTATCAAGCGCTTCCTCGGTCCAGTCAAATCGTGATGCTCGAATACCACGCTTATGATCCGGTTCCAGACGTTCGCCGTGGACTGCATCAATGATCATTGCGCCGCGCATGTTGAGGCCAAAAGGTGCGGCGCCGTTAGTGAGAAGATTGAGCGCGGCCATGATAGACTTTTCCGAGATTCCCAGTGACTGCAATATCCTCGAAGCGGCTGAACGCCCTGTGGACATATCAGGTGTATTCACGGTCACCACATCAAGCGCGGTCAGCCTGCTGATGGGCATGTTTCCGATATGCTCTATTGTTATCACGATCTTTTCAGGCGGTGTCTTCTTCTCCCGGGCACGGACAATAAGCGCCTGCACGGTAGCATCCATCTTTATCGGTGAGATGATCCGTTCAGCGCCGGAGACATGTCGGTTCCCGGCAGATGCCCGCATGCGGATGCTGTAAATAAGGTCATCGTCCATATGATCAGTAAGAGAGACCCAGATCCCGCACCATCTTGAGATCTTCTCCCGGGTCCAGTCCCGAGGTCGTGAGATAATTGCCGATCATGAAACCGTCCGCGCCTGCCGCGAATATGAGGGGATGGAGCCGGCCAAGCACTGTTCCCCTCCCCGCACAAACGCGTATTTCCTTCCGGGGCAGGACCAGACGGAACAGGGCCAGTGAATGAAGCGCCTCAAGAGGAGTTATGGCAACGGTGTTCTCGAGCGGAGTGCCCTTGATAGGCATCAGGAAGTTGATCGGCACCGAGTCCACATTGATGTCACGCAGCGTAAACGCCATATGCATACGGTCATCCATGGTTTCGCCCATGCCGAGAATGCCGCCGCTGCATGCGGAAAGGCCCAATGAACTTGCGTTGTTAAGGACCTCCAGTCGCTCGTCAAAACTATGGGTAGTGCATATCCTGGAGAAGTACTCACGCGATGTCTCTATATTATGATGATAGCGCTGGAGCCCTGCGTCCCTCAGGTAGGTGAGCTGTTCTTTTGTGAGCGTGCCAAGCGTAGCGCAGGGAGAAAGACCAATATCCCTGACCCGCTGAACGCCTTTCGCTATGTTCTGAAGATCGTTGTGCAAATCGATGCCTCTTCCGCTGGTCACGATGCAAAAACGCTTGGCGCCGTTCTGTTTTGCACTGGTTGCTGCCTCTGCAATCTGCTCAACGGAGATAAGCGGATAGACCTTGGCGCCGGTGTTATGATGAATGGACTGGGCGCAATAGGAACAGTCTTCACTGCATGCCCCTGACTTGGCGTTCACTATGGAGCAGATATCCACGGTATCGCCGCGGAAATGTCCGCGCACAACGCCCGCCTGCAGTTCAACTATCTGATCCAGGTTTTCCACCGGCAGTGCTTTGATCTGGTCAGCTGTCACATTGCGGATTGAACTGGTCTGATCCTTCTTTGCCTGCACGCGGTCAGCTGTCACAATAACCTCTGGTCCCTCAATGACTCCCTCTTTGAGTTTAAAATTCGCCGTCG
>Ga0209048_10006229_pt1 | contig 11189 bp, 10 predicted proteins | sample FrelakmetCRP12CR_FD_187146 | JGI IMG/M metagenome (GOLD analysis project Ga0209048, IMG submission 187146) | Freshwater lake sediment microbial communities from the University of Notre Dame, USA, for methane emissions studies - CRP12 CR (SPAdes)... | ecosystem: Environmental > Aquatic >... | reverse complement strand
CGGCGGCCGCGGGCGTATCCGGCGCCAGTCCGCCGGCCAACAGGCCCGCGACGATCTTGTGCACCCGTCCCACGCCCATGAGCACCACGATCGTTCCCCCGAGTCGGGCGACGGTCTCCCAGTCGAGCTCGCCACCTTTGTCCGGGTCCTCGTGGCCGGTGATCACGGTGAACGAGGTCGACGAATGCCGCATGGTCAAGGGGATGCCGGCATACGCGGGAACCGCGATCGCGGAGGAGACACCGGGAACCACCTCAAAGGGAACCCCCGCGTCGAGGAGAACCTGCGCCTCCTCTCCGCCGCGGGCGAACACGAAGGGGTCGCCGCCCTTCAGGCGGACGACCTGTTGTCCACGGCGACCCCGGTCGACCAGGAGTGCGTCGATGGCCGCCTGGGCGCGCGTCGGATGCCCGGGCGCCTTGCCCACGTTGATGCGCTCGGCGGCCACCGGTGCGAGGTCGAGGAGCGCGCCGACCGACAAGCGGTCGTAGACCACCACGTCGGCCCGGCGCAGGACCTCAGCGCCCCGGAGCGTCAACAGCCCGGGATCACCGGGCCCGGCCCCGACCAGGTACACGGTCATGGCGGCAGCCTACGGGGCGACGGCCGGGCCGGGGCCGAACACGGCCGCTCAGGACGACCGTCCGGAATCCCCGCCGGCGGTTCATCCACTCCTGTTCCGTGGTCCGTAGTACTGGTTGATCCCATTTAGCGTTAAATTCACCAACAGGAGCGAACCGAATCATGACCACCAAGCGGGTATCCATCATCGTCGCCGCCCTCGCCGCGGCCAGCCTGTTCCTCGCGGCGTGCGGCAGCGACGCCAAGACGAGCACCAGCGCGGGCGGCTCGACCGCCACCACTGCGGCCGCGGCAACGGCCACCACCGCCGCGCCGATGGCCACCAAGACGTGCGTGGAAGTGGCTGCCGCCAATCCGGACTTCACGACGCTGGTCGGTGCGGTGAAGACCGCCGGCCTCGCGGACACCCTGTCGGGGACCGGGCCGTTCACGATCTTCGCCCCAACCAACGCAGCCTTCGCCAAGCTGCCCGCCGGCACCCTCGAGTCGCTGACCCCCGACCAGCTCAAGTCCATCCTCACCTACCACGTGGTGGCCGGTGAGGTCATGGCCAAGGACGTCAAGGCCGGCAAGGTCAAGACCGTGAACGGCGAGGAGATCACCTTCGTCGTCAACGGCAACAACGTGTCGATCACCGACGCCAAGGGCAACACGGTGAACGTCGTCAAGACCGACATCGCCTGCTCGAACGGCGTCATCCACGTGATCGACGGGGTGCTCATGCCGTAGCGAACCCTCGACCAACCGACGGCACGACAGGCGGGGGGCCTCGGCTCCCCGCCTCAGTCGGTTCGCCGCACGACACCCGCAGCACCGATCGACCCGCAGGCCCGGAGCCCTGCTCGTCCGCTTGGAGACCGACATGCTCACCATCGACAACGAGGACTGGCCGACCGACGGTTGGCAGAACGACGCATGGACGGCGGCCGCGGCCTGCAAGGGTCGCACCACCCTCTTCTTCGGCCTCCCGGGGGAGCGGCCCGAACGTCGGCGCCGGCGGGAGGCGGCCGCCCGAGCGGTGTGCGCGAGCTGCCCGGTGCTGGGGCCGTGCCGAGCCCTGGCCCGCGCCAATGGGGAGAACGGGTTCTGGGGCGGTGAGAACGAGGAGGAACGAGCCGCCGCCGGCTTCGCGCCCCGCTCGATCAGCCGCCGGGCCGTGCACGACGCCGCGGTGCAGTCCGAAGCGAGTTGACGCGACGCCTACCCGTCGGACCGTACGCCCCGGTCGTTGACCGAGGCGTACGCCGCCAGCGCCCGAAGCCGGCTCTCGGCCAGGTCGACGACCGGGGCCGGGTAGTCGTGACCCAACACGACCCCGGCGGCCGCCAGATCAAGGGGCGCAGCCTCCCAGGGCGCGTGGATCACCTGGGTGGGCAGCGACGCCAACTCGGGAACCCACCGACGGACGTAGGCCCCGGCCGGGTCGAACCTCCGGCCTTGGAGCACGGGGTTGAAGACGCGGTTGTAGGGGGACGAGTCGGGTCCCGTGCCTGCTACCCACTGCCAGTTACCGACGTTCTGGGCCACGTCACCGTCGACGAGGTGATGGCGGAAATGGCGCTCACCGACGCGCCAGTCGATCAGCAGGTTCTTGACGAGGAACGACGCCGCCACCATGCGCACCCGATTGTGCATCCAACCGGTGGCGTGCAACTGGCGCATCCCCGCGTCGACGAAGGGGACGCCGGTGCGGCCGACGCTCCAGGCCTCGAAGGCCCCAGGATCGTCGCGCCACGCGATGGCGTCGTAACGGGACCGCAGAGCTCGGCGGGGCAGATCGGGGGAGGCGGCGAGGAGATGGGCGTACCAATCGCGCCAGGCGAGCTGACGCACGAACGCGGCCCGTCCGGGCGTCGACTCGCCCACCGCGAGAGCGGCCGTGCGCACCGACAGCGTGCCGAAGCGCAGGTCGGCGCCGAGGTGGGAAGTGGAGTCGAGGTCGGGCCGATCGCGCTCGTCGTCGTAACGGTCGACCCGCTCGAGGAACGCCTCGAGACGACCGAGCGCCGCCTCGGATCCGACCGGAACGGGCGGAGGGGCGTCGGGAGAAGGTACCGACTCACCCAACTCGGCGGTGACGACCGCCGAGCCCGGCTCAGGCCACGGGTCCCACGGCGTGGAGAGCCACGATCGGTAGAACGGGGTGAACACCCGCGACAGGGTGCGTTTGGCCGTCAGCACCCGCCCCGGCGCGTGCACGACGCAGCCCGCGGTGGTCACGACTCCGACCGAGACCGCGCCGAGGGAGGCCCGCACCGCATCGTCACGCGCCGCAGCGAAGGGCGTGACGTCGTCGTTCCAGTGCACCGTCGACGCACCGTGGGCCGCCGCCAGTTCGGGCACCACTCGGGTAGGATCGCCCGTGCGCACGAGCAGGCGCCCGCCCACCCGGTCGGCGAGCTCGGCGTCGAGGGCGCGCAGGGCCGCGAGCAGATAGCGACGACGCGGCGCCCCGGCCCGTTCGAGGAGCCGGGTGTCGAGGACGTACACCGGAACGACCAGAAAGCTCGACGCCGTGGCCGACGCCCAGGCGGGATTGTCGTCGAGGCGAAGGTCACGCCGGAACCACATCAGCGCCGTGGCGTCCGACGCGACCGGGTCAGCCACTCGTCAGGCCAGCGGTCGACCGAACGGCAGCCGTTCCTGCCAGGTGCCGAGGAAAGCCTCGGCCCGCCGACACGAGGCCAGCAGCGGTCCGTCCTCAGCGGCCAGCACCTCGGTGATGGCGTCGGGAAGTCGGCGGGAGACCGTCTGTCGCAGCTGCTCGGACGTGCGCCCTTCGGGCGGGAAGGCCCCGAAGAGCGGCCCCGCGGTGGTGACGAAGTCGGGCAGGACGACGCTGTCGGCCCGACGCAGGATCGCCAGCGCCTTCGCCGTGACCGGGATCGGCCCCGAGGGCACAACCAGACCGGCGGAAACGCCCGGCGCGACCTTGTCGTCGACGACCCCCGCCTTCGAGCCGACGACGAGCACGTCGGCGGCGACGGCGAGAACCGCACCGGCCGGGGTTGCATCACCTCGGAGGGCCGCCACCGCCGCGGCTCCGCCCGAGCCCCAGGCATCGGCCAGTTCGGCCCGATCGAGACCCGCCGGGTCGGCCACCGAGCCCGCCGCCGAGGCGACGGCGACGATCGTGGCGCCGAGCTCGGCCAGCGCCGAGGCCAGGGTGGACCCGCGCTCGTCGAATCCTTCGATGGCCACGGTGCGACCGTCGAGCCCTCCCAGGGCGGCAGCCGCCGAGACCGCCACGCCGAGGGCCCACAGGCCTTCGGCGTCGGTCCAGTACAGCGGGCTGCGGGGGTCGGCCTCGCGCAAGGGGACGAGATCGGCCGCGGTCAGCCCCCGGCCGGCCTCGGTCAGGAAGCGCCGGGACTTCACCAGCGCCGCGACCTCTCGGACGAAGGCGTCCACCGCCGCATCCCGGGCATCCGGGCCCGCGTTGACTCCCGCTGACGCACCACCGAGCTTCAGCTCGAAGGTCGCGAACTGGTAGGTCAGTGACCGGGCGAGCCAGGTCGCGCCGTCGACCAGGATCTTCGGGGCGAGACGGGTCACACCGACCGACGTCTCCACCTGGTCGAGGTCGAACACGACGAACCCGTCGCACGAGGTCAGCTTCTCGATCATCACGCCGGGCATTCTGGCACCCACTGCCGACGTCCCCGCGCTCGAGCCCCAGCATCCCGTGACCCAAGAGAGGGGCGCGTATGCTTCGGACACGCCGACGAGACGAGCGGGTCGCACGACGATGACGGGAATCGAGCAGGCCAGCCAGCGAATCCTCGTGGTCGACGACGCGCCGGAGTTCGTCGAGATGCTGGTGCCGCTGCTCGAACGGGAGGGCTACCCCGTCGACGTCGCCCGCGACGGCCAGAGCGCGGCCGGCCAGGCGCAGACCTTCGAACCCGACGTGATCGTCCTCGATCTCAGCCTGCCGTTGCTCGACGGCGTCGAGGTGTGCCGGCAGGTGCGCACCTTCAGCGACGCCTACGTGATCATGCTCACGTCGCGCACCGACGAGGTCGACCGCGTCGTCGGCCTCGAAGTGGGTGCCGACGACTACATGACCAAGCCGTTCTCGCCCCGAGAGTTGGTGGCACGAGTGAGGGCAATGCTGCGCCGGCCCCGCACGAGCGCCACCGCCGAGGACACCGCCAACGGGCTGCGGACCTTCGGGTCGCTGTCGGTCGACCCGATCGGCCACGTCGTCCGCGTCGACAGCGAGGAGGTGTCGCTCACCCGCATCGAGTTCGACCTCCTGTCGACCCTCTCGTCCAAGCCCTCGATGGTGTTCTCCCGTGCCATGCTCCGGGAGCTCGTGTGGGGCCCCGACTGGTACGGCGACGACCACGTCGTCGACGTCCACATCGCCAACCTGCGCAAGAAGATCGATCCCTCCGGCGGCCCCAGCTACCTGCGCACGGTGCGCGGCGTGGGATACCGGATGGAAGCCACCGCCTGACCCCGCTCCGCCCGGGGCCGGTCACCCCAAGCGTTCGAGGTAGGCGCCGAGCGCCCTCGCCACACCTTCGTGCCGCTCGACCCAGTCGGTAGGGAGCACCGCCGGTTCGGCCTCGACCGCGGCCGCGGCCTCGAGACGGCGACACGTTTCGGCCAACACCAGCGCACCGACGGTGGCGCTCGTGGACTTGAGCGTGTGGGCCGCCGCTTTGAGCTCGGCCCGAGCCCCCGAGGCAACCGACCCCTCGATGGCCGCCAGCCGCCCGGGGAGCTCGCGCAGGTAGGTGCGCAACACGGTGGCGACCAGATCGGGGTCATCGAGCTCTTCGCCGAGCCGGGCCAGCACCATTGCGTCGAGCGGGCCGGCCTCGGGGGACGGGACCGACGCGCCGTGCACCTCGGCAACGGGCGGGGACGGTGCGAGCAACCACCGGGTGAGCACCGCTCCTAGGGTGCCCAGGCTCACCGGCTTGGCGAGGAAGTCGTCCATCCCGGCCTCGAGGCAGCGGGCCCGGTCGCCGGGGAGCGCGCTCGCGGTCGTGGCGATGATCGGGACCCTGGACCCCTCGCGCTCGACCTCGCGCAGCCGTCGGGTCGTCTCCAGGCCGTCCAGTTCCGGCATCTGCCAGTCCATGAGCACCACGTCGACGGCGAGGCTCGGCCACCGCTCGAGAGCCTGCACGCCGCTGTCGACGACCGTGGGCTCGTAACCGAGTCGCTCGAGCTGGCGCACCACCAACATCTGGTTGACCGGGTTGTCCTCGACGACCAGAACGCGGAACCGGGCCACGACCGGGTCGGGCTCCGGCACCTCCGCCGCCACCTCGGGCGCCTCACCGGCGACGGCCACCCGCGGAAGCACGAACGAGAAGGTCGAGCCGATGCCCGGTTCACTCTCGACCCGCAGCTCACCACCCATGAGCTCCACCAACCGACGGGCAATGGTCAGGCCCAGACCGGTGCCGCCGAAGCGCTGGGCCGTCGTCGACCGCGCCTGGGAGAAGGGCTCGAACAAGCGGTCGAACTCCTCGGGGCTGATGCCGATGCCGGTGTCGTGGACCGCGAAGCGAAGTTGCACGGTGCCGTCGACATTGACCGCGGATCGGGCCTCGATGCTCACGCCGCCTTCGTCGGTGAACTTGACCGCGTTGCCGACCAGGTTCGTGACCACCTGGCGCAGTCGGAGGCCGTCGGCAAACACCCGCTCCGGGAACCCCTCGCCGAGATCGAGTCGGATCTCGATGCCCTTCTGCTCGGCCTGAGGGCCGAGCAGGGCGGCCACATCGGTGAGGAGCTCGGGCAATGCCGTCGGCACCTCCACGAGCTCGAGCTTCCCCGCTTCGATCTTCGAGAAGTCGAGGATGTCGTCGAGCACCATGCGCAAGGCCTCGGTCGCCCGCGAGATCGACTCCGCCAGACCACGCGCCTCCTCGTCGAGATCGGAGGAACTCAGCAACTCGGACATGCCGAGTATTCCGTGGATGGGCGTCCGCAACTCGTGGCTCACGCTCGCCACGAACTCCGACTTCTGCTGAAGGGCCCGCAGTGCCTGGTCGCGCGCCGCGGCGAGCTCCTCCTCGGTGCGCTTCCGGTCGGTGATGTTGCGGCTCGTGAGCACCACCGCGGCGACATCGGGATCGTCCAGCAGGTTCACCGCGGTCAGCTCGACGGTCGCCCACGAACCGTCGGCATGGCGGACCCGGAACTCTCCGGACATCTGACCGCCCGGTTGATCGAGCAGCTGCACGAACAGCCGCCGACCTCGGTCGACGTCGTCCGGGTGGCCCAGCTCGAAGATGTTTCGGACGTCCCAGGAACCGGTCGGGTAGCCCAGGATCTCCTTCACCTGGCCGGTCGAGTCCAGGACCTCGCCGCTCGCACCCAGGAGGGTGACCGTGTCGGAGATGTTCTCGAGCATGCGCCGGAACCGGTTCTCACTCACCTCGAGCGCGGTCACCGCCTCCTCCCGGGTGGTGAGGTCGCGCAGGTTGACGACGATGCCTCCGACACTTCGATCGTCGAGCAGGTTGGTGGCCACCGCTTCCACCGGGTGTTGCAGACCGTCGGCACCGACCACCCGGAAGCGCAGGGGCACCGCCGGCCCGGGTGTGGCACTGGTGTTCAAGAAGGACTGCGTGACCACCTCGACCTCGTCGGGATACACGAGCGCAAGCGCGCTCGTGCCCACCAGATCAGCTGCGACGAAGCCGAAGAGCCCCTCGGCCGACGGCGACGCGTACACGACGTTCGACGCGGCATCGAGGAGCAAGACCGCGTCGCTCGAGGCCTGCACGATCGAACGGAAACGAGCCTCGCCGTCCGCCAGCGCTTCTCGCGCCTGGACCCGTTCGGTGATGTCGGTGATCGCCCCCAGGAGCGCGTACACCCTGCCCGCGTCGTCGCGCAGCGCGCTCGCCGACAGCTGACCCCAGAACTCCGAGCCGTCCGAGCGCACGTAGCGCTTCTCGACCACCACTGCGTCGGTCGACCCGTCGAGGAGACCGTCGAGGTACGCCAGGTCGGCCTGACGACCGTCGGGATGGGTGAGATCGTCGATGTGAAGGCGCGCCGCGTCGTCACGCTCGTATCCGAACAGGTCGAGGAAGGCCTGATTGACCAACACCTCATGGCGGCTCGGATCGACGAGCGAGTAGGCGACGGGAGCCTGGTCGAAGAGCAGAGCGAACAGCTCCTCGCCTTCGCTCAGCTCGGCCAGCCGGCCGCTGAACGAGGGACCGCGCTCCGGGACTGTTCGACGATCCATGGGTCCTCTCCAATCGGCCGTCGCGGAGAGTCCTAAAGGGCGGCCCCGCCGGCGCGCGCCGGTGAGCGCTCTGGGAGACTGTCGTCATGACCGACTCCTCCCCCGATGCCGAGCGGGGCACCGCACCCGATCCGACCACGTCCGACGCCGTCATCGACGTGCTCATCGAGATCCCCAAGGGGAGCCGCAACAAATACGAGGTCGACCACGCCACCGGCCGCATCCGTCTCGACCGGCGGCTCTTCGCGGCGACGGTCTACCCGACCGAATACGGGTTCATCCCCGACACTCTGGCCGAGGACGGCGACCCGCTCGACGCGCTCGTCCTCATGCAGGAGCCCACCTTCCCGGGCTGTTGGATCAGCGCCCGCCCGGTCGGGCTGATGTGGATGTCCGACGAGCACGGGCCCGACGCCAAGGTGATCTGCGTCGAACCCAGCGAACCGCGGTTCTGGAACGTGCACGACATCAGCGCGATCGAGTGGCAGTTCCTCGACGAGATCAAGCACTTCTTCGACGTGTACAAAGACCTCGAGCCCGACAAGTACTCGCTCACCGGCGAGTTCGAGGGACGCGAGTCGGCGTGGGCCGAGATCCGCGCCTCACAGGCCCGCTTCGAGGGCGGGCTCCACTAGTGCCGACCGACACCGACGTAGCGGTGATCGGGGCCGGCATCGTCGGCTTGGCCACCGCCCGGGCCCTGCTCCAGGCCCAACCGCACCGGCGCGTCACCGTGATCGAGAAGGAACGAGGGGTCGCCGCTCACCAGAGCGGGCACAACTCCGGCGTGCTGCACTCGGGCATCTACTACCGGCCCGGATCGCTGAAGGCCGACCTGTGTGTCCAGGGTCGGGTCGAGCTCGAGCACCAGTGCTCGGCGTGGGGCGTGCCCTGGGAGCGGTGCGGCAAGGTGATCGTGGCCACTCGGGCGGCCGAACTCTCCGGTCTGCGCGCTCTCTTCGACCGCGGCCGGGCCAACGGGATCCAGGCGGTGGCGCTCGACCGGCTCGGCCTCGCGGAACACGAACCCTACGCCGACGGTGTCGGCGCGCTGTTCGTTCCGGCGACGGGCGTCGTCGACTTCGAGCGAGTCTGCCGAGAGCTGGCGGCCGACATCGTCGCAGCCGGGGCCCGCCTGTGCCTCGAGCGCGAGGTGGTCCATCTCGCCGAACACCGTGAGGGCGTCGACGTCACCACCACCGACGGCATCGTGCGCGCTCGGCAGGTCGTCAACTGCGCCGGCCTCCACAGCGATCACGTGGCCACGATCGGCGGCGCGAAACCCGAGGTGCGGATCATGCCCTTCCGAGGCGAGTACTACGAGCTCGTGCCGGAGCGCCGCCACCTCGTCAGCCATCTCATCTACCCGGTACCCGATCCCCGGTTCCCCTTCCTGGGAGTCCACTTCACCAGGGGCATCGACGGGCACGTGCACGCCGGCCCCAACGCGGTGCCGGCGCTCGGTCGTGAGAGCTACCGCTGGCGCTCGGTCGCGCCGACCGACCTGATCGAAATGGCCCGCTCGCGGGCGACCTGGCGGCTGGCCCGACGCTACTGGCGCACCGGAGCGGCCGAGCTCGACCGGTCGCTGCGACCCGCCCGCTTCGTGAGCGACCTCCAGCGGCTGGTGCCCGACGTCCGCGCCACCGACCTGGTGCGGGCCGGAGCCGGGGTGCGGGCCCAGGCGGTGACGCCCGACGGGAGCCTCAGCGACGACTTCGCCCTGATCGAGACGACTCGGTCGGTGCACGTGGTGAACGCGCCGTCACCCGCGGCGACCGCATCGCTCGCGATCGGACGCGTCATCGCCGGCCGACTCGACGAGCTCACCGACCTCGAGCGGAGCCGGACGGCCCCATGTGAACCGGGCAACAGCGAACGATGACGCACGCCGCGGCCGGCGGCGGCTAAAACCCCCCGCATGTCGACTGCAAGCAGCAAGAAGGCGATCATCGCCGCGCTGCTCGCGAACCTCGGCATCGCGATCGCGAAGTTCGTGGGCTTCCTGATCACGGGCGCCTCCGCGCTGCTGGCCGAGAGCATCCACTCGGTCGCCGACACCGGCAACCAGATGCTGCTGCTCTTCGGCGGGCACCGCTCGACCCGGGCACCCGATGAGGAGCACCAGTTCGGCTATGCACGCGAGCGGTACTTCTGGTCGTTCGTCGTCTCGATCGTGCTGTTCATGCTCGGCGGCCTCTTCGCCGTCTACGAAGGGGTCGAGAAGATACGCCACCCCCACGAGATCGAGTCCCCTGCCTGGGCGATCGGCATCCTGCTCGTGGCCGCCGTGCTCGAGGGCCTGTCGTTTCGCACCGCAGTGGGCGAAGCGCGACCGCTGCGGCGCGGCGCCAGCTGGCCCCGGTTCATCCGCCGCACCAAGTCCCCCGAGCTGCCCGTGGTGCTGCTCGAAGACTTCGGCGCGCTCGTCGGGCTCCTGTTCGCCCTCGTCGCCATCGGACTGTCGATCGTCACCGGTAACGACCGCTGGGACGGCCTCGGCACGCTGTTCATCGGCCTGCTGCTCGTCGTCATCGCCATCGTCCTCGCCGTCGAGATGAAGGGACTGCTCATCGGCGAGGCGGCCGATCCCGAGGTTCAGGTCGCGATCCGAGCGGCGATCGAGGGCTCCGACCAGGTGCAGCGCGTGCTGCACCTGCGCACCGAGCACCTCGGGCCCGACGAGTTGCTGGTGGCGGCAAAGGTGGAGTTCGACGACCGCCTCACGATGCGCGATCTGGCCGATGCCATCGACCACGTGGAGGCCAACGTGCGCGCCGCGGTGCCCGAGGCGCGACGGCTCTTCATCGAGCCCGACGTCCACCGACCCGAGCGGGCGGAGCCCTGATGGCCGGCGACGACCTCGTCCGCGAACAGCTCGAAGCGCTCGGCGGCTTCATCCGTACCCAGCGCCATCAGGCGCAGCTCTCGCTGCGTGAGCTCGCCGAGCGGGCCAACGTGTCGAATCCCTACCTCAGCCAAATCGAACGCGGCCTGCATGAGCCGTCGGTGCGGGTGCTCAAGGCAATCGCCGGGGCTCTGGGCGTCTCGCCCGACACCCTCCTCGTGCGGGCCGGGCTGCTCGCCGACGATGCGGCAAGCCGGTCGGAACCCCCCGGCACCGAGGCCACCATCGAGCGGGACCCTGCGCTGACCGACGACCAGCGGGCCTCGTTGCTGGCGGTCTACCGGTCGTACGTCGAGGCCAACGCTCGGGCCCAGGCCACGCCCGACGACTGAGCGGGGTTCGTCCGCTCGTTCTGCGTACGCGTTGGTTGCGCTCAGAGCGCGCGCCGTTAGGTGGTGATGTTGCCCCAGCGGCGGACCCATTTCACGAGCTTGACGGTGATGATGAACGTGATGGCGGGTTCGAGGGCGCCGC
>Ga0209048_10006228_pt1 | contig 11191 bp, 9 predicted proteins | sample FrelakmetCRP12CR_FD_187146 | JGI IMG/M metagenome (GOLD analysis project Ga0209048, IMG submission 187146) | Freshwater lake sediment microbial communities from the University of Notre Dame, USA, for methane emissions studies - CRP12 CR (SPAdes)... | ecosystem: Environmental > Aquatic >... | reverse complement strand
ATTCGGGAAATTCGTGGATGTGAACCAAGGCCGATAAATCGGCGATGTGCACGATAAATCGGCACCTACGGTTTTCCCAGGAATGAGCGAATGCACCATTTAGTACCTGGAAAGTTTGTGCGCGTACCTTCTCAAGTTTGACACCCAGGCTTTCCAGGACACCTGTGCAATGTCAACCTCAGTGAGGTCAGCTCCGTAGCGTAATGCAATGACTCGCCTCTGTTCGGAACCCATCTGCGCTAAAGCTTGACGAACTTCTTCACGTTGTGCCACTTGCTCTTGTAGATTAGACTGTTCCTCCTTATGACTATCCGAACTCAATGGAACTCCTAGCTCAAGAACATCATCCAGAGAAATAGGATGCAGGTACAAACGTTGTTTCTCCATTACATCAAGTGCATGTCGGTAGAGGATACGCATCAGCCAGGGGCAGAACGGATTGCCTTTTTGAAATCGCGGGAGCCCTCGCCATGCCAGTAGAAACGCTCCTTGTGCGATCTCTTCTGCCAGTGTACGCTGATGGCACAAACGCAATGCTGCTGCCATAGCAGCAGCATGATGTATCTCCCAGAGGTGCCGAAACGCCTCTTGATCTCCGTGAGCTGCGCTTTCGATGAGTTGAGCCTCACGGTTAGCCACACACTTCCTCCTTCTGTAGCAATAGTACACCGAAAGGAGGACAAAAGGTTCCCAACCAGGCAATTTGCCCAAAAATCAAACACGCATGCTTATCATGAGCATGCGTGTCCGTATTATTTTTAAACTGTATCCCTACGCCGCAACCTGAATGACCTGCTTCTCAAAATTCTTGAAGAACTGATCGAGAGCAACCCTAACTGCTCCTTTTACGATCATATCGGGAGTGGCTGCAATCTTCCCATCCATTACAGCATTGGCATTGTAATTGAGATTGGTGGCCGCACCATCTTCGATCAAATCTATTGTGCAGGTGGCTTTAATAGAACCCATTGAGCTGGTCGGCTCTGCAATCAGTACAACACGCGAAGGCGCAACAACCTCGCCTGTTTGCAAGAACACATTGTATGGACCCTTTAATCCAGGAATACCAGGCGAAACTGTCAGCTTGAGTTGCCTACCTGTAGGAAAATCTACAAATTCAGCGCTATCACAACCGGGAACGCTCCTCTTGATAACCTCGGGGTTCAATAATGCATTAAAGACGTGTGGTCGAGGTGCTTTCACCTTCTGGCTACCTGAAACATCCATTCGTCCGTTAAACCTCTTTTACTTCTAATTTTCTCACAAGCCTGGATCCACTTTATGTATACACAAGGCGGATTAGTATGTGATGAAATACAATCGCTCGTCTAAACGAGCGACCTGATTTTCAAAAGCGTTATTGCTTTACATGTCGTATTATAGTCTCCCTGCTTTAAATGGCTCAATAAAACAGGCAAGAAGTACTAGCTTTACACCTTCCAGACAATGAGGTTATGATCAGCCGCACCAGATGCGAGACCATTTAGGCCCCACGATACGGACATTACTGCGCCACTATGACCTTTGTAAGTCGTTCTTGCGCTGCTATTCACGTCCCAGACATTTACACTTCCATCTGTAGAAGCTGTGGCGAGGCGACCTGTGTTGTTCGGTTCCCAGGCGATACCATTTACTGTGCCACTATGGGGCAGCACATGCTCAACGTGCTCAGTTGTTACATCCCATACTTTTGCTATATCAACACTTCCTGAAGCTATCATTGTGCTGTCCTGCGACCATGCTACAGAATGAACAGCCTTTGTATGAATATGATGTAAGGAGACTCTACGAGGTACTTCTTGTAGGGAAGTAATAGCTACATTTCCGTTATCTAGTGCAGCTGCCAGATACTTCCCATCAGGAGAGAGTGAAAGTGCATGGATAAATGCTCGAGCAGTGTTTTTTGTGGTGATATTGGTATTCAAGAACAACTCGTGTAAGCCATTTCCGAGCGTGCCAACGAGCAAACGATCTCCAGAGTTCAACCATACAACGGAACTGACAACTCCCAGGTTTCTGAAGGTATGTTTGGTATTCCCTTGAGAATCCCATACCTGCACCGTTTTATCTTCTCCTCCTGAAGCAATTAGCAGACCTCCAGGACTCCAGCTTGCGCTTAAGACAGCCGCTTGATGTCCATTGTATGTAAGGGTGCTGGTTTCGTTGGAGACAAGCCAGAGACGCACTGTGTTATCGTTTGAACTGGAAACAAGTTGTGTGTAATCAGTTGACCAGGAAACACTCGTCACGGTATCGCTATGTCCGCGTAGTACATAGAGCGCATGTGCAGGTTTAGCAAGCCGTGAATACAAATAGATGCCTGTGCCACTACCAATAGCCACTATCGCTGCACCTCCTGCAATCCAGCCGAGCGCCTTTCTCCTGCTCACCTGATGTGATTTATCCGGTATTGTTGTGTCAGGCTTGTGCGATTGACTCGGCCATGCAGGCATATGCGAGAACTGATCCTGCTGTGCCGCAGTGGCATATACCGTAGAATCAAGTGCTGATCCTGAGCTGTTTGATACCTGGGAAGGATAGTATGATGAACCAGGAGTTGTTAGTGTTGTTGCAGGCACACTTGAGTTTTCCCAGTCTGAGTGAGTGGCTGGCGCTTTATACGTCTGTGCAAGTGCCGGCAAGGAAAAGAGTGGCCGCATACTAACTGGAGCTGCCTGAACAGCCTGTGAAAAGGATTCGGCGAAAATTTCAGTTGTTGGATAACGGTCCGCTGGCCTCTTTGCCAGGGCACGTGATAATACGATCGCTATCCCTTCGGGAAGAGCAGAATTTATCCTTGTAATCGGTGGGGGATCAACAGACAGATGCTGATGCATTAAACGCATGGGGTCACCTTCAAAGGGAGGGCAACCCGCAAGAAAGTAATAGATCATCACAGCAAGCGCATACTGGTCACTCTCCGGCCCTGCCGTACCATTAAATTGTTCAGGAGCCATGTATATTGGTGTGCCCAGAATCTGGCTTGTAGCTGTGTTAGAGGAGAAAAGTTTCGCAAGTCCGAAGTCAGAAAGCAGAAGGTGTACGTTATTGCCATTGTCGATACGAAGTAAAAAATTTGCAGGCTTGACGTCACGATGAATAATACCACGCTCGTGAGCATATTGCAGTGCAGAAGCTGCCTGTTGCAAATATTCACCAGCCTCCTCCAGGCTCAATGGCCAGGAACCATTCATATCAGGAAGATTAGTCGGCAAAATGAATGATTGGCCTGGAGGGAGTCCAGCCCTGCGCCGCAGCCAGTCCCAGAGAGAACCTTCTGGACGGTATTGCATGATAATATAGGCTTGCTTGCCGTTGCTTGTTTCCTCTTCCCCATAGCGATAGAGCGGAAGTATATGCAGATGATCGAGGCTTGCGACTGCTCGCGCCTCTTGCTTAAAGCGTTCAGCAGCCGCGGACGAAGAAACGGCATCAAGAGAATCGCCAGTGTCATTTCGCACAAGTTTGATAGCAACTTGTTGTCCTATGTTCGGATCTTCTGCCAGGTAGACTGCTCCCATACCGCCGCTACCAAGCAGCCTGACCAGTTTATAACCACTAATCGATGTGCCAACGAGAGTATTCACAGGAGCTGGCCTCCAGATTGAAATATATGAGCTAAAATTTGAAAGAGTCAGTAAGCCAGTTGAGATTGCATATGCAAATTATGAAGAAATGCCAGCCAATCATAGCATAACTCGATGTACCTGTCTAAATTGAATTGAGAAAAGGGATATTTGTCTTATGGTTATCTTTTGGGAGCAATAGCTAAGTGGATTAAAAAAATACCGCCCGCCATGTGGGTAGTTTCACATACTCACTTTAACTTTATCAATAGCGAGAAAGACACGGCGGGCGAGTAGAACTCTTCTTGACCGGCTATTTACGGAGATGTTGATTTAACAGCAGATACGAAAATTGCAGCCAGCACAATAGCGCACAGGAAAACAAGTAAGAACAACACCGCTACAGGAATAAAGACGACTGCCGAAGCTTTGCCTCCACTTAGACGGTGTACTGCCATAACCGCGAAGACATTTAGTACCCAACCATAGATAAGCAATGCGAAACCTGCAATACCACCAAGAACAGGTATTAAACCAAGGAGGTAACTTAGTATGTAAATTGGGACTTCGAAAAGCAGTGTTGTATAACCCTGGGTAAGAAAATTTCCCTCTCCTTTAAAAGCCTTTGCAAGGAGGTATTGTATGCCCACAAGAATAAAAAATGATATGGGGACAGAGATAAAAGCAAAGGTATTTCCACTAGCGGTGAGTGCTAGAAAGGAATTGAAGTTAGCACCTCCTGAACCGACCAGAGAACTACTGGCCAGTCGAAATGCGCTTCCGATTAAGCCGATAATAGTTCCAACAAGGGCCCATATTAGAAGCTGTATCCAAACCATCGCCCAGTCTGCCTTGCCCATCTCTCCTTCAAATGTCAGCCGTGATGGTTTTGTGAGTACTCGAATGTATTGATTAGGCAGTTCCTGAATAGCCTGTCCTATTGATCGAGGCGCTTGCTGTGGTGGAGCATATCCATATCCGTAGCCACCTTGCTGATATGGTGGAGCATCGCTTTGTTGGGGTGTGGCGTAGGGGGTTTGCGGTGGTTGTGGGGCATAAGGATTCTGCGGAGGGGGAGTGCCATAAGGATTCTGTGGTGGAGCGCCGTAGGGATTTTGTGGAGTACCATATCCTGAGTAAGGTTCCGCTCCACTAGGGGGTTGTCCCTGGCCTTCGTAAGGATTTTGTGGAGCACTATAAGCTGGATTAGGTTCTGACCCACTATTTGGGGGTTGCTCTTGCTCTCCATTGCCAGGTTGCTCCTGACCTTGAGTTGGATCCCAAGCCATGAAAGTTCTCCTTTACTATGAGCATAAGTACCTGTTATTTTTTCCTGATACTAGCCAATTATGGAACTCATCTCTCTTTGAAAGAGGGCTTCATTATAACATTACCCTAACTGCGTGTCTATTTGAAATCATTCTTCTTTGCTCAATTGGTGGCTTGCCAGACTTGCCAGTTGCGAAGTTTAAGATAGAGCTTTCCGCCAGTATTCTACGCTTTCGCGTAGTTCATCCAACACCATGGTATCTTCGGCTTCGAATGGGTGGATTGGTTCAAGGAAGAGGTACACATCGCCAATCATTAACCAGGGTTGAATTGCTTCTATAATGTATTCTGCTTTTACCATGCCCTGTGCATTATATTCCCTCGTGAAAGGCCAGTGATGATCTCCTGTGTTGTCTGTTTGTTGTAAATGTACAACTGGGAGGTGTGGCCAGGGAATTGCGAACCATGCGAGATAATCATCGCTAACGCTTCCAGTACGCAAAGCACAAGGATGCCCGACATCAAGACATAATATAAAAGGCACGCCATCATTTGTATTCAGGCTGGTGAGCCATTGCGCCTCCTCGATGCTATGTCCCCACTCTCGGGTAACCGCCATATTCTCGAATAGTAAGTGAGATAACCCCTTACCCGCAGCATAACGTGATAACGCTGACAGGCGTTCCTGCAATTCCTGCAAGAGCATTTGTTTACGCTCGCGATTCATGGCATCCTTGACACTGAATGCCCCAATGTGTCCACCCATACCAGTTGCTCCAAGTTGAGCCGTGAAGTCGATAGCCCGCTCATACCACCTGCTTGCTGCCACACGCATAGATAGATGAGGATGTAGTAATTGGCTCCAGGAGTAGGCGGCCAGCCCGGTAAAGGTGCTATGAATGAAGAGATCGTGTGCCTTTGCGAGTTCTCGAACCTCATCAGCATAGGCTTGTGTAGTGCTTTCGTCGAGTAAAGGATCGACCAGGTCAAGACTAAACTGGCAGCAATCAAGTCCTAACTCATGTTTTACGATTTGCACCCACTGCTCTGGTTCTGGCCAACGTTTGACCGCGAAACATGTATTGATACCGAGATGTAAACGTGACATAACGCATACCTCCTGATTAGCAGGCGCGATTAATACTGTCAAAGCATGTTAACCGCTAACCATCTGGTGACCTCTCAATTTGCCTTTATGTAAGGTAGCCAAAACACCATGCAGGACCCCTTCGCTATAATCGCTCCCAGGGTTTATACAAACTGTACGCCCAATCTTACATGAGGCATGGGCTTCGTGAATATGTCCATGCAGTCCTAGTAATGGTTGATATCGCTCAATAGCTGCTCGCACAGCGGTAGACCCAACAGGTTTGAAACGTGTCTGGCCGAGATTGCTTTGGACTTTAAAATCAGCGTTAAGTTCTGGTGCCTCATCCAGTCCACTCTTAAAGGGTGGTACATGTAAGTTCATAACGAGCGCACCGGGACGTTTCACTTGCATCATAAGTGCGTCAATGCGTTGTGCCAGTTCATCTTCGCTACATTCACGAGGGGTATTCCAGGGGGTCGGGTTCGACCAGCCAAGGCTTATCATTTCGCTCACTTCATCCAACTCAACAGGTGCGCCTTCAGGGTTATGCACAATACGACCGGCATCCAACGCATTTAAAACTTCAGGTGGGTCATCATTGCCACCCATTATATAGCAGCGTACTCCACTACCAGCCAAACGTTCGTCTGCCAGGGTAATCCACTCTATCAGGCGTTCTTTCATCAAACGTTCGAAGACTGACTCAACTTCGCCCGCTGCATAAAGCGCATCTCGCTCTCCCTCACGACAACGATATGTATATAATCCTTTATCGGCTGCAATCTTCTCGAATTCTTGGACATCGGCTTCAGAAGTCAACTCAAGACGTTGGCCTCGTTCTTGAGTGACATAGATACCGGGTCGTGTTTCTTCAAGGAAAATAATAGCTTTCCCAAGTACATCACCACCCATGACTAATACATTGGCTTTGTAAAACTTAGCTGCATTTAAAAATTTGCGGAAGCAACGATTAGAACCATGTATATCGCTGGCATAATAGATTGTAGTATTCATCACTGAACCGTTTCTGTTACATTCCTTGCACTTATGTGTGCAAAGTACTAGAGCCGTAATGTCGTTTCTTGTTGAAGACGAATAGCGTCTTCTTGATGTTTTCTAGCTAACACAATCTGTATACTAGCGATTTGAAGCTGGTCGAGCATCTCTTGTCTGGCATCTTCATCTGTTACAAGAGTTGTAACCATGGAAACTGGAGCTACAACAGCGGGTGCTCGAAACCCCAGTTTGCTGTGATCAGCCAGCACAATTACGTGGCGAGACCGCTCCATCATCAAACGATGCAACGAAGCTACTTCATAGTCTAATTCAGTTATGCCTACCTCAGGGTCAACTCCCGCCGCGCCAAGGATACAAATATCAGCGTAAAATCGATTGAGCGTGGCTTCAGCAATTGGACCAGTCATGATCAATTCTTCACCATGTAGCTTTCCACCAAGCACAATCACGCGAATGTTTCGTGAACAAAGCAAGCTAGCATGAGAAAGTGAGGCAGTAATAACCTGTACATGAGGGTGTGGGGGTAAAAATTGTGCGAATTGTGAAGTGGTTGTGCCTTCACCGAGAAACAGTGTTTGTCCTGGCTCGACCACCTGAGCGGCAAAAGCGCCGATCAGGCGTTTTTGGGCTGAAAATTGCAACGCCCGGCTGTTAAATCCCAGTTCGACACTTTTTGTAATATGAAACGTTGCACCACCATATGTCTGGCGTAAGAAACCATCCTGTTCCAGGCGCTTTATATCGCGCCGAATCGTCATAACTGAGACTCCTAATTCATCAGCCAGTGCCTGGGCCTCAATCGATTGGAACTCAGCCACACGTTCAAGAATGAGCCTTCTTCGTTCGCTCGCCAGCATTGGGAACTCTCTTCGAAAGAAACTGTTCGGACAACATACAACAGACTATTACATATTTTTATTGACAGAGTATGTTCATTGCTGTATACTTTAGCTAATAAATCGTTGTATGTCAAGATTTATCTCTCCGCGTGGTTCGTCTAGCGTACTATATTTTGCCTGCTATCAGGCGAAGGAGTTGGACATGCAATCTGAGTCATCTTCGACCCCATCCCCATCCCTTTATGTTCGGCAATCATCTGGTCTCGTTCGCGAAGCATCTACGATAGATGCTATCATTTTCAATGCGGTCTTTTCGGCGCCTGTTGGTGCTACCCTGGCCTTTGGTATTTTCTATGCCCTGGGAGCATTCCCTGGAGCGGACATAGTCCAGGCACTGCTGATCGCTTTTGTGGTTAACATACCCGTAGTCGTTATGATGTCGATGATGGCATCAGCTATGCCTCGTACGGGTGGTGATTATGTATGGATCAGCCGCATTCTACATCCTTCTGTGGCTGTATTCAGCAATTTTGCAGCTGCAATATCAGCCTTGATTGGAGCAGCCTTCTGGGCGCGGTCCTTCGCGGTTCTTGCGCTTGGACCAGCGCTGGCGGTACTCGGGGCAGTTACACAAAACAGCGGGCTGATCAATGCAGGTAATGCTGTTAGTGGGAGCGATACAACGGGCCAGTGGTGGACATTCGGTTTAGGGTTATTGTTAATTCTCATTCTGGCCGTTGCTATGTCAGCCGGGACGAAAACATCGTTCCGTGTGCAAAATGTGTGTTGGATTATCGCTACTGTAGGAACATTCCTGGCGTTTATTGCGCTGCTGATAAGCTCTAATCAGAGCTTTATCGCCAATTTCAATGCTTTCGCACAGCCATTTACACACAGCGCCAACTCATTTCAGTCCATCCAGGATGCTGCTGCTAAAGCAGGTTTTGTCTTCCTGGGGGGGCATCAATTCTCCTCAACGCTGCCAGTTGTAGCTATCATCATGACGTTTATGATGTGGAACTGGTGGTCAGTGTACATCGCTGGGGAACTCAAATCGGCTGGTAATCTACGCCGCCAACTCGTAATTATGATCGGTGCTCTCGTGTGGGACTCGTTCTTCATGATTATCGGCGTAGTACTCCTGTATCGCGCTGCCAGTGAGCAATTTATTGCTAGTATCAACGCTCTTGCTGGAACACCCGGTTATTTGCTGCCTGTCGCTCCTTTCTATAATCTGATGGCGAGCATAGCTGCAAACAATTCGGTCTTCGCCTTACTCATCGCGGTGAGTTTCCTCTTCTGGAATCTTCCAGCCATGTTTCCCAATACATTTATGCCAGTGCGCACCATTTTCGCCTGGTCCTTTGACCGTATTCTTCCCAGCAGGCTTTCTGATGTAAGCGAACGTACCCATGCTCCAATTCCAGCGATCATTGTTGCATCAATAATTGTCACATGCATTCTTGCATGGTCGGTACTCTCCAGTTCCTTTGCCACACTACTCTCTATGGGGGTATTAGCCGGGGTTATTACCATCCTCTGTGTGAGTGTCGCGGCACTTGCGTTCCCTCTACGCCGGCCAGATCTTTTCAGGAATTCGCCTGCAAACACGAGAATCGCGGGTATTCCTCTTCTGCCAATTGCAGCTGTGCTATCTATTGCAGTCATGATTGGTCTGGCATACCTGGTGCTTTCTTATCCGCAGCTTGGCATTGCAACTGCACAGTCAGGGCCTTTGCCCGGCTTCATATTCATGGGAGCCTTGATAGTTATTGGTCTAGCGATTTTCTTCATAGCACGATTTGTGCGAGCCAGGCAGGGCATCAACCTGGATCTGATCTATAAAGAATTGCCACCAGAGTAAAGCATGAGCTATATTCATTGTAGCGATAATTTTTAAAGGGTGATCTTTATGGTCGCCCTTTGGGTTTCACATATCAGGGAGACTGAGTATGCCTAACTCTGGTGGAAATGATCCTGAAAGCCATTCTAAACAATCATTGCTGGAGACGCTCTTTGGGCGTTCAAAACCTGTAATCGCTATGATGCACTTGCTGCCATTGCCAGGTAGATCGCTCTACGATAGTCAAGGGGGCATGTCAGCTATTGTGGATGCCCTACGTCGCGACCTGGACATCTTGCAAGATGGGGGTGTGGATGGTTTGCTTTTCTGCAACGAGGGTGATCGCCCTTACTCTTTTCGTATTGATCGAGCGCCCATCGCGGCAATGGCAGCAGTGATTGGTGAACTTCGACCTCATATTAGCCTCCCCTACGGAGTTGATTTGCTCTGGGATCCCATGGCTGCTCTGGCGGTAGCACAGGCCGTGCGTGCAAGTTTTGTACGCGAGGTCTTTACAGGTGTCTATGATAGTGATATGGGCTTATGGCAACCTGATGCTGCCGCAACGCTGGATTATCGCCGTTATATTGGTGCTGAGAATGTGCGTCTGTTCTTTAATATTGAGCCTGAGTTTGCCCGTCCCGTCTCTCCCCGTCCGTTTGGGACGCTGGCTCATAGTGTCGTAGTTTCTTCTTTAGCCGATGTGATCCTGATCTCGGGAGAAATGGCTGGAGCGGAAGCGAACCTCGATCATATTCGTGAAGCCAAAGTTGCCATACCTGGTACTCCTGTACTTGCGAATACAGGCGTGAAGATTGAGACGGTGCGCAAAACGCTAGCCGTAGCCGATGGTGTCATTGTTGGTACTGGACTCAAACAAGATGGTTATACCTGGAATCCTGTTGATGCCGGGCGAGTAGACCGATTTATGGATGAAGTACGTGCTGCGCGTGCGTTAAGTGAGGCTCACCCATGACTTCTCGCTATGTGCTTGGTATTGATGTCGGTACAACCGCCTTAAAAGCCATTGCTTTAGAACGCGAGAAAGGCATTGTGGCGCAGACCGGTATGGCTCACGAGCTGATTTCTCTCCAATCAGGTTGGGCTGAAGCAGATTCAGAGCGCTGGTGGACAACCACCCTTGAATCAATACGTCAGTTGCTCAAAGTCATTCCAGCCGAGTCAATCGAGGCTATTGGCGTTTCTGGTATGGTACCTGCAATGGTTATTTTAGGCGCATCTGGCAACCCGCTTCGTCCAAGTATTCAGCAAAATGATGTACGTGCTAATGTTGAAGTTGATGAACTGCGAGCTGATGTAGATCTCAAAGAATTCCTTAGTATCACTGGCTGTATGCCAAATCAACAAAGTATTGACACCAAATGGCGTTGGCTCCAGAAGTATGAGCCGAAGGTGGTGGAGCGAGCAGCACACGTGTGTGGTTCTTATGACTTCATCGTATATCGTCTAACTGGCCATTACTCCCTGGAGGAGAATTGGGCTGCAGAAAGCGGTTTTTACGATGTCGTGCAACATCGCTGGCATCCTCCTTATCTGGAACATGCTC
>Ga0209048_10006227_pt1 | contig 11191 bp, 7 predicted proteins | sample FrelakmetCRP12CR_FD_187146 | JGI IMG/M metagenome (GOLD analysis project Ga0209048, IMG submission 187146) | Freshwater lake sediment microbial communities from the University of Notre Dame, USA, for methane emissions studies - CRP12 CR (SPAdes)... | ecosystem: Environmental > Aquatic >... | reverse complement strand
CATGAGCGCGTTCCTTCCCGAGCCGCCGTTCCGGCACGACCAGCAGACCCGAATCGGCGTCCTGCTCGTCAACCTCGGCACGCCGGACGCGCCCACGGCGTCCGCGGTGCGCCGCTACCTTGCCGAGTTCCTGTCCGACGCGCGCGTCGTCGAGATCCCGCGCGCGCTGTGGCTGCCGATCCTGCACGGCGTGATCCTGCGCATCCGCCCGGGGAGGTCGGCGAAGAAGTACGCGGCGATCTGGACCAACGAGGGCTCGCCGCTGCTCGCGCACAGCCTCAAGCAGAAGACGCTGCTGATGGGCTATCTCGGCCAGCGCCTGAAGGACGCCGGTCTGCCGTCGGACATCGCGCCGGTGGAGCTCGGGATGCGCTACGGCAACCCGGGCATCGCCGACGCGATGGGCAGGCTCAGCGCGGCGGGCTGCGACCGGGTGCTCGTCGTCCCGCTCTTCCCCCAGTATTCGGCGAGCGCCACCGCGGCGGCGCTGGATGCGGTCTTCGCGCACGCGCAACGGTTGCGGCGCATGCCCGGCCTGCGGACGATCGACTGCTTCCACGACCACCCGGGCTACATCAAGGCGCTCGCCCGCAACGTCGGCGACTACTGGACGCGCCACGGTCGTCCGGACACGCTGGTGATGAGCTTCCACGGACTGCCCCGGCGTTCGCTCGACCTGGGCGATCCCTACCACTGCCACTGCCACAAGACCGCGCGCCTGCTCGGCGCCGAGCTCGGTCTCGAGCCGACGCAGTACAGGGTGACGTTCCAGTCGCGCTTCGGGCGGGCCGAGTGGCTGAAACCCTACACGCAGGACACGCTCGTCGGGCTCGCCAGGGAGGGGGTCGGGCGCGTCGACGTCGTGTGCCCGGGATTCGTGGCCGACTGCCTCGAGACGCTCGAGGAGATCGGCATCGAGGTCAAGCAGGCGTTCCTGGGGGCGGGCGGGCGCGAGTTCCACGCGATTCCGTGCCTGAACGAGCATCCGCTGTGGATCGCCGCCCTCGTCGACCTCGTCGTGGCGAACCTTCAGGGATGGCTCGCGCCGCCCCCCGATGCGGCAGCCCGCGAGATGACGCTGCTGCGGGCCAGGACGCTCGGCGCGGGGCAGTGACCGCCGGGATCCGGACCCCGCCCTGCGCCAGGGCGCCGGGCTTGCCGAAAGCGGTTGAAATGCCCGCGGATGCCCCAATTGTCCCGTTTGGGTGCCCCGCGGTACCCGCAAAGAGCACGAATTCCACGGAGATTCGATGGCGACAAACGAGAATCCGGGCATCGCCGCGACCGGAACGCCGGTCGGCGAGGTGTCGCCGGTCGCCGCCGGCAAGCCCGAGGCGGAAACCGTCGCTGCGGCCGCCGCGGCGGACCCGGGACCCGACATCGCGGCCCTGCTGAAGAAGGTCGAGGACGAAGCCGCCGAGCTGCGCGACGCATGGCTGCGCTCGCGGGCGGAAATCGAGAACGTCCGCAAGCAGGCGGCCGTCGACGTCGCCCGGGCGCACAAGTACGCGATCGAGCGGCTCGCCGGCGAGTTGCTGCCGGTCAGGGACGCGCTCGAGTCGTCGCTCGCGGCCGAGAACGCGTCGCTGGAGACGCTGCGCGCCGGCGTCGAGCTGACATTGAAGCAGCTCGCCGCGACGTTCGAGAAGGCGCAGATCGTCGAAATCGGGGCGGCCGGCCTCAAGTTCGATCCGCACCGGCACCAGGCGATGGCCATGGTCGACGCCGACCTGCCGGCCAACACGGTCGTCCAGGTCTTCCAGAAGGGCTACCTCCTCAACGACCGCGTGCTGCGGCCGGCGATGGTGGCGGTGGCGAAGGCCAAGGAATCGAGCGCCTGAGGGAGGCGCGCTCGCCGGCAGCCGCTTGATTCGGCGGCCGCAAATCCCCACGTCGTGAACAGGTAACCAATCGAGCATCCGGAGGTAAGCGAAACATGGGCAAGATCATCGGCATCGACCTCGGTACCACGAACAGCTGCGTCGCGATCATGGAAGGCGGCCAGCCCAAGGTGATCGAGAACTCCGAAGGCGCGCGCACGACGCCTTCGGTCGTCGCCTACCAGGAGGACGCGGAAATCCTGGTCGGCGCATCCGCGAAGCGGCAGGCGATCACCAACGCGAAGAACACGATCTTCGCGGTCAAGCGGCTCATCGGCCGGCGCTTCGAGGAAAAGGAGGTCCAGAAGGACATCGGGCTCATGCCCTACCGGATCGTCAAGCACGACAACGGCGACGCCTGGGTGGACGTGCGGGGCAAGAAGATCGCTCCGTCGCAGGTGTCGGCCGAGATCCTGCGCAAGATGAAGAAGACCGCCGAGGACTATCTCGGCGAGGAGGTCACCGAGGCCGTGATCACGGTGCCGGCGTACTTCAACGACTCGCAGCGGCAGGCGACCAAGGACGCCGGCCGGATCGCGGGGCTCGACGTCAAGCGGATCATCAACGAGCCGACGGCGGCCGCGCTCGCGTTCGGCATGGACAAGAAGGAAGGCGACCGCAAGATCGCCGTCTACGACCTGGGTGGCGGCACGTTCGACATCTCGATCATCGAGATCGCGGAGATCGAGAAGGAGCACCAGTTCGAGGTGCTGTCGACGAACGGCGACACGTTCCTCGGCGGCGAGGACTTCGACCAGCGCGTGATCGACTACATCGTCACCGAGTTCAAGAAGGAGCAGGGGGTCGATCTCAAGAACGACGTGCTCGCGCTGCAGCGGCTCAAGGAGGCCGCCGAGAAGGCGAAGATCGAGCTCTCGTCGTCGCAGCAGACCGACATCAACCTGCCCTACATCACGGCCGACCAGTCGGGGCCCAAGCACCTGTCGCTGCGGATCACGCGCGCGAAGTTCGAGTCGCTGGTCGAGGACCTGATCGAGCGCACGATCGAGCCCTGCCGCATCGCGATCAAGGACGCCGGCGTCAGCCTGTCCGACATCGGCGACGTGATCCTGGTCGGCGGGATGACGCGGATGCCGAAGGTGCAGGAGAAGGTCAAGGAGTTCTTCGCCCGCGAGCCGCGCAAGGACGTGAACCCCGACGAGGCGGTCGCCGTCGGCGCCGCGATCCAGGGCGGCGTGCTGAAGGGCGAGGTGAAGGACGTGCTGCTGCTCGACGTCACGCCGCTGTCGCTCGGCATCGAGACGCTCGGCGGCGTGATGACCAAGCTGATCAAGAAGAACACGACGATCCCGACCAAGGCGCAGCAGGTATTCTCGACCGCCGACGACAATCAGGGCGCCGTGACGATCCACGTGCTGCAGGGCGAGCGCGACGTCTCGTCCGGCAACAAGAGCCTCGGGCAGTTCAATCTCGAGGGCATCCCGCCCGCGCCGCGCGGCATGCCGCAGATCGAGGTCACCTTCGACATCGACGCCAACGGCATCCTGCACGTGTCGGCGAAGGACAAGGCGACCGGCAAGGAGAACAAGATCCGGATCCAGGCGAGCTCGGGTCTGACGGAGTCCGAGATCGACCGGATGATGAAGGACGCCGAATCGCATGCCGAGGACGACCGCAAGCAGGTCGAGGTCGTGCAGGCGAGAAACGCGCTCGACGCGCTGGTGCACAGCGTGAAGAAGTCGCTGGCGGATTACGGCGAGAAGGTCGGTGCCGACGAGAAGGCGAAGATCGAGGCGGCCGTGAAGGAGGCGGAGGAGCTTCTGAAGCAGAAGGACGCGGCCAAGGACGTGCTGGAAGCGAAGGCCGAGGACCTCGGCAAGGCGGCGCAGAAGCTGGGCGAGGCCATGTACGCGGATGCGCAGGCCAAGGCGCAGGCGACCGGCGGCGGTGCTGGCGCGGGTGGTGGCGACGGCGACGGGGCCCGTGCGAAGAACGACGAGAAGGTCGTCGACGCGGAGTACACCGAGGTCAACGACAAGAAGTAGGATCCCGGCGCGGGCGGAAGGCGGCGCCCGTGCAGTGGAGGAAATGGCCGGATTCGGGCGTACGCATTGCGGCGGCGCCCGGTCCGGCTGTTTGCGTTGGGGATGGCAGCCGCCGATGTCCGATTCGGGAAGGCCCGACTCCGGGCCAGACGAAGGAACCTGATGGCAAAGCGCGACTACTACGGGGTGCTGGGCGTCGGTCGCGACGCTTCCGAGGAGGAGATCAAGAAGGCCTACCGGAAGCTCGCGATGAAGCACCATCCGGACCGCAACCCCGACGACAAGGGCTCCGAGGACAAATTCAAGGAGGCGAAGGAAGCCTACGAGGTGCTCACCGACGCCAGCAAGCGCGCCGCCTACGATCAGTTCGGCCACGCGGGCGTCGATCCGTCGGCGGGCGGCGGGCGCGGCGGCGGACCCGAGGGCTTCGGCGGCTTCGCCGACGCCTTCGGCGACATCTTCGGCGAGATCTTCGGCGCGCCGCGCGGCGGGCGCGGCAACGGCGTCTATCGCGGCGCCGACCTCCGCTACAACCTCGAGCTGTCGCTGGAGGATGCGGCGCGTGGCACGGAGGCGAAGATCCGCATCCCCACGATGGAGACGTGCGGGACCTGCCACGGCAGCGGCGCCAAGCCCGGAACGCAGCCCAAGCAGTGCCCGTCGTGCCACGGACGGGGCGAGGTGCGGGTGTCGCAGGGCTTCTTCTCCATCCAGCAGACCTGCCCGACGTGTCACGGCGGCGGCAAGGTCATTGCCGACCCCTGCACGGCGTGCCAAGGCGCGGGCCGCACGAAGAAGCACAAGACGCTGTCGGTGAAGATCCCCGCGGGCGTCGACCAGGACGATCGCATCCGGCTCTCCGGCGAAGGCGAGGCGGGCGTGAATGGCGGGCCGTCGGGCGATCTCTACGTTGTCGTCAACCTGAAGCAGCACGCGGTGTTCCAGCGCGACGGCGCCGACCTGCACTGCGAGATGCCGATCAGCTTCGCCGTCGCGGCGCTCGGCGGGGACATCGAGATCCCGACCCTGGACGGCCACGCGAAGATCAAGATCCCGCCCGAGACGCAGACGGGACAGGTGTTCCGGCTGCGCAACAAGGGCATCCGGCCGGTGCGCGGTTCGGTGACCGGCGACCTCTTCTGCCACGTCGCGGTGGAGACCCCGGTCAAGCTGACTGCGCGGCAGAAGGAACTGCTGCGCGAATTCGAGGCGATCAGCGACAAGGACCCCGGGGCGCACAATCCCCGCGCGAAATCGTTCATGGACAAGGTCCGGGACTTCTTCGGGCCGTGACCGGCATGAGCCCGCCGGGCCGCCCCAAGGGCGAATACCGGAGCGCGAAGCGCGAAGGTACTCCAGTGAGCGCGGCGGCGCGGTCGCCCCGACTCCGCAGACCCGGTTCGCGATGAGCACGCCCGCCGCACCCGGCATCGTCGGCATCCTGCTCGCGGCCGGGCGCGGCGTGCGCTTCGGGGGCGACAAGCTGCTCGCCCCGCTTCCCTCGGGCCCCGGTCCCGCGCGCGAATGCGTCGGCGCGACCGCGTGCCGCAACCTCCTTTCGGCGCTGCCGCGCGTGGTCGCCGTCGTCCGGCCCGACGATGCGGCGCTCGCCGCGGCGCTCGGCGCAGCCGGGGCGCGCGTCGTCCGCTGCCCCAACGCCGACGACGGCATGGGCGCGAGCCTCGCGTGCGGAGTCGAGGCGACGAAGGATGCTGCCGGCTGGGTGGTGGCGCTGGCCGACATGCCATGGATCCTGCCGGCGACGATCGCCCGCGTCGCCGCGGCGGTGGCGGAGGGCGCACCCGTCGCGGCGCCGTTCCACGCCGGCCGCCGTGGGCACCCGGTCGGCTTTTCGGCCGCGTGTCGTGCGGCGCTCGCGGCGCTCGGCGGAGACGAGGGCGCGAAGTCAGTGGTCGACGCGCACCGCGACCGTCTTGCGCCGATCGACGTCGACGACGCGGGCACGCTCTCCGACGTCGACACGCCCGCCGACCTGTCAGGCTGAAGCCGTACCCACGACCGGTCGGCGCCGGCTGCCGTGGGGCCGCCTTCAGGCGGCCCGCGTCTTCAGTGGGTGCCTTCCGGCAGCCACATGTCGGGCTGCAGCAGCGCGGCGCGCATTTCCTCCTCCTGCGCCTTCCACCACGCGGGAAACTCGCGTTCCTCGAGCGGGCTCGAGATCAGGAACCCCTGCGCGGCCTCGCAGCCGTGGCGCTTCAGGAAGTCGTACTGCGCCGCGCTCTCGACGCCTTCGGCGATCACCCGCAACCCGAGCGAATGCGACAGCGCGATGATCGCCTGCGTGATCGCGACGTCGTTGGGGTTGTGCGCGAGGCCGTGGACGAAGCGCTGGTCGATCTTCACCGCGTGGATCGGCAGCCGCGCGAGATAGGAGAGGCTCGAGTAGCCGGTCCCGAAGTCGTCGACGGTGATCGAGATCCCCCGCTCCTTGAGCTTCGCCAGCGTGGCGACGGCGCGCTCGGGATGCGTGATGATGAGGCTCTCGGTGATCTCGAGGTCGAGGTACTGCGGCGCGAGGCCGCTGGCGGCGAGCGCCTCTTCGACGATCGCGAGGCAGCTGTCGTGCTGCAGCTGCTGCACCGAGAGGTTGACCGACAGGCGCAGCATCATGCCCTGCCGGTGCCACTGAACGAGCTGCCGGCAGGCGTCGCGCAGCACGCGCGAGCCGAGCGCCTGGATCATTCCGGACTCCTCGGCGATCGGGATGAATTCCGTCGGTGCGATCACGCCGCGCGTCGGGTCGCGCCAGCGCAGCAGCGCCTCGACGGCGCAGGTGCGCCCCGTCTGCATGTCGATCTGCGGCTGGTAGGCCAGGAAGAACTCGTTGTTCAGGAGGCCGCGCCGCATGTCCGTCTCGAGCTGCAGCCGCGCCTGCACGCGGGCGTTCATGTCGGCGGTATAGAAGCGGTACGCGTTGCGGCCGACCTCCTTGGCCGCGTACATCGCCGTGTCCGCCTGCTTGATCAGCGTCACCGGATCGTTGGCGTCGAGCGGGTACATCGACACGCCGATCGAGCACGTCAACGTGGGCGTCTGGTCGGCGAGCCGGAACGGGGTCAGGAACGACTCGCGGATGCGCGCCAGCACCGTCATCGTCTCGAACGTCGCGTGCGCCGGGTCGAGGCCGGGCAGGATCACGACGAACTCGTCGCCGCCCAGCCGCGACACGGTGTCGGATTCGCGCACCGCGGCGGTCAGGCGCTGCGCCACGGCCTGCAGCAGCTGGTCGCCCGAATCGTGGCCGAGCGTGTCGTTGATCCGCTTGAAGTGGTCGAAGTCGAGGAAGAGGCACGCGATGTGCGTGCCGTTGCGCTGCGTCTGCGCGAGGATCTGCCTCAGCCGCTGGTTGAGGAGCGCGCGGTTCGGCAGCCCGGTCAGGATGTCGTGCTGCGCGAGCTTGTACGCGTGCGCCGTCGCGATCTCCAGCTCCTTCGTCCGCTGGACCACCTTGTCCTCCAGCGTGCGCTGGTAGTTCCCGACCTCGGCCTGCGACTCCGACAGCCGCTGCGTCATGTGGTTGAACGTGTGCGTGAGCAGGCCGAGCTCGTCGCTCGAGCTGGCGGGCACGTAGACGTCGAGCTTGCCGGCGCCCACGGCGCGTGCGGCGCGCATGAGCCGGTGCATCGGTGCGACGAGGCCGCGCGTGAGCAGGAACGTCGCGCCGATCGTCAGCGCGATGAGCAGCGCGACGACGGACATCGCGCCGACCAGGTACTTGCGGAACTGCTGCTGCTGGCGGTCGAACGTCATGCCGATCCGCACGTAGCCGACCGGCGCGGCGCCGGCTGCGGCGGCCCCGCCGCTGTCGGCCGCGCTGTCGTTCGTGCCCTGTGCAAGCCCCATCGCCATCGCCGTCTTCGTGCCTCCGACCGGCGCGATCAGCTCGACGTAGCGCTGGCCGCGGATCGTCAGGTCGGCGCTCGTCGTCGCGCCGGGGGCGGGCAGCGGCACGTCGGCGGGCAGGGCCGGCGGCGCGTCCGTGCCGAGCGATTCGGAGATGCGCCGCGCGGCGATCGGCTCGCGCCGGGCGTCGACGATGGCCGCGTACGCGATGTCGCCGTCCGCGGACAGACTGTCGAGGACCGCGTCCAGGTAGGCGCGGTTGCCGGTGTACAGGCCGAACTCCGACAGCTCCGCCAGCATCGCGAGCGCCGTCGCGCCGCGCCGGCGCAACTCGGCAGTCTCGTCGCGCCACTGTTGCCCGAGATAGAACCCGGTGGTCGCGATCGCGGTCACGAAGATGAGACCGATCGTGAGCAGGTTCAGCTTCGACAGGAGCCCCATCCGCACCCGCGGAAGATTGAGCGATGACGTCGTGTCCGTCGCGAGCGGGGCGAGATGCCGGCGGAACAGCTTCATGCGCCCTCTATGCGAGGTGGCATTGACCCGATGATGGAGTGTCGGGCGCGGGCAATCGCGCGATGACGCGCCCTTCGGTGCGCCCTTCCTGGAAGGACGATGCCAGCGGCAGCATCGAGCGTCGGGCGCCACCCGCGCTCGCAGGCGCACTCTGCGAGCCTTGGCTTCGCCCTGCTCGCAAGGGCGTCCTTGGCTTCGCCCATCTCGCTCATGCCTCCGTCACCGGTATCTTGCCGATGCGCTGCTGCCACTCGCGCGGGCCGGTCCGGTGCACCGACGTGCCGTTGGCGTCGACGGCGACCGTCACCGGCATGTCCTTCACGTCGAACTCGTAGATCGCTTCCATGCCGAGATCGCCGAACGCGACGACGCGCGCGCTCCTGATCGCCTTCGACACCAGGTACGCTGCGCCGCCGACGGCCATCAGGTACGCGGCGCGGTGCTTGCGTATCGCCTCGATCGCGACGGGTCCGCGCTCGGCCTTGCCGATCATGGCGACGAGTCCCGTCTTCGCGAGCATCATCTCGGTGAACTTGTCCATGCGGGTGGCCGTCGTCGGACCCGCCGGGCCGACGACCTCGTCGCGCACCGGGTCGACCGGGCCGACGTAGTAGATCACCCGGTTGGTGAAGTCGACGCCCGGCGGCAGGCTTTCGCCCTTCGCGAAGAGGTCCGCGATCCGCTTGTGCGCGGCGTCGCGGCCGGTCAGCATCCGCCCCGAGAGGAGCAGCGTCTCGCCCGGCTTCCACGTCGCGACCTCGGCAGGGGTCAGGTGGTCGAGGTCGACCCGCCGCGCGCTCGGGGCCGGCGTCCATTGCACGTTCGGCCAGCGCGCGAGGTCCGGCGGGACGAGCTTCGCGGCGCCCGAGCCGTCCAGCCTGAAATGCGCATGGCGCGTCGCGGCGCAGTTGGGGATCATGCCGACGGGCTTCGACGCCGCGTGCGTCGGGTAGTCGAGAATCTTGACGTCGAGCACCGTCGACAGGCCGCCCAGCCCCTGCGCGCCGATGCCGAGCGCGTTCACTTTCTCGTAGAGCTCGACCCGCAGCTCCTCGATGCCGTTCTTCGGGCCGCGGCGCAGCAGGTCGTGCATGTCGATCGGCTCCATCAGCGCCTCCTTGGCCATCAGCAGCGCCTTCTCGGCAGTGCCGCCGATGCCGATGCCGAGCATGCCGGGCGGGCACCATCCCGCGCCCATCGTCGGCACGGTCTTCAACACCCAGTCGACGATCGAGTCGGACGGGTTCAGCATCACGAACTTGGACTTGTTCTCGGAGCCGCCCCCCTTGGCCGCGATCCTCACGTCCACGGTGTCGCCGGGGACGAGCTCGAAGTGGACGACCGCCGGCGTGTTGTCCTTCGTGTTCCTGCGCGCACCCGCGGGGTCGGCGACGATCGATGCGCGGAGGGTATTGTCGGGATCGGTGTAGGCGCGGCGCACCCCTTCGTTGACCATGTCGGCGATCGACCTCGTGCCGCTGTCCCACTGCACGCCCATCCCCACCTTCACGAACGCCACCACGATGCCGGTGTCCTGGCAGATCGGGCGGTGCCCTTCGGCGCACATCCGCGAGTTCGTGAGGATCTGCGCGATGGCGTCCTTCGCGGCCGGTGACTGCTCGGCCTCGTACGCCTCGCCCAGCGCCTCGATGTAGTCGAGCGGGTGATAGTACGAAATGAACTGCAGCGCGTCGGCGACGCTCTGGATGAAGTCGTCCTGCCTGATGGTTGCCATGCGGCACTCCTGGAGGTCAGTGGGCCCCGTGCTCGCTACCGGCGGCCGCGGCCCGCGGAACGTGCGGACGGCCGGGCGGCAGGATGCGATCGACCGCGGCGATCGCAAGCGCGGAGACGAGGAACGTGATGTGGATCGCCGTCTGCGCGATCAGCACCTTGGTGTCGTACGAATAGGCGTTGATGAACGTCTTCAGCAGGTGGATCGACGAGATGCCGATGATCGCCGTCGCAAGCTTGACCTTGAGCACGCTGGCGTTGACGTGCGACAGCCACTCCGGCTGGTCCGGGTGGCCCTCGAGCCGCATCCGTGACACGAAGGTCTCGTAGCCGCCGATGATCACCATGATGAGCAGGTTCGAGATCATCACGACGTCGATCAGGCCGAGCACGACGAGCATGACGAGCGTCTCGGGCGGCGCCTTGACCGTGTCGGCGCCGGCCGGCGTGACGTTGCGCAGGATCATCTCCAGTGCGTCCTTGCTGCCGAACGCGGCCTCGACGAGGTGCGTCAACTCGACCAGGAAGTACCAGACGTAGACCGCCTGCGCGACGATCAGGCCCAGGTAGAGCGGCACCTGCAGCCAGCGGCTGAGGAAGAGGATGGTCGGGATCGGCCCGAGGCGGGACTGGGGCATCGGAGGGCGGCTGCTAAGGCATTGACGGAAAACTGCAAGTTTAGCATCGCTGCCGCTGCCGCCGCCGAGCGTGCCCCCGGCGCGCCCCTCGGCGCGTGCGGGCGGCGGGTGGGTGCACGCAACGCGGCAGGGCGCGGGGGGGCAATTCGGGCGATCCGGCGCCGGATTGCGCTGCATCAATTCCGCGGATTGCGGGCCCCGGACGCGATTGGTTAGACTGCGGGACGGTTTCGAGAGCCCCGCCGACCCCAAGACGCATGGGCGGCACCCCCACGGAGGAGAGCAGAGCATGTCCACGATCGAGTCGGTATCGAAAGAGGCGCGGATCTTCGAGCCGCCCCGCGAATTCGTCGCGCAGGCGAACATCAAGAAGGCCGATTTCGACGCGCTCAACGCGAGCGCCGCGAAGGACTTCACCGGTTTCTGGGCGAAGCTCGCGCGGGACGAGGTTCTCTGGCACAAGCCGTTCACGCGGACGCTCGACGAGTCGAACGCGCCGTTCTACAAGTGGTTCGACGACGGCGAGCTCAACGTCTCGTACAACTGCCTCGAC
>Ga0209048_10006226_pt1 | contig 11192 bp, 10 predicted proteins | sample FrelakmetCRP12CR_FD_187146 | JGI IMG/M metagenome (GOLD analysis project Ga0209048, IMG submission 187146) | Freshwater lake sediment microbial communities from the University of Notre Dame, USA, for methane emissions studies - CRP12 CR (SPAdes)... | ecosystem: Environmental > Aquatic >... | reverse complement strand
TATTCACAATGAAACCGACCTGAATTGTGTTGTTATCTGTACCGAAGACAATTATAGTCGACTGCAACAAGTAGCCGACAAACCTCTTGTTTATCTTGGGTATTCGGCTATTGATTACAACAAGTCGGAAACCCATCAAATTGTAAAGCAATCCTGGGAAATTATAAAATCCCTACAAAAAGAACGGAGAAAAAAAGCAATTGCTGAAATCAAAGAAGCAGTTGCACACGGCAATGTTCTGACTGATTTACAAGAAATATTTCAAGCTGCCATTGATGGACGTGGTGACTTATTGATGGTTCATCAAGACTTTTCACAACCTGTAATTATGACCGGTGACAGGACATTTGAATTGATTGATGATAGCACTAAACCAAACGCAATCGACGACATCTCGAGCAACATTGCCTGGGAGGTGCTATCTAAAAAAGGCAGAGTGCTTTTTACATCTCAAGACGAAATAAAAGAGCTTGGAAATATTGTTATAAAAACAAGATACTAAAAAGCGGTTGCTATGACAGCGGCTTGGCAAAAAGCGGGGTTAAGTGTCTCGTTAAACATTCCAATTCAGGCGAACTGATAGCCTGTTTCGGTTTTTGAAATCACTCCTAACCTCGGTTTTTTAAGGCCTTGGATATGAATTGTGACAGAATCGCCTGTTTGACTCCATGTACTTGCACCAGAAGCTTTGATCGGATTATTTAAAGGCGGTAATACCGGAAAGATGATCGTGGAGGCATAGAGAAAACCTTGCAGTTTTATTGAATTGTATAAAAGAAATGCTTTCCTGGTTTCTATGGCTTTTGGTTTTTGTTTGGGGGGTCTTCAACGTTTATTTTTTAGGAGGTCTAATCTTGAAACGCTTTATCAAGATGGCGATTTAAAAACCAAACACAGGATTATCGGTTCGATTTTCCCGAAAAAGTTCGTTTTTAATGGGAATAATTATCGAACCGCCCGGGTTAATGAAGCCGTTGCATTGATATACAATTTGGGCTTGGGTTTGAGCGAAAATAAAAATGGACAAGCCGATGTAAATTTAGATTTGTCCACTCAGGTGAACCGGATTGGATTCGAACTAATGACCTGCTGCTTAGAAGTTTTCAGCCATATTTTCGCGATTCTTAAAACCCAAGCCAATAGCGGGTTTAACAATTCAAATATACCTAAAATTCGCTATGAAATTCAATTCTGTGGCCAGATACGAGCTCGTATCATATTTAAAATAAGTGACTCAGAATAGTTTGTTTATTTTTCCACAGCGCTTAGTAACAATGCCAAAAAAATCACCGAGTTTGTATGAAGCAAAAGTGTTTGGTCGTTAAGGGGTAAATCTAGTCTAAAGCCTTTGTTTCCAATAGTTTTTAATCCAAGTTTAAATGTACGGATATTATCCGTACGTTTATAGTATCAATTATATTCTATGTCTACAACACAAAAAACCCGTTTTGATACCCGGATCTCGAGAAATCAAAAGGATTTATTCCAGCATGCTGCACAGTTGGGCGGTTTCAAGAGTCTTAGTGAGTTTGTTATTTACTCTGCCAAAGTTCAAGCTGAGATCATTATCAAAAAGCATGAGTCGACCCTGATCTCTGAAAAGGATGCCAAAATCTTCTTTAATGCAATAATCAACCCTCCTTCAGCCAACAAGGAGCTAAAAAAGGCGGCTTCATCATATAATATGCGTGTCGCGATCAAATGAGCTTCTTAACAGTTCCACTGGAAAACGCCCATAGAAGAAAGGATTTTGAATGTGGTGAGCTCTCATTGAATAACTATTTGCATCTTCAGGCGAAGCAGGATATGAAACGCAGATTATCGGTCTGTTTTGTACTCGCGGACGAACAGAACAGAGTAGGTGGATATTATACCTTATCAAATGCATCCATTCCCAGAGAGTTTTTGCCGGAAGAGATTGAACGAAAATTATCCCCTGCTTACGCCAATCTCCCAGCCACTCTGCTTGGCCGGCTGGCGGTGGACAGAGCTGCTAAAGGCAAAGGATTTGGAAAGGACCTGTTGATCGATGCCCTGAAGAGATCCTGTGAAACTTCTAAAACCATCGGTTCTATGGCGGTAATAGTTAATCCGTTGGACGAAGAAGCCGAACGATTTTACTTGAAATACGGATTTATTAAACTTCCCGACAGTGGCAAAATGTTCCTTCCTATGGGTACGGTCGCGACCTTATTTATATGATAGACCAGATTTGCAATACAATACCGAAGGAAAACATCTTGCATACGAGTTCTCTGGGCTCATTTAATAATTTTTTCGTGGTTTTCTGATTTTGGCAATTTGGAAATTAAGTGGAAAAACCTTCAAGACTGAACTCCTAATGGCGGAACAGATTCGGCAACATTAAAAACAGGTATTTTCAGGTGTGACACTAATACAGCCACCTTTCAGATTCAATAGGATTAATCAGCAATTACTCAGAAGGAAGTGATAAGAAGAATAATTGATTTATTAGCCAATGAGCTAAGGACTTCTGACTTTGAGGCAAATGAAATACGGAGCAAAAGTTTTTTGATCTGGATTCATGTAAAGGAAATAGAGAAATATTATAAAGAGATAACATTAAATAAGGTTATAAAAAAGGGATGCTGATTTTAAGACTTTAGAAAATAGTTTTGCAGGGTTGCTAGCCAACAAAGACGAGTTATATAGTAATCGGAATAAAAGCCTCGATCTCCTGATATTCGAAGAAGGACATATACCTCATGTGGCGGATCAGCGTAACCCACCGGGCAACTCCTTTCAGTACTGGTATTTTATTCCAGTATTTTGGGAGCAGCCCTTCGATATTATTTGTAGTGACCTGGTGCCATTGTTTTCTAAAAAATAGTATTATTCGGAATCGTCGATCTGCAATCAATTTATTTCAATAATGTAGACAAAATATTTTAGTATTTTTCTCCTGGTCAGTTAAAAAGGCGTTCGTAGGCATGGTAATGAACAATCCATTTTTTATTCGCCGTTATGGGAGGCATTTTGTAATCGCAGTGCATCCCTGTATTCCGAAGGAGAACAATCCTTGAATTTTTTGAAGGATTTGGTAAAGGAATTCCTGTTGCTGAACCCACATTCCATGGCCACTGCTTCCAGGGTAAAGTTCAGCCATTCACCTTCGTCAAATTTAGCAATGCAGTACTTGATACGTTGTTGATTGATAAAATCCACAAAACCGAAACCCTTCAATTTGTTCAGGCTTTTTGAAATCAGGTAGACGGGTATCTGGATATCGTTCGAAAAATCATTAATACTGTATATCGCGGTCAAAAAAGGCCTCTTATCATACGTTTGGGATTCTATTTTCTGCATGACTACTTTTAATTTTTTCTCCTCATCCTCGGTCGTCTCGGCTTTCCTGAGGATTTTTGCGATTCTGGACGTTATAGTAGGTCCTGCCAATCCGGTTCCGTAAAGCAGGGATGGAAAAAAAAAGAGAGAAAGGCTTGAAATCATCACCCATGCCACGGAAAAGGAATTGACAATGTGATAGCTCGTCAATATAGGCAACCCCAGGATGGACAGGTAAAAGGGAAACCACATAAAAAATTGGCAACCCAGAAATATCAGCATCCAATTTCTCCAAACCTTGTTTTCGTGGGTAAACTCAACGTGGCTTCTAACCCATCTTAATAAAATCAATGCCTGGGCTACCCAGTAGGCACTATACAAAATCGTTCGGAATTCCTGGTGGAATCCCGTGCCGAAATATTTGCTCTGCCGGAACTGCCCCAAAAGATTCAAATCATTGATTTCCTGTATAATGAGCCGTGTTTTCTCACTTGAAGATAAACTGAGTACATCCCAATAGTCAACCAGGTATACCAACAGAGGTATGGCATGCAATAAGTCGTGCCATTTCCAAAGCCGCTTCCGGGTGTAAAAAACACAATGTAAATAAGGCATCGGAATAAAAACCAAAACGAAAACATTGCCCAACCTGTACATAAATGGCCAGTGGACAATCAACTTGGAAACAAGGGAGAAACTGACAAAAATTGCCAGGGAAATACTAAGTTGCCCGATGCCTAAAGGTTGGTTGGCCGGATTGGATTTGATGCCAAAATAAAAGATGACCGCAGTGGAAACAATTCCCAATACAAAAGCGGCCAAATGAATGACGGTGATAAAATCGAGACTTATTTCCATGTCGATGCGACTTTTCTGCAACAATCTTTTGGGTCATCTGGCTTGATTTCCATGCAGTTAACTGATTTGAAATAAGGTTTGATATCATAGGATACAATTAATCAATAATAGAGTGGACAAAAAACTCTGGCGAAGCAATATCTGAAATTAATTAATTGCGTTGATACACCCAAAAAATGCCATTCCACTCCCTTCCTTGCTCATTTTCATCCAGATGAAGCAGAAACTGCGTTACTTCAAATCGCATTCATGCTAAATTCGCCAGCAATGGCCTTATGGAAATCAGATTGTAAAGGGAAATTCACATTATAACCAACAATAAATATTGAAATTATGAAAAAACGGTTCAGCTACCTGGTTTGGGTTTTCGCCTTGCAAATTCCAGTTTGTTTTGGCCAGTCTGACTTATATTACCCCGGCAGGTATATGGGTAAAGAAGAGTTGAAAACGCTTACCGCCCCCAATGGTGCAGTAGCCAATGCTATTTTCGGTGGGTCACTGCAATTAATATATCCCTCACCGACCATTGTAAAAGAGTCAGACGGTATTTGGATCCTTGGGGGCTATTCTATTGCCAATATTGTGGTAATCGAAACAGACGAGGGCCTGATAATTATTGATTCGGGCGACTCGGAAGAGGAAGGAATTAATATTAAGGAAGCCATTCGGAAAAACATCAGTAAAAAACCCATCATTGCTGCCATCTATACCCACTCCCATTATTGTATGGGAACCGGCAAATTGGTGGATGACCCCAAAACAGCCCTGATAATAGGACACGAAAAACTAAACGAAACAGTACAAAACAACTTCAGATCCGGAGGAGCCATTGCACGGGTTCCGGAATTGGGACCGGTTTTGACTGCAAGGCAGTTGATACAATTCAATAATTTCCTTGCTGATACAGGCCGGGATGCCTTGATCTCTCAAAGGTATAGAATCAAAAAAAACGCCTTTTTGCCTGTCACCAAAACCGTTCAAAACGGGGAGATGGTCAAAATTGGCGGCATGGATTTTCAGTTCTTCACCGAAAACCGATCAGATGATTACAGCCTCACCATTTGGCTTCCGAAACAGAAAGTGGTCATGAATAATTTTTATTGGCCGGGTACTCCCAATTTATACAGTCTTAGAGGCGCCTCATACAGAGACCCCACAGAGTGGAGAAACGGGCTGCAGGTAATTAGGGATTTGAAGCCCGAACTGATGATGAATACCCATGCCAGAACAGTCAAGGGCGGCAAAGAAGTATTTGACGCTATCTCGAATTATATGGATTTGGTCTCCCTGGTATATGACCAATCGATAAGGGGAATATTGCATGGCCTGGGCCCGGACGAATTGCGCTACTTCGTCTATGAACCCAAGCACCTTGCTGAGTTTCCAAATAATGCACAGGCTTATGGCGAAATCCCATGGTACACTCCCGCACTATTCTATTTCCAAATGGGCTGGTTCGACAGAAATGTTTCTACCCTGTACAAACTTCCCCCGGTAGAAGAAGCACAGCGCACAGTGGCACTGATGGGTGGAAGAAAAAAGGTGTTGCAGGCCGCCAAAGAGTCATTTGTAAAGCGCGAATTGGCATGGGCTGCGCAACTGGGAAATTATCTGTACACTATTGACCAAAAAGATACCGAGACCCGAAAGTTTTTGGCGGACGTGTACAGGGCCCTAGGTCAAACTTCAGTGAGTATGATCGGAAGATCATTCCTGGTCAGCGAAGCCAGGGCGCTGGAAGGTACAGTACAGATTCCAAGGATAGTGCCTCCCAAGCCGGAAATCGTTGCTAGTAAACCTGCCTTTTTTGTGGACATGTTCCGGGTGAGGATTGATCCTAAAAAAGCCGAAAACACCGAAAAAATGCTGGTCTTCGATTTCTCTGATGGATCAACGGCAGGCCTGCATGTGCGCAGGGGTATTGCAGAATTTGTATCCGACCCTGCAAAGCATTACAGGGCGGCAGATATTTCTGCCACTGTAGATGCAAAAACCTGGGCCGCTCTGTATCTCAATGGCATCACCCCGGATGATGCTGCCAAAAGCGGTGGTTTGAAAATGACTAGAGGGAGCCTGGAGGATTTGAAGACCGTGATGGATTTGTTTGACAAATTTGATTCGTCCAAAAACTATACGATTCCAGTGTTGGAAACAGATGATTTCAGATGATTTTCAGGCTGAAAGAAAACAGAAAAGACTGAAAGTTATAGTTCTGGAGAATATTTAATAAATAGCCTACTGAAAGTACATATTTTTTTTAGACTAATACCATTATATTGCATGAAGCAACCGCGGGTTTATCCCCAAAAATGGGAAAACAGTGAAAAAACTTGTCTTTAATTTCTCTAACGGAACATCGGCAGACCTGCATGTGTGCAGAGGCATTGACGAATTTGTTGCTGACCCGGAAAGCCATTACAGGTTGGCTGACATTGCCTTTAGCGTGGATACCAAGACCTTTGCAGATCTCTACCTAAACGCTACGACGTTGGAAGAAGCTGCTAAAAGCGGGGGTTGAAAATGCCCAAAAGGTGCTTCCCCTGTATTTATATTAGGGGAAGCACTACTTGTTAGCGTCAGTTTTAATGATTCTTGATTTGCTTACTAACCTGATTTTCCTGCTGGTTCAGGGTTTTTTGTTCCTGTTTGGTGATATGCCCTTGGTTCTGGGCAGCCATATCCTTTTCTTCCTGGCGGATCTGGCGGTCTTCTTTATGCAGTTTGCCTGCTTCTTGTTTACTCATTTTTCCATCTTCCACTTTGTCGTGGATGCGGTCATTTTGGTTTTCCAGGCGGTGGTTCACCTGTGCCCTGCGGGGATGCGGGCCGTTTGCCAGTGAAACACTAACGGAACCCATCAAAACAAGAATCGCTAAGATTGTCTTTTTCATTGTAGTTTTTTTAGTTACAGAATAATGAATCAGACCGAAAAATAATAAAAGGGTTTAATGGGAGGAAGTGGTCTAAAGAAGTTTATTATCGCTCATTGGGGCCTGTTAACCAAGCAATAACAAGTAAGGTTGCCCATTTGCGGGGTGACGAAATACCCGGGGGATTCAGGAGGATAATACATCTGGTTCCCAAAGCAGGTCCCGTCAATTTAATTGGAATGGTGCGATTGAATAGTTTGGGATAACCAGATTTAAGTGTTGTTGAATTCGTTCATGAGTTTTATCTCATTTCTGTACAGGATTATTTTTTTATCGTTTTCCAGCTGCTTGAGTAGTCGCGAAATAACTACGCGGGAGGTAGCCAGTTCATCTGCTATCAGATAGTGTGATGTCTTTATAATACTGGAACCCAAAAGACGCTGTTTTTCTTTGAGGTAGGCGATTAGGCGTTCATCTAATTTGTGAAATGCGATTGTTTCTATGGATTTTAACAATTCCAAAAAGCGTTCGTTAAAACTTCGCATGATGTAGTTCTTCCAGCTGGGGTACTTACATAACCATTCATCGAGCTTGGAATGCGGTATGGCCAGCAGTTCCACATCATCTTCCGCAATGGCCCTGACTTCACTCTTTTTTGCTTCCACGCAACAACTATACGCCATGGAACAACTTTCATTGCTTGACAAATAGTACAGCAATATTTCCTTGCCGTTTTCATCCATCCGCAATACTTTGATTGTTCCGCTGATAATCAGCGGCATCATACGGATATACTTGCCGTAATCCATAATCACCTCGCCTTCTTTAAAAGACTTGATTTCGCCGGATTCATGCATTTCTTTAACCAGCGCTGGTTCAAAAATGGAGTCTAATATTGATTTATTCATTATAGATTATCATTAGTGTCCCGTTAAATTAATATTCAGTTCTTTGAAAGTCTTGATACGCCTGCATTTCAGAGGATTTTAGGTCCGTGACGATTTGAAATCGCCAAAATCATAACTTACTGAAAACCAGTAAGTTTATGAATTCCGGCAAATATGTTTTCTCACAAATCAGCTCATTTCTACCACAGAGAATTTTTGACGGTAGTGTGAGCCGTTATAAGGGTGATTATTATATCAGGCATTTTACTTGTTGGAATCAATTGCTATGCATGATGTTTGGCCAATTAAGCAACAGAGAAAGCCTTCGGGATTTAGTTCTTACGGTCAATGCTCATTCTCAGAAGGCTTATCACCTGGGTTTTGGAAAAAGTGTTTCTAAAACTAATCTGGCCAGAGCAAATGAAAATCGAGATTGGCGAATATATCAGGAGTTTGCATATCATCTTGTTGCGGAGGCGAGAAAGATATGCATAACTGAAGATTCGACTAAGTTTTCATTTTCAAATTCCGTTTATGCTTTTGATTCCACTACCATTGATTTGTGCCTGGGTGTGTTTTGGTGGGCAACCTTTCGAAAAACCAAAGCAGCCATAAAACTACACACTCAGTATGATGTCAGAACCTCTATTCCAGTATTTGTACATATTACCGCAGGATCCGTTCACGATACAAAAGCAATGGATGAACTCACGTATGAACCAGGCAGTTTTTACATATTTGACAGGGGTTTCATGGATTTTGAACGACTCTTTGTTATACATGAATCCAAATCCTTTTTTGTCATCCGGGCGAAGAATAACCTGAAATTTAAGAGGCAATATTCTGCTGAAGTTGACAAAAGAACGGGTGTACAATGTGACCAAACTGGTGAACTTAAGGGATTTTACTCCTTTAGGCAATATCCGGAAAAAATCAGACGGATTAAGTTTTATGATGAGAGTCAAAATAGAACATTTGTCTTTCTAACCAATAACTTAAATCTTAATCCGGAGGAGATTGCAGATCTTTATAAGCATCGCTGGAAAATAGAACTGTTCTTCAAATGGATAAAACAACACCTCAAAATAAAATCATTTTGGGGAACCACAGAAAATGCAGTCAAAACACAAGTGTATATAGCCGTTATCACATACACGCTTATTGCCATTATCAGGCAGCGGGTAAAATCAGAATATACTACGTATGAAGTCTTGCAAATCTTAGGCAGTTCCCTATTGGATAAAACGCCAATAAAACAGCTGCTCAAAAAACAAAGCGATCAAGATGTCAAAGAACTTTTATATAATCAATTGAAAATCTTCTAGTTTAAACGGGACACTAATGATACTGGTAGTTAAATCAACCGTTAAATAAATACAGCCACCAATATTTTCAATGAGTATATCAACCAGACCAAACAACTTTTTGGTCAAGGATTTGCAACCACAAGCACCCGGCAAATTACTTACAGCTCTATCGGCATCAATTAGGCTTGGAAGTTTGGAAAAATGAAATTTATGAAATCCAAACCAAAGTACACCGATGTACCTACGCCGATAGAATGGCCTCTGGAGTTTAAGAAGATTAATAGAAATAGCTTTGACGTTTTTATACTGAATACCTGTCAAAATGAAAAGTCGGTCTCGATGCGAAATGAAGAGCTGTTGGAATCTAAAAATGAGGGTCTAAAAAAAGAGAATGAATTTTTAGAGGAAAACAGTACATTGGTTTTGAAACAGCGTCAGGATGTTTCCGTTGTTTTCAGTACGCAAGCTGAAAGTATCCGAAAAGCAATGGAAAATATTGGCGCCAAAGATGCTTATATTCAGGATCTCCAGACCTCCATGGCAGGAATAGATTCGCTGAATATGGCCCTGGTTATGAATTTGAAAGGCGTTCTTGGCAATTTAGACGACAAGGTTGTTACAATCAAGGTGGATAAGGGAGTTGTTTTTATTGACATCTCAAACAAATTATTATTCAAAAGTGGAAGTGACACGGTAACCGATCAGGCTAAATCCGTTCTAAGCAAAGTAGTCCTGATTTTAAAAAAACCAAGCGGACATTGAGTTTATGGTAGAGGGTTACACGGGAAATGTAAAATTTATGGGAAATGGGGTCATTAATGACAACTGGGATCTAAACGCACTGGGAGCGACGTCCATTGTCCGTTTGCTTCAGTATGACTGTGGAATACGCCCGTCAATCATGGTGTCGGCTGGCCTGAGCGAATATATTCCGGTAGGGAATAATTTGAACGAGGAAGAGAGATCATTGAACCGGAGAACCAGAATTGTCATTTTCCCCAATTGGATCAGTTCTTTAAACTACTGGAAAATAAAAATGAGTAGGCTAGGTACCGCAGGGCAACAAAATGGAGAAAATATTTTCGACCCTATTACCCGCTATGTCCGTCGTACTGCTGATAAACTTATTGTTTTGAGGCATAAAGTGGTAAGTAGGAGCTGCATATTAAATTTGTTATAGCCAATGGTCGGGACAATAGTAACAACGACATAATGACCTGACATTTCCATGAGAAGTGTTCCCAAAATTTGACAGCGTAGGAAAATAGAAGCAATAAAAAAATACACATGACCTTAAACGAACAATTAAACAAACTGGCAAGTGAAAGAAACACGCCTTGTGTCTCAATCTCATTAAACACACATCGCACACACCCTGACAATGCAAAGGATGAAGTAATGTTGAAAAACCTGTTAAAAGAGGCAGAAGATAGGGTAATTGCCGAATTTGGAAAAAGACCAGTTGCTTCCCTTTTGGAGAAAATCGCGAGCTTACCATCTGAGATAGACGTAAACTACAATTTGGACAGTTTGCACATTTTTTTATCAAACGACACAAAAGAGATCGTAAAATCTTCTTGGAATGCAAGTCTTGAAGGTGTACAGATATCGGATCGTTTTGCTCTAAGGTCCATTATCAAATCAACCAGCAGAAGCGAACGTTATATGGTGATGTTGCTTTCACAAAGCGGCGTACATTTATATGAAGCTTTGAACGATGAAATATTACTGGAAATACGAAACAAAGATTTTCCTTTTGCTGAAAATCCACATTACAATACACATTCCGACAAGGGAAGCGATCCTAAACATTTAGACGATCTGGTCCGTGAATTTTTGAATAAAGTAGATAAGGCATTAGTGCGTATTCACAATGAAACCGACCTGAATTGTGTTGTTATCTGTACCGAAGACAATTATAGTCGACTGCAACAAGTAGCCGACAAACCTCTTGTTTATCTTGG
>Ga0209048_10006225_pt1 | contig 11193 bp, 9 predicted proteins | sample FrelakmetCRP12CR_FD_187146 | JGI IMG/M metagenome (GOLD analysis project Ga0209048, IMG submission 187146) | Freshwater lake sediment microbial communities from the University of Notre Dame, USA, for methane emissions studies - CRP12 CR (SPAdes)... | ecosystem: Environmental > Aquatic >... | reverse complement strand
GTGGGCGTCACGCTCTCCCGTGCCCAAGCGGCTGCGTGTCGCAAGCATCACCTCGACGTGCACCTCGCCGACGCCCGGCAGATCACGCGTGAGAGCTTCGGGCCCTTCGACGCCGTGGCGAGCCTCGGCGCGTTCGAGCACTTCTGCTCGCCGGACGACTACCGCGCCGGGCGCCAGGATGAGCTCTACAGGGACCTCTTCGCCCGCATCGCGAGCCTGCTTGGAGAGGGCGGCCGCCTGTATCTCCAGACGATGGTCTTCGGAGCCAGGATGATTCCCGCCGAGCAGGCCATCGAGACCCTCAGCACGCTTCCGGAGAGGGACTCCGACGCCTGGTACATCGCCCTCATGGGCCGCCAGTTCCGCGGCTCCTGGCTCCCCTTCGGGAAAGAGCAGGTCATACGATGCGCCGAGCCGCACTTTCGCCTGGTATCGAGCGCCAGCGGCCGTCTCGACTACATCGAGACGATCACCCAGTGGAATGCGCGGATCGGGGCACCGAGCGTGCGCAAGGCTCTGCTGAAGCTCAGGCTCGTGCCGCGCTGGCTGACGAGCGCCGACTTCCGGCTCGCGTTCACGTCCGGTGTGAGCGCCAACAAGGTCTGCTTCGAACGCGAGCTCGTCGACCACTACCGCCTCGTGTTCGAGAAGCCGGCGGGCCGGCCGCAGGCGGGCTGAGGTGCGCCCGGCTTACGTGAAGATGATCTGGCCGCCGCCGGCCAGCCCGTAGAACTCCCCGACCGTGATGATGTCCTTGACCTGCGGGATGAAGTCCTCGCTGCTCAGCTTGAAGAGATCGACCGACGCCTTGCACGCGTACAACCCTGCGCCCGAGTCGGCGATCATCTCGACGAACTCGGGAATCGGCGGGATGTCGAGCCGCTCCATCTCCCGGGCAAGCTGGTGGGTCACGAGAGCTGAGACTCCCGGGACGCCGCCGGCCCACGTCGCAAGGTGCAGGCCCGGGTTGCCCACGGTCGCGACCTTGACGTGCTCGTGCTTGGCCTTGTTGATCGCGTCCATGCCGAAGAACGTGAAGAACACGCTCGTCTCGATGCCCTCCATGCGGGCCCCGTTGGCCATGATCAGCCCCGGGTAGATCCCCTCCAGCGAGCCCTTGGAAATGATGATTGAGACCTTCTCGATTGTGTCGGTCATGTGCTCCTCGATCGGATCGGGGGTCTAGATGCAGCCGCGCGGCTTGGGAATGCCGCCGACCTTGGCGGCGAGCTTGGCGGGACCCTTTGGAAACAGCTCGTAGAGCTCCTTGATCGGGACTCCCGAGGTCTTGCCCAGGCTGCGCACGGAGGGGGCCGAGCCGCTCTCCAGGTAGCTGTTGCGCATGAAGTTGACGACCTGCCAGTGCCGGTCGGTGAGCTCCTCGATGCCGTTGGCGCGGGCGATCTCCTGCGCGATCTGCTCGTTCCACTGCCCGGCGTCCAAAAGGAAGCCCTCGGCGTCCACCTCCACGCTGGATCCGGCGAGTGTGACGGTGCTCATGGCAATGCCTCCGATCCGGTTGTTGAAAGCGGCCGGGCGGCGGAGTGGAGCCTCGAGCCGACGCCGGGGATGTCGTGGCCCGGCAGCAGCATGTGCCAGTAGAGCGGTTGGAAGGCGAGCTTGGCGAGATGGTTCAGCCGGGACTCGGCGAGCAGCGGCAGCGGCCCGACGTGCGGCACCGGGAAGCGCCCGGGCATCGGCTCCACGTCGTAGTTGAAATCGATCAGCAGCGCCTTGTGGAAGCCGGTCTCGATGAAGCAGTTCGCGTGCCCGTCGTAGGAGCCGGTCAGCTCCTCGCCCGCGAGCAGCCGCTCGATGTTCTCGACGACGATCTCCCCCTCGAAATGGGTCACCGAGCCCGCCTTCGACGTGGGGACGTCGGTCGCGTCGCCGATCGCGAAGATGTTCTTCGCAACCTTGGCCTGAAGCGTGTGGCGGTCGGCCTGCACCCAGCCCAGCGCGTCGCCCAAACCCGGGGAGCGCGCGACGTACGCCGCTCCCCCGTGGGCGGGAATCGTGACGAGAAGCTCAAAGGAGATCGCGCGCTCGTCCCAGCTGTGAAGCCGTCGACCCGCAGCATCGACACGGCCCGTCGCGAACTCCGATTCGACCCGGATGCCCTTCTCGGCGAGCAGAGAGCCGAGGGCCCCGGCGGCGACGGGCTTCGTGAAGGCAGCGTCCAGAGGCGTCACGAAGGTGAGCTCCACGTCATCCCGCAGGCCCCGCTCGCGCAGCTGCCAGTCGGCGAGAAAGCAGAACTCCAGCGGAGCGACCGGGCACTTGATCGGCATGTCGATGACATTGACCACGAGCCGGCCCGCTCGAAAGCCGTCCAGGGCCTCACGCAGCGCGATCGCACCGTCGAGCGAATAGAAAGTGTGGATCGATCTCCCCCACTCGGATCCCTGGAGTCCCTCGGTCTCCTGCGGCTGAAGCTCCGCGCCGCTGGCGACGACCAGGACGTCGTACTCGACGTCCGCCCCGCCCGCCAGGTGCACCGTGTTCTCCTCGGTCGCCACACTCTCGACCTCGGCGAGTCGAAAGTCGATCCCGTCGCGCAGCTGCGCCCGTCGCGAGCGGACGATCTCGCCCGGCTGCGCGAGCCCGAACGGAACGAACAGCAGCCCCGGCTGATAGACGTGGGTGTCGTCGCGGTCGATCACCGTGATGCTCGCGGAGCCCCCGTAGAGCCGCTGAAGCCGGTTCGCCACGAGCGTCCCTCCGGTGCCACCGCCGAGAATCACGATCCTGCTCGCCATCGCCCTGCGATCTTCGCCCACATCGCCCGGCGTTCCAAGGTGGACAAGCCGTGGCGTCGCTGCGGCATACTCCTGAGCGGTCCGGCCGGGCCGGGCCGGCTGCCCGCCCCGGTGCGCGCGTGCGTCGCTCTCAGGAGTGCCCGAAGCGCACGTCGGGCAGGACACGCCGAGCCCACCGGGGCAGGTACCAGGCGCTACGGCCCATGATGCGCAACAGGACGGGGAGCAGGAGCAGCCGGATCAGGGCGGCGTCGAGCAGGACGGCCACGCCGAGGATGATCCCCATCTCCTTCGGCGGCAAGGGTCCGGAGAGGGCGAAGGTGAAGAACACCGCTACCATCACCGCCGCCGCCGCGAAGATCACCCGGCCGGAGTGCGCGACCCCGCCGACCATCGCAGCCTTGGCGTCGTGCGTGAGGTCCCAATGCTCCTTCGCGCTCGAGAGCAGGAACACGGTGTAGTCCATCGAGATGGCGAAGATCATCGCGAAGAAGAAGACCGGGCCCCAGGCGTCGAGGAACCCCTGCGGCTGGAACCCGAGCAGGGAGTGAAGGGCTCCGTCCTGGAAGATCCACTTGGCGACGCCGAAGGCGGCCGCGGTGGCCAGCAGGTTCGTCAGCACGCCGGCGGCGGCGAGAAGCGGCGCCTGCACGGCGAGGAGCAGCAGGAGGAAACCGAGGACCAGCACCACGCCGATCACGAGCGCGGTCTTGGCGGAGAGCAGATTCTGCAGGTCGTGGTTTTCGGCGACCGCCCCGCCGAGCAGCGTGCCGGGCGGCTCGTGGGCGCGCAGCCTTTCGATCGTCGCGCCGACAGCCGGGTTCGATGGATCCTGGCGGGGAACGGCCGTCACGAGGGACAGTCCCCCTGCGCCGGGCTGGGCCGGGAGCACCTGGGCGATGCCCGGGTCGGCGCCGGCGACCAGCGCGACGCCGGCCGCCCGGCCTGCCGGCGCGATCAGCTGCAGCGGACCGGTCGAGCCCGGTCCCATGGCGGCTTGGACCTGGTTGTAGCCGACGCGCGAGGAGTCGGCGGCCGGCACGACCTTGATCGAGGGCATCGAGGTCTTCAGCTGCGTCACCGGGTAGGCCAGCGCGAGCAGCGCGATGAGCGCGGGGATGCCGTAGCGCAGCGGGTGGCGCCACAGTCGCTCGCCCCAGGCGGCAAACCGGGGCGAGCGGTGCTCACCGGAGTGAGCCCAGGGGAGCGACAGGTTGTCCACCCTCGGCCCGAGCTTCGCGAGCACCGCGGGCAGCAGCGTGAGCGTCGCGGCGAGCACGAAGATGACCGCGAGCATGATCCCGAGGCTCATGCTGCGGAACGCCGGGCTCGGGACGAGCATCACGGCCGTCAGGGAGATCAGCACGGTCGCTCCGCTGAACAGAACGGCCTTGCCGGCCGTGTCCATCGTCACGGCGGTGGCCTCCTCGGGGTCGAGCTCGGAGCCGAACAGCGCTCCACGGAAGCGCATCACGATGAACAGCGCGTAGTCGATGCCGAGCGCGAGCGCGAACATCAGCGCGAAGTTCATCGCCCAGATCGAGATCGGCGTGATCTGCGTGCCGAGGTAGAGCATGCCGGCGGCCGACAGCAGGCCGACCATGGTCAGCATCAGGGGCAGGCCGGCGGCCACGAGCGAGCCGAAGGCCAGCAGCATGATCCCCAGCGTCACCGGCCAGGAGATGACCTCCGATTTCAACATCGCCGAGCGGTTGGCGGCGTTGAAGTCCGACCACATCCCGGCCGCGCCGGTCAGGTTGACCACCACCGCGCCCGCCGACAGCCTGTGCAGCGCGCCCTTCAGGCTGTCGGCGGCGGCCACCATCTCGTTGGGGTTCCTTGCTGCGCCGGCCTGCACGATGGCGGTGTGACCGTCGCGCGAGATCGAGAGTCCGGGAGCGGGGGCCAGGACGGTCCGCACCGCCGCGTTGGACCGCAGCGTCCGTTCGACTCCTGCGATGGCCGCCCTGAACGCCGGGCTCGCGACCGTCTGGGTCGGCGAGTAGACGACCGTCATCAGGCCGTAGCTGCCGAGGCCGGCGAAGTCTCGTTCCACGAGCTTGCGGGCTTGCACGGACTGCGATCCGCTCGATTCCCAGCCAGCCCCGGACAGAGCGGTCTCGACCCGTGGCGCGAAGAACCCGAGCACCACAGCCACGAGCAGCCACGCCACCAGCACCGTACGGAAATGCGTCGCCGTGTAGCGCCCGAGCCGGCCAATCGGCCCGACATCCACCCCGCGCTCAATCCGCGGCGTGACGGGCTCGCAGGAACGGGGAGCGGTTGCGATGCTCACAGGCTCGCCTCGTGACGCGGATAGACCACGGAGCGCAGAGCGAAGACGCGGCGCAGCACCAGCGATGCCGGGCACGCGCCGACGAGCACGTACAGCCACTGGTTCACACCGACGAATGCGGTCAACAGCAGAAACCACGGCGACACGAGCGCCGCCAGGGCCGCGCTGAGCAGAGTCATGGTGCCCGCGAGCGCGAACAGGACCCGCTCGAGGGGCCAGCGCGAAGCGCCCGCGACGGCGTCCTGTGAAGTTGGGCGTGCACACGAGATCGAGCTCATCGGCTCAGTCCTCCTCTTAGTACGGCATCGAGATCCTCCAGCTGGCGGCGCATACCGCCGCAGACCTGCTCGCACAGCTCGAACACGCCCTCGTCGGCAATCGCGTAGAGCGAGAAGTTGCCCTCCTTGCTTCGGCTCACCAGGCCGCTGCGCAGCAGCATGCCGAGATGCTTGGAGACGCTCTGCTGGGAGGCGCCGGTTGCCTGCTGAAGCTCCTGGACCGTCGCCGGACCCTCGCGCAATGCGTCCAGGAGGCGGATGCGCATCGGCTCGCCGAGGAGGCGAAAGCGCTCCGCTATGACCTCTGCCAGCGGAGGCGGAATGGGGTGTGGAACTTCCGTGACGGTACTCATGACGAGAGAGTAGCACAACTATATCGTTGTTTACTACTGTCGTTGTGTAGGTAGAGGCTGCGGATCGCGTGGGGTAGTTGCTGCGGATGGCCTCCCCGAGCACTTCCGGCACGATCGAAACATGATCAACGGTTCCCCCAGCAGCTCCCAGCACCCAGAACCCGATCGCGGCGTGGCGCGATGAGCACGATGAGCGCGACAGCCCGCCGGGTAGGCCATGGGCTCGAGCACGAGGTGGATGTGAACGGCCGCCACACGATCGTCACCGACGAGCCCGAGCGGGTCGGCGGAAGCGACCACGGGCCCGCGCCCCACGAGCTGCTCGCGGCCACGCTCGCCTCGTGTATCGCGACGATGATCGCGATGTATGCACAGAACCGCGGCTGGGAGATCGGCGAGACGGCGGTCGACGTCCACTACGACCCCGAGTGCGTCCCGCGGCGCGTCGCCGTGGACATCCACCTCCCGACCGGCCTGACGGCGGATCAGCGACGCAGGCTCGAGCGGGTTGCGGAGACCTGCCCGGTGCGCCGGGCGCTCGAGGCCGGCTTCGCATTCGAGGAGCGCATCGTCACGACGCCCGTCCCAAGAGCGGCCGCTTAGCCGAGCGTCCCGAGCACCGGTGTAGCCTCCCCGTCGTGTGTCTGACCCGAGCAGTCGCCCAGAGCAGCCGCTGAGAAGCGTTCCGGTCCTCGCGGACATCGTCGACTTCCTGGGCGCCCACGCCCCGTTCGACGCTGTCGATCGCAGCGACCTCGAGCGGGTGGCTGCGTCCGCCGAGGTCGAGTTCCACCTCGCCGGCACGGTGATCTTCTCGCAGGGCGCAGAGCCCGTCGAGCACCTGAGGGTGGTGCGCAGCGGCGCGATCGAGATCGTCCTCGACGAACGCGTGCTCGACCGGCTCGAGAGCGGCGAGCTGTTGGGGCATGCGTCGATGCTCTCGGGGCTTCCGACGGGGTTCACCGCGCGCGCGGCCGAGGACACCCTCTGCTACCGGATCCCCGCGGACGTCGCCCGCGAGCTGCTGGCGCAGCCCGCCGGGATCCGCTACGTGGCCCGCTCGTTGCTCGAATGGCCCGCCGAGGCCGCCGGCACCGCCCCGCCGGCCGCGGCGCTCACGTCGGCGCACCGGCCCGTGGGCTCGCTGATTCGCGGCGGTCCGGTTGTGTGCGATCCGGACACTACGATCCGTGATGCGGCGCGGATGATGACCGACGCCGGGGAGACCTCCGTGGTCGTGAGGATCGGCGACGGCACGCTCGGCATCCTCACCGACCGCGATCTGCGAACGCGCGTGCTTGCGGCCGGGGTCTCCAGCGATGCGCCGGTGTCGGTCGCGATGACCGCGCCCGCCTACACGACGGGGCCAGACCGGCTCGCGGGTGAGCTGTTGCTCGAAATGCTCGACCGCGGCCTGCGCCACTACCCGGTCGTCTCAGCCACCGGCGAGCTGCTCGGCGTGGTCAGCGACTCCGACCTCGTCGCCGTGGAGACGCGCTCGTCGTTCTACCTGCGACAGGCGATCGGCCACGCTCAGAGCGTCGAGGAGCTGGTCGCCGCGGCAGCCGAGCTGCGACCGACGGTCATCGCGCTGCATGACGCGCGCGTTGACAGTGCCAACATAACGTCGATCTACACGGTCGTGCTCGACGCGATGACGCGCCGCCTACTCGAGCTGGCGGTCGCTCGGCGCGGCGGGAACGCGCCGCCATTCGCTTGGCTTGCGCTCGGCAGCCAGGCCCGGCGCGAGGCCACGCCCGGATCGGACTCCGACAGCGCGATCGTGTGGTTCGAGGACGGCGAGGACACCGAGATTCGCCCGTACCTGGCGAGCATCGGTGCCGAGGTCGTCGCCGGGCTCGAAGCATGCGGGCTGCGCCGTGACGCCCAGGGTGTCACCGCGGCCGATGCGCTCGTCGTGCGCTCGCTGGACTCCTGGCAGCGCGTGGTGCGGAGTTGGCTCGACCGTCCCACCCAGAGGCAGGCGGTGATGCTCGTGTCTGTCTTCGTCGACAGCCGCCCGGTCTGGGGCCTGCACCTGGGCACGCAGCTGGCGGACACGTTCCGCGGCGCGCCCCGCAACGCCACGCTGCTGCGGCTGCTGGCGCGCCTGGCACTGTCCTACAGGCCACCGACGGGCTTCCTGCGCGGCCTGGTCGTCGAGCACTCCGGCGAGCATCGCGGCGAGCTTGACCTCAAGCGCGGGGGACTGCTGCCGATCGTGGACCTCGCCCGCTGGGCCGGGATGGCGGCCGGGGTGACGAGCGCCTCGACGCCCGAGCGCCTGCACGCCGCCGCCGAGGGCGGCACGCTTTCGCGCTCGGACGCGCGGACGCTCGAGGACGCGTTCGAGCTGATCGTCGGCCTGCGCCTGGAGCACCAGGTCAATCAGCTGCGCGCCGGCGTGACGCCGGACGATCACGTCCGCCCCGACTCGCTCAGCCCGTTGACCCGCAGCTACCTCAAGGAGGCGTTCCGCGCGATCGCCTCGGTCCAGAAGCGCGTCGCCGCCGAGCTGTCGCTGGTGGTGCGGTGAGGGGGCTGCGCATGCGCAGGCTCCGAGGAGCGGCGGCGGCGTACGCGGCTGCGCGCCCGCCGGCGCCTCGAACCCCATGGAACGCGGCCCCGTGGTGCGTCGTCGACCTCGAGCTGAGCGGACTCGATCCGCGACGCCACGAGATCGTCTCGTTCGCCGCCGTCCCCGTCGAGCAGGGACGCGTACAGCTCGCCGACGCCGTGTACGGGCTCGTCCGCCCGTCCCGTCCGCTCACCGAGTCGTCGGTCCGCATCCACGGCCTGCGCGCCGCCGATCTCGAGGACGCACCGCCGCAGCGCGATGCCCTCGAGCCGCTCCTCGCGGCGATGACCGGCCGCGCCCTGGTCGCGCACGTGGCGCGGGTCGAGCGAGCGTTCCTTGGTCGGGCGCTGCGCAAGCAGGGCGTGCGCCTGCGCGGGCCCGTCGCCGACACGAGCGTGATCGGCCGCCTCTGGCTCTGCGAGCGCGACGGCGGGGCGCCGGCGAACCTCGCGCTCGGCGATCTCGCACAGACGCTCGGACTGCCGGTCCACGCCCAGCACGACGCGCTGGGCGACGCGTTGACCACCGCTCAGGTGTTCATCGTCACCGCGACCCACCTCGGCGCCCTGCGCGAGGAGACCGTGCGCAGCCTGGCGCAGGCCGGACGCAGGCTCAACGCCGCGCTCGCCTATCCCGCGGGGAGCCGCTGATCGTGCTTCGGTGCGGGGCGCGAGCCTGACACGGCCATCCGCCGCGCGGCCACAGCCGCCTGCCCGAAGGAGATCCCCCCATCGCCGATCGGCACCTGCCGGGGCACGATCACGCGCAGGCCCTCGGCGTCGAGGCCGGCCATGAGCGCCTCGAGCAGGCGCCGGTTCCCGAACACGCCCCCGGACAGCACGACGAGGTCGCTGCCCTCCGAGGAGGCGATGCCAACCAGAGCCTCGAGCGTCACAGCGATCAGCGTGGCGTGGAAGCGGCTTGCGATCACGCCGGGCGCGACGCCCTCCTTGAGATCGGCGCTGACCGCGCGGATCGTCTCGCGCGGGTCGATCAGGATCAGCTCGCCGTTCTCCTGCAGCGAGATCGGGTAGGCGCCCCGCTCCGAGCTGTCGCACGCCGCCTCGAGCTCGATCGCCGCCTGGCCCTCGTAGTTGACCTGCGCTCGCAATCCGCACATCGCGGCGACCGCATCGAACAGCCGTCCCATGCTCGTCGTGACGGGAGAGCTCAGACCGCTGCGCGACAGCTGGGCCACCTGGCGCCACGCCCGCTTCTCCACACGGCCTCGCAGCGCCGGCGGGATGCCGGGCGCCGACTCATCGTCCTCGTCGCCCCCCGCGGCCGCCAGCCACGCGCATGCCATCCGCCAGGGCTCGCGGATCGCCCGCGCGCCGCCTGGGAGGCGGACCGGCAGGAGCGTGCCGAAGCGTCGAAAGTCCTCGAGATCGCCGACCAGCAGCTCGCCGCCCCAGATGGTGCCGTCGAGTCCCCACCCGGCGCCGTCGAAGATGGCGCCCACGGCGCTGCCCAGCTCGCCGTGCTCGGCGAGGCACGCGGCCAGATGGGCGTGGTGATGCTGCACGCCGACGAGCTGCTCGACCTCGCGGTCCACCGCGTACTTGCTCGACAGATACTCGGGGTGCAGGTCGTGCACGACCACCTCGGGCTCCACCCCGAACAGCCGTTCGAAGTGCTCGATCCCCTCGGCGAACGAGCGCAGCGTCTCGTAGTTCTCGAGGTCGCCGATGTGGTGGGACATCCACGCGCGGTCCCCCTTCGCCAGGCAGAAGGTGCTCTTGAGCTCGGCGCCACAGGCGAGGATCGGGCGCGCGGCACCCTCCGGGAGCGACAGGCTCGCGGGCACGTACCCGCGCGAGCGCCTCAGGAGCATGGCGCGCGATCGGTTCCCGGCGGCCACCACGCGCAGGACGGAGTCATCAGTGCGGGTGTGGATCGGACGGTCGTTTACGAGCAGCACCTCGGCGATGCCCTCGAGCCTCGCGAGCGCATCCTCGTCACGGTAGGCGATCGGCTCGCCGCAGACGTTGCCGCTGGTCATGACGAGCGCCGCGGCGGCGACCTTGGCGCCAGCGGTCGGCCCGGGCGCGCCCGCGGCTGCGAAATCGCCGAGCAGCAGATGGTGAAGCGGCGAGTAGGGGAGCATGACGCCGAGCTCGGGAGCCCCCGGAGCGACCGACGGCGCAACCGGCGCGCCGTCGAGTCGCGGGGCGAGCAGGATCGGCCTCTCGCGCCCGCGCAGCAGCTCGCGCTCCGCCTCTCCGAGCCCCACGAGGACGCCGGCAGCCTCGAGTGAGGCCACCATCAACGCGAACGGCCTGTCCTCGCGGCGCTTGCGCGCGCGCAGCGCCGCGACCGCCGTCTCGTCGTCTGCACGGCAGGCGAGGTGGTAGCCGCCGATTCCCTTCACCGCCACGATCCGGCCCTCGGCCAGCGCCGCCGCGGCCGCCGACACCGCGTCGCGGGCGCGGCCGAGCGGTGCCGCCTGCCCGTTCGCGAGCAGCAGCGACGCCGACGGCCCGCATTCCGGACACGCGTTCGGCTGGGCGTGGAAGCGGCGATCGCGCGGGTCCTCGTACTCCGCACGACAGCGCGCGCACATCGAGAAGCCCGCCATCGTGGTGAGCGGGCGGTCATAGGGAACTCCCCGCACTATCGTGAAGCGCGGTCCGCAGTTGGTGCAGTTGATGAACGGGTAGCGGAAGCGGCGGTCGCCGGCGTCGAACAGCTCGCGTAGGCAGTCCTCGCAGGTGGCGCTGTCCGGCGTGACCGGCGCGTCGGCGGCCCCGGCGCGCGGGCTCTCGAGAATCGCGAACCCCGTCTCGCCCTTCGGCGCGCGCTCTTCGGCGCGGACCCGCTCGATCACCGCGAGGGGCGGCGCATCGGGACCGAGCCGGGCGAGGAACGCATCGACGGCCGCCGGGCTTCCCTCCACCTCGAGCAGGACCCCCCGGGTGTCGTTGAGGAC
>Ga0209048_10006224_pt1 | contig 11195 bp, 12 predicted proteins | sample FrelakmetCRP12CR_FD_187146 | JGI IMG/M metagenome (GOLD analysis project Ga0209048, IMG submission 187146) | Freshwater lake sediment microbial communities from the University of Notre Dame, USA, for methane emissions studies - CRP12 CR (SPAdes)... | ecosystem: Environmental > Aquatic >... | reverse complement strand
GTCCAGCAGCACGTTGCGCCCACGCGCATCGCGGATGCCCTCCACCTTGCTTCCGGTGCCGGTCAACTCCTCCTCGAAGGCCAGCTCCAGCCCCTCCAGGCCCTGGCCGTCCTTGCCCACCAGGCCCAGCACCTGCGCGCCCAGCTCCTTCTGCGGGTAGAAGCGCTTGGGCTCCTTGGTGACGCCGAGTCCCGGCACGCCCAGCGCCCGGGCGGCGGCCAATTCCTGCGGCGTCACCTGGCGCTTCACCCAGGCGAAGCGGCGGGCCCGCGCCAGGCGCTGCGCCAACTCCGCGGCGTCCAGGTGCAGCACCCGGGCGAGGTCCGCCGCGGCGCGAGCCGGGTCCCCCAGCTGCGAGGGGTCCACCCACAGCGAGTCCACCTCGACGCTGGAGGCGAGGCTGACTCCGCGCCGGTCGAGAATCTCCCCGCGGCGGGCGGGGACTTCCATCTCGCGCGAGGACTGGTCAGTGGCCATCAGTCCCAGCTGCGCCGACTGGATGACTTGCAGCTGCACCGCCCGGCCCAGCGCCAGCGCCAGGCCGAGGAACAGAAGGCCCCCCATCATCGCCACGCGCCAGCGCACCCAGCGGGTGGCGACTTCCGCGGACGTCCGCGCGGGAGTGTAGCGGCCGGCTGCCATGGGCCTCAGGGACGCCCGGCCACGGCCACCGGGCGGGGGAGGGCCGCGCGCTGCGCCGGTCGGGACAGCACGGTGACCGAGCCCGGGGCCGGGGGGGCCATGCCGAGGCTGTCCTTGGCCAGCTTCTCCAGGCGCGCCGAGCGCTTCAGCGTGGCCAGCTCCAGCCGCAGCCGGTCGTTTTCCAGGGTGAGGGAGCGGTTCTCCGCCTCGAGGTGACTCAAGGTGTAGCCCGTGTCCACCACCTCGGCGCGGGCGGCGACGTGGAGGATGCCCACCGCGGCGAGCAGGGCCGCCACGGCGGCCCCGGGCAGCAGCTGGCGCAGGACGACGCCCATACTCGGACGGCGACCCTTGGGCCGCTGGCGTGTCATTGGAGCCGCTCCACGGCGCGCAGCCGCGCGCTGCGGGCCCTCGGATTTCGCTCCACCTCGGCGGCGGAGGCCTTCACCGCCTTGCGGGTGAGGGGCCGGAAGCTGCCCCCGGCGCCGCAGACACACACCGGAAGCCCGGGCGGACAGGTGCAGCGCCCTTCCAAGGCCCGGAAGGCCTGCTTCACCCGCCGGTCTTCCAGGCTGTGGAAGCTGATGATGGCGGCCCGTCCCCCCAGCCGCAGCAGCCGCGGGAGGGACTCCAGCAGGCGGTCCAGCGCGCCCAACTCGTCGTTGACCCAGATGCGCAGGGCCTGGAAGGTGCGGGTGGCGACGTGAATGCGCTCGGGCCAGGCGCGCCGGGGCACGGCGCGCTTCACCGCCTCCACCGCATCCCCGGTGGTGGTGGGCTGGGCCGCCTTCAGGGCGCGGGCAATGGGCCCGGCGAAGGGCTCCTCGCCGAGCTCGCGCAGCACCCGGGCCAGGGTGGCCTCGTCCGCAGTGGCGATGGCCTCGGCGGCGGTCGGTCCCTCGGGGCCCATGCGCATGTCCAGCGGGCCGTCGCCCTGGAAGGAGAAGCCGCGGGTCGGGTCGTCGAGTTGCGGGCTACTCACGCCGAGGTCCGCCAGAACGCCGTCGACCGGCAACAGGCCCAACGGGCTAAGCAGCGCCTCGAGGTCGCCGGCGTTGCCCCGCAGTGCGCGGAAGGTGGGCCGGGTGCCCAGGCGCGCGCTGGCGGCGGATACCGCCGCCGGGTCGCGGTCCACGCCGATGACGGTCGCGCCGCGGTCGAGCAGCGCCTCGGCATGTCCGCCCCCGCCGAGGGTGGCGTCGACAATCGTCCGGCCGGCTGTCGGTGCAAGCACGTCCACCACCTCTTCGCGAAGCACCGTCTGGTGCGCGTACTGCACGCCGGCTGGGCCCAAGCGCGCTATGGGCCCTCGAAGGGGCTGGTCATCGCGGCGCGCGCGTCGGCCGCATCGCGGAACACTTCGAAGGCCCCGTGCGCCCCGCCGACGCGCAGGACCGCCTGCAGGTAGGGCGACAGGCCGCACACCTTGAGGTCCCCGCCGGCGCGCCGGAAGGCGTCGGCCCGGGCCACCAGGGCCGGCACGCCGCGGTAGTCCAGGTGCTCCACCGCCGAGAAGTCGAGCAGCACCCAGACGCAAGACTGGTCGAGCAGCCGGATGAGGCGGTCGCCGAGCTCCGTCAGGGCCCCCTGGTCCAGCTCCCCGCGCAGCCCCAGCGTGGTGTGGCGCAGCCGCAGCCGCGACCGGGACCGCAGACTCCCCGTTGCCTTCCTCGCTACCTCGTTCACGTCTGCTCCTTGCTGTGGCGCAACTCGGTCAGCACGCGCATCACGTCCTCGGATTCCGCTCCCGCCCGGGCCTCGGCCTGGGCCTGGGCCCAGCCGTCGTGGCTCCACAACTCGATGACACGCACCATGCCCGCCCACACCACGTCCTTCTCCAGCTGGGCGTGCGTGCGCAGCGAGGGCGGGATGAGCAGCCGCCCCAGCCGGTCCAGCGGGCATTCCTGCGCCGGCGCGACGTACAGGCGCATCAGCGTCTTCACCCCCGGCTCCATCGGGTTTCGGTCCGCCAGCGATGCCTCCAGCCGCTCCCACTCCCGCACGGGGTAGGCGTGCAGGCACCTGTCCAGGGCCGTCGTCAGGATGAGGCGGTCGTCGTAGCTGCCGAGCAGCGTCTCCCGCAGGCGCGCCGGGAGGCTGGTCCGCCCCTTCGCGTCGATTTGGTGCTCGAAGACGCCCCGAAACACGGTGCACGGCCCGCCCTGGGATGGGAGTGTACGGCTGATCCGCTGCTTACCACTTCTTACCACTCCCGGCCAAAACCAAAAAATCCGTCCCCCACGCTGGACCTTGTCTTTCGCCCGCGATCACGCGAGCTTGAAAAGTTATGGAACCCGTGCGGCTCCGCGTTTCCTACCGGAGCCCCACCTCTCTGTTGCAGGCCTTCACCCGGAGCGTCGGGAAGGGGGGCGTCTCGCTGCCCAGCAAGAAGCCCCTGGAACGTGGCACGCGCTTCATCTTCGAATTGGTGGCCCCCGACGTCGTTGAGCCGGTGGAGGTGACGGGGGAAGTGGTGGAGGTGCGCGCCGCCGCCAACGGCGAGTACGTGCTGGGCATCCGCTACCTGCCGGGGCGAAGCCGGCGGGGGCTGGACGCGGTGCTGAGTCGCCTCTTCGAGTTGCACCGCGACGAGCAGGTGCGCCGCTACCCGCGCGTGCCGGTACACCTGCGGGCCCAGGAGAATTCAGGGCTGGTGACGGTGTGGAGCGTCCGGGACCTCTCCCGCGGGGGCGCCGGGGTGGAACTGGAGGCCGGGGACCTGCCCTCCCGGGCGCAGATGGGCTCCCCGGTCCTGCTGGAAGTCTGGCTCGACTCGGGCAGCATCCTGTTGCACGGCGAGGTGGTGTGGATGACGGCTGGCAGCGCCCGGCCGCGCACCCCCCCGGCCCTCGGCGTCAGCTTCGGGCGTCTCGTGCCGGACACGCTGAGGGCCCTGGACCGGGTGCTGGTGCTGGACGGCTTTCCCGCCGGGCCCTGGAAGGCCGAGCTGCGCTTTGGACTGCACGCCGTGGAGCGCATGCCCTAACCGGCCCGACGCCCGCTTCAGCCGGCCCAGCGGCGTCAGCGCGCAGGAGACTGTCGAAATCCGGCCCCCGCCTACGTCGTGGGGGCAATCTCGGACGGACCGAGAGCCCACCGCAGGTCCAAGGAGTCACCCACATGCAATACATGCTTCTCATCTACGGCGACGAGCGGGTCTGGACGAAGCTGCCCCCCGGCCAACTCAACTCCATGTACGCCGACTACATGAAGTACAGCCAGGCCCTGGTGGACGCCGGCGTCATGCGCGGCGGCTCGGAACTCAAACCGACGTCAGCCGCCACCACCGTCCGGGTGCGCAACGGCAAGGTGACGACGGTGGACGGGCCCTTCGCCGAGACCAAGGAGCAGCTCGGCGGCTACTACGTCATCGAGGTGCCCAACCTCGAGAAGGCACTCGAGTGGGCCGCCAAGTGTCCGGGAGCCCTGACCGGGTCCATGGAAGTCCGGCCCCTGCCGGCCTCCCCCCAGGGCTAGTCGCTCGCCAGCGCTGTGCTCCAGCGTCTCATCGAGGAAGTCTTCCGACGGGAGAGCGGCCGGGTGCTGGCCGCCCTCATCCGCACCACCGGGGACTTTGAGTTGTCCGAGGACGCCCTGCAGGAGGCCTGCGCGCGCGCGGCCTCTCGCTGGCCCAAGGACGGGCTGCCGGAACGCCCCGGGGCCTGGCTCACCACCGTCGCCCGGAGGTGCGCGGTGGACCTGGTGCGGAGGCGGCGGTCGAGCAGCCTGGCCAACTTGGACTTGGCCGCGGAGGCAGCGGCGGCGGCCGAGCCCGAGGAGGACCCGGCCGCCATCTCCGGCGTCGAGGATGACCGGCTGCGCCTCCTCTTCACCTGCTGCCATCCGGCCCTGGCCCAGCCGGCCCAGGTGGCCCTGGCCCTGCGGACGCTGTGCGGGCTGTCCACGCGCGAGATTGCCCGCGCCTTTGTGGAGCCGGAGTCCACCGCCGCGCAGCGGCTGGTGCGTGCGAAGCGGAAGATTCGCGACGCGGCCATTCCCTACGAAATCCCCCGACCGGAGGTCTTCCCGGAACGCCTGGAGGCCGTCGAGGCGGTGGTGTACCTGGTCTTCAACGAGGGCTACGCCTCCACCGAAGCGCAGGGGCTGGTGCGTCCGGACTTGTGCGCCGAGGCCATCCGGCTGGGGCGCCTTCTGGTGGAGCTGTTGCCGGGGGAGGCCGAGGCCCGGGGCCTGCTGGCCCTGATGCTGCTGCACGACGCCCGGCGCGAAGCCCGCCTCGGGGCAGACGGGGTGCTGGTGCCGCTGGAGGAGCAGGACCGGGCGCGCTGGGACACGGCCGCCATCGCCGAGGGGACGGCGTTGCTGGACCAGGCGGTGGCCAGCCGGGCGCCGGGACCTTACCAACTGCAGGCCGCCGTCGCCGCGCTGCACGCCGGCGCCGCGCGCGCCGAGGACACCGACTGGCAGCAGATTGCCGTCCTCTACAGCGCCCTGTTGCGCTTCCTGCCAACGCCCGTGGTGGAGTTGAACGCCGCCGTGGCCCTCGCCATGGCCGAGGGCCCGGCGCAGGGCCTGGCCTGGATGGACCGCCTCAGCACGCGCGAGGAACTCTCGGGCTACCACCTGCTGCCGGCGGCCCGCGCCGACCTGCTGCGGCGCGCCGGACGGCTGCCCGAGGCGCGCGCCGCCTACGCCGCGGCCCTGGCGCTGGTGCGAAACCCGGCCGAGCGCCTCTACCTGGAGCGGCGGCTCCGCTCCCTCGGGTGAAGACGGATGCCCGCCCGTGGCGCTCCCCGGAGGAGTAACCTTGCGGCCATGGTCCCGGACGCCCCCCCGCCCGTGCCCGGCGCCCCCGGGGCGCCTCCCGGACGCCCGTGGTTTGTCCGCGGCCTTCTGTGGTGGGTCCTGTTCGTCGCCGTCCTGGTGGTGGCCGTGCACGAGTGCAGCTGAGGGCTGCTGGCCGGACCGCGTCTCAGCGCGCCGGGGCGCTGGCCATCGGCTCCGGCGCGTTCCACCAGCCGCCGCCCAGGGCCACATACAGCGCCACCGTGTCCTGCAGCCGCTGCGTCTTGGCCTGGATGTAGCCCAGCTGCGCCTGCAGGGCCTGCGTGTCGGCCAGCAGCACCTGGATGTAGGTGGCGACGCCGCTCTCGTAGTTGGCCTGGATGAGGCGCAGGGCTTGCGTGGAGGACTGGACGGCCCGGCTTTGCGCCTGCACCGTCTCGGCGTCGTGGCCCAGGGCACGCAGCGTGTCGGCCACCTGTTCAAACGCGCTCAACACGGTCTGGCGGTAGCTGGCGGCGGCCTGGTCGCGCGCGTCGATGGCGGCCTGGTTCTGGTAGTACAGCTCGCCGCCGTGGAAGAGGGGCTGGGTCAGCCCGGCGGCCAGGCTCCAGAAGCCACTCGCGGCCGAGAACAGCTGGGTGCCATCGGCGTTGGCCAGGCCGAGGGTGCCACTCAGGGTGATGTTGGGCAGCATGGCCGCCGTCGTCACCCCAATCTGCGCATTCGCGCTGTGCAGCTGCGCCTCCGCCGTCAGCACGTCCGGTCGCTGACGCACCAGCTGTGACGGCAGGGACAGCGGGACCTCGCCCGGCAGGGTGAAGTCGGCGAGGGAGAAGGAGACCGGCTTCCAGTCGCCCGGGGTCCGGCCCACCAGCGCAGCGAGCAGGTGTTCCGTCTCGGAAATCCGCTGGCGCAACGCCGGCAACGTGGCCTCGGTGCTGAACACGCTTGTCTCCAGCGTCAACGCCGTGGCGTACGGCACGAGGCCGGCCTCGGCCTGCGTCCGGGTGATGGCCAGCTGCTCCTTCAGAAGCCCCAGCAGCTCCTCGGTGGCCCGCACCTGCTCGCGGTAGCCGGCCTGGGCCAGGGCTGCGTTCACCACGTTGCTCGACAGCACCAGGTACGTGCCGAGCAGGGTGTAGCGCTGCGCTTCCGCCGAGGCAGCCAGCGACTCCACTTGCCGCCGCTGGCCGCCCCAGATGTCCAGCGTGTAGCTGATGCTGCCGGACAGCGTGAAGAGGTTGAAGGTGGTGCTGGGCACCTTCTGCCCCAGCTTCTCCGGGTTGTACTGCTGCCGCGACGCGCCGGCCTGCGCGTCCAGCTGGGGGTAGAAGACGCCGTAGCCGGCCCGGAGGTTGTCCTCGCTCCGGCGGAGGCTGGCCTGCGCCGCCTCGACGGTGGGGTTGTGGGCGATGGCCTCCGTCACCAGGAAATCCAGAGGCGGGCAGCCGAGGAGGCGCCACCAGTCGGCGGCCAGCTGCTGCTGCACGACCAGGCGCTGCGCTGTCCCGTCGGCCACCACGGTGGTGGTCTCCACCGGGCCGGCCGCGAAGCCCGCGTCTGCCGGCGCCTCCGGGCGCACGAAGTTGGGCCCCACCGCGCAGCCGGCGCCCAGCAGCAGAGGCGCCAGCCAGCCTTTGCGACTACTTGGCCCCAACGAAGACACTGACGCTTTCCTTGTCGCCGACGTAGACGTCGACCAGTTGCCCCGGAAAGACCTCGACGCCGGGCGGTGGTGCGAAGCGGAAGATGACCGGCAGCACGCGGACATCCACCTTCTCCGTGCGCGCGTTGGAGAGCTGGATTTTCGGCGAGACGTACGGCTGCATCCTGACGAATTCGAGCGGCACGCTGATGGTTGTCCCGCGGATGAACATCCGCGCGTGGATGTCCGCCGGCGGCGGGAGCCGGGGGATGAGAATCTCGTCGATGTAGCAGCGCACGGCGAGGTACCCCTCGGAGCCCGCGCCCGAGCCGGTCCCCAGGACCACCACCGGGCCGAAGCCTTGGGTGTAGGGGCTGTAGGCGCCCTGGCTGGACACGTAGCTTCCCACTGCGGTCGAGATGGACAGCACCGTCGCGTCGTAGGGGGCGCGCAGCGTGTACTTGGACAGCAGCGCGCTCGCCGAGGCGACCGCCTTGGTGAGCGCCTCGTACTGCTTCTGCTGGTTGTGGATGTCGAACACCCATGCGCCGGCCCGCGTCAGGGCGAGCTGTCGCTGGGCCACCTCCAGGCTCGCCCTGGCCACCTGGACCGCGTTCTTCGCATTGTCGTACGCGTCCTTGCTCACCGACTTGGGCTCCAGCTCGATGGACCGGTTGAGCTTGTCGAGCTGGTCCTGCGACGTCTTGAGGTTGGCCGCGGCGAGCTCGGCCTGCGCACGCACCACCTCCAGGGTCTCCTTTCGGGGCTGGGCCTTCAGCGCCTCCAGCACCGCCCGCGCCGCCTCGGCCTGGGACTCCAGCTGCTCGACGGTGGCCCGCTGCACCGAGTCCTCGAGTTGCAGCAGCGGCGCGCCCTGTTTCACGCGCTCGCCCTCGGCAGCCAGGATGTGCGTCACCACCCCCGGCACCTCGGGGTAGATGTTCGTGTTCTCGCCGTTGGACTGGTAGCTCTCGATGATGCCGTTCGCGTAGATGCCCTTGGGGAACGGGTTGGGCGCCGGGCTGAAGACGGGGGGCTGGGGCTTCTTCGGCGCCGCGTAGATGACCGCGCTGGCGATGCCGCCCGCAATCCCCAGGACCACCAGCCCGAAGATGACCTTGTTACCCATGGGCGCCGCCCTTCTCGCTGCCGATGAGCCGACCGTCCTCCATCTTCAGGATGCGGTCGGCGTACTCGTAGATGCGGTCGTCATGCGTGACGATGAGAATGCAGCGCTGGTCAGTGAGCACGTGCGTCCGCACGAATTCGACGATTTTTCGACCGGTGTCTCCATCGAGCGAGGCAGTGGGCTCATCGAAGATGAGGAGGTCCGGCGCGCTGACGATGGCGCGGGCGATGGCCACCCGCTGCTGCTCCCCGCCGCTCAGCTTCGACGGCCGCAGGCTGGCCCGGTTGGCCAGGCCAACCACCTCCAGGACCTTCTGCCCCGCCGCCAGCGAGTCATTCCAGTTCTGCCCCCTGAGGATGAGCGGGATGGCGACGTTCTCGACCGTCGTGAGCTTGTTGAACAGGTGGTAGTCTTGAAAGACGAAGCCCACCTTGTGCAGTCGGAAGTCCGCGATGCTGTTCTCGTCCAGCGCCCAGAGGTCGACGTCCTCGACGCGGACCGAGCCCGCGCTCGGCCGGAGGATGCCCGACAGCATGCTGAGCAACGTCGTCTTGCCGCTTCCGGAGGGTCCGACGATGTACAGCATCTCGTGAAAGTCAGCCTCGAAGCTGACGTCCTTGACGGCCTGGGTCCGCGTCTCGCCGCTCCCGAACCACTTGCTCAACCCGACCGCCTGGATGGCCACGCCCATCGTCATCCCCGGAAGATGTCGAAGGGCTCGATGCGCAGGACGCGTCGAACAGCGAAGTAGCTGGAGAGACTGGCGATGACGAGCACCATGCCCAGCGCCATCCCGAGGTTGTTGAAGGTGATGATGGACGCGTAGTCACGCACCCTGAACTTCGCGAGGGCGATGAGGAGCGCGCACAGGCCGACGCCCAGCCCGTAACCGGCCAGGGCCGTCGTCCCGGCCTGGAACAGAATCATGTAGACAAGTTCGCGTCCCTTGGCGCCGATGGCCTTCAGCGCGCCGAACTTTTCCAGGTTCTCCAGGACGAAGGTGTAGAAGGTCTGGCCGGAGATGGAGAGACCGACCACAAAGCTGATGGCCGTCATGATGAGCAGGTTGATGCCCATCCCCGTGCCGAACATGTACCAGTTGGTGATTTTGTCGATGAACTCGGCCTCGGTGAGGATTTCGTAACCGAGTTTCGCCACTTCCCGTTTGATGTCAGGAATGGCCGCCTCGCTCGCCGGCTCCACCAGAATGTAGGAGACGGTGTAGCGCATGGAGGGGATGTACTGGATGGCGCGGCTGAACGTCGTGTACAGCGTCGGCATGCCGAAGAGTCCACTCGCCGGTACCTTGGCGATGCCGACGATGACGCCGCGGTTGTCGTTAATCTCGAACTCGGTCCCGATGCCGGGGTTGTGCAGCTTGCCGAACTCCTCGTCCTTGACGACGAGAAAGCCGTTCTCCGCGTAGATGTCGGAGATTTGCCCCTGCAGCAGCACCGGACGCCCGTACAGGCTGCTGTCGTCGAGGCCGAGGATGCTGACGGCCTGGTAGGTGCCGTCCTTGAGGCGGACCAGTCCCGCCCCGGAGTACAGCGGCACCGCGTACTTCACCCCGTGGATGCTGCGGACGGCATCCAGCACGTAGTCCGGCAGCGGGATGCTGGAGGCCACATTCGTCACGGCCGGGTCCAGCACCCACATCTTCGCGCCGGTGTTGGTGACGGTCGCAGAGGCCTTCTTCATCATCCCGGCGAACATCGACGTCACCTGAATCATCAGGAACACCGAGAAGGTAATTCCCAATAGCAGCGCGATGAACTTCCCCCGGTCGTTCACCAGCAACTTGTAGCCGATGCGCAGGATACCGCTCATACCCGAGCACGGCTGTTGCAGCGGCCATGCCGCGAGAACTCAAGCTTTGCGCCGGCGTACTGCCCCGGGGGCCCTCCTGTTCCGGGGGGCGGCGCAGCTTCTGCGACGCCGAAGCGCGGCCGCGCATTTCCTGCAAGGGCGCCGAAGGGGGGGCGCGTCGGGCCGCGTGTACGCGAATCCGGAGAAGGGCTGCGCGTCCACGGTCTTCCCGGACTGCCTCCCGGGCGAGGCCACGGCGCTCGCCCGCGCCGAAGCCCGCTGCTGGCACGACGCAGACATGGCCAGCCTCGACCTGCGCGGTCTACAGCGCCGCTTCCGGACGCTGCTCGAACCAGCCCGCGCCACCGGCCGCACGGGCGGCGGACGGCAGCGACCAGGAGCTTGGTGGGGGAGCCTCTCGCCTGGCCGTCAGGACACGGCCGCGGGGTAGCCGCCGGTGGACTCGATGGCCTGCACCACCGTCTCCCGCAGCGTCGCGGGGGCATACGGGCGGAACTGGATGAGGGGGCCAATGCGAGCCAGCTGCTGCTCGAGTGCGGCCCCCTCGGCACAGGCGCACAGCGCGCGCCGGGCCCTGTCAACACCGCGGGCGTGCGCCTCGACGGCGTACGCCGTCGTCATGGCCACGCGCACCGGGTCGAGGGCCCCGGCCCCGACCGCCTGGCGGGTGCGCGTCACCATGGAGTCCACCGCGTAGGCGTCGATGACGATGTCCGAGACGGTGCCCAGCACCTCCTGGTGCTTCTCCTGGTCCGTCCCGAAGGCCTCGACCGCGGCCTTGAGGGCCACCACGGCGAGCCACTTGAGGCACTCGGCGGTGTGCGCCGCAACAGCCAGCGCATCCCGGCCGACCGGCGCGGGTCCAGACTTGGCGGCCAGGGCGCGTTCCACCGCCTCGGCGTGCGCGAACAGGGGCAGTGCCCCCTTGGCGGCGCGCTTGAGCAGCATGCCGGTCACCAGCATGCGGTTGATTTCGTTGGTGCCCTCGAAGATGCGGTTGATGCGCGCGTCCCGGTAGGCCCGCTCCACCGGGTAGTCCGCGATGAAGCCCGCGCCCCCGTGGATTTGCACCGCGTCATCCACCACCAGGCCCAGGGCCTCGCTGCCGGCCACCTTGAGGATGGAGGCCTCCACCGCGAACTCCTCGATGGCGGCGATGGTTTTCGCGTCGTAGTCGGCCGCGCCTCGGTCCTCGGCGGCCAG
>Ga0209048_10006223_pt1 | contig 11197 bp, 13 predicted proteins | sample FrelakmetCRP12CR_FD_187146 | JGI IMG/M metagenome (GOLD analysis project Ga0209048, IMG submission 187146) | Freshwater lake sediment microbial communities from the University of Notre Dame, USA, for methane emissions studies - CRP12 CR (SPAdes)... | ecosystem: Environmental > Aquatic >... | reverse complement strand
GAGGGAAGAGACCCCTCGTAGCAGAATTACCAAAAGGATACCCGCGAGGATAGCAAGAACCAATGCGAGGGAGGCAATCATGAGTCCTTTAAACAGTGTTTCTTCTAACTTTCTTATTTTCATCAACAGTTACCTCTTCTCGATCCGCAGGAGAGTTAGGTGCGCGGTTACGTTGAAGGCGCCTACCACCAGTAGCAAGATCAGGGCCGAGAATAAAAGCGCTGAGTTGTAAAGAGGAATCGACATCATTTCTCCATAGTTATTGGCCAATAGGGCTGGGAGAGGATAGGCAGGGTCAAAAATCGATCTGGGGACCTTGGCAACATTTCCAACAACCATCAGGACAGCAATGGTTTCACCAAAAGCACGTGCGAACCCGAGAACAATTGAAGAGAAGATTCCATGAAGGCTGTTTCGCAATACAACATGTTTGATGGCTTCCCACTTTGTTGTTCCCAAAGCCAGGGCCGTCTCCCGTGCTTGGAGAGGAACAGTCCGAAACACTTCCGTCGCGACAGAGATAATAATGGGGGAGACCATCATAGCGAGGATGATCCCTCCGGCAAGAAGGCTATAACCAGTCGTCTCAATGTCCAGTGCCTGACCGAGAGCACGGACAAAAGGCACCACCACAATCACCCCCCAGAGTCCATAGATAACCGAGGGAATGGCAGCCATGACATCGATGACTAGATGGGTCAGACTTCTGAAAGTGCTACGAGCATATTCTGACAGATAGATGGCACTTAAGAGACAGACCGGAACAGCGAGGATCATGGCGATGGCCGTTACTTCTAAGGTTCCCATGATGAACGGAAAAAAGCCGAATTCACCCTTGAAAGGATGCCAAGACGAGGATAAAAAGAGATGGAGGATTGATTTCTTTTCGAGAAGGGGCCACGATTTAATGAATAAACCAATTAGGAGCAGAAAGACAATCGAGTTTGCGAAGGCCACGGCATAAAGCATCGCCTTACTTGTGATTCTATCCTTAACCCGCCTCCAAACCATTTCTCGATTCCTTTTCTAAGGTTTATTTCCCTTAGAGATTTATCACACCGTTACAATCTTATTATCCTAATGGTCAAGTTTCTTCAAAGCTTCATTGGCATGATTTTTGGACAACTTGATATAACCATTTTCCTCGACGTATTTCTGGCCGTCCGTTAAAATCCACAGGAGGAATTCTTTTCTGAGACCTTTAAAACTTTCCTTCGTAAGAAGATAGAGTTCCCTTGTAGGAGGGGAGGGGTAGGCTCCCGAGGCGACAGCTTGAATGGCCCTGTTTTTGTCTTTGAAATTTTCTTCCGGATCGATCTTTCCATTTTCGTTTACGTCGATCGGGACGATACGGAGCCCTTTTATCGGAAGTCCAGTTTTAAACTCATAGGCATAATTGAGGTTGTTATAGCCGAGGGCGAAGAGGTCTTTTCTAACCGCATCGGCAAGCCCGGGATCTCCATAGACCCCAATCCCTTTGAGATCTTCCTGTTTTTTGTTCCCAAGGTATTGGGCCCATGTTTCGGCAGCGCCACAGGAGTCCGATCTCGTATAGACATGCACGAGAGGTTTGAAGTCAATGCCTACAACCTCTCCCCATTTCAAAGCGCTGCCTTTTATCCAAAGATCGATGAACGTTTGTTTCTTAACCCCTTTTTCGGATAGGCCTTTCATGAAAACGGGGTTCCCATCATTCATGGTCGGAAATACTGCATCTTTTACCACTGGAATAAAAAAGGCTCCCTGTTTTATTTCTTCTGTGGAGACATCTCTCGATACCATACCGATATCCACAAGACCTGCAAGGGCATCTGCCACTCCCTTGCCGGCCCCCCCGGCAGAGATATCCACCCTTACTTTGGGATGGACTCTTTTGAACTCCTCCCCCCACTTAACCATCATCGGATAGAGAGCCCAGGCACCCGATACTCTAATCGTCCCCTGAAGCTTACCCACTCCTTTTGGAAATTCTGACCTATTCCCCTTCTCTTGGCCCCAAGCGTTTAATGTCACCATGAGGAAAAGACTCCATCCAAAGACTAAACCAACAAGTCTGATTCTGAACCGCATCCTTGACGTCCTTTCTTTATGGAAGGGTTAAACAGCCTATGTCCTTCAGAGACTTCATTATAAATATCCAAGTGATTTCAATCTCTTTTTAACCAGCTCAATTTCTTTCATGGAGAGGGTAGGTTCCTTTTGGATTGTTCTTGAGGAAAGGAGGTCTCTTAATATATACACAATAAATTCGGTGACCGAATTAAAACCGCTCCCTCCAATAATTTCGCTGAGGTTATCATATAACGGCTTGGGAATTTTAATCGTCACTTTCTTTTTTCCGTTTTTCACAGACACTCCTATAACACTCTTTGAAGAGTGTAAAGGATCAGGGGGATTTTGTCAACTCTTTTTTACAAGTCCTATGATTTTGTGAGCACGGCTCTTTTCAAAGTTTTTGACTTGATAAAGCGGATTCGATCTGATAAAAATAGTTCCCATGAAGATCCAAGGGAAAACCTTAGTGATCATTCCCGCTTTTAATGAGGAGGGATCCGTGGGTAAGGTGGTCGAGGAAGTCAAGACCCATCTTCCGGGAATGGATACCCTGGTGGTGAATGACGGATCCAGTGATCTTACTTCGGAAATAGCCCAGTCCAAGGGGGCCATCGTTCTGGACCTGCCTTTCAATTTGGGGATCGGCGGGGCCATGCAGGCCGGTTATAAATACGCCTATGAGAAGGGCTATGACATTGCCATTCAAGTGGATGGGGATGGTCAGCATGATCCGAGGGAGATTCCTAAGCTTCTGCATGTTTTGGAAGAGGAAAAAGCCGATGTCGCCATTGGTTCGCGTTTTATCGGCGATTCAGAATATAAGGCGTCGGTGATGAGAAGGGTGGGGATTTTAGTCCTTTCGAAAGCGGTTTCGATGATTGTGGGAGAGAAATTAACAGATCCCACCTCAGGCTTCAGGGCAGCTAATCGGAGAGCGATTCAGTTATTCTCTGTTAATTATCCGCAGGATTACCCGGAGCCGGAGGCCATGGTTCTGCTTCACCAGTGTGGATTGAAGATGAAAGAGATTCCTGTAAAAATTAACCAGCGATATTCTGGCGAATCATCTATTACGAAGATTAGATCCATTTACTATATGGTGAAGGTTTTATTGGCAATTTTTGTGGACTGCTTTAAGAAGAGACCTGCTCTCAATTAGATTGTCCAGGATGTTCTTCGGATTCTTTTTTCAGCGAGGATGTGAGAAGGATGAGCCAAGAAAGTGGTCTTCCATATTTATTGTTTGCTCCCCCTTCCACTGAGACTTACGATTCGGAAGGCTGTTTAAGATATGAAGTCACGGAGCGAAGTGTCTGATCAAGCACAGGCATCAAAGGAGCGCTTCAGCCATTTTGCGGAGCGCGATGTTGCCCTGTTGAAATGGCGCTTCGGCTGTGGCTACATGGCTGAACTTGAGAAGGGGCGTTACCAAAGAATGTTTGCCGGTGCCAAGCGCATTCTTGACGTGGGTTGTGGCCTGGGGGAAGCGGTGCGGTATGCGGAAGGGGCTGATTATTTTGGCATCGACCTATCGGAGGCCCTTGTCCGTAAAGGTCAAAACCATCGGGACCGAATCTTGGCTGTGGCGAGCGCAGATGCTCTTCCATTTCCAAATGAAGCCTTTGATCGTGTCACCTGCATGGGCCTCCTACATCATTTACCCCGAAATCAGATCTCTTTGGCCCTTAAAGAGATGACGCGTGTTCTCAAACCCGAGGGGGGATTGGTTCTCGTGGAAGTGAATCCCTGGAGCCTATACGCACGGCTCATGGCCTATCTTCGCCCGGCTGAGAAAGGGATTCTCAATACAAGCCCGGCCTATCTTCGTCGGGTGATCGAGTCTCTTCGTGTTCTAAAGGTCGAAGAGTTCGACTACGACCATACGATGTTTTGGCTCTCTTATGGGACCTTTCTCCTGCGTCGATGGTCCTGGCCGACTGGCCCGCGGATGACAGCCTGGCTAATTACCTTACACAAGTGGATAACGAGGTTGACACCCGGGCCTTTGCGCTTTCAAACGTTCTGGCGTCTTCGGAAACGTGCAGAGAGAGAAACGCCTCACCCAACAAGCGGACCGCTCAAGGAAAGGGAGGAAGAAACATGTTGATCAAGTTTCAAATCATTATCGGAATATTGAGCCTCGTTCTACTCCTGGTCACCTTTGAATTGATTAGAAAAGGGAGACTCCGCGAGGAATATTCGATCTTGTGGCTTTTTACCGGAGGGGTCACTTTGGTATTCAGTTTTTGGCCCCAGTTTTTCCTTTCTCAATTTCTCACCCGGATCACCGGCCTATACTATTTGTCCGCAGTGGTCGTGATCGCCTTTTTATTTCTCCTCGTCATCGTCCTCCATTTTTCTGTCGTGGTGTCAAAATTAACAGACCGGAATAAAGAGTTGGCCCAGCGGCACGCTCTTCTCGAATTGGAGTTCAAAGAGTTTAAAAGACATTACCTCCCTCCTGATGCTGTCTCCCCGTAGTTGGTTGAGATCATTAAGGCATAAGAATAATTGAAATAAAGAGATCATGTTATTTAATTCCCTCCAATTTCTATTTTTTTTCATCCTTGTGATGGTGATCTACTTTGCCATCCCTTATCGTTTCCGGTGGGTTCTTCTTTTGGCGGCCAGTTATTATTTCTATATGACCTCAAAACCTGGGTTCGTGGTCTTCATTCTCCTTTCCACCTCCATCACCTATTATGCCGGCATCCAGATGGGAAAAACAGAATCAAAATCGAAACGGAAAAAATTTCTTCTGCTCAGTCTATTTTTCAACCTCGGGCTTTTGTTCTTTTTGAAATCCTATAATTTTTTTAATAATTCTTTGGAAGTCCTTTTTGCCCATCTTGATATTGTCTATAAAATCCCGGCCTTCCATGTCCTTTTACCCGTCGGCATTTCGTTCTACACATTTAAAAGTTTGAGCTATACCATTGATGTTTATCGAGGCGCCAACCCACCGGAGAGGCATTTAGGATTCTTCGCTCTCTATGTGGCGTTCTTTCCTCAATTACTGGCCGGGCCGATTGAAAGGGCAACAAGATTCTTACCACAATTATATGAAAGGTTCGATTTTGATTATCAGAGGGTGGTGAAGGGTTTAAGATTGATGCTCTGGGGATTCTTCCAGAAAATGGTCATCGCGGACAATTTAGCTACTTTAGTCGATTCTGTTTATAAGCATCCGACTGACTCTCAAGGCCTCCCCCTCCTTGTCGCGACTTTCTTCTTCGCATTTCAGATTTATTGCGATTTCTCAGGTTATTCGGATATCGCTATTGGGGCAGCCCAAGTGTTGGGATATAGGACCATGGAGAATTTTAACCGTCCTTATTTTTCCAAATCCATCTCGGAATTTTGGAGCAGGTGGCACATTTCCCTTTCCTCATGGTTTAGGGATTATCTCTATATCCCAATGGGTGGCAATCGCGTTTCCATTCCACGATGGTGTCTGAATCTATTCGTGGTCATGCTGATCTGTGGTTTTTGGCACGGAGCCAACTGGACCTTTCTGGTCTGGGGGGGATTGCACGGATTTTATCTCATTTTTTCAATCCTTACGGGAAGCGTGAGAGATCGTCTTGTCCGGATGATCGGTTTGGATCGAGTGCCGAAACTCCACAGTTATCTTAAGATCTTGATCACCTTTTCATTGGTTTGCTTTGCCTGGATATTTTTTAGGGCCGACACGATATCAGATGCTTTTGATATCATTTCCAGTTTGTTTACCGGATGGGGAAGGGCCTTCACCGTCGAGACATTGGAGAACATCCCATTTTGGGGACCGTTGAGATTTGAATTGGTCGTCTCTCTCATCTCCATCGGTATTTTGTTATCCGTCCACCTCATGGAGGAGCGCGGTAATATCATCGATCGAATTTCTGAAAAGCCGGTTTGGATTCGGTGGCCGGTCTATTATTTCTTTCTAGTGGCGATTTTATTATTCGGTAATTTTGGATCAAAACAATTCATCTATTTCCAATTTTAAAGAACGCCGATGAAAAAATTTGCCTTCAAGTCCGTTTTGTTTCTCATTCCATTCTTGGCGGCCATCGGAATCGAACTATTCGTTTTACCTATTGATTCCTTTACGTTTAGAGTTTGGGAGGCGCTTGTCATAAGAAAATATGGTAACATTTTGCCAGGAGAATTTTATCCGAATATGCAAGTCACAAAGATTGAAGAAGGAGACATGGCCCACCATACAAGATTTACCTATAAGAGAAAGGCAAAGTGGATTACCGATCGATATGGATACCGGAAACAGAATACAAATCGAAACAAACATGAGGTGGTCGTTATTGGTGACTCGAATATTGCCGGCAGCGGCTTAACGCAAGAAGACATCCTTTCCGAAGTCTTGGAGAAAAAGTTAAAGGTGAGTGTCTACCCTATATCCCCAGCCAGCTTAAATACTTTCTTAAAAGAAAGGAGGTTTAAGAAAGAGCCGCCCGATATCGTTATCATTTCGGGTGTCGAGAGATTGATATTTTATCTGCCTCCGGTTAAGGTGACTTCTAAGAAAATATCAACGAAGTTAAGAACTCAGATAAGGGAAATTGGGTATAGATTGAGAAATCAGATCAGTGGAAATCGCTTCATTCAATGTGTAGGAGTAACCCTTGATCGTATCTATAAAGCGAACATGCTTGAGTATCTGCGAGCGACTCTGAGGAGAGTGGGGTCTTCGCATTCCCAAGCGATTTATCCCAACAGGTTTCCTTCGAAACACGGTCCTGTTTTCTTTTTTCAAGGGGCGGATGCCAATAAAGATGTCTCAAAGGACCAATTCGACAAAGCGGTTGAAGTTATCAAGACCTATGATGAACTCTTGAGGAACAAAGGCATCCGGTTTATATTTTTACCTATTCCCGAGAAAGAAAATATCTATTATGAAACCTTGCAGACGAAAAGACCGGTCTTTTTGGAACAACTGATATCCACGTTAAAAAACTTGGGGATCGAGACAGTGGACACCCAAGCAGCTTTTGATGATGCCTTTCGAAAAGGGGTATTGCTTTATCATACCAATGACACTCATTGGAATGAGAATGCGGTTAAAATAACGGCGGATCTCATTAAAGAATTGATCGAAAGGAAAAAATAAATTCCTTCGTTGTCTATTTCGATGAGGATAACATGGATCGATCTTCTTAAAATGACTCAAGAAAAATAATCTCTTTCTTCAAATCCTTAATTTCTTATTTTTGCTTGATAAAGGGGAATGGTTTTGTTAAAAAAGGAGTTAAAAAAGAAGGAATGGAGAAAAAGAAGATGCCAAAGATTTTAGTCACTGGGGGAGCGGGGTTTATCGGGTCAAACCTGACGGAGGCCTTGCTCCTGAGAGGGCATTCTGTTCGAGTCCTTGACGATTTTTCAACAGGCAAAAGGGAGAATCTGATTTTTGATAAAGACTATCCTTCCCTGGAGATTATCGAAGGAGACATTCGTGACCTCAGTACCTGCCAAAAGGCGGTCCAGGGAATGGAATATGTATTCCATCAAGGTGCCCTGCCATCGGTTCAACGTTCTGTAGAGGATCCAGGGACCTCCAATGCAGTCAACGTAGGAGGGACTCTGAATATTCTTCTTGCTGGCAGGGAGAAAGGTGTGAAAAGAGTCATGTATGCCGCCTCTTCTTCCTTCTATGGAGATACGCCTACCTTACCGAAGCATGAGGAAATGCCCCCCAATCCTCTCTCGCCCTATGCCTTACAAAAATATATCGGCGAACAATATTGCCGGCTTTTTTACCAACTCTACGGTCTCGAAACCATTTCCCTGAGGTATTTCAATATTTTTGGTCCAAAGCAGGACCCGAACTCCCTTTACTCTGCTGTCATTCCCAAATTCATCGATGCCCTGCTTCAGGGGCACCCTCCGATCATTTTTGGAGATGGAGAGCAGTCGCGAGATTTTACGTATATTGAGAATGTGGTTCAGGCCAATCTTCTGGCCATGTCCGCAGAGCACCTCCATGGAGAAGCCATTAATATTGCCTGTGGAAAAAGAATCTCGCTGAACCAATTACTGAACGTTCTGAAAGAGATTCTCGGATCGAAGCAGGCCCCTATTTACGAAGAACCTCGGAAAGGGGATGTGAAACACTCCTTGGCAGATATCCGCAGGGGAAAAGAAATTATAAATTATGAGCCGAAGGTTGGGATCGAGACAGGATTGAAAAAGACGGTCGATTTTTTCAGAGACCACAAGAGATCTTAAAGGAACAGATAAAATGATTAGGATGAAAGAACGAAAAAAGCTGGAATCGATACTGAAAAATTTTTCAAGAGTAAAACTTTTGGTCGTGGGCGATATTATGATGGATCGATCCATTTTGGGAAAGGTTTCTCGGATATCTCCAGAGGCCCCCGTTCCAGTCATCATCGCTGAGACAGAGAATTTTAATCTTGGAGGGGCTGCCAATGTTGCCCATAATATTCGCTCCCTCGGAGGAACCGTTTCGCTCTGTGGAATTGTAGGGGATGACGAAAACGGTCGAAAGATTTATCGAAGAATCGTTGAAAGGGGAATCCGAACGCAAGGGGTATTGTTTGAAAAAGGAAGACAGACCACGGTAAAAACAAGGATCATCGCTCACCACCCTCATTACCAACAACTGGTTCGAGTCGATCGGGAGACGACCGATCGCCCCAAGATTTCCACTTTCAGAAGTCTATCAAAGTTCTTGACGGAAAAGATCGAAGATTTCGACGGGATCGTTATTTCTGATTATGGGAAAGGTTTGTTGACGAGAAACCTCATTCAAACCATTGTTAAAAAAGCGAGGAAGTCGAAGAAGTTGATCATGGTTGACCCAAAACTAAAGAATTTCTTTTTTTATAAAGGAGCAACCGTCATTACCCCAAATACCAATGAAGCGAGTGAAGCATCGAGAATCCCTGTCACCGATCAATTCTCAGTCGAAAAAATGGGGAGAAGTTTGTTGAAGAGATTGAAATGTAATGCCTTGGTCATCACCCGAGGAGAGAAGGGGATGACCATTTTTGAGCCCCATCAGAAACCCTATCCTGTCCCCACCGTTGCGAAGGAGGTTTATGACGTGACGGGTGCCGGGGATACGGTGATTGGAACGATGGCTCTTGCTTTAGGAACAGGGCCTACCGTAAGCTATAAAGATGCAGCAAGTTTAGCGAACTATGCGGCGGGGATTGTCGTCGGAAAGGTGGGAACCGCAATCGTAAGCAAAGAGGAATTATTGAACGTCATAAAGGAAAAAACTTAAGAAGTGAAAAAGGGGACAGGCTACTTTTTAATAGGATCGGGCTCCGCTCCGAAGTTTTAATAATACTGTGATAGAGAGGAAATGGGAAACTCATCGAAAAGTAGCCTGTCCCCTTTTCTATCTGAAAGCAGAAAGACCCTACCTCAGTACTGAGGATAGGGCTTTCATTTTTTATCCCCCCTGACACCTTCTGCCTGCCCCGGTCCCGACCGAGGGCGGGGCAGGCAGGTCTTGATCAATAACTGATTATGTTTCGAGGACGAAAATGATTTCCAACCTAACCCTGTATTCAATAATCTTTGAATTTTCCACTGACACCCGCATTTCAGCAACGCGTAATCCCGTGATACCCCTTAAGGTCTTTGTCGCTCTTGCGAAGCCGACCTTAATGGCATCCTCAAAACCCTTTGAAGAACCTGCGATGATTTCGGTTACCCTTGCGACTCTGGGTTCTGCCATGATTATCACCTCCTTTTCTTAAAATGGGTGTTAATAATGAAGTCTATACAGAAAACTTAAAGGATGTCAATGAGAAAATAGTTGTGTGCGAAAATAGTTGAGAAAAATGTTGATAAATTTAAGAATTGTGTTATAAGATAAAATTTCAGTAACATTTTCATAACTTACACGTTGTCTAAGGAAATGATAGATGAGGGGATGAATGGCTCCTCGGTCTTTTGAAAGGCCCGGTTTCATCCAGCAATTTATACATTATCTATCTTTAGAGAAGAATGCCTCACCTCATACCTGTCGGTGCTATAGGAAGGATTTAGAAGGGTTTGAGGATTTCTTAAAGAGTTCGGGGATGTATCTCAACCCCGCGGGAGTTGTAGAGATAGAAAAGGTGGATCGTTTAGCCATTCGAAAATACATGAGTTTTCTCCACCGGAAAAATAAGAAGAGTTCGATTGCAAGGAAGATTTCTACGCTGCGCTCTTTTTTTAAATATTTAATCAGAGAACAGGTGATTTCTTCTAACCCGGCCAAGAGCGTTTCAACTCCGAAGGTGGAGAAAACCCTTCCCACCACTCTTACTGTAGATGAGGCCTTCCGGTTGATGGAATCACCCCAAAGTATTCCTGAAAAGTCTTCAGAGGTGTCGAAGGAGAATCGTTTAAGGGATCGAGCCATTTTGGAACTTCTTTATTCAAGCGGATTGCGTGTGAGTGAATTGGTCGGGTTGAATTTGAATCAATTAGACTCAGATTTGGGCATCGCGAGAGTGATGGGAAAGGGGAGGAAAGAACGCATTGTGCCGGTTGGGGTGAAGGCAATAGAGGCATTGAAGGCTTATTTGGAAGAACGAGGTGTGTCGAGGGGCCTCCGGCCCGGAGGGAGGGCCTCTCGCCGAGCCATGAGGCTCTCTGAGCCGGCGGCTGGCCCGGAGGGAGATGACCCCATTTTTATTAACTCCTTCGGAGGGAGATTAACTACACGTTCCGTGGGAAGATTGGTTAAGAAGTATACGAGACATTCGGGCATTGTCCGGAAAGTCAGCCCCCATAGCCTCCGGCACACGTTTGCAACGCATCTTTTGGATGCGGGGGCTGATATTCGAGAGATTCAAGAGATGTTGGGACACTCGAGTCTCTCGACGACCCAAAGATATACCCACGTGAGTATGGGGAAATTGATGGAGGTCTATGACAAGGCCCATCCTCGCAGTTTTAAGAATGTGAGTCAAAAAAGTAAAGAGAATAATTAAAAGGTGGCTTTGGCAGAGGTTTTTGCGTAATTTGAGATTTGGTTTTTTTACCCGCTCACCATGAAAATACAATTAACTCCCCTCCCCCTTGGAGACTGTGTCGTAATCATGATGGAGGGTAGATACGGGCGGAACAGACAGTCAGGCTCCTCAGCTTTAGAATGCGGTCATTTAGAGTTATGGGTAAT
>Ga0209048_10006222_pt1 | contig 11198 bp, 10 predicted proteins | sample FrelakmetCRP12CR_FD_187146 | JGI IMG/M metagenome (GOLD analysis project Ga0209048, IMG submission 187146) | Freshwater lake sediment microbial communities from the University of Notre Dame, USA, for methane emissions studies - CRP12 CR (SPAdes)... | ecosystem: Environmental > Aquatic >... | reverse complement strand
TGAATCCTATGACTCCTAGACCGTTCGTGCTGAGGTTCTCGAAGCACGCTCTTCGGATTTATCGACACTCTCGGCCCCGGGGGCGGTTTTCTCGTTCCCCGTTTCGCGGTACTGTCACGCCGCACTGTGGAAAGGAAACAAGCATGCCGCACACGTCCGATGATCTGACGTTCGCCAAGGGCGACGCACCCATCAGCCTATTGCCGGCGATGTCCAACCGCCACGGCTTGATCGCTGGCGCCACGGGTACCGGCAAGACGGTCACCCTGCGCGTACTCGCCGAGCTGTTCAGCAGCATCGGTGTCCCGGTTTTCCTGGCCGACGTAAAAGGTGACCTCTCCGGCCTGGCCTGCGCCGGTGCCGAGAACGCGAAGGTCAGCGAACGCGTGCAGCAGCTCGGGATCACCGACTTCAGCTTCACTGCTTGCCCGGCGGTTCTCTGGGACATCCTCGGCGCGCAAGGCCACCCTGTGCGGACGACGGTTTCCGACATGGGTCCGTTGTTGTTCTCCCGGCTCTTGAACCTCAACGACACGCAAGGCGGCGTACTCACGCTGGTCTTCAAGATCGCCGACGACAACGGCTTACTCCTCCTCGACCTGAAAGACCTGCGTGCCATGCTGCAGCACGTTGGCGATAACGCGCCCCAATTCAAGACGCAGTACGGCAACGTGTCGGCCGCAAGCGTCGGTGCGATCCAACGCAATCTGCTGGCGCTCGAGGAGCAAGGCGGCGACAAGTTCTTCGGCGAACCGGCGCTCGACCTCGACGATCTCATGCAGACCGGCGACGGCGGCAAGGGGGTGGTGAACATCCTTGCCGCCGACAAGTTGATGCAGTCGCCGAAGCTCTACTCGACGTTCCTGCTGTGGATGCTGTCGGAGCTGTTCGAGCGTCTCCCTGAAGTCGGTGACCCGGAGAAGCCGAAGCTGGTGTTCTTCTTCGACGAAGCGCACCTGCTCTTCGACGACATCGCCAAAGCGTTGGAAGAGAAAATCGAGCAAGTCGTGCGACTGATTCGGTCGAAGGGCGTGGGCATATACTTCTGCACGCAAAGCCCGCTCGACATTCCGGAAACCGTCCTCGGACAGCTCGGCAACCGCGTTCAGCATGCGCTACGTGCCTTCACGCCAAAGGACCAGAAGGCGGTGAAGGCCGCGGCTGACACCTTCCGCACGAACAAGTCACTGCAGGTCGACAAGGTGATCACCGAGCTCGGCGTCGGTGAAGCGCTGGTGTCGGTGCTCGACGAGAAGGGCATCCCGAGTGTTGTGCAGCGCGCCTTCATCTATCCGCCGCGCAGCCGGTTCGCGCCGCTCAGCCCTGACGAGCGCCAACAGATCATGCGCCAATCGCCAATCTACGGACACTACGAGACGGTGGTGGATCGCGAGTCAGCCTACGAGAAGCTCACGAGCCGGGCCGCACCCAGCACCATCGAAAAGCCTGCGGCCACGTCGCCTGCGATGAATGAGGCGGCCACCATGCTCGGCGCCATGGCCAAGAGCGCCGCCCACGCCATGGGCACCCAGCTCGGCCGCCAACTCATCCGCGGCGTGCTGGGCTCGTTGCTGGGCAACACGAGCCGCCGGCGGTAGGCGACGCAGTCTTGCGGAGCTCGGCCTGCATTCGATATCACCCGCGCTGAGATGAAGCGCTTGGTACCGACATGGAGGTAGGGACGATGCGAGGCAGATTCGCACGGTGAGTTCGGGGACGATTCCCAACATCGATGGCGCTCTACGCGCGCTCAAAGACGCCCAGAAGCTCCCCAAGGAAGCGGGAGCTGTCAAGACGCTGGCAAAGGTCCAAAGGTCGAATCGGCCCTCAAGTCGGCGCAGGGCGCCACACGGCATGCTCTCCGCGCCCCCTCGCGGTAACGTGGCTCGCTCTCACGAACACTTCATGAAGGAACTTCGACGAACCGCGAACCGGACGACAGTCCAGGCAAGAGGTGAAGCTTCCGAGGCGCCTCTGGCAGTGCTTGAGAAGACCACGAGCAATTCCCAAGGCATCGAGATGAAACATCTCGCCAAGGGCCCGCTTGAAGACGCCGAGCAGCTGTTCCCCCCGCTGCCCCAACCTGGGTTTGCGGCGGGCGTGGCGGAGGTGCGGGCGATGGAAGCGGCGCAGGCCGAGAGCCGTCAGCGCCTCGATGCGCTTGTCCAATCCCTCCTCCACCGCGCCTTCGAGGGAGAGCTGTAATGCTGGCCACACCGAACTGCCTGCCGCTGGACACGCGCGTCCCCGACGGGCTACGAGAAACAACCTAGGCAGGCCAGCTCATGGACCTGAATCAGCAGAAGGCACAGTTCAGCATCGCCTACGCACACGCTGTGGCGACGGTTGCTGGGTTGAAGGTCTTCCGGTGCGATGTCGATGACGAAAGCGTCGACATTACTCTGGGGCAGAGCGGCGGTGGGGGAACGATTCGTTCCCCACGCCTGGATATCCAGCTGAAGTGCACCGAGCGAAATGTCCTGCGGGATGATGGGATTCACTTCCCGTTGAAGCGCAAGAACTACGACGACCTGCGCGATCCCCAGCTGATGGTCCCGAGAATCTTGGTGGTTCTCTTGGTTCCCGCGAAGCTTGCCGCGTGGTTGAGCGAGATTCCCGAACGCCAGCTTTGCATGCACCGTTCTGCATGGTGGATGTCGCTCAACGGAGCGGACGAACGCCCAGATGTCGACACGCCGACCGTCGTGTTGCCGCGGGCAAACGTGTTCAATGTCGACTCCCTCAAGGAAATCATGCAGAGTCTAGGAGACAGGGGACAATTATGACGGCTGCAGTGGCGATCTCTGAGGTCGCGAGAGGCTTCAAGCCGCTTGACGTTGCTTCATACCTCCGCCTCCACGGGTGGGCGCAACAGGAGCTCGTGCCGGACAAATACGCTGTGTGGACGAAGCACGACAACGTGCGCGGTGAATTCGAAGTGCTGCTGCCATTGTCGAGCACGTTCAGCGACTTCTTGCGGCGGCTCCGCGATCTCCTGGACACGCTGGAAGCGGACGAGAGACGACCCGTGGGGGAAATTGTCGTCGACATGGCGACTCCGCATTCCGACATCATTCGGACACGCCTGGCATCGGAGACGAGTGTGGACGGCACGCTGTCGCTCGAAGATGGCGCAGATGTTTTTCAGAGGGTGAGAGACTTAGTCTTGGCGGCCGCGTGTGCGGCGATTACTCCCCGGCGGGTGTACGCAAAGCGGAAGCCTGATCGGGCCATGGCATACCTGCGCGAAGCGCGCATCGGGCAGACCGAACGCGGCAGTTACGTGGTCAGCGTTCTGTCGCCAGTGCCCCCTTTGCTCACGGCCGGGGCACAACCGATGTTGCTTCCAGGGTGGGAGGAAGAGCCATTCTCGCGAAGAGTCGTACGGACGCTCGCGGAGGCTCTGTCTGCCACCAGTGAGGGTGTCCAGAGCGTCGCTGCATCCGGGAGCATCGAGGTCTTTTCGTCCGCTGTGGAGAAGGGTGTCAGCGCAAACCTCTGTGAAGCGATCATTGGGCTCAGTGGGGAAGGGCGCGGCCTGGAGTTCTCATTCTCCTGGGCACCATCGAGAGGGGCTCCGGACGGCGTCCGGGAAGTTCACCGATTCTCGGCGGACTCCAGGCCATATCTCGAGGAGGTCTCACGGTACTTCCGACAGACCAGCGAACTCGAGCAGGTCGAGGTATTCGGAGTCGTGCACAAACTGGAGCAGATGGGCGCGCCGAACGTGGGCCGGGTAACCATAGTCGGAACCGCCGACGGAGAGCGGCGCAGCGTTTTCACGGAGCTGGACGGTGAACTCCACAAGTTGGCGATCCGGTCATACGAACATCGACTAACTATCGCGTGTATCGGCGAGCTGGTGAAAGAGGGGAAATCATACCGCCTCAAGAACGCTCGGGACTTCCGCGTTGTCGAGGAAGACCGTGACTGAGGCGATGAAAACCGCCTACACCTACACGATCCTGCGCTACGTGCACGACACCACCACGGCGCCACGGAAACTGACGACCTGCAGCGCGCGGTGACCGTTGAATCGGGACCCGTATTGACCCTCACCAACGTCCGGCATACGCTCCGGCCCACATTCATGCAGTAAGCGCTGCGAAGGAGGTGGAAGGTGAAAAGAGTCGCACTGTTCCTCGGACTGGCGTTGACCCTGTCGGCACCCGCGTTCGCGGGCGATGCCAAGACCTATCAGGTGACCGGACCGGTCGTGAGCGTCACCAACGACGCCATCACCGTGATGAAGGGCAAGGAGAAGTGGGAAATCGCCAAGGACGCCGCTACTAAGACGAGCGGCGAGGTGAAGGAAGGCGACAAGGTCACGGTGATGTACCGCATGACCGCCACCTCCATCGAGGCGAAAGCCGGCGCCGCCAAGAAGGGCGGCAAGGCGAAGTAGGTCCGCGCGCCTGCGCGCCGTAGGCGCGGCAGTTGCACGATTGGTTCCGGCCTCTCCGTCTGTGCCTGAGTAGTTTCAGCCGGAGAGGAATCTGAGTGCCACGGTCAGGTCATTGCCCCTCGCCGAGGGCGCACCTGCGCCACATCTGCCGCCGACGAGGAGTGATCCGAACATGGCGATGCTCGGTATTCGTTTCGATCTGCGAGTCCCACCGTTTTCCACAACCACGCATGCGGAGATGTACGCCGCCTGTCTCGATCAATGTGCGTGGGCCGACGAGCGCGGCCTCGACCTCGTCGTGCTCTCCGAGCACCACGGCGTCACCGACGGCTACCTGCCTGCGCCGCTCACGCTCGCCGCGGCCATCGCCGGGCGCACCAAGAACATTCGCATCACCATCGCCGCAGTCCTCGTACCGATGCACGATCCCGTGCGCCTGGCCGAGCAGCTCGCTGTGCTCGACCTCGCTAGCGGCAGCCGCGTCAGCTTCATCGCCGGCCTGGGATATCGCCGGGAGGAGTTCGAGATGGCCGGCATTGACCGCCAACAACGTGGCAAGCTGCTGGAGGAGTATGTCGGCGTGATGCGCCAGGCGTGGACCGGCGAGCCCTTCAAGTGGCGCGGGCGAACCGTCCGGGTAACCCCGAAGCCCAAGGCGCCGCCGATGATCTTCATCGGTGGCTCAACGGAGATCGCGGCACGGCGCGCCGCCCGCCTGCGTGCCGGCTTTTCCCCGGCGATCGGCGACCAACGCCTCGCTGACACGTACAACGCCGAGTGCGCGCGGCTGGGCTTCAAAGCTGGCGTCGTCAACCTCCCGGGTGGTCCTGGGTTTGTGCATATCTCCGAAGACCCCGAGCGCGACTGGGCACTCATCGCGCCGCACGCTCTCTATGACTCGCAAACGTACGCCACATGGCAGACGCCCGATCAACGCTCGTCCGTATACGTCGAGGCGCAGACGATCGACGACGTTCGCAAGAGCGGCGTCTACCGCGTCGTCACACCGGACGAGTGCGTCGCGCTGGCACAGGAGATGGGGCGTATCATCCTCCATCCGCTGATGGGCGGCCTCTCGCCCGCGCTCGGTTGGCAAGGGCTGAGGTTGTTCGAGTCGAAAGTGTTGCCGCGGATTCAGAGACCAGGGACCAGAGACCAGTGGTGACTGACGAGTAACCGGTAACCAGTGGCCAGTAATCAGTCACCAGATTGCCGTTCGCGTGCGATGAATCGCTTGATTGATGCCGCCGGCGATGTCCGCCTGGGAATCTTCGCCGAGCCGATCGACGAGGTGAACTACCGCGACTTCGAGCTGCTCAGCCCGTTCGGGAAACGCGTGGGGAGCCTGCGGCGATACTTCGCGTTCAATCAGTTCCAGTTTCTTGGCGCGCTGTCTGAGCAGTTGGTGTTTGGCTGCGCGATGGCGGACATCAAGTACGTCGGTACCGCCTTCGTCTACTGCTATGAGCCGGCGACGCGCCGGTTCACCGCGTACAGCTTTCAACAGCCGCTGGCGCGTGGCATGCGCTTCGATCAACTGCCGGAGAGCGGTTCCAGCGTCTTTCGCGCGGCAGGCAACTGCATCGAGATGTCGGCCAGCACCCGTCCGCGCCAGCGCCGCTTGGTGGTGCAGTTGCGCAGTGGCGTCGCCATCGACGCGGTGTTCAGCGAGGAGGATCCAGCGCTCCAGCCGATGTTCATCTGCACGCCGGCCGGTGCCACCGGTTGGGTCTACGCGCGCAAAACAGCGGGGCATGCGGTCTCGGGCACCCTGCAGTGGGAAGGTCGTTCGTTCGATCTTGGCGCCATCGGCATTCGCGGCCACCACGACTGGAGCGCCGGCTACATGCGGCGAGAGACGTTCTGGAACTGGGGCTGCCTGGCCGGCCGCGCAGCGGACGGCCGTATCGTCGGCATGAACGTCTCGTGCGGGGTAAATGAGACGAGCTTCACGGAGAACTGCTTCTGGCTCGACGGCCGGCTGCACAAGCTCGACAATGTTTTGTTCGAGTACGATCGCCGTGACCTCATGCGGCCGTGGCAGCTCACGTCATTCGACGGGCGGCTCCAGCTGTCGTTCTGTCCAGAGGGCCGGCACCGCGAGAACGTCAACGCCTGGGTCGTCGCCTCGAACTTCAACCAACTTGTGGGGCGCTACGACGGGTGGTTGCAGACGGCGGCGGGCGAGCGGATCACGGTCAGCAACATGCTGGGGTATGCGGAGCGCCATTACGCGAAGTGGTGATGGGATCGTGCCCGTGGTCGTGCTCGTGTTCGTATGGAGGCGTTTGGAGTCTACCGAGCACGAACACGACCACGAACACGTTACTTGTTCTTCTGCGCCCGCCTCCCACTCCGCCAGCACCTTGTCGGTCTCGTGGCGGTTGTACATGTCCTCCTGGAATGAGAACGTATCGTTGCCGGCGTACTCCATCACCGTGATGCCGGCGAACTCGTAGTCCGATTCGAGGTAGACCGCGTCCGCGGTGAAGGTCTTCCCGAATCCTTCCCAGTTGCTACTGTCTTGCAGGTCCATCCGCCTGCGCCAGGCGGCTTCGATCTCTGCTCGGTTGAATGTCTGCATCGCATCTCCCTCCAGATTGCTACGATCCGCTCACTGCAGCAGATCTCGCGCATCATTCTCCCACGCCGGGTGGAGACTGTTGTCGAGGCGTTGCAGCGCCTGACCGGCGGCATCACGGGCGCCGTCGCGGTCGCCGCGCGTGGCACGGACCACCGCCAGGCGATACCACAGCTCCGCAGCTTGAGGGTTCGCCTCGATGCCGCTGCGCAGCGCGCTCTCCGCGCCGGCGCCGGCACCGGTTGCGGCGAGACCTTGACCGAGCGTGTCCCATGCTTCGACCTGATGTGGATCTCCCTGCGTGGCCTGGCGTGCTAGTGCGACCGCGTCAGCCGGGCGCCCCTGTTGGAGGCGGACCGCTGCCAAGCCGCTCAGCAGAACGGCGGCGCGTGACTGGCGCAGCAGTTCCTCGAAATCTTGTGCCGCTGCGTCGAAGCGGTGCAGACGAGCCAGGGTGCGAGCACGGTGATACCGCGCCAGCTTGTCTGCCGGATCCAAACGCAAGGCGGTATCCAGGTGCAGCATCGCCTGCTCATTCTCGCCCTGTTCGCCAAGCAGCTGGCCGAGCAGTTGCTGCCCGCGGACCGACTCGGGGTGAGAGTCCAGCAGCACGTTGAGCTCAGCAATGCCCTCCGCTGGCTTGCCGTGATTGGCGAGGATGAGCGCCAGGTTGAAGCGCGCCAGTTCCAGATCCGGTGCGAGCTCCAGCGCGCGGCGCAGCGCCGGCTCGGCGTTCTCGGTGTCGCCCTTTTTCAGGTAGTACGTACCGAGGCCGTTCCAGAAGAAGGCGACGTTCGGCGTGTCCCGCAGGGAAAGATTCCACAGCGCTTCGGTGTTGCGCCAGACGGCGATGCGCGCGGTGCTTGTCGGTACCGCGACGAGTGCGCACCACAACGCCAACACCACAGCTGGGAGCCGTTGGTGGATGCGGCCCAACGGCCGCAGGAGCAGGACACCAAGCACCGCTCCACCGACCAGAGCCAAGTGCGCGTAACGATCCGCTTGGAAGTACGGCGCCGGGAGGATGTTCAACGTCGGCAGCAGTCCGAAGGCGATGAAACTGCCCAGCACCCCAATCCGCACGTCGCGCCGGGCGAGCCACAGGACGGTCGCCGCCGCGCCGATCACCGCGGCCCAACTTGCGAGGACGCGCGGGTCGCCCCAGTGCCCGAGCGTCCAGGGGTAGTACAGGGACAAATCATACGGCAAGAAGAACTGTCGAAGCTGGGTCGCGAGGACGCGGCCGATGATGGTCAGCCGCTCGCTCAGGCGCATGGAGCCCGCCGCAGATGGAGCAATGACAAGCGCTTGCGAGGCGATGCTCAGCAGGCCGCGAACTGCGGCAAGGACAGCAAATGCGGCGAGCCACAGAGCCCCTGCGCGTCGCGGCAGCGCGCCAAAGCGGCAAGCCCACAGTACTGCCGCCCACAGCGGAAACACCACTGCGGTGCCCTTACTGCCGAGGGCCAAGAGCAAGAACAACGTCGCGGACAGCGACCGGGCTGCGAGAAACTCCCGGCAGAACGCCAGCCCGAAGAGCGCGGCCAGCAGGTTTTTGCGCGACGACACCCAGGCGACCGACTCCACCTGGAGCGGGTGAATGGCAAAGACCAGAGTGCCTAACAGAGCGAGGCTCGCGCTCACCTCGAGATCACGCAGTAGGAAGTACATCAGCACGACACATGCGAGGTGCAGCAACAGGTTCGTGGCGTGGTAGGCCGGCGCGTCGAGCCCAAACAGCCGGTACTCGATCGCGTAGCTGAGGGTCACCACGGGCGTCCAATCAGCCAGCGTTGTGTGGTGGAGATCGAAAATGCGCAACACGTCCAGCTGCTGCACATCCGGGTTCGCCGTGACGTAATCATCGTCGTCGAAACCGACGAACTCGGCGGAGAGCGTCGGCAGGTAGAGCAACGCGGTAGCCAGCACGAGCAGCAGCAGGCTACGGCGTTCTCGGGACCGCATGAAAACAGCTCCCGGCGCGCTCGTCACGCAGAAGCCGGCAAACGTTCGGCAGCCAGCTCCGCCAAAGCGCGGCGGTGCGGCTTCGATGTACCGCTCAGGGAAACATCGGCCCGCTGAATGAGCAGGTAGTACTCGGGCCGCTTGTAGACGGAGAGCGCATTGTTGACCACGGCGCGCAGCTCACTTTCGACGACGTCCGCCCCTGGCTTCGGAACGACCAACGCGACAACCCGTTGCTCCAACCCGTCTGGTGGCACCCCTACAACGTAGACGGCCTCCACCGCTGGATGCGTGCTGAGTGCGGCCTCGACTTCCATCGGCGAAACGTTGATGCCCTTGACCCGTAGCAAGTCCTTGCTGCGGCCGATGAAGTGGAACGTTCCGCACGCATCCATGCAGCCGAGGTCGCCGGTTACGAAGAAGCCATCCGCATCGAGGCCGGTGCCGGAGGCTTGCTTGTAGTAGCCGCTGAACATACCCGGGCTGCGGACGAGAACCTCGCCGGTCTTGTTGATGCGCACCTCGACGCTCGGCAACGGCGTCCCGAGTTGGCGCTGGCGCATTTCGGGCGGGTCTTGCCAGTCGAGCGCCGTCACGTATCCGGCCGTCTCCGTCATGCCGTATCCGGTGATGAAACACGCCGTGTGCGCGTCGAGATACGGCGCGTACCATTCCGCTCGTCCGCCACCGCGCCGCACGTTGGCGAGCAACCCCGGATCGAAGTGCGGATGCGCCAACAGTTGACCCACCTGCGGCGGACGCAGGTGCAGAGCCGTTGGGCGATGGCGCTGCAGCGCCGCAACCGCGCCCTCGACGGTGAATGTCTCCAACACGACCAGCGTGCAACCCGCGGCGAGGGTCGGCAATGCGCGGATCACTAGCCCCGCGACCCAAAACAGCGGCAGTGTTGAAAACAGGGAGTCATCGGGCGTCAGCCCAGTGCGTCGCGCCGTCGGCAGCACAGTCGCGAGAATCGCGCCGTGACTCAGCATGACGCCCTTGGGCTGGCCGGTGGTGCCAGAGGTGTAGAGGATGCAGGCGACCGACTCGCGCGCGGGGCCAGCGCCGCCGCCCTCGGGCCCCGCGCGCTCGCGGACGAACTCTGCAGCGCTCCGGTAGCTGGCCGGTGCCCTGTCTCCCAGCACCACAATCTCGCGCAGCACCGGCAACGCCGGCAGGCGCGCCAGCGCGTCCAGGTAGTCGTGAGAACGCAGCTGCGGCTGGACGATCAAGACATGTGCATCGGCGTGTGCGAGAATTTCGCCGAGCTCGCGCGCGGTGACGAAGGTCGAGATCGGCACCAGCGTCGCGCCGGCGCGCCACACGCCGAACGCCGCCGCCAGCCACTCTGGACCGTTGCCCGCCAGCAGCGCCACGTGCGCACCCGGTCCATAGCCCGCCTGCCGCAAGCCGGCTGCCCATCGGTCCGCAGCACGGTCGAGCGCGGCAAAGCTCAACGCTCCGCGCTCGCCGACAACCGCCAGCCGCTCGCCGTGCTGGTTGGCAAGAGCAGACAGGAAGTCGCTCAGGTTGCTCGCAGTAGCCAGTGACACGCGAGCGAACCTGGCACACTGGATGTGCCCGTTCAAGGAAGGGGAGAAGGCACACGCGCATTACGGCGGGCAGCTGCGCAACGGCTTTGCCGCAGCCAGCATCACGCCCGCGGCGACCGTCTGCCGCCGGGCCGCGTCATTACGCCCGACGATCTCGATGCATGCCAGCCTGCCGCACGGCCTGTGCGGCCGCTGTGCGCCGCACCCGAGCGGCCCCGTACGCACCCAGCAGCACCGCCACGATAGCGATGATGGCGGGATTGACTGCGGGCGCCGGTAGCCGCGGCGTGTTCTGAGTACTGCTCACCAGGCTTGATCCCGTTGCGCTGCCATTGACCGATCCCACGCTCGCTAGCGCACTGACGCGTGCCAACTGGGCTGTCTGCAAACCGGCATTGGCCGATGCGTCCTTTGACGGCAAGCGCAGCATGTCGACGAAGAAATCGATCGTACACACATCATTCGCACTGCCGGGCGGCTGCAGCACGACGGCGCCGCCGCTCGGCGTGAGCTCGACCTCGCCTGTCGTCGCATCCGGCGAGCCGATGCTGAACGTCTTCCCTGCGCACGCCGTTGCCGTTCGTCCGGTCGCCGGCCCCTTGACTAGAAAGACGTCCTTGTCGACATCGCCAGGCGGGCACGGGGTGTTGGTCGACCCGCAGGACGGCGTGTGGCGGATGTGGTTTAGTGTCAG
>Ga0209048_10006221_pt1 | contig 11198 bp, 6 predicted proteins | sample FrelakmetCRP12CR_FD_187146 | JGI IMG/M metagenome (GOLD analysis project Ga0209048, IMG submission 187146) | Freshwater lake sediment microbial communities from the University of Notre Dame, USA, for methane emissions studies - CRP12 CR (SPAdes)... | ecosystem: Environmental > Aquatic >... | reverse complement strand
CACGGACGCCTTGGGTTTGTTACGTCATTCAACCTTCGTGCTGCCGGGCAGCATAGAGCTGGCAAGAAACGAACACCTCGAAATTCTAAACGCGATTCGCGATCGTGATGAAAAACGTGCAGAACATTGGGCGCGCAAGCACGTCAGCAATGCGCTTGCTTTAAGATTAAAGCTCATGCGCGGAAACGGCCCTCACAATTGGACGCCGGAATCCTAATCTTCACTGAATTTAGATAAAGAGGTCCTCCACAGAATGAACATTGGTAGAGCAGGCGCTCTTGACGCGTTTAGAGCATTGCGCGGCGCATTCGTGTACATCACAAATGAAATTGTGCCAATTGAACCTCAAACGCGGCTGAACAAGAACCTCTGGGGCGCATAGCTGAATTTTGAAGAGTGAAGGGATAAGCGATGGCGCGGCTTGGGCTTGAACGCAGAGTGGTCGATGAGGCGGTGCTGGAACGCACGGCTATACGCCTAGGCGAGGCAGGCGTGGTGCTACCGACAATCGGCGAACTCAAGGACCCGTCTAAAATATCGTCGGCGATCCGCGATCGGCTCGGTAGCATCGATCCGGATACCCCGCACCCGCTAAATCTCTTCCGCGTGCACTGGTTCAACGGGGCAGACCGGAAAAGCCTGGCAGCCGTGCCGGATCATATCGAATTGCCGCCCGAGCTGACTGGGGTGAATGCGCGCATCGTGCTGGCGCTCGGCAACCGGTTCCCCATGATCCGCGCCCACAAGGTGCTCGCCGCCTATGGCTGTCTGGTGCCGCGGCTGGTGACTGGCCAGTTCGACCCGGTGCGCGATCGTGCGGTATGGCCCTCAACTGGCAATTACTGCCGCGGCGGCGTCGCCATCTCGCGCATTCTTGGCTGCCACGGCATCGCCGTGCTGCCGGAGAACATGAGCCGCGAGCGGTTCGACTGGCTCGATCAATGGGTGGCGGACCCCACAGATATCGTCCGAACGCCCGGTTCCGAGAGCAACGTCAAGGAGATATACGATACCTGCGCCGCACTCGACCGCGATCCCACCAACATCATCTTCAACCAGTTCTGCGAGTTCGGGAACTATCTGATCCACCGCGTCTGCACCGGCGCGGCGATGGAAAAGCTATTCGCGGCGCTGACGCAGCAGCGGCCGGGGACGAAACTCGCTGCCTTTGTCTCCGCCTCGGGATCGAGCGGCACGCTCGCGGCGGGTGACCATCTCAAGGAGCGGCTCGGCGCGCGCATCGTCGCGGTCGAGGCGGTGGAATGCCCGACGCTCCTTTATAACGGTTTCGGCGAGCACAATATCCAGGGCATTGGCGACAAGCACGTTCCCTACATCCACAACGTGATGAATACCGACGTGATCACAGGCATCAGCGATAGAGCGACCGACATGCTGCTGGTGCTGTTCAACACCGATGCCGGGCGCAAATACCTGATCGAGCGCCGAGGCATCGACCCCGCTTTGGTAGCGCGGCTCGCCGATCTTGGCCTGTCGTCATTGTGCAATATGGTGGCGGCGATCAAGACCGCCAAGTACTTTGATCTCGGACCGGACGACGTGATCCTCACAGTCGCGACCGACGGCGCGGCGATGTATGGCAGCGAGATCGTCAAGGTCGTGACGCGCGATTTCGGCAACCGGTTCGATGAGGTTGCGGCTGGCGAGACCTGGGGCCGCGCGCTCGCCAGCACCGCCACCGACCATCTCATGGAAATGACGCACATCGATCGCAAGCGCGTGTTCAATCTGGGCTACTTCACCTGGGTGGAACAGCAGGGCGTATCGCTCGAGGAATTTTCCGCGCGCGTCAAGCAGTCGTTCTGGGACGGACTGCTCGATCTCGTTCCGGCCTGGGATGCCATGACCGCCGCGTTCAACGCCAAGAGCGGCGCCGCACGCAAGCTCGGCTTGTGAGTGACATGCGCTTCCGCTGCCATGGCTGCGGTGCCACGGTGGATGCCGGCAACGCTCTGCCGTTCCGCTGCCCTAACGCGGGAGTGCTGGGCGACGACGTCGACCACGTGCTGGTCGCTGACGACGCCGGCGCCACGTTTCCGCGCGGAACTGAGCAAAATCCTTTCCTGCGCTATCGTACGCTGCTGTCGCCCTATCGGGTCGCGCGCGCCGCAGGATTAACCGAGGCCGCTTGGACGGAGATCGTTGAAACTTTGGATGCAGCGCTCGTGGCCGTCGACGGGCGCGGCTTCCGCATCACGCCTATGGCCGAGCAGAAGGGTCTGGCGGCGGCGCTGGGATTCTCAGGCCCACTGTGGGTCAAGGACGAAACCGGGAACGTCTCAGGTTCGCATAAAGCGCGCCACCTCATGGGGGTGATGCTCTATCTGCGCGTACTCGAGCGCGCCAAGCTGCCCGCGGGTGACGGCTTGCGAGCGCGCCGTCTCGCCATCGCATCATGCGGCAATGCGGCGCTCGCTGCGGCAGTCATCGCGCGCGCCGCCGACTGGGCGCTTGACGTGTTCATTCCGCCCGATGCCTCCGCGGCGGTGAAGCATGCGTTGCAGGACCTCGGGGCGCGCATCGCCGTCTGCGAGCGACGCCCGGGCGAAACGGGCGATCCGTGCGTCCTGCGCTTCCGTGAGGCGGTGGGGCACGGGGCCATTCCCTTCGGCGTGCAGGGAACCGAAAACGGGCTCGCGGTCGAAGGGGCGCGCACGCTCGGCTTCGAGATGGCGGAAGGATTTTCCGCCGCGGGCGTCGCTCCCGCTGCACTGTTCGTTCAGGTGGGGGGCGGAGCGCTCGCAAGCGCGCTGGCGCAGGCCTTCGAAATCGCCGTGCGACTGGGCGTCGTGGAGAAGACACCGAAGCTGATCGCGGTGCAGACCACGGGCTGCGCGCCGCTGGTGCGGGCATGGAAACGGCTGGACGGGCTCGATCTCGTCGCAGCGGCGCGCCACCGCTCGCGCTTCATGTGGCCGTGGGAGACGACGCCGCAAAGCCTCGCCACCGGCATCCTCGACGACGAGACCTACGACTGGTGGGCGGTGGCCGAGGGCATGCGGGCGAGCGGTGGGCGTCCCGTCGTCGTGGAGGAAGACATGGTCGCCCGCGCGCACAATCTCGCGCGGCTCCATACCAACATTCCCGCCTCGGCCACCGGCACGGCCGGGCTCGCGGGCGCGATGAGTGCGACTGACGTACGCGGGCCGGCCGCGGTGATCTTCTCGGGCGTCGAGCGCTAGCACTCGATGGCCTCGCCGTGGGCTGAGAACGACCCGACCAAGTGCCAGGAATGCAAGGGCGAGTACGACACCCACAATGCGCCAAAGTATGCCCGGTCCCCGACGCCTGCGTGCCGGCCGGAACTTAGAAGCGGAGTCGGGCTGACCATATATCCGCGACTGGTGAAGTAGTTGCCGCATTGGAGGGACTTAGTTTCCAACAGGGACAGGTATCGCGCCAAAAACTAGTGACAAAACATACGCTGTCGGCTAGAGCTTCACCGGCTCATGCAGAGGAGTCGACTTCCCTAAAGATCGTATTGCTGCGGGAGAGACCGGCCTCGAGCCGGCGCCGAAGGAGCAACCGCCCCGGAAACTCTCAGGCACATGAACCGCGCAATCGCACCAAAAGACTCTGGAAAGAGACGCATGCTCGCGTCCGCCGACGGGATAACGTTCTCAGGCAAAGATACAGAGGGGGCACCTGACTAATCAGCGGAAAGCTGGTGAGGTGCCCAAATGTCGTTTTTCAATTTTGACGATTGTTTGCGCCGAATCCCGATCGGTCTGGTGCCGACCGGCTCGGGCGGCGTTTTCACCCTTGATGCGGCGCGCTCGGGCACATGCGGGCGGGCAGTGCGATAATGGCACATCCCGCTGCGGCCGCGCCCGCGCTCAAGCGCACACCGCTTTATGCGTTGCACCTGGAGTTTGGCGCGCGCATGGCGCCGTTTGCCGGCTACGACATGCCCATCCATTACGCACTGGGCGTGCTGAAGGAACATCTGCACACCCGCGTCGCCGCCGGCCTGTTCGATGTTTCGCATATGGGGCAGATCGCATTGCGCCCGCGTTCCGGCAGGGTGGCCGACGCTGCACAGGCTCTCGAGCGCCTCGTGCCGGTCGATGTATTGGGCCTAAAGCCGGCACGGCAGCGCTATGCGGTTTTCACCGACGGCAACGGCGGCATCATCGATGATCTGATGATCGGTCAATGCGGCGATCATCTTGCGCTCATTGTCAATGCCGGCCGCAAAGATGTCGATGAACGGCATCTCCGTGACGCCTTGTCAGATGTCTGCACGGTCGACGCGCTGGCAGACCGCGCCTTGCTCGCGTTGCAAGGGCCCGCCGCGGAAGCCGTTCTGGCGCGACTCTCGCCGTCGTCCGCGTCAATGCGGTTCATGGACATTCGGCCGGTCTTGATCGCCGGCGCGAACTGCCTCGTCAGCCGGTCCGGCTATACCGGCGAAGACGGATTCGAGATCAGCGTTCCCGCGCGCGATGCGGAAAAGCTCGCGCGAACGCTGCTACAGGATGCCGCGGTGACACTCATTGGTCTCGGCGCCCGCGACAGCCTTCGCACCGAGGCGGGCCTCTGTCTCTACGGTTCGGACATTGATGAGAGCACGACGCCTGTTGAAGCGGCGCTGGAATGGGCGATACAGAAAGTTCGCCGCCGCGGGGGCGCGCGGGCTGGCAACTTTCTCGGTGCGGGCCTGGTGCTGGAGCAACTCGAGCGCGGTGCGTCGCGGCGCCGCGTGGGCCTGAAGCCGCGCGAGCGCACGCCGGTGCGCACCGGCGTCTTGCTGTACGCCGATGCTTCCGCATCTCAATCGGTCGGTACGGTCACGTCCGGCACCTTCGGCCCCTCGGCGGCGGGCCCGGTCGCCATGGGGTACGTGCCGAACACGTTGTCGGCGCCGAAAACACTGCTGTTTGCGGACGTGCGCGGCAACCGACTGCAGGTCGAGGTAACGGAACTGCCGTTCGTTCCGCATCGATACAAGCGCATATAACTCGGGAGCATTTCTGCAATGCTGAAATTCACGCAAGAGCATGAATGGGTTCGAATCGAAGGCGACGTGGCGACTGTCGGCATAACGCAGCATGCTCAAGAGCGGCTCGGCGATCTGGTGTTTGTCGAGTTGCCAGAAGTCGGCAAGAGCTTTGAGAAGGGCGCACCGGCGGCCGTGGTGGAGTCGGTTAAGGCGGCATCCGAGGTCTATGCGCCGATCGGCGGCGAAGTCATCGAAGCTAATCCGGCGATCGTCGCCGATCCGTCGCTGGTCAATTCCGATCCAATGGGCGCCGGCTGGTTCTTCAAATTGAAGCTCGCCAATCTCTCGGAAGTCAACGCGCTCATGGATGAGGCGGCCTACCAAGCGCTGCTCGGCTGAGCGGCGCGCCAAGCGGATTCGCTGACGCAACATATCGAGGTGCGGCCATGGCCGTTGAGACGTCATTCGATCCCTTCCAGTTCCGCCACCGGCACTTGGGTCCGTCGTCGGACGACGTCCGGCGCATGTTGCGGGTCGTCGGGGCGCCGACACTCGACGCGCTGATCGACGAGGCGATCCCCGGCGATATCCGCCAAACGCGGCCGCTGGATCTCGGTCCTGCGCTGTCCGAGCCGCAGCTGTTGGCGAAGATGCGCGAAGTGGCATCCCGCAACCGCCCGATGATCTCGCTAATCGGCCAAGGTTATTACGGGAGCCATCTGCCCGCCGTCATTCAACGCAATGTGCTCGAGAATCCAGCGTGGTACACGCCCTATACGCCGTATCAGGCAGAGATCAGCCAGGGGCGGCTCGAGGCGCTGCTAAATTTCCAAACCATGATCGTCGATCTGACGGGGCTCGAGATCGCCAACGCCTCGCTGCTCGACGAGGCGACCGCTGCCGCGGAAGCCATGGCGATGGCGCGGCGCGTGGCGCAATCGCACGCCAATGCATTCTTCGTCGATTGCGATTGCCATCCGCAGACGATTGCGGTCGTGCAGACCCGAGCCGAACCGTTGGGTTGGAATGTGATCGTCGGCGATCCTGTCGATCTCGATCCTGCAGTGGTGTTCGGCGCCCTGTTTCAATACACGGGCTCGTCCGGAAGCATTGTCGATCGCAGCGAAAGGATCAAACGCCTGTACGCTCACGATGCCGTCGCCATCATGGCTGCTGATCCGTTGGCACTCGCCCTGCTGGTGCCGCCGGGAGAGCTCGGCGCGGACATTGCAGTCGGCTCAACGCAGCGGTTCGGTGTGCCGATGGGATTCGGCGGTCCGCACGCGGCGTACATCGCGACCAAAGCGGTCTACCAGCGGGCGCTGCCCGGGCGCTTGGTAGGCGTGAGCATCGACAGCCGGGGCCGGAGTGCCTACCGCCTGACACTGCAAACACGCGAGCAGCATATCCGGCGTGAAAAGGCCACCTCCAACATCTGCACGGCGCAAGTCCTGCTGGCGGTGATCGCATCCATGTACGGCGTCTATCACGGCGCCGACGGGCTGCGGCAGATCGCCTCGCGCGTTGCGCACACGGCCGCGACGCTGGCGCGCGGCCTGCAAGACCGCGGCTGGAAAGTGTTGACGACGCATTACTTCGATACGATCACGATCGATGTGGGCGATCGGCAGGACGCGATCATCGAGCGCGCCTTGCAGCGGGGGATCAATCTCCGGCGTCTCGCCGCGAACGGCCAGTTGCCGTCCAGAATTGGAATCAGCGTTGATGAAACCACGACGCCGGGTATTGTCGAGAGCGTCTGGGTTGTCTTTGGCGCGAAGGATGCGAGCCGGAAAGGCGAGGGCGGTTCGTTGGCCTCTATCGCAAGCCAAACGGAGAATGCCATTCCGGCGGCGCTACGCCGCACGACGGAGTTTATGACCCATCCCGTATTTGTCGAGCACCGCTCGGAAACCGAGATGCTGCGGTATCTGCGCCGGTTGGCGGACCGCGATCTGGCGCTCGACCGGACGATGATTCCACTCGGCTCCTGCACCATGAAGCTCAACGCCACGGCGGAGATGATGCCGCTGACCTGGCCCGGCTTCAGGGACCCGCACCCGTTTGCGCCGAGCGACCAGGCGCAAGGTTATGCGGAGATGATCGCGGATCTCGAGGCGAAGCTGATAGCTATCTCGGGCTACGACGCCGTTTCGCTGCAGCCCAATTCGGGGGCACAAGGCGAATATGCCGGGCTGCTCGCGATCCGCGCCTATCATCGCCAGCGCGGCGACGTTCAGCGCACGATCTGTCTGATTCCGACCTCGGCGCACGGCACCAATCCGGCGTCGGCGCATATGGCCGGCATGGATGTCGTGCCTGTGGACTGCGATGCGAACGGCAACGTGGATTTGGCCGACCTGCGCGCCAAGGCCGAGAAGCATGCCGAACGACTAGCCGCGATTATGATTACCTATCCCTCGACGCACGGGGTGTTCGAGATCGCGATACGGTCCATTTGTGACCTCGTTCACGCCAACGGCGGACAGGTTTATCTGGACGGCGCCAATCTCAACGCGCAGGTAGGACTGGCGCGCCCCGGCGACTACGGCGCGGATGTCAGCCATTTCAATTTGCACAAGACTTTCTGCATTCCGCACGGCGGCGGTGGGCCCGGCATGGGGCCCATCGGCGTCAAGGCGCATCTGGCCCCATACCTGCCCTCGCATCCGCATCTCTCCGACAAGCCGTCGCCAGTCGGGCCAGTGTCGGCGGCGCCCTTTGGCTCCGCATCGATTCTGACGATCGCCTGGGCCTATATGCTCTTGATGGGTGGCAAAGGCCTCACCGAAGCGACCAGGGTGGCGATCCTGAACGCCAACTACATCGCCGGCCGATTGGAGGGCCAATATCCGCTGTTGTTTCGCGGCCAGAACAATCGCGTCGCGCATGAATGCATCATTGACGTGCGGCCGTTCAAGGAGTCTGCCGGCATCTCGGTCGACGATATTGCCAAGCGGCTGATCGACTACGGCTTCCACGCGCCGACCATGAGCTTCCCGGTGGCCGGCACATTGATGATCGAACCGACCGAATCGGAATCGAGGGCAGAACTCGACCGGTTTTGCGACGCCATGATTGCGATCCGGGCGGAAATCCGCGAAATCGAAACGGGCCGCATGTCGAAAAACGACAATCCGCTGAAGAACGCGCCGCATACCGCGCTCGATCTCGCCGACGACAATTGGACGCATCCTTATTCGCGAATGCACGGCTGCTATCCGGCAGGCGCGAGCGGCGATAAATATTGGTGTCCGGCCAATCGCATCGACAATGTCTACGGTGACAGACACTTGGTCTGCACCTGCCTGCCAATGGAGAGTTTTAGTGAAGCTGCTAATTGATTGATTAGCAGGCTGGTTTTTCTTTGTCTCAAGCGACGCATCTCGCCCGATGCGAGGGGCCAAGAACGCGAGTGTGTGTACTGAAAACGTTATGTCGAGGTTCTGCCGACACGCCTGCCTTGCATTGTTTCCAGACGGACTAACCGTTTGGCATTGAATCCAGCAGCGCGGAGAGTGCTGCACACTAGATGACAAGCGATCGCAACTAGAAAAGGGAGGGGAGAATGCAGTTCGATCCAATCCTGCCGCCGGCGCGGGTCAAAGCAATGAAGTCGCAGGGCCATTGGAGCGATCTGATCCTGACGGATTATTTTGAGCGGTGTTTGGCCGAAGTGCCTGACAAGACGGCGATTGTCGACTTCAATTCGATGTCGCAGGCCGAGAGCCGTTTGACCTATCGTGATTTGGCCGCTCGCGTCGATTGCATCGCGGTTGGATTCATGCAGCTCGGCGTCGAAAAAAATGACGTCGTCTCCTGCCAGCTCCCGAATTGGTGGCAATTTACCGCACTCACGCTCGCGTGTGGACGTATCGGCGCCGTGATCAATCCGATGATGCCGATTTTTCGTGAGCGCGAAGTGAAATTCATGCTGGGCTTGGCGGAGAGCAAGGTCTTTGTTGTTCCGCGCGAGTTTCGTGGTTTCGATTATCCGTCGATGGTGCGCGGCATACGCCCGGAATTGCCAGAGCTGCGCCACCTCCTTGTAATTGGCGGCGAAGGGGAGGAAAGCTTCGAGAAGTTTTTGCTCGATCCGAAGCAGATGACGGACAACGCGGAAAATGCCCAATTCACGGCGCGCCGGCCGACCGCCGATACCGTGATGCAGCTCCTGTATACCTCGGGAACGACTGGAGAGCCGAAGGGCGTGATGCACACCGCCAACACGCTGTTATCGAATCTACGGCCTTACGCTAAGCGATTGCGGCTAGGTCGCGACGATGTTGTTCTGATGGCTTCGCCGATGGCTCATCAGACCGGCTTTATGTATGGCTTGATGATGCCTATCGTGCTCGGCGCGACCGCCGTGCTGCAAGACGTTTGGGAACCGAAACGCGCGGCAAAGCGGATGAGCGATGAAGGCGTCACGTTTACGATGGCGTCGACGCCATTTCTCTCCGACCTCACCGATGCTGTCGGTGCCGATGGCTTTGGCGTTTCGAGTCTGAGGATCTTTCTCTCCGCGGGTGCGCCAATTCCGCGCGTTCTCGTCGAACGAGCAACAAAGGTGCTGAAGGCAAACATCGTCTCCGCCTGGGGAATGACGGAAAATGGTGCGGTCACGACTACAAAGCTCGATGATCCACCGGAGAAGACGTTTCACACCGATGGTTGTCCGCTGCCGGGCATGGAAGTGCGCGTGACAGACCCAGCAAATAATCCAGTGCCGACCGGTGCGGAGGGGCTTTTGAAGGCACGTGGCTGCTCCAACTTCGTTGGCTATCTCAAGCGACCTCAACTTTACGGCCATGACGCGGAGGGATGGTTCGATACCGGCGACCTCGCCCGCGTCGACGCGGAGGGGTATATTCGAATTACCGGCCGCTCGAAGGACATCATCATCCGCGGCGGGGAAAACATTCCGGTGGTTGAAATAGAAGGCCTGCTGTTTCGCCATCCGGCAATCCAGGCCGTCGCCATTGTGGGCTTTCCCGATCCCCGGCTCATGGAACGCGCTTGCGCATTTGTCGTCCTCAAGCCGGGGCATACACTTTCGCAGGAAGAAATGACTCGATTTCTCGAGCAGCAAAAACTTGCCAAGCAGTATCTGCCGGAACGCTTGGTGATCGTCGAAGACTTGCCGCGCACGCCGAGCGGCAAGGTGCAAAAATTTAAATTGCGCGAAGTTGCTAAAACTTTCGGAAACTAAGCGGCGAAATTCTCGGTGAGGGCGCCATGTGGTTCAGAATTATACTTGCAGAAACCCGGTTGGAAGCCGCATCGGTTCCGTTTTGATCGAAATCCGGCGGTCGCCGAGGTCAGGTTGCAATTCGCGCAGCTTTTCAAGGCCATCGCCTAGCGTGCGCATGCTGCCACGGCCGTTGAAAAACTTCCGTTCGGGTGGGCGTTTTGCCTCGCTCCTGGCGGGATATTGAAAGACGAATCTGGCCACAAAACGTCAAATGCGCATAATGGTAGTTTACGGAACAGGGCGGCCACGCGACGCGCGGCGCGCGTTCCCGGCTTGATGAAAGCCAGTAATGTGCCCACCATGACAAGTCCATTTCCAAGCTATTCTCCCACAACGCTTGGTTCAGAAAAAGCCAAGGCCAGGCCACGCGGCGATTGTGGATAAGGCCAAAACCTGCCTATTGTTCAATAGAATATAAGAGTCCGCTGATCGGAATATACCGATCGTGGCAACCATAGGGAGGGGATCATGTGCGTCAAATTGCTTGCCTGTCTTTTGAGCGCCTTTACTTTTTTGATCGTCGCGCCAGCGGATCGGGCCGCAGCACAGCAGACTGATGTGAAGGTCGCGCTTATCGCGCCACTGTCGGGACCGTACGGGCGTCAGGGCCAGCTGATGCAGCTCGGCGCCGAGCAGGCGATCGAAAAAATCAACCGCGAAGGCGGGATTAAGGCGCTCGGCGGGGCGAAGCTTCGTCTCGTCACGGCGGATGCCGGTGACTCCATCGAGAAGGCGCGCAACGCAGCGCAGCGGTTGGTAGCGCAGGAGGAGGGCATTGTCGCCGGCACCGGCGCTTGGTTGTCGTCTTTCACGCTGGCCGTCACCGAGGTAACCGAGCGCGCCGACATTCCCTGGCTGACCCTTTCCTACTCCGACCAGATTACTGCCCGAGGATTCAAGAACGTCTTTCAGATGTCACCTTCCGCGGGCACCCAGGCCAAGGAAGCTTTGCCGACCCTCGTCAAGCTGGCGCAGGACCAG
>Ga0209048_10006220_pt1 | contig 11199 bp, 8 predicted proteins | sample FrelakmetCRP12CR_FD_187146 | JGI IMG/M metagenome (GOLD analysis project Ga0209048, IMG submission 187146) | Freshwater lake sediment microbial communities from the University of Notre Dame, USA, for methane emissions studies - CRP12 CR (SPAdes)... | ecosystem: Environmental > Aquatic >... | reverse complement strand
GGCCGGGGTGACTCACCGGCCCTGCCGATCGGGTGGCCACGTATAAATCTACACAACATGCCTCCTTACATAGCTCCCCATAGTAGTTCTTTACTGTTTCTTCCATGTCCGGGGGCATCTTGATCGATTCTGCGATGGCTCTCATCTCTTTTGAGGCTTCCTCAAACTTGAGCGTATCGGTTATATTATCCGGATCCGCATAAAAAGAGCTCAGGAATTTCAGTAGACGGTCTGTCACCTCTGTTTCTTTCATGAACCGGTTATAGGCTTCCACTCCCAAAGCGTAACCCGGGGGTACACGAAACCCGGCCTTCGTTAATTCTCCGAGATTTGCGCACTTCTTACCCACGATATTGTTGTGCTCCGCACCAACCTCCTTCAACCAGTAGATCCATTTCTCAGGCATTTTCGTACCCTCTGTCAGCACACCGGGGGTAACGGAATTGTACCCCCCGGTGAGCTTTTTTTGAGGTTAAGCCCTTCTAATGATCGTGACCACACCTGTGCTGCCATCCACCTTGATGATATCGCCCGTCTTGATTACGGAGGTGGCGATGCCCGTTCCGGTTACCGCAGGGAGACCATATTCCCTCGAAACAATGGCGGCGTGGGACGTGATACCTCCAATATCCGTTACAGCAGCTCTAATCTTCGTAAACACAGGAGCCCATGAAGGATTCGTGCATGGAGCCACCATGATCTCTCCTGCCTGCAACTTAACGACATCTTCCATTAATTTGAGCACCCGTGCAGGTCCTTCAGCGACCCCTGCGGAAGATGCAAAACCCTTGATCTCGTTGAGGTCTTTGCCCTCAACCGCCGTGCCTTTCAACCATTCAGCGACTTTATCCGAGGTAATACCCCACAGCATGACTGTAAAAGGTTCTGAAACCTCTTCAGGCGGTATTCCAAGTCCTGGCACAGGTGCCCACTTCCTGGCGGCCTCAAGAATTTTTTCTCGCTTCTCCGCCTTCTCCATCCAGTATTTACCTCGGGTGGGAACACCTTCACCTAGGGCCCATGAAGTTACCAAGTCCTCAATCAACATGGGTACCTCAAACCGGTTAAAGAGGTAGATATCGTCCGGTTTCTTCAACACCCCGTATTTGGTTAGTATTCCGCCGAATTGCCTGATCTTCTCAAACCATATGGTGTGTAGCCAGTGTTCAACCCAGAAGAGGTGGTCTTCTGCGTATCGGTAGATCGTCCTGACTACCGTGTAGGCAGCGTCGAAAGACTTTTTGTCCTCTTCTGTTTTGATGAGACTTCTATATTCCTTAAGTATCCTCTCCCTTTCTTCAGAAATCTCCGTCAGGGACCTCTCTATCCTTTCCCCTTTTTCAAGCCTTTCAACATAGCTCTTTAAATAACTGAAGGGCACATCCATTTTGTTGAGCCAGCTGCCCTCATAGTGATACCATCCACTTCCGCAGGACACGTAGAACCACGGGTTTTTTATCCTCTCAAGCTCTTCAAGCCAAGCCCTGCCGGCATCAATGTACTTCAGCTCTTTAATCTTTTCTTCCGCGGGGATATCCTTCTTAAGGATGTCGCCCACTGGGGGCTGAACGACTGCCAGCCTGCTCAATCGGCACAATTCTTCTTCGGGGCGGAACATGGACACATCGGCTCCGGCAACCATCTTCCCAATGGTACTCTCCCTGATGCCAGGAAAGAGTTTTCTCGCCGTGTCAACAAACATGAGATAGGCGAGGTAAGCGAGGTTCAGGTATTCAAAGTGATACTGCCATGCCTTAAAGATAAGGCTGATGATCGTATTGAAGGCCTCTATCAGCTCATAGGCCTCCGTGTATCCTCTGGGTGAAGGGATGACCTGTTCTTCCGGGACGAATTGACTGAATTCTTGAGGAACCTTAAGCGATTCCATCTCTTTCCCCAGACTCTGGAACTTTTCGTACCATTCATTCCAGAGTCTCTCATAGTTTTGAAAGACATAGGGGACTCGTTTCCCAAATAATTCTGCCTTTTTCTGTATAATCTCTCCGGGAGGCGGCTCAACAGCGGTAATGTACATATAACAACCCAGCATCCTCTGAGCGACTCCCTGGGCTGGGGGAATACAAAAGACCCTTGTCGTATATTGAGAAAGGGAGATCTGCCAGGCCTCCTGGAAGATATCGTCGAGGGGATACATCGGTTCAGGGGCATGGATCTTATCCTGGAACCAGAAATGCCTTTTCTCCCAATCGTCCCTATCCTTGCTAAATAACCGCTGGGGAGCATACATTTCCTCCCATCCTTCGAGTTCAGGCGGCAGCTTCACTTCTTCTGCATACGGGAATTTTTTTACTTCTGGCATAATGACCCCCTTTTCTGATCAAAATGATCTCCAGATTTGAGTGTTAGAATTGGATCGAAACCGCAAGAATCCTCCTTCATCTCCCGGTTTGTCTGTCCATCGATGCTCTTTCCCGAATTAGGAATACTCCGTTCTCATCTACAGACTAAAGGCGTTGCCAGAATGGAAAAGAGAAGAAGGAGGGTTATCGATTCGCATGGCTCAAGTCTAACGGCCCTGTTCCTGACTGCCTGCCGGATCGGGGGCAGTCAGGAGCAGGGAGATGGAATTCAACCCTCTGCCTTAAGGCTTAGAATGCATGGGTAACGGTTAGTAAACTTGTTATCCCTTGGGGCCTATTTCTAACCGCCGTTTCGAAGTCAACATGTGCTTCGAAGAACCATTTTTTGTAGGTATACCAGGCTCCGGGACCGATGGCGAAGACCCGGCCCTTGTCATTGGGTATGCTTCCATAAGCTGTGTAGTCATTCGTCGTTTGCTGATAAAAATACCCCGTAACTCCCGCTCTGAAATCCTTAGTGAGGGCATACTCAATCGAGTAATCGAAGTGGAATTCTTGTCCGGGCGTGCGATGCGTCTCTATACCGGTTAATGCCGGATCCCCCATTTTGACTGCTTTGTCGGGACCAATGATATAATTATTTTGGGGCGTATTGAAATCGTACATCAACTTGATCGATGCCGAGAGGTTGGGGTTCGATGGCAAAAACCCGGTGATGGCAAAGACGGGCTCAAAGGTCCAAAAATTACTCCCGACGTTTAAAATCCTATTCTCATTGTATGCACCGGTCGGGATGTAGATGTCACAGGCCGTGATCATGTGGAGAAGACCGCTCTTGGCATGCCATGTCCAAATGAACGGAGAGAAGATCAGGTCGCCTATTCCCCCCCGCCGATCGCTTAAATCGGCCACTCCTCCCGGGGTTAAGGCATCCAGTTTTATATTCTCAAATAGGATGGGAACAAAAAGATGCATGCCATAAAACCCTCCCAAAAGGTTTAACTTGGAGATCCAGATGAATCTTGGAATGACACCATAAACATTCAATCGATCCAGTTCCTGCCCAGCGTTTTGGAGTTTCACCGTATTGCCGCTATTATCCTTGAGCTTGTCTGCGGTGTACCAGTAATTGTATTCCTTGACGTAAAACCCTGGGGGAGGCGCAACCCCTATCAGAAAGGCTTCGGCTCCGTTCGGATAATGCTGACCCCCTCCGGCAAGGGCAAAAAGAGGAAGAATAAATAGAACGACCGGAACAATGAGTACGATCCTAAAAAGTCTAAACGATCCAATTTTGACCTCCATGACTCACCCTCCTTTCTAAGAACAGTTGAGCAATTAGTGTTTTTTCTACGATAGACTCTGCACCTCCTTTCCTTGGAGTCTGAAATACTTTTTGAGATATATGCAAAAAAATAATGGAGAGATGTCTTGCTTTGAGTTAAGGTTTAGCCTTTCAATCGTTTTCTTTTTCTAGTCGAAGACGAGAAATCAAACAATTAAAAAACCCCGTTCAATTTTGATTGGAAAGTTACTCGACAGATAGGAGTTGATTTTAGAAAACAACCCCGAAATAGTCAATATGAAAATTTTCACAAGCCATTTTTAACGTTGACAAAAATGATTTTCCTGATATTGAATATATAAGTACATAAAAACAAGTTTACTTAAGAATCGACTTAAAAGCCCTGGGACCCGAGTTTCAGGCTCCAGATTCCCCAAGCAACGCCCTCACCACCGTCAAGTTTCCGGAGGGAATCGATGGCGAGCGACTCAAGGCCCTCTTCTTTGAGAGGTTCGGGGTGACAGTCGCCGAGGGGCAAGATCATCCGAATTGCTCGTCCGGGTGACGATGAGAGACTCGACATAATCATGATCATCTCGACAGATCTTACTTTGGGAGTGTCGAAAGGCATCGAATAGCCGGTCTTTCCTCGTTGAAGAGGGTTTCGCCCTGCGGCACGTCACGAACTGACTTGTGATTCATTATCTTTATCGTTAATATTCGATCTGAAATCAGGGGGAGTCGGGACGGGAGGCAGGGCAGCGCCCTGAACCTTATAAGATAAGGATTCAGGGTTGGGGTTAAGAGGGCGAGGATAAACAAAAAAGAAGGAGGTGATGATAGGAGAAGATTAACGTGCCTTTTCTAAAAATCATCCATGTCACATCGAATTCATAAAGGAGGGAGATATGAAGGAGTTCAAGGTTTTTTTAAGAGAAGATGAAATCCCAAAGCAATGGTATAATATCCAGGCCGATTTGCCCACTCCCCTCCAACCCCCTCTTCATCCGGGAACAGGGAAACCGATTGGCCCCGAGGATCTTGCTCCTGTTTTTCCGATGAATCTGATCGAACAAGAGGTCAGCACACAACGATGGATCGATATCCCTCAAGAAGTCATGGAGAAACTTCTCATCTGGAGGCCGACGCCACTTCATCGTGCCTATGCCCTTGAGAAGGCCCTCGGAACACCGGCAAGAATCTATTACAAAAATGAGGGTGTCAGCCCCCCGGGTAGCCACAAACCCAATACGGCCATTCCCCAAGCCTATTACAACAAGATATTTGGGATTAAAAGGATCACGACTGAAACTGGGGCTGGCCAATGGGGAAGCGCCCTCAGTTTTGCCTGCTGCCTCTTCGGCCTCGAATGCAAGGTCTACATGGTCAGGATCAGCTATGATCAAAAACCCTACCGCCGCATGATGATGAACGTCTGGGGGGGAACCTGCATTCCCAGCCCGAGCAAGGATACCAACGCAGGGAGAAACATCCTGAAGGAGAACCCGGACTCTCCCGGAAGCCTGGGCATTGCGATCAGCGAGGCCATTGAGGACGCAGTCACCTCCAAGGACACGCGGTACTCCCTGGGAAGCGTCTTGAACCATGTGATGATGCACCAAACGATCATTGGTCTCGAGGCTAAAAAGCAATTAGAGAAATTCGGAGAGAAAAAAGTCGATATCATCACAGGCTGTGTCGGTGGGGGAAGTAACTTTTCCGGCCTTGCCTTCCCCTTTGTCCTGGACAAGATTAATGGTGCCAATATCACCATTATCCCGGCGGAACCGACTTCGTGCCCCACCATGACGAGGGCACCCTTTGTCTATGATTTCGGTGACACAGCCGCCACCACGCCACTTCTTGCCATGCACAGCATTGGACACACCTTCATTCCCGCCCCTATCCATGCGGGTGGATTGCGGTATCACGGCCTCGCTCCCCTCGTGAGCCAGCTGATCGTTGAAGGATTGCTTGAACCCCGCGCCTACAATCAACTGGAGTGCTATGCGAATGCGGTTCTGTGGGCAAGGACCGAAGGTTTCATTCCTGCCCCTGAGACCAGTCATGCCATCTCTGTTGTCGTTGAAGAGGCAAAGAAGGCGAAGGAAGAGGGAAAGGAAAAGGTCATCCTTCTCAACTGGAGCGGCCACGGCCTTATGGACCTCGGTGGATACGATGCCTACTTCAGCGGGAGACTGACCGACGTCCCATTGCCGGAAGAGGAGATGAGACAATCCCTCAAGGCCATCGAAGGCCTTCCGAGACCCCAGACGATGAGAAAGGGAAAACCGGTTTAACCTGAAGGGAAGACGGTTTCCATTCGTTCAGGGGCACGGTTTGCCGTGCTCCTGAACGAATCCATAAGGCCCGGCGCAAGGAAAAAGGAGAATGACCGGATGTTAATTTCAGACCGTTTATTGAACATCAAACCCTCAGGAGTGAGGCGGATTTTTGACCTGGCCCGGCAGATGAAAGATCCCATCAATTTGAGTATCGGAGAACCGGACTTCGATATTCCTGAACCTTTGAAAGAGGAAGGGATTGAATGGATCAAGAAAGGATTTAACAAATATACGCCCACCCAGGGCATCCCCGAGTTAAGGGAGAAGATTGGATTTCACCTCAAGAAGAAAGGGGTTCAGTTTGAGGAGGTGATGGTAACTGCCGGTGTCACCGGAGGACTTCTCCTTGCCAGTCTCGCCCTGATCAACCCCGGTGACGAAATCGTCATTCCGGATCCCTATTTTGTCATGTATGAATACCAGGTCCTTCTCATGGGAGGAACCCCAGTTTTCGTAAATACCTATCCTGATTTCCGTCTGAGGGAGGAGGAGTTCGTCAAGAAGTTGTCAAAGAGGACAAAGTTGATCGTCATCAACAGCCCCAATAACCCAACCGGAGCGGTCTATCCCAAAGAAGACCTGATGATGATCGCAAGGCTTGCCCGGGAAAGAGATCTCTTCATCCTTTCAGACGACATCTATGACAACTTTGTCTTTGATCAACCCGCCTGCCCATGCCTGGGACAAATTTATGAGAAGACGATCACCTTCGGCGGCTTCTCTAAAGGCTGGGCCATGACCGGATGGAGGCTGGGTTATGTGGCAGGCCCCCGGGAGATCATTCAGCAGATGATTACCCTTCAGCAGTATACGTTCTCAAGCGTCTCTTCCTTTGCCCAGAAGGCAGCAGTCAAGGCCTTGGATTACAATGTGGATCATTACATCGAGCAGTATAAAAAGAAACGGGATCTCATCTATGAGGGACTCAAAGGAAAGTATCGGGTGCAGAAACCGGGAGGGGCCTTTTATATTTTTCCAGAGGTCCCGGATGGAGATGGAGACGCCTTTGTCGAGAAGGCGATTCAAAAGAACCTCTTTGTCATACCCGGCAGCGTCTTTTCGAAGAGAAATACCCATATCCGGATCTCCTTTGCGGCCTCAGAAGAGATGCTTCTAAAGGGAATTGAGGTCCTCAACCGAATCGGTTAAAATTTAATTTAAGAAAAAAAAGACAAACCGAGAATAAGGGAAACGCTCGCCTGATAAATAAACAAACCCCAATCTCACCTGTATTAAATATTTCATCAGGAGAAAAGAATAGATGCAGGGTGACTTAGAGGCCGTTTGCGAAATCATTGAAAAACATGGTTACCAAAAGGCTTCCCTGATCGGTATTCTCCAGGATATTCAGGCGAAGACGAATTATCTCCCCCGTAAGGCGCTCGTTCAGGTTTCAATAAGCCTCGATATTCCCCTTACCAATATTTACGAAGTTGCTACTTTCTATAAAGCCTTCAGCCTCGAGCCTAAGGGAAGACACACTCTTCAGGTATGCCTGGGAACGGCGTGCCATGTGCGGGGAGGCGCCAGGGTTCTCGACTATCTTGAAAATCGACTGGAGGTAAAATCGGGAGGGACCATGAAAAACCTGGTTTTTACTCTCGAAAGTGTCAACTGTCTCGGGGCCTGCGCCTTGGGACCCATGATGGTGATCGATAAGAAATATTACGGAAAGATCAATACGAATAAGATTGAATCCATTCTCGAAAAATATCGAGCCTAAGGAGATAGAAGTCAGGATACAGAAGTCAGAAGACAAAAGACAAAAAATACCCTAATGAACCATCGCCTCGCAGACATTTCAGACCTTCAATCCCTACGTCACTCCCTGAAGAAATCAAGGGAACGGAATAAGCCGTGCATCACCATCTGTGCCGGGACAGGTTGCCAGGCGACCGGTGCATCAGAGGTGGTGGAAAAATTCAAACAAGAGATCATGGATCGCCATCTGGAGGAGAAGATAGAGATCCGGGCCAGTGGATGCCACGGTTTTTGTGAAAGAGGACCTCTGGTGGTCATCCGGCCTGAAATGACCTGCTATATGAATGTCGAGACCACCGATGTTTCACAGATTCTCTCGGATACCCTCCTCGAGGGGAAGGTGATCGACCGTCTCCTCTACCAGGACCCCACCACCAAGGAAAAGATTGTCCACGAACAGGATATCCCATTTTACAAATTCCAGCAGAGGATTGTCTTCGGCAGCAACGGAGAGATCGATCCCACCCGAATCGATGACTACATTGCCATCGGCGGTTACCAGGGACTGGAAAAGGTCCTGTTCGGAATGAAGCCGGAGGAGGTTGTTGAGACCATCAAGAAATCGGGTCTGAGGGGCCGAGGAGGGGGAGGTTTTCTTACCGGAGCAAAATGGGAATCTTGTCGAAAGGCTAAAGGGAAGGAACGGTTTGTCATCTGTAACGCGGATGAAGGAGACCCCGGCGCCTACATGGACCGTTCGCTTCTCGAAGGGAACCCCCACAGTGTCATCGAGGGGATGCTTATTGGAGCCTTTGCGATCGGCTCCGAAGAGGGGTATGTTTACGTAAGGAACGAGTATCCCCTTGCCGTCGCAAACCTCGCTCGTGCCATTGACCAGGCAAAGGAGTACGGTCTTCTCGGAAAAAATATTCTCGGATCAGGATTGACGTTTAACCTCAAGATCAGCAGGGGTGGAGGGGCTTTCGTGTGCGGCGAATCGACAGCCCTGATGGCCTCTCTCGAAGGAAGGGTCGGAGAGCCCCGGGCCAAGTATATTCACACCGTCGAGCACGGTCTCTGGGACCAGCCGAGCAACCTCAACAATGTTGAGACATGGGCCAATGTCCCCATCATCATCAACCGTGGCGTCGATTGGTATACCTCCATCGGGACATCCGGATCGAAAGGAACAAAGATCTTTTCTCTCGTCGGAAAAATCAACAACACAGGCCTCGTTGAAGTCCCCATGGGAATGACGCTGCGTCAGATCATTTACGACATCGGTGGAGGAATCCCCCGGGAGAAGCGTTTCAAGGCGATCCAGACAGGAGGCCCCTCCGGCGGCTGTATTCCTGAAAGCCTTCTCGATCTTTCTGTGGACTTCGACCGACTCCAGGAGGCTGGTTCCATGATGGGCTCAGGCGGCATGATCGTCATGGACGAGGATAACTGCATGGTCGACATGGCTCGCTATTTTGTCCGATTTCTTCAGGAGGAGTCCTGCGGCAAGTGCACGCCATGCCGGGAAGGGCTTCAACAGATGGGTGAGATCCTTAACCGGATCTGTGAAGGGAAAGGCCGGGACGAAGATATCGAGCTTCTAAAAGGTCTTTCCGGGGTAATGATCGATACCTCTCTCTGCGGGCTCGGCTTGACGGCGCCCAACCCGGTCCTGTCAACGCTTCGATATTTTGGAGACGAATACGAAGCCCACATCAAGGATAAAAGGTGTCCAGCCAGATGCTGCAAAGAGCTCATCTCCCTCTCGATCGATCCCGAGAAGTGCACGGGCTGTGGGGCGTGTCTCAGGGCCTGCCCTGTGGATGCAATTTCCGGGGAGAAAAAAATGCCCCATCAACTCGACCAAGATAAATGCGTGAAGTGCAGGGCTTGCTATGAGGCCTGCAAATTCGAGGCCGTCGAAGTCAGATAGAGGCTGGAGGAGCGTCCCCCTTCGTGGGACTTGAGGATAGAGGGTAAAGGATTTTTTCTCATGGTCACACTTACCATTAACGGGAAGAAAGTTAAGGCCAAGGAAGAGACGACCCTTTTGGAAATCAGCCGGAAGAGGTCGATCTCCATCCCGACCCTTTGCTATCATCCGGATTTGACAGCCCAGGGCTCCTGCAGGCTTTGTACCGTGGAGGTATCGGAAAACGGAAAGACCCGGATGGTCACAGCCTGCAACTATCCTGTCCGGGAAGGAATCAAAGTGGAAACCCATTCTGAAAGGGTCCTCCAGGCTCGACGCGTCCTCGTCGGGCTCCTTCTCGCCCGATGCCCTCAGGTTCCGTTCATCCGGGATCTTGCCAGGGAACTGGGGGTTAAAGAGACCTCCTACAAATCCGAAAACCCGGAAAATAACTGCCTCCTCTGTGGCCTCTGTGTTCGGACCTGCGATGAGATTGTGGGGGCCAATGCCATCGGGTTCTCCGGGAGAGGAACCCACAAAAAGATTGGAACGCCCTTTGAAATCGACTCGGAGAGGTGCGTAGCCTGTGGAGCCTGCGAGTCTGTCTGCCCCACAGGGGCCGTTCGAATGGAGATGGATCAAATCAGAAAGATCAAGCGATCCGACACGGGGACCCGGCGTTATTGCCGATATATGCGCCTCGGCCTGGTGGACTTCATGGTTTGCTCAAATGGCTTTGAATGCTGGCGATGCGAGGTTGACCAGGGGATGGAGGACCGATTCGGTATGCACCCTGCCTTCGCCCTCAAGCCCGGCAAGGGCAAGGAACCCGTCCAGGTGAGTGGATTCACCTACTTTCCCGAATACTTCTATAGCGAGGAACATCTCTGGGCCAGGCCAAAGCACCCGCATATCAGGTTAGGATTCGATGATCTGGTTTCCAACCTTGCCATGGAGGCCGATTCGATCAAACTTCCCCCCGTCGGTAGCTCATTGAAGAAGAATCAGATCCTTGCAGAGATTGCGGCCGCCGGGAAAAAGGCGAAGGTCCTTTCTCCCCTTACAGGGACGGTTTCCGCGGTGAATCGTGACGTGGAGGAAACTCCAAAACTGGCCTGGAGGGACCCCTATCGCCGCGGATGGCTCCTCATGATCGAGCCCGTTCATCCGGAGGAGATCTCCCATCTCTATTCGGGCGAATCGGCAAGGGCATGGTTCACAGAGGAAGCCGGGAAGGTGGCGGCTCTGTTCGGAGAGCGGGCGCCAAATCCATCAAAAAAGGATGGGCCCAAGGAAAGCCGATCGACCCAAAAGGTCATCCGTGAACGGTGGAATAGGCTGAAAGAGATTCTGCTCAGCGGTAGGCAGGTAACAAAAATCAAAAACCTATGAGACCCTGAAACAAGTTCAGGGTGACAGATTAGGACTTTGCTCAAAACATAGATACGACCTCTGCCTATCTCCCGCAAGCTGGGATTTGAACTTTGTTTGGCATTTGAATTTTGACATTTGAAATCAGGAGTTTTTGAGGTCCGTGATGTCAACAAACAAAGAAGTAAGGGTTCTTCTTGGAAACGATGCCATTGCCAGAGGGCTCGTGGAGAGCGGATGCCAATTCATCGCCGCCTATCCTGG
>Ga0209048_10006219_pt1 | contig 11199 bp, 10 predicted proteins | sample FrelakmetCRP12CR_FD_187146 | JGI IMG/M metagenome (GOLD analysis project Ga0209048, IMG submission 187146) | Freshwater lake sediment microbial communities from the University of Notre Dame, USA, for methane emissions studies - CRP12 CR (SPAdes)... | ecosystem: Environmental > Aquatic >... | reverse complement strand
GAGCCCCTCGGCGCAGCCCACGGTGCCTGACCGCCGGCGCGGTCCTGGCCCGGCGGCACTCCGCCCGGGCGCTGCCCACCCCACGATCTGACGCTTCGGGAGGTACCCATCGTGGCCACCGTCACCGGCATCGCCGACGCCTACGTCGAGCGGTTCGCTGCGCTCGACCCGGTGGGCTCGGTCCGCATGACCGGAGTGGCGGGCGACGAGACGGCGCTCACCGACTACTCGCCCGAGGGGGTGGCCGCGATGGCCGAGCTGCTCGGCTCGACCGGGTCGGCGCTGCGCAAGGCGAGGCCGGCCGACGAAGCCGAGCGCCTGGGCGCGCTCTACCTGAGCGAGCAGGTCGGCGGCGCCCTCGGACTGATCGAGGCCGGCGAGCGCGAGTGCCAGCTGAGCACCCTCGTCGGCCCACCCGCGGCCGTGAGGCTGGCCTTCGACGCGATGGAGCGCTCCGGTGACGAAGGTTGGACCGCGACGGCCGAGCGCCTGGCCCGGGTGCCGGCCGCCCTGGAGGGCTACCAGGTCACCCTGCAGCGGGGTCTGGCCGGCGGGCTGACCGCGTCCCGGCGGGTCGCCGTCGCCGTGGCCGACCAGTGCACCGTGTGGGCCACCGACGGCGGTGGGTGGTTCGCCTCACTCGCCCGCCAGTACGGCGACGGCCGGCTGCGGTCGCGCCTCGATGCCGGTGCCGTGGCCGCCGCCGGCGCGTACGGCTCGCTGGCCACGTGGTTGCGTCAGGTCTACGTGCCCGCGGCCCGTGAGAGCGACGCCGTCGGCCACGAGCGCTACGGCCTCTGGGCCCGGGCGATGCTCGGCACCGGTCTCGACCTCGACGAGGCCGAGGCGTGGGGCTGGGGCGAGCTGGCGAGGCTGGAGGCCGAGAAGGCGGTGGAGTCGGACCGCATCCGCCCCGGCGCCCGCTTCGAGGAGGCCCGCCGGGTGCTGCTCGACGACCCGGCCCGCGCCGTGGACGGGGTCGAGGCCTACCGGGCCTGGCTGCAGGAGGTCACCGACGAGGCCATCGAGAGCCTCGACGGCACCCACGTCGACATCGCCCCGGCCCTGCGGCGCTGCGAGGTGAGGATCCCCCCGGAGGGGAGCGCGGCCGCGCCGTACTACACGCCCCCGTCGGAGGACCTCGGGCGCCCCGGGTGCACGTGGTTCCCGACGCTCGGCCAGACCCGCTTCCCGACGTGGGACAAGGTCTCGACCGCGTACCACGAGGCCGTCCCGGGCCACCACCTGCAGTTCGCCGCCAGCCGGGCCGGTGCCCTCACCCGGGCCCAGCGGGTCGGCTTCCAGACGGCCCACGGCGAGGGATGGGCGCTCTACGCCGAGCGGCTGATGGACGAGCTCGGCCGGTTCACCACCCCGGACACCCGCCTCGGCTTCCTGTGCCTGCAGGCCTTCCGCGCCGCCCGCGTCGTGGTCGACATCGGGCTGCACACCGGTCGGGTGGTCCCCGCGGGCCACGCGGGTGCCGGGCACCCCTGGACCTACGAGGCGGCGGTCGGCTTCGTCGAGCGGGCCGGGGGCATGAGCCGGGCCTTCGCCGAGAGCGAGGTGCTGCGCTACCTCTCCTGGCCCGCCCAGGCCACGGCCTACAAGCTCGGCGAGCGCGTCTGGCTCGACGGCCGCGACGCGGCCCGGCGCGCCGCCGGCCCGGCCTTCGACCTGCGGAGCTGGCACGGGCGGGCGCTCGCCCTCGGTCCGCTCGGGCTGGGCGACCTGGCCCGCGAGCTCGCCCTCCTCGGGAGCTGACCGACCCCGTCCCGATCTCGTCACGGCGCTCCGGTCGGGCCAGACTGCGGGCCATGAGCACGCCTTCGATCGCCGAGGTCACCGCCAGCCTGACCGCCCCCGGGGAGATGTTCGAGATGGACGAGGCGGTCATCCGCGGCGTGCCGATGCGGGTGTGGAAGAACGCCCCCAGGTCGCTGCGCGTCGTGCTCGAGCAGAGCCGGGTCCACGGTGAGCGCGACTTCCTCGTCTACGAGGACGAGCGCTACTCCTTCGAGCGCCACTTCCGCATGGCGGCCAAGCTGGCCCACGTCCTGGCCGAGGACCTCGGCGTGACCCAGGGTGACCGGGTCGCCATCGCGATGCGCAACTTCCCGGAGTGGTCGGTCGCCTTCTGGGCCGCCGCCGCCCTCGGGGCGGTCATCGTGCCGTTGAACGCGTGGTGGACCGGCCCCGAGCTCGAGTACGGCCTCGAGGACTCGGGCTCGGTGGTGCTCTTCGCCGACGCCGAGCGCCTCGAGCGCCTCGGGGACCACCTCGGAGCGCTCCCGGCCCTGCGCACCGTGATCGTGGCCAAGGCCGACCGGGGTGCCCCGCTGAGCCACGGTGCCCGGCACTTCGACGACGTCCTGGGCGACGTGGCGGCCGACGTCGAGCCGCCCGCCGTCGACATCGACCCCGACGACGATGCGACGATCTTCTACACGTCGGGCACGACGGGCCGGCCCAAGGGCGCGCTCGGCACCCAGCGCAACATCTGCACGAACCTGCTGTCGCTCGTCTACGCGTCGTCGCGGGCCGCGGCGCGCTCGGCCGACGACCCCCGTCTGGCCGACACCGCCGGCACCCGCACGAGCGACCAGAACGTGTACCTGCTGTCGGTGCCGTTCTTCCACGCCACCGGGTGCCACTCGGTCCTGGTGGCCAACCTGGCCTTCGGGGGCAAGATCGTCATCATGTACAAGTGGGATCCGGAGCGGGCCCTGGAGCTCATCGAGCGCGAGCGGGTCACGACCTTCGGCGGGGTGCCGGCCATGGTCTGGCAGGTGCTCGACCACCCGGACTTCGCCAAGCGCGACATCTCCTCGGTCCGTTCGGTCGGCTACGGCGGCGCGCCCGCCGCGCCGGAGCTGGTGCGCCGGATCGAGGCGATGTTCCCGGGCCGGACGCCGTCGAACGGCTACGGCCTCACGGAGACCTCGTCGGTCACCACGATGAACTCCGGGACCGACTACCTGCGCAAGCCCAACAGCGTGGGGGTGCCCGTGGCCGTCTGCGACGTCAAGGTCGTCGACGAGGTGGGCGCGACCCTGCCCGTCGGCGAGGTCGGGGAGCTGTGGATCAAGGGCCCGAACGTCGTGAAGGGCTACTTCAACAAGCCCGAGGCCACGGCGGCGAGCTTCTCCGACGGCTGGCTGCACTCGGGCGACGTCGCCCGCATCGACGACGAGGGCTTCGTGTACATCGTCGACCGGGCCAAGGACATGATCATCCGGGGCGGTGAGAACGTCTACTGCGTCGAGGTCGAGGCGGCGCTGTTCGAGCACCCTGCGGTGAGCGACGCCGCGGTCATCGGGATCCCCCACGAGGTGCTCGGTGAGGAGGTGGGCGCCGTCGTGCACCTCGCGCCGGGCACGACGGTCACGCAGGAGGAGCTCCGCCGCCACGTCGCGGAGCGCCTGGCCGCGTTCAAGGTCCCGGTGAAGATCTGGTTCTACGACGAGCCCCTGCCGAGGAACCCGGCCGGCAAGATCTTGAAGCGCGACCTACGCCAGGAGCTTGTTGGCCAGTGACGTGCGGTCGGTGCCGAGCCAGTACTTCAGCTTGTCGGCCAGCTCGGCCCGGCTGATCGGCTTGGCCAGGTAGTCGTCCATCCCGGCGCTGATGCACCGTTCGCGGTCGCCGGCCATGGCGTTGGCCGTCACGGCCACGATCGGCACGGTGGCCGGGGTGGCCCCCACGGGGGTCTGGCGCATGCGCTGGGTGGCCTCGAAGCCGTCCATCTCGGGCATGGCGCAGTCCATGAGCACGAGGTGGTAGCGGGTGATGCGCAGCTTCTCGAGCGCCTCGGCCCCGTTGTTGGCCACGTCCACGTCGACGCCGCACAGCTCGAGCATCCGCACGACGACCATCTGGTTGACGGGGTTGTCCTCGGCGACGAGCACCCGGTACAGGCCGACGGGGAACAGCAGGCTGTTGCGGGTGAGCGGGACCTCCTCGGCCGGCTTGGCCGGCGCGGTCAGGCTGACGGTGAGCGGCATCTCGTAGGGGACCTCGAACCAGAACGTCGACCCCCGGCCCTGCTGGCTGGTGCAGTCGATGCCTCCTCCCATCATCCCGACGAGCTGCTTGGAGATGGACAGGCCCAGCCCGGAGCCGCCGAACTTGCGGGTGGTGGACAGGTCGCCTTGGAGGAAGGGCTGCCAGATGCGGTCGCGGACCTCAGGGTCGACGCCCACCCCGGTGTCCATGACGTCGAAGCGCAGGCAGGGGACGCCGTCGACCATCGTGCGCCGGGTGACCACGAGGGTCACCGAACCCTGCTCGGTGAACTTGATGGCGTTGCCGATCAGGTTGACGAGCACCTGGCGCACCCGGGTCGGGTCGATGCGGGCGATCATCCGGGCCTCGGGGGCGATGTGGGCCTCGAGGATGAGCCACTTGGCCCTCGCGCTGCTCGCCAGGCCGGCGATCACGTCGTCGACCAGGCGGACCACGTCGGTCTCGGTCCGCTCGATCTCGAGGCGGCCGGCTTCGATCTTGGAGAAGTCCAGCACGTCGTTGATGAGCTTGAGCAGGTTGAGGCCGCTCTCGCGGATCGTCTCCGCGTAGCGGCGCTGCTCCGACAGGAGCGGGGTCTCGAGGAGCAGGTCGACGAGACCGAGGATCCCGTTCATGGGCGTGCGGATCTCGTGGCTCATGTTGGCCAGGAACTCGCTCTTGGCCCGGTTGGCCGACTCGGCGGCCGCCTGGGCCTCGCGGAGCTCGGCGATGCGAGCGGCGAAGAGCTGTTCGAGCGCGTCCGGCGACACCGTGTCGGTCACGGCGTTATGGTCGGCTCGATGGAGCGCCGGGTTGAGCGCGAGTTGAGGATCCCTTGAGCCCGGTGGTGGGGGCGGGGCCCGTTGCCGAGCTCGTCGACGTCGTCGACCAGGACGACCGCATCGTCGGGATCGCCAGCCGCAGCGGGATCCGAGGGGCCAACCTGTGCCACCGGGCCGTGGCCGTCGTCGTCGTTCGGGGCGACGGTGCCGTGCTGGCCCACCGGCGCAGCGCCGCGAAGGCGCTGTGGCCCGACCGCTGGGACGTCGCCGCAGGGGGCGCCGTCGACCACGGTGAGACCTACGACGAGGGCGCGGCCCGCGAGCTGGCCGAGGAGCTCGGCGTGCGCGGCGTCCCCCTCGAGCCGATCGGCACCGGTCGCTACCGCGACCGCGACGTCGACGAGCACCTGCGCGTGTACCGGGTCCGCCACGAAGGGCCGTTCAGCTTCTGCGACGGCGAGGTCGTCGAGACCTGCTGGGTGGCCGAGACGGACCTGGCGGGGTGGGTCGGGTCCCATCGCCTCGTGCCCGACTCGGCCGCCGTCGTGCTGGCGCTGTTGAGCGGCCCCGGCGGCGCCCTAGCCTGAGCCCCGCATGCCCACCGCCCCGTCCTCCCTGCTGCAGTCGAACGACCCGTGCTGGTGCGGCAGCGGGCGCAAGTACAAGCGGTGCCACAAACCTCTCGAGGGTCGGGTCCAGGCCGGCGTCGTCAGCCCCCGCCGGGCGGTGCCCGACCACATCGTCAAACCCTCCTATGCCGACACCGGCATCCCGCGGGTGTGGGACGAGCCCCGGGTGAAGTCCTCCGACGTGATCGAGCGGATGCGGGTGGCGGGCCGCGTGGCCGCCGAGATCCTGCGCCTCGCCGGCGAGGCGGTGGCGCCCGGGGTGACCACCGACGAGCTCGACGGCTACGTCCACGACATCACCGTGGCCCGTGGCGGCTATCCGAGCCCGCTCAACTACCGGGGGTTCCCGAAGAGCGTGTGCACGAGCGTGAACGAGGTCATCTGCCACGGCATCCCCGACGACCGGGCGCTGCGTGACGGCGACATCGTCAACATCGACGTGACGGTGTTCCTCGACGGCGTGCACGGCGACACCAACGCCACGTTCTTCGTCGGCAACGTCGATCCGGAGTCCCGACGCCTGGTGGCCGTGACCGAGGAGTGCATGTGGCGGGGCATCGACGCCGTGCGCCCCGGCCGAGCCGTCAACGAGATCGGTCGGGCCATCCAGGACCACGCCCATCAGCACCGCTTCGAGGTGATCCGGGCCTTCATCGGCCACGGCATCGGTGAGCAGTTCCACACCGACCTGCAGATCCTGCACTACTTCGACCCCGAGGCCACCACGGTCATGCGACCGGGCATGACGTTCACGATCGAGCCGATGATCTCGGCCGGGACCTGGCGTCACCAGGTGTGGGACGACGGCTGGACGGCGGTGACGCCCGACGGCAAGCGGGTGGCCCAGTTCGAGCACACCGTGCTCGTCACCGACGACGGCGCCGAGATCCTGACCCTGGAGTGATGCGCTCGAGCCACCACTCGTCGGCGGCGTCGATCCCGTAGGCGGCCGACACGGCCAGTCCCGCCCCGGCGACGTCGCCGTCGCGCAGCCGGCGTGTCGCCTCGTCCCAGGACCGCTCCGGCAGCGGGAGCTCGGTGAGCAGGGCCGCCGTCGGCCGCAGCGCGCCCGCCGACAGCCCGGTGCCGAGCGTCCGGGCGGCCAACCAGGCCGACGCCACCGGCGACGTCAGCACCGCGGCGACGGCCCACGGGTCGGCGCCCGTGACGGTGATCACCGGGACGGACGGCAGCCACGCCCCGTCGGCGTCGACGGCGGCCTCCAGAACCGGCGTCTGGCTGGCCACGACCACCTTGGGCACCAGGCGGCTGGCGGCCCAGGCGACCATGGCCGGCGACAGGGCCCCGAGCGCGACGCGCGGGGCGCGAAAGGTGCGCTTGGCGAACCGGGCCGGCCGTTCCCCCCACCGGCAGCGGCCCGGATCGATGAGGCCGCTCGTGACGAGCGGTGGCCCGTCACCCTCGTCGCTGACCGCGCCGACCAGGCCGTAGTACTGGTCGCGGAAGTCGGCCGTCGCCCGGGCCAACGAGCCCAGACGGCGACCGGTCGTGACCGCCAAGGCGGGAACGCCCACGAGGTCGGCGACGAGGGTCGACCAGGTCGGGTCCCCCGGGTCGGGCGACGCCATCGGGGGGGCCGGCGAGAAGCCGCGACCTCGCCACCGGGCAACCGGGGGCGGCCGGCCGGTGACACCGCGCTCGAAGGCGAGCACGACGACGTGGACCGTGGCGTCGTCGAAGACCGCCTCGCCGGCGAACCACAGCCCGGTCAGCACCGCGGCGTCGAGGGCCCTGGCCCGGACCGGGGCGACGTCCCGGGTGGCCAGCACGGACTGGGGGAGCACGAGCCCGACGCGGCCTCCGTCGGGGCGGACCCTCGTGAGGGCCCGGTCGAGGAACAGCGCGGCGGTGTCGGCGTAGCCGTTCCCGCTCGGTTCGCGCCGTGCCGTGCGGGCCCGGAGCTGACCGAGGAAGGGCGGGTTGCCGATCACGGCGTCGTAGGGACCGGCCCCGTCCCAGGTGAGACCGTCGGCGACGACCGCCCGGGGGGCCCCGAGGGCCCGGTTCGTCGCCGCCACCGCTGCCGGGTCGACGTCGACGCCGTGGAGGTGGGGCGTGGGGTCGGTGCCGAACCGGCGCCGGATGCGCTCGGCGGCGGCGACGAGGAAGCGGCCGTCCCCGCAGGCGGGATCGAGGACCGCCAGCCCGTCCGGCGCCGTGCGGGCGGCCAGGAGGGGTTCCAGGACGGTGTCGAGCACGTGGTCCACCACGGGGGCCGGCGTGTACCACGCCCCGAGGGCCCGCCTGGTCGCGTCGTCCACTGCGGCCGAGTCTGCCAGCCCGGCTACGGTGCGACGCCGGTGCCCACGAGTCGCTACGAGACGTTCTCCCGGGCGGAGTGGGCGCGCCTTCGGGCCTCCACCCCGATGTCGCTCACGGAGGCCGACCTCGACGACCTGCGCGGCATCAACGAGCGCATCCGCCTCGACGAGGTCGCCGACGTCTACCTGCCGCTGTCGCGCCTGCTGAACCTCTACGTGTCGGCCAGCCAGTCGCTCCAGCAGGTGACGGCGACCTTCGTCGGCGGCCTGGCCCCGAAGGTGCCCTACGTGATCGGGATGGCCGGCAGCGTCGCGGTCGGGAAGTCGACCGCCGCCCGCATCCTGGCCGCCCTGCTGTCGCGCTGGCCCGACCACCCGAAGGTCGACCTCGTCACGACCGACGGGTTCCTGTTCCCGAACGCCGTGCTGACCGAGCGGGGCCTGATGAACCGCAAGGGGTTCCCGGAGAGCTACGACGTCCGGCGCCTGATCTCGTTCCTGCGCGACGTGAAGTCCGGCGAGCCCGTGGCCGAGGCCCCGCTCTACTCCCACGTGGTCTACGACGTGCTCGGCGAGACCCAGGTGGTCGCCCATCCCGACATCTTGATCCTGGAGGGGATCAACGTGCTCCAGGTCGGCGCCGGGACCACCGAGTTCGTGAGCGACTTCTTCGACTTCTCCATCTACATCGACGCCGACGAGGCCGACATCGAGCAGTGGTACGTCGAGCGCTTCCTGACCTTGTGCGACACGGTGTTCCAGCGTGACGACTCCTACTTCCACCGCTTCTCCCACCTGAGCCGCGAGGAGGCGATGGCCACCGCTCGGGGCATCTGGTCCGAGATCAACGGGCGCAACCTGGTGGACAACATCCTGCCCACCCGGGATCGGGCCTCGCTCGTGCTGCGCAAGGGAGCCGGTCACTCGGTCACCGAGGTGAAGCTCCGCAAGCTCTGATGGCCCGCCCGCCCCTCGTCGTGCTCCTGCCCCCGTCGGAAGGCAAGGCGCCCGGCGGCGCCGGCCCGGCCTGGGCCCCCGCCGCCGGCCGCTTCGGTGCCCGCCTCGCGGACGCGAGGGCCGAGGTGGCCGCGGCGTTGAGCCGGGTCGGCGGGGGCGACGAGCGGCTCCTGGGGGTCGGTGGCCGCCACCTGGAACGGGCCGTCGCGGCCAACCGGTCCCTGGTCGGGGCGCCCACGACGACCGCGGCGCAGCGCTACCGCGGCGTCGTGTTCGACCACGTGGACGTGGCCACCCTCGGCCCGGCGGCTCGGCGGCGGGCGGCCCGCTCGGTCGTCGTGGTGTCGGGCCTGCTCGGCCTGGTGGCTTTGGACGACCCGGTGCCCGACTACCGCCTGAAGATGGGCGCCCGCCTGGCCCCGTTCGGGGTGCTGGCGCGGTGGTGGCGCCCCCGGCTCTCACCGGTGCTGGCCGAGCACCTCCGGGGCGCGGTGGTGGTCGATCTGCTCCCGGCCGAGCACGCCGCGGCCTGGGACCGTGCGGCGGCCACCTGGCGGGTCCTGTACCGCGTCCGGTTCGTGGAGCGCTCGGGCCGGGCCGCCGGTCACGACGCCAAGGCGGCCAAGGGCCTGCTGGTCCGCGAGCTGCTCGGCACCGACCGTCGTGCAGCGGCGTCGCTCGAGGCGTTCACCCACGAGCGCTTCACGCTCGAGGTGACCGAAGGCTGAGCGAGCTCAGGGCGCGCCGCCGTCCACGCGCAGGATCGCCCCGGTGGTGAAGCTGGAGGCGGCCGTGGCGAAGTACAGGGCGGCCCCGACCACCTCGTCGGCCTCCCCTCCCCGCTGGAGGGCCATCGTGGCCCTCGCCCGGGCCGTGAAGGCGGGCAGGTCCCAGGCCTTGGAGATGTCGGTGAGGAACGGGCCGGCCATGATGCAGTTGACCCGCACCTTCGGGCCGAAGGCGTGGGCGAAGCCCACCGTCATGGCGTTGAGGCCGGCCTTGGCCGCCGAGTAGGGGATGACGTCGGGCGTCGGGCGGATCGAGGCCACCGACGAGACGTTGATGATCGAGCCGCCGTCGCCGGCCGCCATCTTCGTGCCGATGCTGGCCATCAGGCGGAACGGTCCCTTGAGGTTGACGTCGAGGACCTTGTCGTAGAGCTCCTCGCCCACCTCGTCGAGCGAGCGGTACAGGGGGGACATGCCGGCGTTGTTGACGAGCACGTCGACGGCGCCGAAGTGGCCGTAGGCCGTCTCGACGAGGGCGTCGAGGTCGTCCCAGTGGCCGACGTGGCAGGCCACCGGCAGCGCCCGGCGTCCGAGGGCCTCGACCTCGGCCGCCGCGGCCTCGCACGAGTCGAGCTTGCGCGACGCGATCACCACGTCCGCGCCGGCCCGGGCGAAGGCCAGGACCATCTCCCGGCCGAGGCCCCGGCTGCCCCCGGTCACCAGTGCCACCTTGCCCGTCAGGTCGAACAGCTCTGCCGCGCTCGTCGTCATGGGCGCATCTTGGCCCGTCGCGGGTCGGCTCCGCTTCTCCTGGCCCGGTGACGGTACGGTGCAATTCATGGCCCGCCCGTTCCGCTTCGGCATGCAGTGCTACTCCGCCACATCGGCCGCCGACTGGAAGGCCAAGGCCCGCAAGGCCGAAGACCTCGGGTTCTCGAGCTTCATGCTCGCCGACCACTACATCGGACCGGGCCCGGCGCTCACCGCGACCCGCCACCCGGTCCAGGACATCGCCGCCGTCCCGGCCATGGCCTTCGCGGCGGCGGCCACCGAGCGGATCCGGATCGGCTGCCGGGTGATGTGCGTCGACTACCGCAACCCGGGCGTGCTGGTGAAGGAGATGGCCACCATCGACCTGCTCTCGGAGGGGCGCCTCGAGCTCGGCCTCGGCGCCGGCTGGCTGCAGGGCGAGTACGAGGCCATGGGGATCGCCTTCGATCCGCCTGGTCGGCGCATCGACCGCCTCGCCGATGTGATCGCGCTGGCGAAGGCCTTCGGCGTGCCCGGTGAGCTGGCCATCGACGGCCCGAACGGCGTGAAGGCGGTCGGCTGGGAGGGCCTGCCGAAGTACGTCCAGCAGCCCCACCCGCCGATCATGATCGGCGGCGGGAGCCCGAAGGTCTTGCGCCTCGCCGGTCGGGAGGCCGACATCGTGAGCTTCAACTTCAACAACCGCGCCGGCGTCATCGGCCCGGACGGGATCGCCACCTCGACGGCGGACGAGACGGCCAAGAAGGTGCAGTGGGTGCGCGAGGGCGCCGGTGCGCGCTTCGGCGAGGTCGAGCTCGAGATCGGCGCCTACTTCACGTTCGTGACCGACGACGCAGCCGGGGTCGCGTCGGGGTTCGGCGCGATGTTCGGCCTCACGGCCGAGCAGGTCGTCGAGCACCCTCACGCCCTGATCGGCACGGTGGACGCGATCGCCGACGAGCTGGCGCGCCGCCGCGAGGCCTACGGGATCTCCTACGTGACCGTCGGCGAGTCGGTGGCCGACGACTTCGCCCCGGTCGTGGCCCGCCTGGCCGGCACCTGACGG
>Ga0209048_10006218_pt1 | contig 11200 bp, 6 predicted proteins | sample FrelakmetCRP12CR_FD_187146 | JGI IMG/M metagenome (GOLD analysis project Ga0209048, IMG submission 187146) | Freshwater lake sediment microbial communities from the University of Notre Dame, USA, for methane emissions studies - CRP12 CR (SPAdes)... | ecosystem: Environmental > Aquatic >... | reverse complement strand
TTGGCCGAGATCGCTGCGGATATCGGCGCTGCGGCTTCGCGCCTTGGCCAGCGCCAAAATCCACAGCAACGCGGCCCACTCCAGTATTTCAACAGTCTCTTAGGTTAACCGCCTGCGCCAGGCCGGCGTTCGCTCTTAAGTTTGAGTGACGAGGATTGCACCTGGGAGGTCCTTCGGTCGCCGCGGCGACCTCAGATACGGATGACGCGTTACCTTGGGAGAAAGCAAAATAAACGGCGCTGATTTTTGAATCGGGTATTTCAACAGTCTCCAAAGGCGCGAGACGCAGGCCACGCGCCAGGAGGCCTTCTCAAACTCTCTTCAGGCGCCGCAGCCTGTTGACAGCAGTTCCTCAATTCGGGACGGCGTGTAGCGGTAGATCGTGGTCGCGCTGCCCTCGTAATAGGCGCTGTGCACAATCACTTCGAGTTTCCCGTCGCCGTCGAGGTCGAGGACGGAGAGAACCCGGTAACGGTTCGGCGCATTGAACTCTTTTGCTTTCGCGTAGAATTCGCCGGCCACCAGTTGCGTTTTCACTTTGCCCGCCACGACGCTTCGCAAAAGCACGAAGGAATAGCCGCCTTCCGGGGCGCTCGATGGGACATGGTCATCCTTGGCGGAGTAATTTGTGGCGCTGAGCAAGACCTCTTCCTCGCCGTCTCCGTCGAGATCGATGCGCAGGATCTGGGTGATTTTTACCTTTGGTTCCTTGAGGCCGTGACCCTGCAGAAATTCGCGGGCGGCCTGCACATAGACGGCCTGCGTGGTGTCAGTGACGCGTGGTTTTCGCGGCAGGGCGTTCCAGGGCGCGGCCAGGGCGATCGCGCCCTCCTTTGGTTTGGGAGACAGTGCGATCATTTGTGTCTCCGGACACGGTTCGCCCACGGACTCCGGTTTGCCGCCGGTCGCTGGACCGATTTCGCTTACCAGGCCATAAATTCGAAACGAAGTGCCCGGCTCGAGTGTCTTCGCGGCGTGTGTGCTATCGAGCCATTTCCCGTTATTCTGCGCACCGATGACGTAACCCGTCTCCACTTCGACGATGGGATACGGCGGAGCAGCCGCGGCCGTGCGGTAAAAACAGAATGCGGCGACTGCGACCAGGCAGAACTGGCGAGACGGATTCATGAGGTATCAGGAAGTTTGCGCCGCTCGACAATGATTGCGAGGGCGAAATCCTTTTGCCAGCATGGCCGCGTGATCTGGCGCTGCCTGAACGACGTTCGCGTTTTACCAGGATATTTAAGATTTGGCCGCGTTTTCTTAAAGCGAGCGATGGTTGCCGCAGTGGTGCTCTTATGTTCGCCGGTTCATGCTTTCGACACCGCGTTTTGGGTGTGGCAGAGAAGTGAACCGTTGTCCGAGGTCGAGCGGGCCGAACTTCTCTCGCAGGGGGTCCGGGCGATTTATTGGCAAGTGGGCGAGCTCGAGAATGGAGGCGAAACGTGGCGCTGGAAGGCGCGGTTCGCTTTTCCCGAGCGGATCAGAGATGACTTGCGGTTGGTCCCCGTGGTTCGGCTGGAATCGCGGGAGAGATTTCCTTTTTCGCCGAAGTCGGTCGAGTCACTGCTTGGGGCTCTCTCCGCGATCGCGAAAAACACGGATGAATTGCAGCTTGATTACGATGCGCCCGATCGCCTGGTGGAAGAGTACGCGATAGCGCTGAAGAAAATCCACGCGCTCGTTCCGAAGCTCAGCATCACGGCGCTACCCGGTTGGAGTGGCAGTCCGGTGCTGCGCGTCCTCGAGAGCAGCGTCGACGAGCTGCTGCCGATGCTTTACGACTTCGAGCCTGATCCGGTTGTCGAAGGCGCGGCGCCGCTGCCTTTACTTGACCCGGAGAAGTTAGAGCGGGCGTTGGCCGAGTGGAATCAATGCCGGATCGTCTGGCGCACGGGGCTTCCGGTTTTTGCGCGCGCGACTCTTTTCGATCCGTCCGGGAAATCTCGCGGACATATTCGGGAGTGGAATTGGGACGATCTCTGTTTCAATAAATCGCTCGCCACGGTTCGATCCACCGCGCTGGGAGTAACGATTTTCGAGGCGCGAGGGCGGACGCGAGTGACGAACACGCCAATCAACGCCAAGCAACTGGTGGCGGTGCGATGGCCCGATCGCGCCGGGCTGATCCGGCTGATCGATCAGGCGAAAAGGACGAGCGCACAGGGGCTGGTCTTCTTCCGGCTGCCCGACTCGAATGCTCCGAGCGGGTGGTCGCTTCGGCAGCTCGGGCATCTGGCGGCGGCGCCCCATCTCGTTCTTCGTAGGACAGGGACTGCGCAAGAGTTGGAGCTGATCAACGACGGCGATGCCGACCTCGAGCCGCGGCTTTCGGGCGCCGGGAGCAAGGGCGATCTCGATCGCGGCTATGCGCTCGAGATGGATGCGCCCGCGGCAATTTTTCGCGACGCGCAGGAAGGTGATTTCTGGCGCGTGCTCGGGCACATCGATCCTGAGGGCGCGCGGCGAGCCGTGGCCGTGCCGCTGGCGACGCGCCTCACGTTCTGGTTCAGCCATCTGCGTGCCCGGCAATCGTGGCGAACCGGCGTGATTCAACTCGCCGCCGGCGCAACAATTGATCAGATTCGGTACCGAATTCGCAACGCACCTGGAGATTCCGAGTGGAGAAGTATCGACGACTAACCCTTTTCTCGACGGCGAGCGCTTTTTTCCTCCTGGCGCCGTTTTTCCCAGTCTACGCCACCGGCGGCGATTCGTTTGACGAGCCGGCGCCATCCCTGGGCGATTCTCTCGATTTTTTACCGGCGAAATCCCTTGGCGAAATCTTTCTTGAGACGGGCGCCACTCCTTCCGAAAAGGAGGCGCCCGATTTCGCCGAAGAAATCGTGAGACTCTCGCAGCGTCTCCGCGACGAGCCGGCGGCGTCGTTGGTTGTGGTCGCGGACGGCCTGCTGGCTCGGGCGCGTCAGCATTACTCGAGCGGGGGCGACTGGTGCAATCTGCTCCACGATGTGCGCGATGTGCTCGCCGATTCGGCCGAAAACAAGACGGCGGCGGCGGATTACATCAAGTGGCGGGTCGAGAACCGGAATTTGTTTGGTCTTTCGCCGAAGGACGCAGAGAAGAGTGAGTCGCCGAAAACTCGAAGCGTCATCGTCCCAGATCTCGAGAAGCGTGCCCGGGCTGCGAAGGGTGTGTTGAAGGCCCACTGGTTCTATCTTTGCGGTGCCGTCTTGTACCGGACCGGCGATCGCTTGGAATGCCTTCCGTGGTTTGAACGGGTGGCGAAGGAATTCCCCAGGCATCCCCGAGCGGAAGTAGCGCTGTTTATGCAAGCGCGCTGCGCGTTCTCGGGATCGCGCCGCGGCCTTGACGCGCTGGACGATCGAACCGCCGAGCAGACGAAGGAACGCGCGCCGGCCCGAAAGAAAGCGGCCGAGCTGTTCGAAAGGTATCGCAAGCAATATCCGCATGGTCGCTTTGAAGCCGATGCCCTTGGTTGGTTGGGCGCCCTGGCTTTCGATGGCGAAAACTATTTGAAGGCGCTCGAGTATTACATCGCTCAGGCGGAAACGCCCGGACATCCGGAGACAATCAAGTCGGCCGTCTTCATGTGTGAGAAATGCCTCGTGCGCGTGGCCGCGAAGCCCGAGGGCAAGGCGGCGTTTGCGCTGATCGCCCGGCATCCGCGCATGGCCATGGGCTTCACTTATCTCGTGCTCAGCGCGCCCGAAGCGGACAATTACGACGGCAAATACGATAAACCGGCCGATGTGAAAAAATGGCGGCGAACGATCCTGCCGAGGATCGCCGCGGAAGTAGCGAAGCAAAAACAGGTCTATCAATCGGGCGACTGGCATCCGCGCTATCTGGCGATGCTGGCGCAGGCCGCGAGCGCTTCCGGAAATCAGGACCAGGCCCTGCAACTGACCAATCTCACCCCGGCCGAACTCGAACGAAGCGACGACCTGCTCATGGTGCGCGCGCTGGCTTTTCAACGAGCCGGCCGAGCGACTGAGGCCATTGAAGCCTACCGGAAGTTCCTCAGGCAGTTTCCCGACAATCCGATGGCGCCCGGCGTGCGGCTTCGTCTCGCTTTCGCGCTCGAGGACAACCACCAGGCTGGCGAAGCGGTGGTGGAGCTGAAGAGTCTCCTCGCTCGGCAAACCACTCGTGAGAAGAAGCCTGAAATGAAGCTGGAGAAAGCAAGTGATGCCAAAGGAGAAGGGGACAAGGAAGCCGAGTTCGAGAAAGCCGACGACTATGGCAATTCCGCGTTCGAGAATTCGCGCTACACCACGGCAGAAACCTACCCCGAGAGCGAGGAAGCGTGGGGGCTCAAAGAGAGCGGCGTCTACCCGAACATCACCGGTGCTGATCTCGATCAGGTCCAGCAGGCGATCGATACGCTCCTGAATTTTGCGCCTTTGACCGAGCTTGCGACGGCGATCGATAGCTCAAGCTTCGACGAGGCGGGCCAGAAAGAATTCCGCGCCGTTATCGCCCAACGCTATCTGGCGCAGGAGAATTTTGCCGAAGCCAGGAAATTGATGGTGCCGGAAGAGTTCAAACGCGTGGCGGAAAATCTGGAGAAACTGACGCTGGCCGCTGCTGGTCCGCCGCAGGAAAAGGCTGAGGAGATGTTGCAACTCGGCAACGCCTGGGCTGATGCGCGGGGCAAACTCCTGCGCGCGCCTCTCGATACCACCCTGCATTTTATGAAGCGATTTGCCCAGCTGGACGCGATGAAGCGGCGCGACAACGGCCGATCGCTTCGGCTCAAGAATGTCGACACCGAGCTGGAAGAGCGCGACGAATTGCGGCATGCCTCGCGCTGGTGGTTGAGTGCGGCGCGAGCGCGGCCCGGAACAGCGCTCGGGGCGCAGGCGCGATGGAAAGCGCTGGAAGCCATGCCCAAAATCGCGGCTGCTTCGGAATACGCCGAGCAGTTGGCGCGCGAGATAAAGGGCGAGGCCGTTTCCCGTGAGATTTACGAAAAGCTGCGCACGGAATCGCCCGATTCCATCGAGGCCAAACGGCTGGCGGCCTACTGGAGCTTTCCGCCGCCGCCGAAGATCGACGAGCAGAATTTCGATTCTGCAGCCAGGCGGGACGCAAATATTCTGGGATACCCCTATGACGACTTCGGTGCCTTCGGACAGCAAAACTCCGGAGACAATTTCCCGGATCGAACGGTCTGGAACGACATTACCAGGCGTGTCGCCTCGTTGCCGCAAAAGGCGGATCTCATGGAACCAACGGATTTCGAGAAGGAGGTTCGCGAGCTCAACGATCTGGTTCGACGCAACATTACCGATATCGGTGACGCGGCCTGCGCGAATTTCGTGGATGATATCGTAAAGTTTTCTTCGGAAGCGAAGGTCACGCGTCAGATGCTGAAGGTCTACGTCGCCTTGCGATTTGATGTGCTGGAGAGCAATGGTTGGGATCGACCGGACGCCGGGGTGAATCCTTTGGTAAAGAAAGATGACGAAATTCTTGGGGAAATCGAAGCAGCCCTAAAGAACCCAATCATGCAGCCGGTGGCGGATTATCTCGAATTTAGCCGCATCGGATTGACGGCTGGCATTAGGACCTCGGTCGAAACCGACATTGTCGACTTGAAAGAGGACAATGCTCACGCCACCTACAAATCGCGGGATCATGCCGGAATGGAAAAGATGGCCCGGGATTTCCTGAGAAAATATCCGCATAGCCGCAAGCGCGAAGCGGCCCTGTTTGTCATTGCCCGTTCCGTTCAGGCTCTTTCGCGCCCGTACTTTTGCGACGTGGGGATCCCACCGCCTGGCGCCTTGCCCGGCGACAATGTCTTCGATGTCGTCCAGAAGTCCTTTCAACGCGATGGGTTCGATCCAAAACGAGTCTTGGGCGCGCTGGACGATTACGATCGCGTATTTCCCAAGGGGCGGTATGCGGCCGATGTTCGCAACCTGCGCGCGATGACGCTTTGGCGCATGCATGATTGGGGAAAAGCGCTCGATCTCACCCTGGTGCAATTCAGCGATAAATCGAAGCCGGATCTCCAAGGGGAAGCGGCGGTGCGATTGGCGAATATCTTCGCGGACCTGGCGCAGGCGGAAAACCGCGCGGATTTGCTCGACGCGATTCGGTCGAGACCTGCAGCCATGTTGCAGCTCAAGTCATTTCTGGCCAGGGCTCCAAAGGAGCGTGGGCATCCGCTTCGTTATTTGGTTAGTTACCTCAACGACCAGTTGAAACTAAGCATGGTCGCGAGCAATTGACGCCGGGGAGGGGTCAAAAAGTTAAGACTCCGCCGCTTTAGGGATTGCGCTTCTTGTTGGGAGGCTTGCTGGAGAAAGCTTTCTTGAGACTCTTGCCAAATTTTCTCCAGACAGATTCTGGTTCTTTGGACTTTGCCGCCGAATGGCTGCTCGTTTGAAGTTGAAATACTAATTTCGCCGGCGTCTCGCCATCGATGGTGACGGTCTCAGTCCGTTTCGGGAAATCAGGATGCCGGGCGACCAACTCCTGTTTGCCCAGCGGCAGATTGATCGTCAACGGTGTCCGGCCCAAAGAAGTTTCGCCCGCAAATATCTCGGCACCTTCCGGAATGCTGCTGATCATCACGGTCCCGTGAGGAAAAGTGTATTCGACCGGGAGAGTTTCCCCGGGCTGCAGGGCAATTTCCGCGCAATCGTCGGGCCAGACCGGGTTATGAAAGAAAACCGTGTATCGGCCCGGTGGGAGATTCGTGACGGATTGAGGCGCTACCCCACGGCGGATCGGGACCGTAGCGGGTGCCGCTTTGCCTTCGATGACACCGGGATAAATCGCGAAACTGGTTCCGGCCGGGGCCGTGGCCAATTCCAGGGTCGTACCTTGCGGACCGGTCGTTGAGCTGGAGACCGACTCCGCTGGTGGGTCGTCAGTTTTTGGGACGGGAACATTTCTTACCGGCGCTTCGAGTCCGTAACCAGTGGAGGTCTCTTGCTTGAGCTCCGACAGAACGGCGGTGCGTTGTGACGCTGAATTCCAACGAGACGAAATGACGACGGCGGAGAGCAACGCCACCGATGCGCCAGTTAAGGCGGCCAGTTTCAGGTAACGCTGAAAAATCGGTTTGGCGATATCCCTCGCCGCCGTCAGGTGAATTGTGCCGCCCAATCGCAACCGGCTGGCGACGTCAGCTGCGCTACGCGGTCGTTGCTCGGGTTGTTTCGCAAGGCAGGCAGCGATCGTTTCCTCCCAATGCTTCGGAATTCGTTCGCCTGCGATTCCCAGGGTGACCCGGCGCTGGCTGATTGGCGGCGCAATGACCTCGCGCGCCTGTAACGCCACGTCCCCGGTGTAAAAGGGCGGTTTGCTCGAGAGCATTTCGTACAAGATGGCGCCGAGTGCGTAGATGTCGTCGGACGCGCAGGGATCCTCGCCGAGGATTTGCTGCGGGCTCATGTAGTTCATTGTTCCGCTCGAGGCGCCCGCGCTCCCCTTGTTCGTCGGATCGTGTGGTCCGCAGGCGATACCGAAGTCGGTGATCTTGAGGTGCGATCGGCTATCCACCATGATGTTAGCCGGGTTGAGACTACGGTGGACCAGGCCCACCGTTTCATGCGCGTAGGCCAGCGCATCACACAGGGAGGTGACCCAGGGAATAAGCTCGGGGATGCCAAAGCATTTCGAACGCTTTTGCCAGCGCGCGAGCGAGAGAGTGGTGCCATCGACGTATTCCATGCAGATCGCGGCGAGTTGTTCATCTTCGATGAAATCGAAAATGCGAACGATGTTAGGGTGTGTCAGCAGGAGACTCTCGCGGGCCTGGCGCTTGAAATCTTCCCGGGCGGCGGGATCGGAACAGACCGATTCTGGCAACAATTTCAGCGCCACCAGCCGATCGAGCCGGTCATCATACGCCAGCCAGACGATGCCCACGGCGCCGCGTCCGAGGACTTTTTGAAGGGTGTAGCGATGGAAAAGCTGCGTCCCGGCGACGAGCCCTTGGATGGTTTGCCCGAGGTCTGATTCTTCCTCCTTGGGCGTTGGCCGGTCCATGCTGAAATCGTAAAAAGCAGAGGTCGTACCCGAGCGTTCGCCATCTGGAATGGGGGTCGGCCTGCCTTATGAAATGATGCGTCGATCCTGGCGCGATGGTGGCGAGCATCGCGTTCGCTCCGGGTCACCCATCGGGTTTTTGCCGGTAGGGCTGGCGTTTTTGATAAAGATTCAGCCGCTCCTGCCCGCCCTCTCGCTCTTCGGTGGTCAATGTTTTCAGAGCCACGTACTGCTTTTGCCATTTCACCGCTTCTTCGAATCGATGGGGGACCCGATCTCATAAGAAGTTATGCGCGGCGTTCTTTGATCGAGGCGAGCAGATCAGCCAGGACCTCGTTGCGCGGCTTCGCGCCGAGATTGCCCTTTCCGTGAACGCGGACACTGACGGCGTTCGCTTCCATGTCGCGGTTTCCGATCACGAGCATGGTGTGGACTTTCATCTGCTCAGCGCTCGAAATCTTGGCTTTGATGTGGTCGCTGCTGCCGTCGAGCTCGCAGCGGACTTCGTGCGCGCGAAGTTCGTTTTGAATTGCGCGTGAGTAATCGAGGAGCGGCGCTTCATCGCCGATCGGAAGGATGCGGACCTGTTCCGGTGCGAGCCAGAGCGGGAAGTTGCCAGCGTAATGTTCGATCAGGAAGCCGATGAAACGTTCGTGCGTTCCGAGTGGGGCGCGGTGAATGCAAAGCGGAGTTTTCTCGGTGTTGTCGCGATCTTTGTAGACGAGGCCGAATCTTGGCGGCACGGCAAAATCGACCTGATTAGTGGCGATGGTGAACTCGCGGCCAATGGCGCTCCAGACCTGGACGTCGATCTTCGGGCCATAGAAGGCAGCTTCGTTTGGCACTTCGACGTAGTTGATGCCGCTGCGTTGAAGGACGCCGCGGACCATCTCTTCGGTCTTCAGCCAGAGTGGGGAGTTATCGACGAATTTTTGACCGAGCTTGGCTGGGTCGTGGGTGGAGAAGCGCATGAGATATTTCTCGATCCCGAAGAGCTTGAAATACTTTAGGTACAGCTGATTCACCGCGTTGAACTCGGCTTCGAACTGCTCTTCTGTGCAGTAGATGTGGGCGTCGTTCATTTGCATCGAGCGAACTCGCATGAGGCCGAAGAGTTCGCCCGATTGCTCGTAGCGGTAGTTGGTGCCGTATTCCGCGAGTCGCAGCGGCAGCTCGCGGTAGCTGCGCGGTACCGCAGCATACAGCTTGTGGTGATGCGGGCAGTTCATCGCCTTGAGGTAATAGCGGTCGCCGAGGCGTTGAGACTCTTCGATTAGCGCCTTCCGACGGGCGTTCCGTTGCACTTCGTCGTAGCCAATAGGTCCATCCGTTGCTGGTTCGAACGTCGCATTCAACTCTCCTTCGATTTCCTTTCGTCGCTCTTTATCCGCTCCTTCGATTAGTTCCATCGGCGGAAACATTGAATCCGCGTAGTAGGGTAAATGACCACTTGTCAGGTAGAGCTTCTCGCGCGCGATATGCGGGGTGCGGACGCGTTGATAACCGCCGGCAAATTCTGTTTCTTTCGCGAGCTTCTCGAGTTCTTCAATGATGGCCCCGCCGCGTGGGAGCCAGAGGGCCAGGCCGGGACCGACGTCGTCGTCGAAAGTGAAGAGCTCGAGTTCTTTGCCGAGCTTGCGGTGGTCGCGCTTCTTCGCTTCCTCGAGCATCGCGAAGTATTCGTCGAGCTGGGTCTTGTTCTTGAACGCAGTGCCGTAGATTCGCTGGAGCTGCGGGTTCTTTTCGTCGCCTTTGTAGTAGGCGCTGGCGACGTGCGTGAGCTTGAACGCGCCGATGTTGCCGGTGCGCATGACATGTGGGCCCGCGCAGAGATCGGTGAATTCGCCATTCCGAAAGATCGAGATTTCTTCGCCCTCGGGAATGTTCTGGATGATATCGAGTTTGAATTTGCTCGGCTGAGGCCTCTCACCAAGGGCGCCAAGGACACCACGGCTTGCCATGGACAAGGCTTCGGCGCGTGGCAGGACCACTCGCTCGAAGGTGTGGTTCGCTTTCACCTCTTTCTTCATCTCGGTCTCGATTTTATCGAAATCCTCAGGCGAAATGCGGTGCTCCAATTCGAGGTCGTAATAGAAACCGTTCTCAACCGGCGGCCCCGCGGCGAATTGAGCCTCGGGCCAAATCTTGAGAATCGCTGTGGCGAGGACGTGGGCGGTAGAATGCCGCAGACGCTCGATCTCGGTCATCTGTGCGCGCTGCTCTAAAGTTTTTCGTTCGTCTGACATGGTATTGTGAGGTCCTTCATCTGGCGGTCGCCGGATTCAGGATGACCACGGGTGGCGGTGGCCATCACGCAGGCACGGAAGGTTCCTCGACTTCGCCCGGAATGACAAAAGGAAAGTGAAGTGCTGGTGCGGAAACCGTGGAGGCCTCACGGGTGTCCGGGCAGTCCAAGCGATCGGGGCTACTTTACGTCCGCCAGTTTTTTGACGTCGATGCGTTTGAGCCAGTCTTGGAGATCTTTCGAGTCCTGGCCCTGTGTCTCGATTTGCAGGACGTAACGTTTCGCAACCATCAGCCAGAGCGTGCCGTGTTTTCCTTCGTTCTCGAAAGTCTCGAAGCCCGGCATGCCTTCGACCGTCAGCGCTTTGCTGTAACCCTCCGGGGTGGATGTGCTCGAGTTCCACGCAGCCGTGGTGGCGGTGACGTACTCCGGATTGGCCGCGGAATCGAGAATGCTGATCGAGGTCGTAGGCGCGTTATCGGCCGTGCCTTTCTTGTAGTCGCGATGGACGTTCGTGATCTTGACCCCGCCCGCGTCGTCCGTGGAGCCTTCGGGCTTATCTGCCGTCCAGCCCGCGGGACCTTCCGGTAGAAAGGGCAGGAGTTTGGAGAAAGCGACGACCTCTGGAATGAGTGGAACCGGCTCTTCCACCCCCGCTCGAAGATTGGCGACGCCCATGAGGGTGGCCGACAAAGCAATAGTCACGGCGACGATTTTCATTCCGGTTCCGGGCAAGTGCGCTTGTCCGGGTTTGACTTTATTGAGGCCATTTGTCAAGACGCGATGCAATTTTGGTATTGATCCGGTTTGAAAGTCCAGCCCGACTTCAAACTGAAACGCGGGCAAGTCTGGGCGACGACGGCACCCCTTGTGGAGGAGGCACCTGAGTTTACAATCTATGAACTGGATCTCGCTACGCCGTGAACCGGCGCGGTCCAAGCCAGGGAACGGCGGTTTGAAACC
>Ga0209048_10006217_pt1 | contig 11200 bp, 9 predicted proteins | sample FrelakmetCRP12CR_FD_187146 | JGI IMG/M metagenome (GOLD analysis project Ga0209048, IMG submission 187146) | Freshwater lake sediment microbial communities from the University of Notre Dame, USA, for methane emissions studies - CRP12 CR (SPAdes)... | ecosystem: Environmental > Aquatic >... | reverse complement strand
GTGGTGGCCGACGAGCCTGTGTCCGCCCTCGACGTCTCCGTGCAGGCGCAGATCCTGAACCTCCTCAAGGACCTCCAGGAGGAGTACGGGATGGCGTATTTGTTCGTCTCCCACGACCTGCGGGTGATCCGGCACGTGAGCGACGCGGTGACGGTGATGTACCTCGGAAAGGTGATGGAGACGGGACCAGCGCAGGACCTGTTCCGCGAGCCGCTGCACCCGTACACCCGCTCGCTGCTGTCGGCCGTCCCGATGCTGGGGGACGCGCCGCCGGAACGGATCGTCCTGTCGGGGGAGATCCCCTCCCCGATCGCCCCGCCGCCCGGGTGCCGCTTCCACACCCGCTGCTTCATGGCGAAGAAGGAGTGCGCGGAGGTCAGCCCGCTCCTGCGCGAGGTCGCCCCCGGCCGCTTCGCCGCCTGCCATTTTGCATAGAAAGGGAAGGTGTGTCCCCCGCCCACAATCCTGCGGCGGGTCAGGCGAGCCTGCGCCGCGCCTCGGTCTTCAGCAGGTCCAGTCGGCAGTAGGGGCAGTATTTCCACTCGGGAGAGATCATCCGGCGGCACCCGGGGCAGGCGGCGGAGGCGGAGTAGCCGCACGACGGGCACATGACGAAGTCGCTCTCCATGGAGGTGGCGCATCGGGGGCAGGCGGAGGCGAGGCTGGCGTCGGTCCCCACCACCCGGTACACTTCGTCGGTCGTCGTGATGCCGGAGGTCACCTTTTCCAGCGCGGAGCGCCCGAGCGTCACCATTCCCCTGGAGATCGCCGCCTGGCGGATCTCGTTCTCCGTCGTGTTGCTCGCGATCAGGTCCCGGATCGGCTGGGTGAACGTCAGGATCTCGTAGATGCCGGTGCGGCCCTTGTATCCCGTGCCGCCGCACTCGGGACATCCGGCCCCGCGGTAGACGGGGATGTTGGCGGAGATCCCCAGCCGCAGGATGTCCCGCTCCGTGGGGTCGGTCCTCACCCTGCATTTCAGGCAGATCTTGCGGACCAGGCGCTGCGCCACGATTCCGGAGATCGTGGAGGCGATCAGATAGGAGGGTACCCCGAGGTCGCGCAGCCGGGTGATCGTCGCCACGGAGGAGTTGGTGTGGATCGTGGAGAGCACCAGGTGCCCCGTGAGGGCCGCCTGAACGGCGATCGTGGTCGTTTCCAGGTCGCGCATCTCCCCCACCATGATGATGTCGGGGTCCTGCCGCAGCATCGACCGGAGCATGACGGCGAAGCTGAGGCCGATCTTCTCCTGCACCGCCACCTGGTTGATCCCCGACAGTTCGTACTCGATCGGGTCTTCGATCGTCGTGATGTTGTCCTCGACGGATTTGATCCGGTTCAGGATCCCGTAGAGGGTGGTCGTCTTTCCCGATCCGGTGGGCCCCGTGATGAGGACGATCCCCTGCGGACGGGAGATGATCTCCACCATCTTCGCCAGTTCCCCGGGGGAAAACCCGACCGACTCCAGCGGGATGTTCGCGTTGGCGGAGTCGAGGATCCGGATGACCACTTTCTCCCCGTAATTGGCCGGGACCGTGGAGACCCGCAGGTCGAGGCTGCGCCCCCCCACGCGGGCGCCGATCCGGCCGTCCTGCGGGAGCCGCTTCTCGGCGATGTCCATCCTCGCCATGATCTTGATCCGCGAGACGACCGCCCCCTGGACCCACCTCGGAAGGTCCATCGTCTTGCGCAGGAGCCCGTCGACCCGGTGACGGATCAGGAGGGCCGTCTTCGTCGGCTCCACGTGGATGTCGGAGGCCCCCTGGTTGACCGCCTCGGCGACGATCAGGTTCACCATCCGGATGACGGGGGCGGCCTCGGACTTCTTCCGCAGGTCGTCGAGGTCCTTCCCGTCGGAGTCCTGGGAGTCGTGCACCACCTCGACCTGGCGCTCGTCCACGATGTCCTTGACGATGTTGCTGAGGGACGATCCGAGGTGGTAGTGCTGGTCGATGGCCCAGAGGATGTCGGACCGGGGGGCGATAAACGGCTTGATGGTGAAGCCGGAGGCGAACCGGACGTCCTCGAACGCCTCGAAGCTCAACGGGTCGGCCATCGCGATGTGCAGGTCGCGGTGGTCGATCGCGACGGGGATGATGAGGTGTTTCCGGGCGACCTTTTCCTGGATGAGCTCGATCGCCTGGGGTTCTACGGGGCTGTTCTTCAGGTCGATCGTGGGGATGCCGAGCTGCAGGGAGAGGGCTTGGGCGATCTCCTGTTCCGTGGCCAGCCCGAGGCCGAGAATCACCTCCCCGAGTTTTCCCCGCTTCGAGCGCTGCTCCGTGAGGGCTCGCGTCAGACCCTCCTCGTCCAGGAAGCCGTTATCGAGGAGGAGTTCCCCCAGCCGTTTCTTCGCCATTTTCTCGAGGTTCTCCTTGCCGGAGGAGGTTTCCCAGCGGCCACCCGTCATCCTATAATAAGAGGGAAAGGATACGCAACCCGGAGTTGAAACCGACCCGTTCCCGGGGCATCGTAAAAAGGAAGGGAGGGAAGGGAAAATGGTCAACAACGACAAGAGGGTGCGGTGCCCCCGCTGTGACGGCGCGATGGTGTTCGAGCGCTTCCAGGATATGGTGACTTTGTTCTACTCCTGGAGGTGCCTGAACTGCGGCGAGATCGTGGACCCGGTCGTTTCCAAGAACCGGGAGCCGGCCCGCGGGACCAAGAAGAAGGCGGTGGGCGAATGATGGCGCATCCCACCGATTTTCTTTCGGTTTTCATCACGTTGACAGCGGCGATCCTGGTGTGCTACCCTACCTTTTCTTTTCCTTTCCGCAGTGGGGGTGGGTTGCGTTGTCCCGGGATCATCTGTTCACATTCCGCGTCGGGTATGCCGGTCGATCCCGGGAGGTCCGGGTCGGGCGCACCGCCGCGATGGTCGCCGCCTCCGTTCTCGGGGTCCTGTTCGTCCTTCTGACCCAGGGGATCTACGATATCCGCGACAACATATCGAAATTGCACGAGTTGCGGGTCTTGCGCGAGCGGGTGTCCGAACAAAACCTGGCGCTTTACCATCTCGACGCCAAGTTCGGGGGGCTTTCGGCCGAGGTCGAGCGCCTCCGGGCCATGGACAACCGGATCCGGTCGCTGGTGAAGGCGAACGACTCCCTCCGGAGAAAATCGTCCCGCGGGGTCGGCGGGGCGGAGACTCCCGAGGTGTCGGTCCCGAACCGCCTCGACAAGCTCCTCGACCTCAAGTTCGACCGGATGAAGAAAGACCTCCTGGTCGACGTGAACGACCTCGACGTCCTCGGCGAAACCCTCGACAGCCGCAGGCTGCTCCTCGAAAGCGTTCCGAGTGGCTGGCCCGTGCGCGGGACCCTCTCCTCCGTGTTCGGGGTGCGCAATTCCCCGTTCACCGAAACCCCCGTCTTCCACCACGGTCTGGACATCGTCGCCCGGACGGGGATGCCGGTCGCGGCGTCGGCCCCGGGCGTCGTGGTAAAGAGCGGCTACGAGGCGCTGCACGGGAACATGGTCGTGGTCGACCACGGCGCGGGGTACCGTTCCGTCTATGCCCACCTGTCGTCGTGCAGCGTCGAGGAGGGGGCGTTCGTCAACCGGGGAGAGGAATTGGGGAAAGTCGGTTCCACGGGGCGTTCCACAGGGCCCCACCTGCACTACGAGGTCCGAGTGAACGGCCTCCCGGTGAACCCCGCGCGCTTCCTGAACTGACGGATCGTCCGCGGGGCTCCCCATCATGTTCGGAAACTTCCTGAAAAAGATGTTTGGCACGCAGAACGAGCGGATCCTCGACCGGATCCGCCCGACCGTGGACCGGGTGAACGCGCTCGAGTCCTCGGTCAGCCCTCTCTCCGACGACCGGCTTGCCGCGAAGATCGCCGAATTCCGACAGCGGGTCGAGAACGGCGAACCGCTCGACGACCTCCTCCCCGAGACGTTTGCCGTCGTCCGGGAGGCGGGGAAGCGCGTCCTCGACATGCGCCCCTTCGACGTCCAGCTGATGGGCGGCGTCATCCTCCACGAGGGCCGGATCGCCGAGATGCGGACCGGCGAGGGGAAGACGCTCGCGGCCACCCTCCCGATCGTCCTGAACGCCCTGACCGGGCGGGGCGTCCACCTCGTGACGGTGAACGACTACCTCGCCCGGCGCGACGCGGAATGGATGGGGCGGCTCTACCGGGCCCTCGGAATGTCCGTGGGCGTCATCGTCCACGGGATGGACGACACGGAGCGCCAGGCGTCCTACCGGTGCGACATCACCTACGGGACGAACAACGAGTTCGGCTTCGACTACCTCCGTGACAACATGAAGTTCCGGGTGGAGGACATGGTGCAGCGGGACCTCCATTACGCGATCGTGGACGAAGTCGACTCGATCCTGATCGACGAGGCGCGGACGCCGCTCATCATCTCCGGCCCCGCGGAGGAGTCCACCTCCTTCTACGCGCGGGTGAACTCCGTCATCCCGTTCCTCAAGAAGGACACCGACTTCACGGTCGACGAGAAGGCCCGCCAGGTGCTCCTCACCGAGGACGCGGGGATTCCCAAGCTCGAACGTCTCCTGTCGGTGGACAACCTCTACGACCCGGGCAACATCGAGGTGCTTCACCACGTGAACCAGGCGCTCAAGGCCCACATCCTGTTCCACCGGGACGTGGACTACATGGTGAAGGACGGCGAGGTCGTCATCGTCGACGAGTTCACCGGGCGGCTCATGCCGGGGCGGCGCTGGTCCGATGGTCTCCACCAGGCGGTGGAGGCCAAGGAAGGGGTCAAGATCGAGAACGAGAACCAGACGCTGGCGACCATCACCTTCCAGAACTACTTCCGCATGTTCGACAAGCTGGCCGGCATGACCGGGACGGCCGACACCGAGGCGGCCGAGTTCCAGCAGATCTACAAGCTTGCCGTAACCATCGTGCCGACGAACCAGCCGATGATCCGTGAGGACCTCTCCGACCAGATCTACCGGACGGAGAAGGAGAAGTTCCAGGCGGTCCTCGAGGAGGTCAAGGAGCTGCACGCGCAGGGGCGGCCGGCTCTGGTGGGCACCGTCTCGATCGAGAAATCCGAGCGGCTCTCCGGGCTGCTCACGCGCCACGGCGTCCCCCACAACGTTCTGAACGCCAAGCACCACGAGCAGGAGGCGCAGATCATCGCCGAGGCGGGGCAGGCCGGAAAAGTGACGATCGCCACCAACATGGCCGGCCGCGGCGTCGACATCAAGCTGGGGGAAGGGGTCGTCGGGAAGGGGGGGCTCCACATCATCGGGACGGAGCGCCACGAGTCCCGCCGGGTGGACAACCAACTGCGCGGCCGCGCGGGACGGCAGGGGGACCCGGGCTCCTCGCGCTTCTACCTCTCGCTCGAGGACGACCTGCTCCGGATCTTCGGCTCCGACCGGATCTCGCCGATCATGGAGAAACTGGGGATGGAGGAGGGGGAGCCGATCGAGCACCCGCTCATCAATCGCGCGGTCGAGAACGCCCAGAAGAAGGTCGAGGGGCACAATTTCGACATCCGGAAGCACCTCTTGGAATACGACGACGTGATGAACAAGCAGCGCACCGTAATCTACGACATGCGTCGGGAGATCCTCGGAAGCGAGGACCTCCGGGAGATGGTGCTCGACTTCGCCGGCGAGGTCGCGGAGGATCTCGCCGGGAGGTTCTCGGACGAGACAACGCATCCGGAGGAGTGGGATTTCGAGGCGCTTTCCACCTCCGTCTACGCGCAGTTCGGATTCCGGCCGGAGATCCCGGAGGCGGAGAGGACTGCGCTTACGCCGTCCGACCTCGCGGATCGGGTACGGACGGGGGCGGAGACGTTCTACGCGAAGAAGGAGGCCGACTACGGCGCTGACGCGATCCGGTACCTCGAGCGAATGTTTCTCCTCTCCACGGTGGACGCGCTGTGGAAGGACCACCTCCTGTCGATGGATCACCTCAAGGAGGGGATCGGCCTGCGCGGGTACGCCCAGAAGGATCCGCTCAAGGAGTATCAGCGGGAAGGGTTCGATCTCTTCTCGGACCTGATCTCGCGGATCAAGGAGGAATCCCTCAAGCGCCTGTTCCATGTCAAGGTGCAGCGGGAGGAAGAGGGGGCGGAATCGAGGGAACGTCCGGCGGCGCCCCGCCCGGCCCGGGTCACCCTCTCCCGCGGGGACATCAAGAGCGCCGGGAAGTCCACGCAGAAACGCCAGGGCGTCAAGATCGGCCGGAACGACCCGTGCCCCTGCGGGTCGGGGAAGAAGTACAAGAAATGCTGCGGGCAAGGGGTGTAGTGCGATGAGGCTCCCGAAGGAGATCGTGGTTCCGGGGTTCCGCGCTGCCGCGTGTTTCTGCGGGATCAAGAAGTCCGGGATGCCGGACCTCGCGCTCGTGGTCAGCGACCGCCCGTGCGTTTCCGCCGTGGTCTTCACGCGGAACAAGGTGGCGGCGGCCCCCGTCGTCTGGGGGAAGGCGCTGCGCACCCGCTCCCGACTCCGCGGGATCGTGGCGAACAGCGGCAACGCGAACGCCTGCACCGGGGCCGTCGGGATCCGCGCGGTCCGCGAGACGTCCCTGGCGGCCGCCAAATCCCTCGGCTTGCCGGTCGATTCGCTGCTGATCGGCTCCACCGGCGTCATCGGCGTGCCGCTGCCCGTGGAAAAGATCGTCGCGGCCCTGCCGGGCCTCGCCGCCCGCCTCTCCCCGAAGGGGATCGCCGGGGCGGGGGAGGCGATCCAAACGACGGACGCCTTCCCGAAACGCGGGATCCGGAAGATCCGTGCGGGGGGGCGCACGATCACGATCGGTGGGATCGCGAAGGGCGCCGGGATGATCGCCCCGAACATGGGAACGATGCTCGCCTACGCATTCACCGACGCGGCTCTGGCTCCCGCCGACGCCCGGCGCCTGCTGCGGGAGGCGGCCGACGCGACGTTCAACCGCATCGTCGTCGACGGCGACACGAGCACCAACGACACGGCGGCTCTCTTCGCCAACGGCGCGTGCGGTTTGCCCCCGCTGGAAGGGAAGGGCCTCGCCATGTTCCGGGAGGCGCTCCTGTCGCTGCTGCTGGACCTCGCCCTGATGATCGTGCGCGACGGCGAGGGGGCGACCCGGGTGGTCCGGCTGTCGGTCACCGGCGCGCGCACCGGCGCGGACGCCACGAAGGCGGCCCGCGCGGCCTCCTCCTCCCTGCTGGTGAAAACCGCCGTCTACGGCGCCGACCTGAACTGGGGCCGGGTGATCGCGGTGCTCGGGCGGGCGGGGATCGCCGTGGACCCGATGAAGATCTCGATGCGGTTCGCCGGTGAAACGCTGCTGCGCCGGGGGATGCGGCCCGACCCGTCCGCGGAGCGTCGCGCCGCCCCGAAGATCCGGGCGGAGGCGTACGCCATCGACGTCGACCTCGGGCTGGGGAAGGGGAGCGACTACGTCTACTTCTCGGACCTGAGCGTCGAATATGTGAAGTTGAATTCGGGGTATAGATCGTGATATAGATGCAAGGCTCAGCTGCAGTTTATCACCCACGGGCGGGACTCTCCCCGGGGTGCCCCGTATCGACGGGGTAAATGGGGAGGGGCGGAGCGCCCGGCGGAACAACCCCTGAACCGAAGGAGGAAAGAAAGGGATGGCGAACGGACAGAGCTCGGTAATCTCGATGAAGCAACTGCTGGAGGCGGGGGTCCACTTCGGGCACCAGACGAAGCGCTGGAACCCGAAGATGAAGCGGTACATCTTCACCGCACGCAACGGGATCTACATCATCGACCTTCAGCAGACGGTGAAGATGTTCCGGGCCGCCTACGAGGCGGTGCGGGGCATGGCGGCGGAGGGGAAGACGGTCCTCTTCGTCGGCACGAAGAAGCAGGCGCAGGAGGCGGTGGAGGAGGAAGCCCGTCGGGCCGGCACGCCGTACGTCAACCAGCGTTGGCTGGGCGGGATGCTCACCAACTTCACCACGATCCGGAAGAGCCTCGACCGGCTGCAGAAGCTTTCGGAGATCGGAACCGACGGCACCGCCGAGCGGCTCCCGAAAAAGGAAGTCCTTCAGCTCGAGAAGGAGCGGGTAAAGCTCGAGAAGGTCCTCGGCGGAATCCGGGACCTCCGGCGTGTGCCGGACGCGATGTTCGTCGTGGACCCGTCGCGGGAGACGATCGCGATCCTCGAAGGCCGGCGGCTGGGGATCCCCATCGTCGCCATCGTGGACACGAACTGCGACCCCGACCTGATCGACGTCGTGATCCCGGGGAACGACGACGCCATCCGCGCGATCAAGCTGTTCCTCTCCAAGATGGCCGACGCGATCCTCGAGGGGAAGGCGGCCTACGCGGAGAAGAACGCCTCCCGCGTCGACAAGGAGGCGGAGGCGCCGGAGGTCACGGTGTCGCTCATCTCCACCGAGGGGGACGAGGAAGTCTCGATCGCGCCGAAGGCTCCAACGGCGGCGCAGGCCCCCGTGGTGGTCCAGGCCCCCACGGCGGCGGGGTAACTGCCGTTTTCAGGATAATTCCGGGTCCCGAGCGGCTCGAACGATCAGGGAGATCCAGGGGAATGCAGATCACATCCGGGATGGTCAAGGAGCTGCGCGAGAAGACCGGCGCGGGCCTGATGGATTGCAAGGCGGCGCTCACGGCGTCGGGCGGCGACATGGAGGCGGCGATCGACCACCTCCGCACGAAGGGCCTTGCGGCGGCCGCGAAGAAGTCTTCGCGGATCGCCTCCGAGGGGACCGTCTGCGCCCACGTGGAGGGGAACTCCGGGGCGCTGGTCGAGGTGAACTGCGAGACCGACTTCGTGGCCAGGACCGACGACTTCGTCGCGCTGGCGAAGGAGGTCGCCGCGCTGATCAACGCCAAGGCGCCGCAGGACGTCGACGAAGCCCTGACCTTGCCGGCCGGCGGCGGGAGCCTCGGTGAAAAGCTGGTTGCAACGGTCGCGAAGATCGGCGAGAAGATCTCCTTCCGCCGGTTCGCGCGCCTCGAGACGCCGGCGGGGACGCCCGGCATGGTCGTCCCGTACATCCACGCCGGGGGGAAGATCGGGGTCCTCGTGGCGGTATCGGGCGCGGATCGATCGAACGCCGCCGCGGCCGCCCTGGGCAAGGACCTCGCGATGCAGGTGGCGGCCGCCAACCCGTCGTACGTCGGCAGGAACGACGTTCCCGCACCGGTGATCGAGCGCGAGAAGATGATCTACCGCGAGCAGGCCAAGGCTTCGGGGAAACCCGACAAGATCCTGGACAAGATCGCCGTCGGGAAGCTGGAGAAGTATTTCGGCGATTTCTGCCTCGTCGAGCAGGCGTTCATCAAGGACCCGGACCGGAAGGTCTCGCAGCTCCTCGCGGACGCGGGGAAGGCCGCCGGCGCCCCGGTCGCGGTATGCGCCTTCGCCCGGTTCCAGGTGGGCGAGGGGATGGAGAAGCGGTCGGACGACCTGGCCGCCGAGGTGGCGAAGCAACTCGGGCAGGGGTGATCGATCCGACCCGCCGCCCTGCGGAGGTTGCGTGGTGAAACCGTCGTACCGCCGGATCCTGCTGAAGCTGTCGGGGGAAGCCCTGATGGGGAAGCAGGCGTACGGGATCGACGATGCGATCCTCGCCGGTCTGTCGGCCGAGATCCGGGAAGTCGTCGGACTCGGCGTCCAGGTGGCTCTCGTCGTCGGCGGAGGGAACATCTTCCGGGGGATCGGCACCAGCCGGGACCTCGGCATCGACCGCGCCTCCGCGGACCACATGGGGATGCTGGCGACGGTCATCAACAGCCTCGCCCTGCAGGACGTCCTGGAGCGGACCGGCGTCATGACCCGCGTGCTGAGCGCGATCGAGATGCACGCGATCGCCGAGCCGTACATCCGCCGGCGCGCCCTGCGCCACCTTGAAAAGGGGCGGGTGGTGATCTTCGCGGCGGGGACCGGGAACCCGTATTTCACGACGGACACCGCGGCGGCGCTGCGGGCGATGGAGATCAACGCCGACGCCATCCTCAAGGCCACCAGGGTCGACGGCGTGTACGATCGCGACCCGATGCTCGATCCGAAGGCGAAGAAATACTCCCGCCTGACCTACATCGACGTCCTCCGGAAGAACCTCAAGGTCATGGACGCCACGGCCATCTCCCTGTGCATGGACAACGACCTCCCCATCGTCGTGTTCAACCTGACGAAGAAGGGGAACATCCTGAAGGCGGTGCTGGGCGAGAGGATCGGCACCGTGGTCCACGGAGGGAAGTGATGGAAGCGCTGGTGAAGGACACCTCCGCCCGCATGGAGCGAAGCATCGAAGCGTTCCGGAAGGAGCTGGGGAAGGTGCGCACGGGGCGCGCCTCCTTCTCGCTGCTGGACGGGGTCAAGGTGGACTACTACGGCACCCCCACGCCGCTCCAGCAGGTGGGGACCCTCTCCGTCCCGGAGAGCCGCCTGATCACCGTCACCCCCTGGGACACGAAGATGATCGGGCCGATCGAGAAGGCGATCCAGGGGAGCGGCCTCGGGCTGAACCCGTCGAGCGACGGGAAGACGGTCCGCATACCGATCCCGCCCCTGACGGAGGAACGGCGCAGGGAGCTGGCCAAGGTGGTCCGGAAGATGGCCGAGGATGCGCGCGTGGCGGTTCGCAACGTCCGCCGCGAGGCGATCGAAAAGCTGAAGGACCGGGAGAAGAAGAGGGAGATCTCCGAGGACGTCGTCAAGCGCGGGCAGGAGCGGATCCAGAAGGAGACGGACGCCCACGTGAAAAAGATCGACGAGATCCTCAAGTCGAAGGAACAGGAGATCCTGGAGGTCTGATGACCTCCGGAGGAAGCGCACCACCTTCCTTGCCGCGGCACGTGGCCATCATCATGGACGGCAACGGCCGGTGGGCGAACCTGCGGGGGCTTCCGCGCGTCGAGGGGCACCGGATGGGGGCCCGCGCCGTGCGCGCCGTCGTGGAGTGCGCCCGCGAGCTGCGCATCTCCTGCCTCACCCTGTACGCCTTCTCGCTCGAGAACTGGGGCCGCCCCGAGCCCGAGGTCCTCGCGGTCATGACCCTCCTGCAGGAGTTCCTCGTCAGCGAGCTTTCCCTGCTCCTGCAGCACCGGATCCGGTTGCGCGTCATCGGAGAGACCTCCTCCCTTCCGTTCGCCGTCCGGAAGGTCCTGGAGCGCACCGTGTCCGCCACGGCGGGGAACACCGAGATGACCTTGACGCTGGGGCTTTCGTACGCGGGGCGCAACGAGATCGTCCGAGCGGCGCGCCGCCTTGCCGCCGAG
>Ga0209048_10006216_pt1 | contig 11201 bp, 11 predicted proteins | sample FrelakmetCRP12CR_FD_187146 | JGI IMG/M metagenome (GOLD analysis project Ga0209048, IMG submission 187146) | Freshwater lake sediment microbial communities from the University of Notre Dame, USA, for methane emissions studies - CRP12 CR (SPAdes)... | ecosystem: Environmental > Aquatic >... | reverse complement strand
GTCATCGATCAGACGAAATTTTTCAGCGGCGGTGGCAAAGGCAAACTCCAGGCAGCCATTGGGTTTGAGAAGATCGTTGATCTGCTCCTTGTCAAGATTGCCGCGTTTCCAGTAAAGCTCGCGGAAATAGGTCTCGAAGTGTTCCGGGGCCAAGGGGTCTTGCAAACCCTGCTGTAAGATCTGCCGTCCCGAGTCCTGGGCCATGCGCAAATGTCCGGGTGGCGCGGGCCGAGGAGCAATGAATACTACTACCCTCCCCTCCTTGAGCCTCCCTTCGCGGTTGCAACGGCCAGCCGCCTGGGCAATGGAGTCCAGCCCCGCCAAGGCGCGGAATACGACTGGGAAGTCCACATCCACCCCCGCCTCCACCAGTTGGGTGCTCACCACTCGCACCGGCTCTTTTACCTTGAGCTTGGCCCTGATCCGCTTGATCACCTCAGCCCGGTGGGCGCCGCACATCAAGCCGGACAAGTGCAATGTACCCTTGGGCATCAAGCGGTGAAGTTCGCGGCAATCGTCGCGGCGGTCGACGATGCAGAGTACCGACGGATGTTCCCGCAACCGGGCGGCGATCTCGCTCCAATCGCCAGGCGTGGTGAGATCGGTAGGCACCTCCACCCGCACCCGCTTGAACACCCGGTGTAATTCGGTGGTGTCTTCCATCAGTTCGCGCACATCATCCAGGCCCCTGAAATGCCAGTCAAAGCCCTCGCGGGAGGCCAGCGCTGGCTGGGTTGCGGTGGAGAGTACGAAGCTTACCCCAAAGTGATCCTTGAGTTGGCGGATAACGCCGAGGATAGGCGCGAGGAAATCCGGCGGCAGCAATTGGGCTTCATCCAGTACCACCACCGAATCGACGATGTTGTGCAACTTGCGAACCCGGCTGGTGCGATTGGCGAACAGCGACTGGAAGAACTGCACGGCGGTCGTGACGATCAGCGGCGCATCCCAGTTCTCGCAGGCCAGGCGACTGCGTGGGGTCTCGTGAATGGAGTCAAGATTACTGTGATGCTCCAGCACCGCCTCACCAACTATATCCCGGAACACTTCAGCGGTCTGCTCGATGATACTGGTGTAGGGGATGACGTAGATGATCCGCCGCTTGTTATAGACCCGGGCATGCCGCAGAGCAAAAGCCAGCGCAGACAATGTCTTGCCGCCGCCGGTGGGAACAGTCAGTGAAAACAATCCTGGCGGCTCTATGGCCCGTTCCCGGCAGCGGGCAAGAATGGCGGCGCGTTGGCGGTTGACCCAGGAATGTTCGGCTCCCGCGGTCTTGGCGGCCATATAAACCTCGAAGCGCGGTACCAGATCCGCCAGGGTCGGCCAACCATGACGGCCAGCGCTTTTGCCCTCACCCATGAAGGACTCGGTGTCGAGGAAGTCGGCATCCACCAGACAGGAAAACAGGAGTCGAATCCATAGGGCAGGATCGGTGCCCTTGGCCGGATTACTGGTTGGCGGCTTGGCGTCTAAGATATTCGTGGGGATGCTTTCGGCCAAAGCCGCATCCAAGAGGGCGCGCTTCGCTGGATTCTGTAGCCGGTCGGCCAAACCACCGTGCCAATCCGACAGCCCGGCATGGTGGCCGGCGATAAGATACGCTAGCACCCGCCCTTTCGAGCCAAACCGATCACAGGCGTGAATGGCTCCCACACTGGAGTGATCAACCTTGCCGGGTGCGGTCTCGATATGAGCATCATAGCCAGAGGCGCCGCGTATGTACTTCTGAAACACCGGCTGGTACTTTCCAAGATCATGCCAAAGCCCAGCAAGATTTGCCCAGTCGCCGCCACCGAAAGAGCCAGCAAAACCACCGGCTAACTTGGCAACCTCACGCAGATGCTCTTCGAGTAGGTGTTTTTCCCACTGGCCTTCCTGCAACTGGCGAATATGGGCCAGCAATGCTTTTCCATGATCAGCTTCCATTTCCGTCCTTTTCCTGGGGGAGGTTATTGGGTCAACGGTGTAGCCGCTATGCTGATGAAACCCGGAATGGGAGGAAAACGCAACTGCTCTGGAGTAGAATTCAGCCGGGGCAGCCCTCGGTTGGCTTCTTTACGAGACGTTGCTAGATTAACATAAATAATATCAATAGGTTAAATAAGAATTGTCCTTTTTTATGAAACACGCTGGAAAGATCCGCTCTTGTTCATGAACAGGCGCTGCACCCTGCATGCTGACGGGGGTTGGCCGCGGGTGATCCTGCTGCTTGGGCTGGTTGTGGCAGGCTGTAGTGATGCGGGTCCCCGCTCCTACCAGGGTTATGCCGAAGGCGAGTATGTCCGGGTTGCGGCTCCTGTGGCAGGTCGCCTGGATCTGCTGGCGGTGCAACGCGGCGCGGCGATTAAGGCTGGGACGACCCTGTTTATGCTGGAACGGGCCGCGGAAGAGGCTGCCCGTATGGAAGCGGCGCGGCGCGTGGAAAAAGCGGAAGCGCAATTGGCGGATCTGAACAAAGGCAGCCGCCCGGATGATCTCGCCGCCCTGGCGGCCCGGCAGGCCCAAGCCGAAGCGGATCTGGATCTGGCGGCTATTCAGTTGCAACGGCAGGAGCGCTTGGTAGCCACTCGCACCGCCACGCGAGAGGGTCTGGACCAAGCTCGCGCCACCTATCGCCGGCAACAGGCCCGCGTGGCGGAGTTGGCGGCCCAGCTCCGCAGCGCCCGTCTCCCTGCCCGCGTTGACCAGATTGCCGCCGCCGCCGCGGAACTGGAGGCTGCCCGGGCAGCGTTAGTCCGTGCCCAATGGCAGTTGGATCAAAAGACCGTCGCCGCAACCGTAACGGGCGTGGTGGATGACACTCTCTACGTCCAAGGGGAATGGGTGCCCGCCGGCAATCCGGTGGTCTCGATCCTGCCGCCGGAAAACATCAAGGTCCGCTTCTTCGTGCCCGAATCCATCCTGGGAAACTTACGCCTGGGGCAATCGGTTGACCTGGCTTGCGACGGCTGCGGCTCACCCATCCCTGCCCAAATTAGCTTTATCGCCGCCCAGGCCGAATATACTCCGCCGGTGATCTACAGTCGGGAGAATCGCACCAAGCTGGTGTTTCTGGTGGAAGCCATTCCCGACCCCGCCGACGCTACCCGCCTCCATCCCGGTCAGCCCGTGGATGTGACCTTGCGATGAACGCCGAAGACCTCGTGATCGATGTGGCAGGGCTCAGCAAGCGCTTTGCCGACAAGGAAGTGGTTCAGGGCCTGACCCTGCGGGTGAGGCGTGGTGAAATCTACGGTTTCCTCGGCCCCAACGGCAGCGGGAAAACCACCTCCATCCGCATGCTGTGCGGTTTGCTGACGCCGGACGGCGGGCGTGGCACCTGCCTCGGCTTCGACGTGATCCAGGAAACCGCCGCCATCAAGCGCCACGTGGGCTACATGACCCAGCGTTTCAGCCTCTACGAGGACCTCACCATCCGTGAGAACCTGGATTTCATGGCCCGTATGTACGCCATGAAGAACCGCCGCGAGGCCGTCGATGGGGCGATTGAGCGGCTCGGCCTCACCCACCGCCGCGACCAACTGGCCGGCTCCCTGTCGGGGGGCTGGAAGCAACGCCTGGCGCTGGGCGCCTGCATGCTTCACAAACCCCAGCTTCTGCTGCTGGACGAGCCCACCGCAGGCGTGGACCCCAAGGCGCGCCGGGATTTCTGGGAACAGATCCATGAACTGGCCGCCGAGGGTATCACCGTGCTGGTCAGCACCCATTATATGGACGAGGCCGAGCGCTGCCATCGATTGGCCTACCTGGCCTATGGCAAGCTGCTGATTCAGGGCACCGCCAGCGAAGTGGTGCAGCACTCGGCGCTCACCACTTGGGTGGTGGAAGGCGACGAGTTACCGGAACTGGCCGGCCATTTGCGTGGCCGGCCAGGCATCGAACAGGTGGTCATGTTCGGCACAACGTTGCACGTGAGCGGCACCGATGCCGACCGGCTGGCTGCGGACATCAAGCCTTTCCAGACTCAGCCTCGCTACCGCTGGAGCCTCGGCCGGCCCAGCCTTGAAGACGTATTCATCAAAATGATGGAGCAGTCCCAGGACAACTTCGCGTGACGGGCAACCGCTTCTCCTGGGCGCGCTTCATGGCGGTGGTAGTCAAGGAATTCATCCAGATGCGCCGGGACCGTCTGACCTTCGCCATGATGGTCGGCATCCCGCTGCTCCAACTCACCCTGTTCGGTTTCGCCATCAACGCCGATCCCAAGCATCTGCCCGCCGCCGTGATCGCCGCCGACCAGAGCCCGTTTGCCCGCAGCATCGTGCGGGGACTGGAAAACAGTGGCTATTTCCAGGTGATAGCTCAGCCCGAGGACGAGGCCGCCGGACGGCGCCTGTTGGAACTCGGCCATGTGCAGTTTCTGATCACCATCCCAGCGGACTTTGCCCGCGCCTTGCAGCGGGGCGAGCGCCCGATCCTGCTGGTAGAAGCCGATGCCACCGACCCGGCCGCCACCAGCAACGCCCTGGCCGCGCTAAACAATCTGGGCGAGAAGGTCCTCAATCGGGACCTGGACGGCCCATTAACGCCCCTGCGCGGTCAGCCACCCCCCTTCGAGATTCGCGTCCATCGAAATTACAACCCCGAAGGCATCACCCAATACAACATCGTGCCCGGCTTGATGGGGGTGATCCTCACCATGACGATGATCATGATGACCGGGCTGGCGGTGACCAGGGAGCGGGAACGCGGCACCATGGAGAACCTCCTGGCCACGCCGGTGCGTCCTTTCGAGGTCATGGCGGGCAAGCTGATCCCCTACATCGTGATAGGCTATATTCAAGTTGTGCTGATCCTGATCGCGGCCTGGTTCATCTTCAGGGTACCCATGCAGGGCAGCCTGATTCTGCTGCTGGCCTGTGTGCTCGTGTTCGCCGCCGCCAATCTCTCCGTCGGCATCACTTTCTCGACCATAGCCAAGAACCAGATGCAGGCCATGCAAATGACCTTCTTTTTCTTCCTGCCCTCCATCCTGCTGTCAGGCTTTATGTTCCCCTTCCGGGGCATGCCCGAATGGGCGCAGGTGGTGGGCAGCGTGCTTCCCCTCACCCACTTCCTGCGGCTGGTGCGGGGCATCCTTCTGAAAGGCAACGGTCTAGTCGAGGCCTTGCCGCACCTGTGGCCCATCGCCCTGTTCATGCTGATCGTGGTCGCCATCGGCCTGAAGCGCTACCGCAAAACGCTGGACTGAGCGCTAACGATCATCACTGGGTAACGCTGATATTCAGTTGACGGCTACAGTTCTTCAATAGCCTGGCTGGAGGTCCGCAGCCAAACCCGCAAGCGCCTAATCTCCTCCGGATCGGCGGAATCCGGCAGCACGAGCACCGAACGTCTGGCGAACCGGCCTAAAGCGAAAGTGAGGATCATCAAGCGTGGATGCGCATAACTTCCCAGCAGGCGGGCCGGGCGTTCCACGCCGTCGGCGGTGCGCAGTTGCCATTGCCCAGTCGCCGTCCAGCCCACATGCTCGATAAACCGCGGACTGTGGGGATTGCCGTAACGGCTATGGTTCAAGACCAGCGAGGACAGCACCGCCATCCCCAGCGGCACGGTCACCGGCAGCGGCAAAGAGGAAATGGCAAGGCTGAGCAGCGCCAGCAGATGACAGCAGCCATTGCCGACGATAAACCAGCGGGAGGGCAGCAGATTAAGCGTTAACGGCGGTGGTGATTTTGCGGACGACATGGGCGACCGCGGCATCCGCGGGAATTTCGCGGCCAATCATGTAAGCGTACAACTGCGGGTCCTGTAATTCCAACAGGCTCTTGAAGATACACTGTTCGCTCTCGGAGGCTAGCGCATAGTGCCGCTCCAGATAGTTCAGCAACAGCACATCCAGTTCCTTCATGCCACGCCGGCAACGCCAGCGGAGTTTAGGAAGTTCACTCATGGCAAATCCTGACTTTACCCTCCCCCATCAAACTGATTAGGGGAGGTATTTCGTCATTCCCGCAACAGCGGGAATGACGGCGAATTGAGAATACCTTACCCCTGTCAACTCCCAACAGGTGAGAGGAGCCGGAAAATGCCTAGCGCCTCCCGATCATCATTCGTTTGATATCAGCGATCGCCTTGGCCGGGTTTAAGCTCTTGGGACACGTCTTCGCGCAGTTCATGATGGTGTGGCAACGATACAAACGGAACGGATCTTCCAACGCGTCCAGGCGCTCGCCGGTGAATTCGTCGCGGCTGTCGACGATCCAGCGATAGGCTTGCAGGAGGACGGCGGGGCCGAGGTAACGTTCCCCGTTCCACCAGTAACTGGGGCAACTGGTGGAACAACAGGCGCACAGAATGCACTCGTACAGGCCGTCCAGTTTGGCCCGGTCCTCCTTGGACTGCAGGCGCTCCTGGTCTGGTGGTGGCGGCGTCTGGGTCTGCATCCAGGGTTTGATGGAGGCATACTGGGCATAGAAGTGCGTCAGATCCGGCACCAGATCCTTGATTACCGGCATATGAGGCAGGGGATAAATCTTCACATCGCCCTGAATGTCCTCGATCGCCTTGGTGCAGGCGAGGGTATTGGTACCGTCGATGTTCATCGCGCAGGACCCGCAAATACCCTCGCGGCAGGAACGCCGGAACGTCAGGGTTGGATCGATTTCATTCTTGATCTTGATCAGGGCGTCCAGAACCATGGGGCCACAGCTATCCAGATCCACCTCGTAGGTATCGGTGCTCGGATTCTGACCACTGTCTGGATCCCAGCGGTAGACCTGAAAGAGCTTCCTGTTTTTGGCCTCCGCGGAGCCCTGGTAAGTCTTGCCTCTGCCAACGATGGAATTCGCCGGAAGTTTGAACTCAGCCATCTTGTCACCCTCTTAATAAACGCGCTTCTTGGGGGGAATGTAGTCGACTTCGCTCGTCAGGGTATACGTGTGGACGGGACGGTAATCGATGTTGACCTTGCCATCTTCAGTGAGCCAAGCCAGGGTGTGCTTCATCCAGTTCCCATCATCTCGATCCGGATAATCCTCGCGGGCATGGGCGCCACGGCTTTCCTGGCGATTCAATGCCGAGTTGATGGATACCACCGCGCAACCCAGCAGATTATCCAATTCCAATGTCTCCGCCAGATCGGAGTTCCAGATCAGGCCACGGTCGCTGACCCGGACATCCTGGAAGGCATGGAAGTTATCGTCCATCAGTCTAACGCCCGCGGCCATGGTCTCGCCGGTACGGAACACCGCGGCATGGTTCTGCATGTCCCGCTGCATCTTCAGGCGAATGCTGGCGGTGGACACACTGCCACTGGCATGGCGCAGCCGGTCGAAGCGTGCTACGAGTTTGTCCACCGGTTCGCTGGCAAGGGGTTTGTGAGGTTGACCGGGTTTAATCATCTCGGCACAACGGTTGGCGGCGGCGCGACCGAACACGACCAGGTCCAACAGAGAATTGGAGCCCAGCCGGTTAGCGCCATGCACCGACACGCAAGCGGCTTCGCCGATGGCCATCAGACCGGGTACCACGCGATCGGGATTGCCGTCTTTCAGGGTCACCACCTCGCCGTGATAGTTGGTGGGAATGCCGCCCATGTTGTAATGCACGGTCGGGATCACCGGAATCGGTTCCTTGGTCACGTCTACATTAGCGAAGATTTTAGCGCTTTCGGCAATGCCCGGCAGGCGTTCATTGATCACCTCTGGCCCCAAGTGCTCCAGGTGCAGGTGAATGTGATCCTTGTGTTCGCCTACGCCGCGGCCTTCGCGGATTTCGATGGTCATGGAGCGGCTGACCACATCGCGGGACGCTAGATCCTTGGCGTTGGGCGCGTAGCGCTCCATGAAGCGTTCGCCCAGAGAGTTGGTCAAATAACCACCCTCGCCGCGCACGCCCTCGGTAATCAGACAACCCGAACCGTAGATACCCGTCGGATGGAACTGGATGAATTCCATATCCTGCAAGGGCAGGCCAGCGCGCAGCACCATGCCGTTACCGTCCCCGGTGCAGGTATGGGCAGACGTTGCGGAGAAGAACGAGCGGCCGTAACCGCCAGTAGCCAACACCACCTCATGAGAGCGGAAGCAGTGCAGGGTGCCATCGGCCAGGTTCCAGGCCAGCACACCCCGGCAGACCCCCTCCTCGTCCATGATCAGATCCAACGCGAAATATTCGATGTAAAACTCGGCGTCATGTTTTAGGGATTGCTGATAGAGGGTATGGAGGATGGCGTGTCCCGTGCGGTCGGCGGCGGCGCAGGTACGCTGGGCTGTCCCCTCGCCGTAGTTGGTCGTCATGCCACCGAACGGGCGCTGGTAGATCTTGCCTTCCTCGGTGCGGGAGAACGGTACACCGTAATGCTCCAGTTCGATCACCGCAGGAATGGCCTCGCGGCACATGTATTCGATGGCATCCTGGTCGCCCAGCCAGTCCGAGCCTTTCACGGTATCGTACATGTGCCACTGCCATTTGTCGGGTCCCATATTACCCAGGGCCGCGGACATACCGCCCTGGGCGGCGACGGTATGACTGCGGGTAGGAAATACCTTGGTAATACAAGCGGTTGACAACCCCTTGGCAGCCATACCAAAAGTGGCGCGCAAGCCGGCCCCACCGGCACCCACCACCACCACGTCATAGGTGTGATTGATGATTTTGTAGGAATTGGACATGAATTCTTAGCCTCCGAAGGCGATGCGCAAGACAGCAAGGATGGCGGAAGCGCCCAGCAGCACCATGATGAACTTCATGATCAGCAGCGCCATCACCTTGGTACCCTCGGCATGCACATAATCCTCGATCACTACCTGCAAGCCCAGCAGGGCGTGATAGAACGCGCCAACCAGCAACGCCACCAGCAAAACGGTATTGAAAGGCTGGCCGACCCAGTGCACGGCGCTGTCGTAATCGGCACGCACAATGGACAGCATGGAAACGGTAAACCAGAGCACTAAGGGCACTAGCGCCACAGCGGTGACCCGTTGCACCCACCAGTGCGAGACGCCCTCTTTGGCAGAACCCAGACCGCGCACGCGGCCAAGTGGTGTACGCAGACTCATTATGGTTTCCTCCTAAGGGGCAACGATTATCCAGATTAAGAACGTCAGCACCACGGACGCGGTCACTACCGTCTTGCCGGACTTGTAGACCATTTCCATATCGAACCCGTAACCGGCATCCCAGAACAGATGACGGATTCCATTGCAGAGGTGATAGAACAAAGCCCAGGTCCACAGGAACATGAACAACTGCCCCAACATGGAGCCAAATACCGATTGGGCATGTTTATAGGCCTCCGGACCGGCCGCCATGGCGATCAGCCAGTATACAATCAGCAGAGTACCGATGGATAAGGCGACGCCGGTCGCTCGATGGAGAATCGACAATACCGAGGTCAGTTGCGGTCGGTATACCTGAAGATGCGGCGACAGAGGCCGCTTGTCCGTTGCCATAAATGTTCACCTCATCACGCTTTATTTAAAGATGCTGATTATTGTTTTCAGGACAAGTTATCGTGAGCCGATGCATGTTAGCATTATTGCAGTGCAATATACATTGGCCGAAACCAAATCTCATTAGTGCTCAGCCTGCTTGGAGAAAGCCCTGGGAGTGGCAGGGAAAGGGCTGCCGCCCCTGGCTTAGGGAGTTCAAAAATCGATGCAGCGCCCGGCCTTTTCCCAATCACCATAACGAGTGGGTTCAGGACCTTTGGGCCCACCGATTTCCTTGGGTTTTTCAGCGCTACTGGGCTGACGGTCAGTTGCTTCGGGCGCTGGCTGGACGTTCGGCTCGCGTTCTTTCTGGTGTTCGTCAATCATGCGTAAACCCTTACTCGATCATTACTTATGATACGGTGCATCCCCGTGCTTGAGGCAAGGTAAATATCAACTGGAGATCACGGGGGAGTAAAATTGTTCGCCCCCAATGGCAGGAAATCCTTGGGGATATGGCATTATGCAGATGCCAGCCGCAGGGCGCAATGTGAAAGGAGCGCCGGAGCGTTGACGCGGCAGACGCGAGAACATCTTTTTAACCGGGATAGCAACAATGAGACCAGACTGGCGAGCCTTGCTTACCGAGGCGGGTGCTGTAGTTGACGAGGGTCGCGTGTTGCGCTTCGCTGATCCCTTGCAGGAACTGCGGACCGCCATGCAGGGCGATATAGTATGCGACCTTTCCCAGCAGGGCGTGATCGCTGCTCAGGGACCTGATACGCAGGCATTCTTGCAGGGACAGGTTACCTGCGATGTACGCGAGGTTACCCCCGAGCACAGCCAATTGGGTGCCTATTGCACCCCCAAAGGGCGCATGCTGGCGATATTTCGCCTCTTCCAGTATGGCGACAATTATTATCTGTGCATGCCCAGCGAACGGGTAGCACCTATTCTCAAACGCCTGCGCCTGTTTGTGCTGAGGGCCAAAACCACGTTGGAAGATGCCAGCGACACCCTGGTGCAGATTGGCCTGGCCGGTCCGAACGCCGAGACCCTGTTGCAACAAATCCTGGGGGCGGCGCCCTCGAAAACAGATCAAGTCACCCAAACCCAAGGGATTACCGTGATCCGGGTGCCGGGAACGCGGCCCCGTTTTGAGCTTTTTGGGGAGGTGGACGATACTAAAAAAGTCTGGACGGCGCTCGCGGCAAAGGCAATTCCTGTTGGTGCCGATCCTTGGCGCCTGCTGGACATCCTGGCGGGCGTTCCCAGCGTGTCTGCCGAAACGGCCGAAACCTTCGTACCGCAGATGGCTAATTTGCAACTCCTCAATGGCGTTAGTTTCCAGAAAGGCTGCTACACGGGCCAGGAGATCGTCGCCCGCACCCGTTATCTGGGCAAACTCAAGCGGCGCATGTACCTGGCTCGCGTGCATAGCACCACGCTTCCGCGGCCGGGGGAAGAATTGTTTTCACCGCAGGCGGATGCCAGTCAGAGCGCCGGCAGAATTGTCGCTGCCTGCCGCCACCCCGACGGTGGCTTCGCGGCGTTGGCGGTAGTGCTGATCGACTGTGCCGAGGGCGAAGCCGTTTTACTGGGCGATGCGCATGGCGCGCCGCTGGAATTCATGCCGCTACCCTACTCTTTTGAGACGCCGGCAGCCTGAATTCAAACCAGATTCCGCACCAGCAACTGTTTTAGATCCGGCGCCGCCTGGGGTCTGCTGAACAGGTAACCCTGTCCATCCTCGCACCCCGCCGCCTCCAGGAAAGTGCTTTGCTCAAGGGTCTCCACTCCTTCCGCAACCACTCGGAGTTTTAG
>Ga0209048_10006215_pt1 | contig 11204 bp, 9 predicted proteins | sample FrelakmetCRP12CR_FD_187146 | JGI IMG/M metagenome (GOLD analysis project Ga0209048, IMG submission 187146) | Freshwater lake sediment microbial communities from the University of Notre Dame, USA, for methane emissions studies - CRP12 CR (SPAdes)... | ecosystem: Environmental > Aquatic >... | reverse complement strand
CAATAGCCCGGTAAGAGCAACCAGGGTAAGTTGCCAGCTGTACCAGAACATGACGCCCAGAAAGATGACGAGGAATGGAAGGTCGAGGACCAGTGAGACGGCAGCTCCGGAGAGAAAATCTCGAATAGTCTCGACACCATGCAAGCGCGACACCACGACTCCAGTTGGCCGCTGCTCGAAGTAGCGCAAGGGGAGCCGGAGCATATGCGAAAAGACGTGAGTTCCAAGCACGGCATCGATGCGATTGCCAGTGTGGATCACGAGGTACTGGCGCACCCAGGTCATCACCGCGGAGAACAGCATGAACATGCCCAGGGCAAACGCAACCACAATCAGTGTGCTGTGCGTTTGGTGCACGATAACTTTGTCGATGATGGCCTGAGTAAAGAGCGGTGTCGCCAGCGCCATCAGCTGAATCGAGAGTGAAGCGAGCAGCACATCGCGCCATACGCGCCGATGCTTGAGCAGTTCGGGTACAAACCAGCCAAAACCGAAGCCGCGCGGCTGTTCTTCCGCCCTATCCTCTTTCGCACCTCCTTCGTTCGCTGCCTGTGGTGCACGTCCAACATTAAGAATTGTCGGCTCGAACAGCGCTTCGAATTCGGTGACCGCTGCAGTTTCGCCCGATTCAGAACCAGCTCGGAAAAATAGAAAGCGCGTGCCGTCGCTTTTCACGATCAATGCGGGCACGGTCTCGGATTGAGAAGTGTCCTCGTTCGCTGCTTGGCCTGGGCTTCGCACTCGAAGCAGCGCGACGCAAGGCATCGACACCGCAGCAAACGCAGCGGCGTTCTTCCACTCTCCCACCGTCAGACCCAGCGATTGCGCGGCCTCCCCTAACGTGGCCAACGTGTACGGCGGTGCGAAACGCTGCAACACTAACCGAGCATCGAAGGGAATGCGATAAAGCTGACACAAACTCCCCAGCACCCACAGCATTGGCGCGGGAGCAACCGCGGTGGCCAAGGTTGCAGCCTCGCTGCGGGGAAGCTGCGAGGACTTGCGTCTGAAGAAGGAGCGCACGGGGTGGAATCTGGAAGGGGATACTCGCCCTAGGTAGCAACGGACATGCCATAGATATCGACGAAGCACCGCTCGCCACCCCGGAACGGGCGAGGCGAGCAGCCGGATTACTAAGCCCTTCGACGCGAGAACTCGCGCAATAGATTGTGAAGCAGTGTGAAAGCTGCGGAGGACTCCGCGTTACGCGACAAACAAGTAACGCGCTCAGTCCCGAGACAACAGAGCGGACAGTGCGGCGTGATCCGAGATGCGCGCCCAGTTAACGCCGCGGTGAACGTGGGCAAGCTTGACGCGAAATCCACGCACATAGATGCGATCAAGGCGCAGGACGGGAAGCATGGCGGGGAAACTACGCGCAGGACCACGTCCATATGTCTCGAACACCTCGGATACATCCAGCGCTCGGATCAAACCCTGGCTTGCACGTCGCGTCCAATCGTTGAAATCTCCGGCGACGATCAACGGCGCATCGTGCGGCACGAGCCGCTCGATCCGATTGACCAGCGCCACGAGTTGCTTCTCGCGCCAGACCTTCAGCAACCCCAGGTGCACGTTGATCGCATGCAGCGGCTGGCTCCATCCGGGCACGTCGATCTCGCAGTGAAGCAAGCCGCGCCGCTCGAGTCGATGCATGGACACATCCTCGTTATCCCAACGAAGAATGGGAAATTTGGAGAGGATTGCGTTGCCATGATGCGCATCGTCGACTACGGCGTTGCGCCCGTATGCGAAATCCTGCCATACCTGCTCGGCGAGAAACTCGTACTGAGGCGCCGTCGGCCAGTTGGCGTGCCGCTCTGCCAAGCGAGCATGGAACCCTACGCATTCCTGCAGAAAAACGAGGTCCGGTTCAACCGATTGCAACCTGTCCCGCAATTCATGCAATGAAATGCGCTTCTTGTTGAACTGGGAGAAACCCTTATGGATGTTGTAAGTCAGGATATGCAGCGTTTGCATCAAAATTCAACTGGGTGGGCGTACCGGTTATGCTCAGCATACGCGTAGGCGCAATCGCTGTCAGCCTGATCGGCGCCGGGAGCTAGCCCATCCTTCCAGGAAGCGCACGGATCGCCTCCGCGTTGGTCCATGAAAAGCAGCGTTCTGCTGCGTCTCGCCACGAGACCCACATGAACGCCAAGTGCTCCCGTGCGGTGATTCTCACCGGCATGGGACTCGGAACCGCTAACCCGAACACATGCTCGGTGTTATGCGTGACCCCCGGAGCGTAGCGCCATCGCCACTCTTGGAAAATTTCGTATCGGTTCTGCTGATGCCAGTCGGACAGCGAATAGCATCGAACGTCCAATCCCGTTTCCTCTTCGAGTTCACGTGTTGCAGTCTGCTCCAAAGTCTCACCCTGATCCTGGCTGCCAGTCACCGACTGCCAATATCCCGGATGATCGGCACGCTCCAGGAGCAGTACATCCAGTGCAGGAGTGTGCACCACCACCAGAACGGAAATCGGAATCTTGAACCTCAATCTACTATCGACCCCTCGGCGAATTGTGGGCCGCTGCTGAGCTCAAACAGCCTTGGCGACGTCCGGCGTACGAATGCGGATATGCAGCTCTCGCAACTGTTTCTCGTCGACCTCGCTCGGCGCTTGAGTCAGCAAGCACTGCCCGCGCTGAGTTTTCGGGAATGCGATCACGTCGCGGATCGACTGCGCCCCGGTCATCAACGTCACGACTCGATCCAGGCCGAAAGCGATACCGCCGTGCGGCGGGGCTCCGTACTGCAGGGCGTCGAGCAGAAATCCGAACTTCCTCCGCGCCTGCTCAGGCTCGATATTGAGGGCCGAAAACACTTTGGATTGCACCTCCTGTCGGTGGATACGAACTGAGCCGCCCCCGATTTCCCACCCGTTGAGCACCATATCGTACGCTTTGGATAGTGCCTTGCCTGGGTCGCTGTCCAGATAGTCCTCATGCCCATCCATAGGCGCGGTAAACGGATGATGCAGCGCGTCCCAGCGCTTCTCGTCGTCGTTCCACTCGAACATGGGGAAGTCCAGCACCCACAAGGGTCGCCAGCCGGGCTGCACGAAACCCTTCTCATGCCCTACCTTGGCGCGAAGCGCGCCGAGAGATTCGTTGACGACCTTGGCTCTATCGGCGCCGAAGAAGATGAGGTCGCCGTCCGTGGCACCGGTGCGTTCGACCACTACCCGAAGTGCTTCGTCCGACAGATTCTTCACGATCGGCGATTGCAGCCCCTCGCGTCCCTTGGCGATCTCGTTGACCTTGATATAGGCCAACCCCTTCGCCCCGTAGATCCCCACGAACTGACCATAGGCATCGATCTCCCCACGGGTCATCTGACCACCAGCCGGTACCCTCAGCGCGGCAACTCGCCCCCCCGCCATGTTTGCAGCAGCGGCGAAGACCTTGAACTCCACTCCCCGCATGACATCGGTCAGCTCGGTCAACTCCAGGGTTACGCGCAAGTCCGGCTTATCCGACCCATAACGGGACATCGCCTCCGCATAGGTGATGCGCGGGAATGGGCCGGGCAGGTCGACATCCACGGCCTCTTTGAATACTGAACGGATCATCGTCTCCATCAACCCGGTAATCTCGGTCACCCCGAGGAAAGACGTCTCGATATCGATCTGGGTGAACTCCGGTTGCCGGTCGGCGCGCAGGTCCTCGTCGCGAAAGCATTTGGTGATCTGGTAATACCGGTCGAAACCCGCAATCATCAACAATTGCTTGAACAGTTGCGGCGATTGCGGGAGCGCATAGAACTGCCCGGCATGCATGCGACTGGGCACCAGGAAGTCGCGCGCCCCTTCCGGGGTCGACTTGGTCAACATAGGTGTTTCAACGTCGATGAAGCCCTGCGCATCCAAGTAGCGCCGGACAGCCATCGCGACCTTATAGCGCAGCCGCAAATTGCGCTGCATCTCTGGACGGCGCAAGTCGATCACGCGGTACTCGAGCCGCACGTTCTCGCTGAGGTTTTCATCATCGAGCTGGAAAGGGGGCGTCAGCGAAGGATTGAGGATTTCGATCTGCAGAGCCAGCACTTCGATTTCGCCGCTTCGCAGGTTCGGGTTAACCTTTTCTTGCGGGCGCGGCCGAACCTTGCCTTCGACTTTGACTACGAATTCGTTGCGCACCCGATCCGCAATAGCAAAGGTTGCAGGTGTGTCGGGATCGATCACGACCTGCACCAACCCTTCTCGATCGCGCAAGTCGACGAAGATGACGCCGCCATGGTCGCGGCGCCGGTGAACCCAGCCGAACAGTGTCACGGTCTGGCCAAGAAAGCGTTTGTCGATGAGTCCGCAGTAATCGGTGCGCATTAGAGGGATGATAAATCGTGTGGCAGAAATGGACGAAGAAACCGCCGCCGTTTGGTCCGAAACGGTAACGGCCTCAGGGCTGGGCAGCAGGCTTGGTCAGGGGACTGCGCTTGGGGGCGTTCGGCGCCGCAACCCCCATCGAGATGACGTACTTCAGAGCCTCGTCAACGCTCATGTCCAGCTCGATCACGTCCGCCTTCGCCATCATGAGAAAGAACCCCGAGGTCGGATTGGGCGTGGTGGGCACGTAGACGCTGACATATTCACCGCGAAGATGGTTCGCCACGTCTCCTCCGGGAGTGCCGGTGAGGAAAGCGATGGTCCAGGAACCAGCGTGGGGATATTGCACCAGCAATGCTTTGCGGAACGCTTCTCCGCTGCTGGAGAATAGCGTATCGGAGACCTGCTTGACACTGTTGTAGATGGTCTTGACGACGGGGATGCGGGCGAGCAGGCTTTCCCAGAACAGCACCAGCCGCTGTCCGATAATGTTCGCGGCCAGCAACCCGGTGACGAAAACGATGATCAACGTAAGCAGCGCACCCAGGCCGGGAACGTCGAATCCCAACCATGCCCGAGGTCGCAGCGCCTCCGGCAGGAGCAGCAGGGTCCGGTCCATGCTTGTCACGATCAAGTTCAGTACCCAGGCGGTGATCGCGAGGGGGATCCAAACCAATAGCCCGGTAATGAAATGCTTTTTCACGACCCGTTCGCAGTGCCGGCGGCCGGAGCCGTCTTAGAGGATGATTCGGATGCCGACTTCTCGGCGCCAGATTGTTCGGACCCTTTAGGTTGCTCGGAGGCCTTTGGTTGCTCGCTCTTGTCGCTCTTGTCGCTCTTGTCCTTCTTATCCTGATTGCCGGCCTCCGTGTCCTTGGGGGCGGGCTTCGGGCTACCCTTGAAATCGGTGGCGTACCAGCCGCTTCCTTTCAGTTGAAATCCGGCGGCGGTAACTTGCTTCACCATCTCGGGCTTGCCGCAATCGGGGCACTGCGTAATTGGCGCATCGCTGAGCTTTTGAAGATACTCCTTCTCAAATCCGCAGTTCTTGCAGCGGTATTCGTAGATCGGCATTTTTCTCGCTCGCAAATTCTGGTAATAAAACAGGATTATACCGGAGACCAGTCGGTTCCCATCATTCGAGGCGCACGGTAGAGTCAAAAGCATCGACAGATGTCCGCGCCTGACCCTCATTCCACCTCATATTGGCCCTTCCCTGCCATCGTCGCGCACCGTGGGGGCGGGACCTTGGCGCCCGAAAACACACTCGCCGGCCTGCGGCTGGCGAGCCGTCTCGGATACCAGGGCGTAGAAGTTGATATCAAGCTCACGCGAGACGACGTCCCGATCCTCATGCACGACGATGGTTTGGAGCGGACATCCAATGGCCATGGACCTGTGGCTCGTCGGACGTTCGCCCAACTTGCCAAGTTGGACGCCGGCGCATGGCTTGCCCCTCGCTTCGCTGGCGAACCGATTCCCACCCTCGCCGCGATGGCAAAGCTGTGTATTGAGCACCGGTTGTGGGCGAATCTGGAAATCAAACCCTGCCCCGGCCGCGAAGAAGCCACGGGGACCATAGCTGCGAGAGCAGCCGCGAACTTGTGGCCGAACACAGCCGCCCGCCCGCTACTGTCATCCTTCTCGATAATTGCGCTGGAAGCAGCTCGGGCCGCGGCCCCTGACCTGGCGCGCGGCCTACTGGTGGAAGAATTTTCCGAAGGGACGCTGCGCCTGGCGGCCGAGCTGGGATGCGTCTCCATTCATTGCCAATACCGCAGCGTCGATGCAGACGTCGCAGCCAAAGTGCACGAAGCTGGTTTCGGACTCCTGTGCTACACAGTCAACGACTCGGCGAGCGCATCGTGGCTCAGCTTGGCTGGAGTCGACTGTATCGTCACCGACCGGTTGGATCTTTTCTCACCTGTCTGAGCGGACCGGCACACCTGCATTTACTCTTGGACGGCGTCGGCACCGCGGGGCATGGCGCTCAAGAAGGCTGTTGCGAAGCCGTTACAGGGTCGAAAATCCCAGCTCGAAAGTGATCCATGTCGAGGTGCTCAAGCTCTACCCAGACGCCGAGGTGCCGCACTTCGAGGTCCTCGATCGCACCGATGATCGCCTGGTGCTGCTGTACGAGTCCACGCGTCATTTCTGCGATCTTGCTGAAGGACTCATGCATGCGTGCGCTATTCACTTCGGCGAGACCATCGATATCGCACGTGAAGCGCTACCCGCCGACATCGGAAGTCGAGAACGTTTTGTGTTGACCCGCAGCTGACGATGGATGAACCCACTCGCCGCCCACCCCCGGGACTGATCGCCGCTCGAGTTGCGTCCAGTACCCAAGCGCCAGGCAGCAACGACATGGAGATCCTGCTGCGCCGCGTGGAGCGCGAACGGCAGGCGCGCAAGCTAGCCGAGCAGTTACTCGAACACAAAGCCCTTGAGCTGTACGAGGCGAACCAGGCCTTGCAGGCTCAAGCCACAAAGCTCGAGGTTGACATTCAGGAGCGTACCCGTGCGCTGGAAGAAGCACTGTCCACCGTGCAGAACGCGTCGCGGGCAGACGGCGAATTCCTTGCCGTCGTGAGCCACGAAATTCGCACACCGATGAACGGGGTGCTGGGCATGGCGCAGTTGTTACAGATGACTGAGCTGACCGAGGAGCAGCGGCGCTACGTGGAAACGATTCAGAGCAGCGGTGAAACGCTCCTGACGATCATCAACGACATCCTGGACCTGTCCAAACTCGATGCCGGCAAAGTGACCCTCGCGACCCGCCCGGTTGATCTGCGCAGTGTCGTGGGCGAAGTCATCGACTTGCTGAGGCCGCAGGCGCAACACAAGGAACTGTATCTGGACACGGAGATCGATAAGAGCGTCCCGGCCTGGATCGTCGGCGATGCTACGCGACTCAAACAGGTCTTCACAAATCTTGTGGGAAATGCCGTCAAGTTTACACACCACGGCGGTGTGCAGGTGTTGGCGCGAGTTCTTCTGGACGCGACCACGCTGGAGTGCAAAGTCGTCGATTCCGGAATCGGCATTCCACCCGACAAGACGTCGCGTCTTTTCAAAAAATTCTCCCAGGTGGATAGCTCGATCAATCGACGCTACGGCGGGACCGGTCTGGGACTGGTCATTACCAAGCGCCTGGTGGAAGGCATGGGCGGCACCATCTCCGTGGAGAGCAAGCAACGCCAAGGGTCGACGTTCACTTTCCGCCTGCCGGTTACCGCCAGCCAGGCACCGGGGGAAGCCACAGTGCCCACGGTGGCATCGGGCCCTCTGCCCTCGGAGCTGCGCATCCTGCTGGTAGAAGACAACGCAGTGAACCAGATGCTAGCCTTGGGCGTGTTGCAAAAGCTGGGCTGCCGTGCAGACTTGGCGCACGACGGCGAGGAGGCCATTGCGATGATGCAGGCGAATCGCTACGACGTGGTATTGATGGACATGCAGATGCCCAAGATGGACGGGGTGAGCGCCACGCGCGCAATCCGGGCGATGGCCAAGGTACACCAACCGTACATCATTGCGCTGACCGCTAATGCTATGGAAAGCGATCGGCAACTCTGTCTTTCGGCGGGCATGAACGACTTTCTGGCCAAGCCCTTCAAGACCGCCGAATTGCGGGAAAAGATGGCCGCGGCCGCTGCACGACCAGCTCCAGAGGCCGACTAGGCAGTCGGTGCCGCACCATCTGCGGCCACCCGTCCGCTGGCATTAGAGTTTGAACTCATGCAGCGCCACGCGATTGTTGGCGATGAATTCCCAGTCGTACTCGACTCCCAGACCGGGGCCGGTGGGCACCGGTACGCATCCGTCTTTGCCGATGCAATCGAGCTGATCACTGTAGCCGCACTTGTAAACGGGAGGCACCGCGTTCGGAGCGTCCGGTCCGACTAACGCGACTTCGTAATAGTTGCTATTGCGTGTTGCCGCCATGCAGTGGCGATGCGCCGGCCCGCAGGCATGGACCTCGACATCTACACCGAAGCCCTCCGCGATGTGTGCGATCTTCATGGCGCCGGTGATGCCCATGTCGTACTCCGGATCGGAGCGCAGAAAGTCGGTGCCGCCCTGCATCAGGAAATCGGCCTTGGGCTCGACTCCGCGTACGTGCTCTGTCTGCAGGATCGGCGTCTTGATCATCTCGCGCAGCTTCTTGTGCGCAAAAGCCGAAGTTCCTGAATCCCGGAACGGGTCCTCGTACCAGAAATAGTCGGCCTCGTCACAGGCGCGTCCGACGTAGAGCGCATCGGCAAATGTACGTAGCTCGCAGGCCGGATCGATCATCAATGTCATTCGATCGCCCATCGTGTGACGCACGTGGAGCAGGTTCTGCGCCTCTTCGCGAATATTGCCATCGTTCCATCCGTGGATCTTGAAAGCGCGATAGCCCAGCTCGTAACACTGCTGCGCAAAAGCAGCAAAAGCCTCCTTGCTGTCGAGCCCCCCGTTGCGATCGCCGTGGTAGGTGCTGGCATATGCCGGGAGGCGTTTTCGGTAGGCGCCGAGTAACTCCGAGATCGACGCGCCAAGCTTCTTGCCGGCGAGATCCCACAGAGCGATGTCGAGCGGTCCGTGGCCCATGTGATCAAACTGGCGCGCCTGACGCTTGAGGTCGTCGTAAATGAACTCGCGCTGTTCTGCCTCTCGTCCGAGGAGATACGGGGCCAGCATCAAAGTCTGCCCTAGCGCCGCCGACGACCCTACCCAATGCGTGACGTACTCACCTCGCAAGCCATTGTCGGTCATGATGGCGACGGCATACTTGGTAATGCGCGTCTTGGCACCCTTGGCATAGCTAAAGGCGCCGACGCCACCGCCGCGCACGCTGCCTAGATTAATGGCATCGAATTGAAAGACATGCACTTCGACTTTGTTGATTTTGCTCATTTGTCCTGCCCCTCCCGATTATTGATGGACGGAAGAATAGCATTGGGACACTCGAGGCGCGCCGAACCTCCGCCCCGGCTCTCGACCGCTTGGCTAATCAACCGCTACGATTGACTGGCGCACCCGCCGCCGGAGGTCTAAAGTCTTAAATATTCGAACGGTATATCCCCACGCAAAGTGAGCCAAATGGATGCTGTAAAAATCTCTCGGATGGGAACACACACCATGGTCGCCGGCTCTGATAAGAGTGCCGTTGAGGCCGCCATGGCCGACCTCATACGCGGGGGTGCCAAGCCGGTATCGAAAGTGGAACCGCTAGGTCGAAATTGGATCGTGACTCTGGAGACCCCACTCACCGCTTCCGACAGTAGCGGGTGCAAAGTGGTGCGAATGGGCCTTCAGATGATGGTCACCGGTCCAAGCAAAGCCAAGGTGCAAGAGCGTGTGCAAAGCCTGATGCAGGAAGGCGCCGTATGTAAATCGGGGCCGGAACTGCGCGACGGCGTGTGGGTCGCCGTCTGCGACGAAGGCGGCGTGGATAAGACGATCCATCGCTGGTAAGCCGGAACCTGTGCCTGGTTTTCCGTGAGTTCCCCCCTAGGCCGCGGACTGCATCGCACGCGGCGTACGCAACGCCGCCATCAGGCTCGCTTCCTTGTCCTTCGCCGCCTTCAGATGCCGTTCCTTCACATGCCCGAAACCGCGGATCTCCTCCGGAATACTGGCGATCTGAACGGCCAACGCGTGGTTGTCAGGCGTTAGCGCAGCCAATACTTCGTCGACGATCAGCTCGTAGTCGCCAATCAGCTTGCGCTCCGTCCGCCGCTCCTGGGTATACCCGAAGATGTCGAAGGGGGATCCTCTGAGGCCACGCAACTTGGCCAACAATTTGAATGCATACCAGATCCACGGGCCGTATTCAGCCTTCTGCAACTCTCCCGTCACCGCGTCGCGTTTGGAGAATAGCGGAGGTGCGAGGTTGAATTTGAGCTTGTAGCCATCTTCGAACTGCGCTTTGAGCTTGGCTTCGAATGCGCCGTCCGTATAAAGTCGGGCGACTTCGTACTCGTCCTTGTACGCCAGCAACTTGAAGTAGTACCGTGCAACTGCCTCCGCCAAGCCCGTCAAGCCTTTCCCTTTGGCTTGCTCTTCCTTGCGCACCTTTTCCACCAGCGCGCGGTATTTTTCCGCGTACACGGCGTCCTGGTAATCAGTAAGGAAAGTGACACGGCGCTGAATCACCTCATCCAACGTCTGCGACAATGCGGCACTGGCCTTCAGTTCGTCCTTCGGTTTGATCAAGCGCTCCACAGCGGATAGATCGGCCGCTGCGCGCCGGCCCCACAGAAACGCGCCTTGATTCATCTTCACGGCCGCTCCGTTCAGTTCGATGGCCTTGTTGATCGCAGTTGCCGAAACAGGGATCAAACCTCTTTGATACGCAAACCCCAACATGAATAGGTTAGTCGCGATACTGTCACCCATCAGGGCGGACGCGATACGGGTCGCATCGACGAATTCGGCATTCCCGTCGCCCACTCCCTTGGCAATCGTCCGCCTCAATGATTGAGCCGGGAACTGGATATTGGCATTGCGTGTGAAGTCCCCGGTTATCTGCTGATACGTATTGACCACCATACGCGTTGCGCCCGAGCGAGTTGTGTCCATGGTCTTCTGGCTCGCGCTGACCACGAGATCGCAACCCAATACAACCTTGGCACCACCGGATCCCAAGCGAACGGTCTTGATGTCGTCCGGCCTTGCGGCAATTTGCAAATGGCTCCACACGGCCCCGCCCTTCTGGGCCAGACCGGCCATATCCAACCCACCGAAGGCCTTGCCGTCCAAATGCGCGGCCATGCCAATGATCGCGCCGATGGTAACCACACCGGTGCCGCCCACGCCAGTGACCATGATTCCATATGGCTGGTCCAGCGCTGGAAGGGATGGCTCGGGAAGTTGTGAGAAGGTG
>Ga0209048_10006214_pt1 | contig 11204 bp, 13 predicted proteins | sample FrelakmetCRP12CR_FD_187146 | JGI IMG/M metagenome (GOLD analysis project Ga0209048, IMG submission 187146) | Freshwater lake sediment microbial communities from the University of Notre Dame, USA, for methane emissions studies - CRP12 CR (SPAdes)... | ecosystem: Environmental > Aquatic >... | reverse complement strand
ATGGCCATTCATGCCTCCGAAGAGCGAATGCGCTCGAGGTACACGACGGACGGATAGGTGCGTAATTCCTCGAATATCCGGTAGCCGCGCACAACCTCCTCGTTCTTCTCCAACTGCTCGTCCTTTTCGCGCTGCTCGTCCTTTTGCTGAGGATACGCCGACAGCTCAACCTGCTGCGCCTCCCACATCTTGGCGACCTTCGAGGACTTGTCGGCGAAATTGCCGAAGTGGATCGCCGATGACGGGCAGGCCTGGGCGCACGCGGTCAGGACCTCACCGTCCTTGACCATCCGGCCTTCGGTGCGCGCCTTGGACTTCGCCTCGGTGAGTCGCTGCACGCAGAACGTGCATTTCTCCATGACCCCCTTGCTGCGCACCGTCACATCGGGGTTCAACTGCTGCTCGAGCGGGCTGGGCCAGGCGGTCTCCGGGTAGTTGTACCAGTTGAAATACCGCACCTTGTAGGGACAATTCGCCGAGCAATAGCGCGAGCCGACGCAGCGGTTGTAGACCTGCGAATTCAATCCATCCGGGGTGTGGTGGGTGGCACCAACCGGGCAAACGATCTCACACGGCGCCGATTCGCACTGCTGGCACATCATCGGCAGGAACTGCGCGCCTTGTTCCGGGAATTCCTGCGTGGGCTCCGTACCCTCGCCCCAGTAGCGCTCGATTCTGATCCAGTGCATCTGCTGGCCCTTGAGGAAGTACTCCTTGCCCACGACGGGGAGATTGTTCTCCGCATAGCAGGCGGTGGTGCAGGCATTGCAACCCGTGCAGGCATCGAGGTCGATGACCATGGCCCACTTGTAGGGAGCCTCCTCGTACTGATCCGGCTGGGGGCGCTTGACCCGAAGTTTCGACCAGTTGGAACTCAGGTTATCGAATGACAAATGGCGTCTCCTTGCTAAGGTCTACCCGGTCGGCCGCGAGCGTGGCGACCAATTTCCGTCCCTGCTGAAGACTCGTCGGTCCTTCGTCCTTGACTACCGGCTCGTTTCGATCGGTCTTGGTGATGGCGACCCGCGTGGCGTACAGCGCAAGCTCGCCGGTCTGCTCATCGAAAATCGGATCGAGAATCTTCAGGGGATTGACCCCGACATGAGTGGCGTAGCGGCCGTAGGACTCATGCCCCTGACCGATCGGAACCGCCACCGAACCCGGGTGAATGCCGGGCATCAAGTAGGCCTTGACGCGGATGGAACCGTGGGCGGACTCGATGATCAGCACATCGCCTTCGCGCACGTTCATGGCCTTGGCGGTGCTCGGATGCAGCTCGGCCCAACTATCCCAGACCACGGTGGTCAACGTATCCGGGGACTCCTGCAGCCAAGGCAGATTGGCGGGCCGCCCATCGCGCATGCTCGCACTCACGGCCGGGATCAGGCTGAACGGATACTTGGCATCGGCGCTGCTCGGCGCGGGCTGCCGGATCATCTCGGGATTCAGATCCAACGCGGGCAAGGGCAGCAAAGATCCCGCTCGGTGCAGAACCCCGGCGCTCAAGGTGTCTTCCCAAAACTCGTCGTCCCCGGCCTGGGAATTGAACGCAGGCTTGGCATTGATGATCGCGGTCTTCAGATACGCGTAGTAATCCGGAAAGGACTTGTAGCTGTCCGGCTTGGTCTTTTTCAACAGGTCGAGCACGACATCGCCGAAGGAACGGGTCTCCGGGTAGAGTTTCTCCATCAGCGGCTGCTGCATGGACAGCTCGATGCCGTCGCTTTGATTGAGCGGAATATGGGTGCCGAAATCCTCCAAGGGCGACAGCAAGGGCAGCACCAAGTCGCATTGCGTGGCGGTCTCGTCCAATTCCGTCACCCAGGCCGCCTTGAACGGCACCTTCTGAAAGTTCGCGCCAAACTGCAGAAAATCGGGTGCGCTGTAGACCGGGTTGGTCCCGTGAATCAACAGCGAGCGGCACTGCCCCGCGGCCATCGCCTTGTTGAGCTCCGCGAGCGACTTGAAATCCCCCGCGGTGGGCGCCAATTGCGGAAACGGCAACTCCGCTGCGCGCAGGACCGTTTTGCCCTGGTTTTGCAGCACGACATTGAGCAGCGCAATGGCGGCCGTATTTTGCGAGCCATGCGCATGGCCCTGCGGGTAGCGCCCGGCGAGCACGAGGGTCGGCGCGTGCTCCCACAGCATGCCGGCGAGTCGCGGTATGAGATCGCCATGTACCCCGGTGATCCGGCTGACCTCGGCTTGATTGTAAGGCTCGACGGCCGCGATCAGTGCGGGAGAGAAACCGCCTGAGTACTCCTTGCGCCGCAGCAGCTCACGCGCGAGGCCCAGCGCGAACACGCCTTCCGTTCCCGGCGCGATGGTCACCCACCGATCGGCATTGGCGCCGGTCAAGGTCATCTTCGGTTCGATTTGCACCAGAACACCGCGCCGTGCCGCCTTGCGAAAACGCGCGTACTGGCGGGCGGCGGCAACCGGCGAGACGCCTGCGCCGAGAAAATCATTGCCGAAGGAGAGCACCAGCCCCGCCTTCTCGATCACGGTGACGGGCTGATCGACGCCGAACATCTTGCGATTGACCGATGCCTCGACCGCGCTCGACAACGCATCGTAAACGACATAATCCGTGGCGCCGCCGGCCTCAACCAGGCCGCGCAGCAGAACCTGATGGTGGCCGCTCGTCGGTCCCGTCAGCCACACGCGCTTGCCCGCCCCATCGGCGGGCACCAGCGTTGCGTTCAGCAGCGCCATCGCCTTATCCCAGGTAGCCGGTTTCAATGAACCGTTTTCCCGGATCATCGGCGTGGTCAATCGGTCCGGACTCCAATGCGCCTGCACGGCAGACTGCCCCAGGCCGCAAATTTTCCCGCCGCTGATGGCCGAATTCGGGCTGCCTTCCAGTTTGAGTATTCGCCCTTCCCTGACCCGGCCCATGATTCCGCAAGCCGAAGCGCATTGCGTACACGTCGATGCGTAATAGACGCCGACCCCGGGCACCACGAAATTTTCCGGCTGGACATAGGACTGGACCAGTTCGACGCCGGATTCGATGGAAGTATTGCCGCAGGCGCTCAAGGCCATGGCAGTGCCGCCGAGCCCTACGATCTGCAAGAAATCCCGGCGGTTGACGCCACTACCGCTCATCTAATTCCCCTTGCAGCCAGCATTTCACAGCCTACTTGTGGCATTGCCAACAATCGTTCGGCCCATGACTGGTCTCGTTACTCACCGCGTCGATCTTGTGATCCTTTGCGTGACAACTGAGGCACCATCCCATCGAAAGGGCCTTGACGCGCCGCGCCGTGGTCATGGAACCGACGTCGCCGTGGCAGTAGCCGCAAGCCTCCCGCGTCGGGCGCTCCTGCTGAAAGATGAAGCGCTGGATATGGCGCTCATGATTGAAGCGCACGAAATCCGGTTCATCGTGCACTTTCTTCCAGGGAATGGCTTGCTTCTTCTCCCAGTAATCGAGCAGCAGTTTGATCCGCGGCTTGTCTTTGACGGATTCAATGCTCTGGTGGCAACCGATGCATTTGTCGAGGCGCGGAATCCCGGAAACCGCGCTGCGCCTGGCATAGGTATGGCAGTACAGGCAATCGACTCCCATTTTTTCCACATGGATGTAATGGGGAAACTCGATGGGCTGGGTGACCACGGGTCCCAGCGCGTTAAAGCCGTCGGGTGTTTGGCTGCCGATGGGACCGCCCGGCTGAAATGGCTCGTGCGGTTGAAAGATGCCGCCCGGTTGATAGGGGGCGCCTTGTGGAACGGTCTCGGCGACTGCAGCAAGCCCTGCAAAAGCGAGCGGCAGGATCACCAATGCATAGCGCCAGTGGCGGGCTGATGCCCGCAGGAAACCGCCGGTCTTCGCCAGGATCGCTTCCCCCATCAGAACCCCCGCGTCGCTCAGCTTGCTGCGCCCGCAGTCAATTATGCGGCAGCCATCGTTCCGCCGCGATGAAAAGCCTGGATTTCGGATATCCCGATCCGAAACCCAGGGTTATCCGATAATCAGGCCTTCGGTGCCGCAGGCTTTTGCACAAAGCCTACGCAATAGCAGGTCGGGCAAATCTCAGTGTCGCCCGGATACAGCTTGCAGCCGTGGACCGCCCCGGTATCGTTCGGCTTGTCTTTATTCGGAATGAAATTGACGCAGACATTGCATTTCTTCTCACCGTTGGGATGGTCTTGAAACTTCAGTGCCGTCCGAACCGCGGTGTTTTGCGTGGCGAAGGCTTGAGTGGAAAGACCGGCAAGAGGAACTGCGGCGAGCGCCGTCACACCGATCTTAAGCACCTTCCGACGCGAATGTTTCGCTTGACTATTCATTGTAATCAACCCCCTCAACGTAATGGTCTGGCTGCAATTAAAATCGGCCCGGAACTCGAGCGTCGCAGCATTATCCGAGCGACTACGCGCAACTGTCAATGCTTCGACGCCATGTGGCACGCATCGCGGATTCGGCGGTGCCAAATGCGAATGTGATATAATTGCATTGTCGCGAGTAACAGTTGCCCGATAGTTTTAATGCATAATCTTGCGCCGTTCTCAACGCTGTTTTTCGGGCCGCTGGCCGGTCCACACGAGAACTCGCCGACAGCAACATGAAGCCGCGAGGGCTGCCCCCAAATGCAAGTAGCCCAATTCACCAACGCCGCCGCAACAGCCTCCGCCGCCCCGGCGGGATTTCCGGGGAGCCCCAATCCCGCCGTTGCGAATTCGGTTCGCTTTCACGTCCGGCGCCGGCTGGTCCAGGCGACCTCGTTCGCCCTGGCAATCCTGGTGCCCGCCTCCGGCCTGTTTCGCATAGACCCGAGTGCCGGCGCGCTGGTCGTGCTCGATCGCCAGATTTGGTTTTCCGATTTCTTTCTCCTCGCCGGGGTGTGGATCATGCTGGCGAGCGCGTTGATCATCCTTTATTCCATGGCCGGGACGGTATTTTGCGGCTGGGTGTGTCCGCAAAACATCGTGTCGGAATGGGCCAATTACATGACCCGCAAACTCCTCGGACGGCGCGCCAAGGTGGAAATGGATGGCAGCGCTCCGATCGTGGCCGTAACCAAAAACAAGGCGCTCAACTGGGTCCTGCTGGGCCTGTCGCTGCTCGCGGCGTCGATGGTCGTTGCGGTGGTGCCGCTCTTCTACTTCTACGCCCCCGCCACCGTGTGGTCCTTCGTGACCTGGCGCGAGGACCCGCACCTCGCGGGTTCTTTGCACTACATCTATTTCGTTTTCGTATTGATCATCCTGCTGGATGTCGCCTTTATCCGCCATTTCTGGTGTCGCTTCGCCTGTGTGTACCGGGTTTGGCAGCACAGCTTCCGTACACGCGAGACGCTTCACGTGCGCTACGACGCCAGCCGCGCCGCGAGCTGCGACAAGTGCAGCTATTGTGTGAGCTCCTGCTTTATCGAAATCGATCCGCGCAAGACGGCAGTCTACGACAGCTGCATCAATTGCGGCGAATGCATCGATGCCTGCAATCGCATGCACCACAAATCGGGAAAACCCGGGCTGCTGACCTTTGAGTTCGGCGAGCGCCAGGAGCAAACCGCGGCCCGGTCGCGGTTCCGTGACAATGCGACTGCGCTGGCTGCCCGCAGCAAATGGGTGCTGGCGATCGGCGTATTCGGCGCCGGTCTGTTCTTTTGGGGATTGCGCACCTGGGAGCCGCTGCATGTTGTGGTCTACCGCGCCGAAGTGCAGCATCAGGCAGGCAATCTCGACTACCGCATTGCGATATCGAACAAGCTATACCATGCTCGGCAAGTGCTGGTGCGCGTGACCGGCCTGGATACGGGGGATTACCGATTGGGTGCGACCCAACTCAGCCTGCCCGCGGCCGGACATGAATCGGTGCAGCTGTCGATATCCGACAAGCTGCCGCACGGGGTGCACCCCTTTGCGGTGGAAGTGACCGCACCCGGCTGGCACGTCCGGTTCCCGATACTGCATCTTTCAGAATAGGGGCTCGCCATGGACAAACAGGATAAACCCACTCCGACTTTGGGCTCGGTGCAATCGCAATGGGGCAAGGCGGACGACGAGAACTTCGGCTATGAATCCGATGAGGCTCGCAAAGCGAAGCGGGGACTGGAGGATTGGGAGCTGGTTGAAAAAATACCGGAATCGCAGAAACCGGTGCCGTACTGGTTTTTTGCCGTCGTCGGGGTGGTATTGCTGGTCGGGATCGGATTGAGCTTTCCGTTTTGGGGCCGTCGCCCCGGCGATGACCGCCCCTGGCTGGACTGGGGCTTCCTCGTCGCCCTGGTCTACATTGCGGTGGCCGGCTCCTTCGTCTGGTACATGGTCCGCATGTACGCCTCATCGAGGGCCGGTCGGTTGGACTCGGATCCCGAGAACAAAAAACCTGGCGATGATCGCTGATCGGCTGCGCGGGCGGCTGATGCGCGGCGTCATGGCCTCCCTCGGGCTGGCATTGTGCGGATGCAGCGGCCCCACCGAGGACACGCCCACCGTGAATTGGCGCGACCTGCAGGTGCACGTCGAATCGCGCAGCTACGGTCCGATCCCCGGGATGAAGGAGCTTCTGGTGTTCGTCAACCGAAATGGAGTGCTGCCGGCGTGGGATTGCCGGGTGGACCTGCGTACCTCGGATGCAGATCCCTGGAAGCAGGCCATCGAGGACGGCCGGGTGGGAGTCTACCGACGCGCGGCCAAAGTCGACGAGGGCGAGCATTCGGTGCTGCAGGTGAGAATCAGCGCCGAAGGCAATGAAACCGTGCTGCGTATTCCGCTGAAGCCCTAGCCGCTGAAGCGCTAGGAGGCTGTCTCGCCGGCGGGAGCGCGCGGCAATAAGGTGAGCGCGACGTTGGCGAAGTAGGCCACGAATCCGGCTGCCATGACCGTCCCGGCGACGGCAACCCACTTTCCGTACCAGTGATGAGCGGCCTGCCAGGCCGCCGTATCGTGGAACATCAGGTATCCCTCCCAAATGCCGAACACCATCTGCACCGCGTAAAAACCGTAGACCCCGAGGGCCATCAACCAGAAGGAATGCTGCACGAGCCGCACCGAGTAGATTTTTCGGTTGCTGAGAATCGGCAGCAGGTAATAGGTGACGCCCATGACCAGCATCACGACTCCGCCGACCAAATTCATGTGGGCATGAGCCAGCGGATCGATCATGTGCCCGGGGCCGCCAAAGGGGCTGCCGATCGAATCGAGCCAGGCCCTGATCGGCGGCATAACCTGCAACATGCCGTGGATCGTGCCGACGAACAGCGAGAGTGCGGAAACGGCTAAAAACTTGACCAAACTACGATGGTAGGCGCCATCGGCGGGAGCTGCTTTGCACACAAATTTGGATATGGCTGGTTCCGCCGGCCTGGCACCGGTATGCGGGAACTGCGGGCTTGCCGCAGTTCAGCGCTCGCGGAACCGCGGCGGGCCGCTACGGCGGAGCAGCGCGCTTATTTCTCAGCGTTTTTCCCGGCGTCCTCGATCAGCGGTATCGCGGCGCTGAAGAGAGACGCGGACACAAGAATACCGCCCACGAAAAGCACCACCGGAATCAACATATAGCCCACGTTCATCTGTCACTCCCGTCGTCTTCGCACATTCCATGACACCGATTTTTAAGGCTAACACGGGCGCGAAAGCATGGCAAAGACATCCGCAGGCTAAAGCGCCGCTCGGGCCGGCTTCAAGTGCAGGATGACGCCGGCGGGCCGCCTGGAAAGAACTTCTATGCGTGACCCGAGCTGCGCAAAATTGATCGCCAAAGCGCGATTCGCGGCATCGTCACTGATTATCACGTACGAAACGCCGCGCATCATGGCCAGTTGGCTGTCCGGATCTTTCGCCGCCGGAGGCAACGGCAGGCCGTCGCATCGGCAGGCGATCGAGGTGCGCGCGGGCCACGAACTCGCTACCAGGATCGCTGCCGAGGGGCGTCCGTCCCCCTTGCTGTTCGCGGCAGCCTGACCACCGGCGGCCCGCAGACTGTTCAGGCCTTCCGTAAAGTCGCTGATCAACTGATCCTGCTCGGACAGAAAATTGTGGCGTCCCGCCTCATAGGCGCTCTTGTTGGTGCGCATGAAGGCGGTACAGACCAGGAGCAAAAGCAGCCAAAGCCATCCCCTCTCGAGAATTAACCCGCGGCCGGCGAGCGGCGCGCACGCCCGCAGCAGCCACGGCAACCCTCCGAAGAGCACCAGCGCGAGCATGAGCACTCCCCAGGTTTGATCGGCGGCCGCGGCCCCGAACAGCACGCCCAGAAGCAACGTGCCGCCGGTCAGATCGGCCAGCAGGCGCCGCCGCTCGTGCCATGCCACCGCCGCCGTCAACGCAAGGAGCGCAAGACCCACGAGCCAATCGCCGGCGGTCAAAGAACCCTCACTGCGACCGCCGCTGAAGACGGCTGCAGCCGCCGCCACCGGGTTCTGCCCCCACATCGTCCCGCTCCAGCCTTGATGCATCGCCAGCGCGATCAAGACCGCCAGCGGAACGCCGGTCAAAAAATATTCACGGTGCCGCCGGTCCGGCGGGTTGCGCCACCAGGTGACAAGGAGCATCGCCGGATACGCCAGACCGGCCGGATGCATGGAGACGGCAGCCGCACACAACAGCAATTGCGCGAAGAACGATCCGCCCAATTTTCCGCTTTCACGGCTCAGCAACTGGTTGAGCCAGCCGGCCGCTCCGCAAATCGCGAGCAAAAAGGGAGCCGCGGACAGCGCATCGATGCTATGCACCGTGAGCGGAGCGATCAGGAGCAATCCGGTCGCCAGCAGCGCCGCTTCGCGCTGATCGTCGCGGCGGCGCCAGCGATATAATGCGACCCCGGCTCCCGCCATGACCAGCAGCGTCAACACCTTCGCGGCAATCACCTGACCCGGCCACAGAAAGCCCAGCGGCAAAAAAAAGATGACACGGATATCGGGCGTGCCCAAAGTGAACGCGGCGCTGGCGACCGCATCGCCGATCGACCAAGCGACCAATAACGCTTTGGCCCCTTCCTCGCTGAGACCGTACGGCCCCGTGCCCAAGGTGAGTCCGACCAATACGGCCCACGGCAACAACAACAGGCCCCCTTGGGAGCTGAAAAGCAAGGCGCGCAATTTCATGAGTTATGCCTTGCCGGCTTGACCCGGGTCGTAACAATTCATAACCGCTTGGAAATCTGCGTTCTGGCTGAATTGCCCACGGTGAAAAATAAATTGGCGCTTCGTCCCCGCCTCGCTCACCCCGGTCAAGCCGAACGAGCGGCCTGATCGATCACGGTACAGTTTCAAGTCGCGCTGCAATTTAATGATGTCGCCGCCCTTCAGAATCAAGTCGGCGGCATTCGGTCGGATCTCGATGGCGACTGGTGCGGTGGGCAGCCACATCAAGCGCGTGGTCAGGATACGATTGGCGCCCGCGATCAGAAAAAAACACGCCACGAAACCGAGCAGATACGCCATCGGAGCCTTGCCGTCGTACCAGCTGCTCAGGGCAAACACCGCCAGCGCAGAAACCGTGGGTACGTAGAGCAACGCATCCCAGAACACTCCGCGATAATCACGGCAAAGTGTGTAGCGTGTTCCGCTGCTCATGGACGCCGGCTGGTTTCCAGGGCCCGGAACTCTCTCACCCTCCGGTTAGAGGACGCTCTGAACGGCATCTTCGAGCTCGTTGTACAGCATCGAGCCCGCCTGTTGAAAGCGAACGACGCCCCGGCGGTCAATGACAAAAGTCCACGGGTCGCCGGGCACGCCGTATGCCTTGTAGGCTTCCGGACTGTTGTACTGATCCATGTGGATAAAGATCATCTTCCCCTGGTACTCCTGCACCAGGGATTTAATCATCTGCAGCTGCCGATCACAGGGAGTGCAGTGCGCCGGCGTGGCGAATTCCAGCAAGACCGGCTTGCCGCTGGTGAGCGCCTGGTCCACCGAGTACTGGTACATCCGCTCGTCCGGCTGCCGGTAGGTGGTGATGCGTGAAAGATCGCCACCCACATCGGCCAGAGTCTTGGTGTGCACCAGCGGTGCCACCTCGCCGAGCTGCAGCGTCAAGGACGAATTGTGGGACTGCTGCGTATGCCTGTCGCAGGCGCCGAGAGCCAGCACCGCAAGCGTCATTGCCAGTAAACGCGCGCCCTGCACCATCATCGAGAGTAGCCCCTACCCGTCCTGTAAATGTTGTATCCCCAAATGATGTTCGCGAGCAATACGAGCATGCCGAAGGAACCAACCCCCGCCATCAGGTGTGAAACGGTCCGTTCCACTTCCTGACCCGGATCGTAGCCGCCGATGATGCCCGCCAGCGTGAACAGGCCCACCATGCCGATGAGCCCGACGTTGTGCATCCAGAAGTGAACCTTGACCAAGCGGAGACTGTAGATCGGGCGATTGACCAAGCGCGGAATGAAATAATAAATGGACCCAAATATGGCCATTTCAACCCAGCCCAACAGGTTGATGTGCCCATGCGCGAGCAGGATCAGACGGCCGTGGGGCGCGGTATCCACGTACATGCGCAGCACCGGGACGCCACCCATCACGGCACCCCAGGAAAAACCAATGATGGAATACACGATGCATGCATAGACAAACATCAGCGTGTAGCGCGTGTATTCGCTGTCGTTGATCCCCGGCGACGCTGAAGCTGTTCCGATCATGCTATCGATCCTTATCGTGCGCGGGTGCACCTTCCTCGCGCACATCACGATATTGCGACTTCCATGAGGACGGCGCCCAAATTTTTACCATTTCATCGATAAAACCGGAACGCCCTTCCAGGGGCAGGCGCGCGTCGGGCGATCCTTGCGTGGCTTTCAATTCCGACAGGAACACCGCGATCGAGTGCAGATCCTTTTCGGGCAAACGGGCCACATACCCCGCCCCCTTGTCCACGCCGTGGTCCACCGTTTGCGTCCCGTAGGTGGCCTCCGGTTCATGCAGGAAGGCGATCAGATAATCCCGGGTGCGCCGGGACCCGATGCCGTCCAAGTTGACTCCGTTATTGGTGCCGTTACGCACGGCTCGATGACAGTTGGTGCAGCCTAGATCGCGAAAGCGCTCTGACCCACTGAGCCCTTCCGGGGAAAAATCATAATGAGAAGTGGCCGCGTACATCTTCTTACCGGAGTGCACGCGGTAAATTTCCATGGCGATAAAGCTTAAGACCGCAAACAGCAGGAATGCCGCGGTAATGCCGAACAGAACTTTTTCGCCCAACCGCAGGCCGCCGGTCTTCATCGCGGCGACGCCTGCCCTCCACGAAGCCAGCCA
>Ga0209048_10006213_pt1 | contig 11204 bp, 12 predicted proteins | sample FrelakmetCRP12CR_FD_187146 | JGI IMG/M metagenome (GOLD analysis project Ga0209048, IMG submission 187146) | Freshwater lake sediment microbial communities from the University of Notre Dame, USA, for methane emissions studies - CRP12 CR (SPAdes)... | ecosystem: Environmental > Aquatic >... | reverse complement strand
AGCCGGAAAAAGGACGAGGTGGCACGGGCCATCGGGATTCTGGCAGACAGGCACCAGGTGCAGTTGTGAAAAGCAACCCTGCGAAGGTTCCAGACCTTCGCAGGGTTTTTAATAGTAAAATATCCGTCCTATGGCACCCGGTCTCATTACAATTACCTTCCTGCGCCACGGCGAGTCGGTCGGCAACCTGGAGAATCGTTTTCAAGGCCATGCCGATTTCCCGCTGACCGAGAAGGGTCGCACACAGGCACGCGCCCTCGCCAAATGGTGGCATGCTCAAGGCATCTCCTTTGACCGGACCTGCTCCAGTCCTTTGCTGCGTGCCCGGGAAACGGCAGAGATCATCTGCGCCGAATTGGGCACAACGCCCGAGTTCGACCCGGATTGGATGGAAATCAATAATGGAGTACTTGCCGGCCTGACGCCCGAAGAAGGCATGGAGATCGCCCCCAGGCCGGTTTTTTTCACACCCTACACCCGCTGGGGGGTCAATGGAGAGAGCCTCTGGGAAGTCTACCTGCGCGCCGGGCGGAACATCCAAAAATTAATGGATCACCCCGTCGAACGGACCCTGGTCGTGGCCCACGGCGGTATTCTAAACATGGTTCTCTATGCCATCCTGGGGATCCCCCCCCAGGCCGCATCGACCGGACCGCGCTTCATGTTCCACAACACCAGCTTTGCTACCTTCAGCTATGAACCCGCACAGCATAACTGGCACATGTTGCATTTCGACGACCGTTCCCACCTGAAAGCGGATGGCGGGATTTAATGGAGAAACTTAAACCTCTCATTTTCGGTGCGGGAGCCATCGGCAGCTATATCGGTGGGTCACTGGCACTGGCCGGGAACCGGGTGGTGTTCGTGGAACAGCCAGGTGCAGTGGATGAATTGCGCAGGCGGGGGCTACGTCTCGACCTTACCATCAGCCATAAATCGGTGTTCAACATTCAGGATCCCTCCGTAACCTTTGCATCCTCTCTTGAGCAAGCTTTTCGGTCCGGCCCCTTCGACATTGCCATCTTTGCCCTGAAATCCTTTGACACTGTTTCAGCACTGGAAGGGATGAAGGCATTTGCGAATCAAATACCTCCCATTCTCTGTCTCTCGAATGGTGTGGACAACGAGCCGGCCCTTGAATCGGCCCTCGGACCCGGCACCGTGATCGCCGGGTCGGTCACCTCATCCGTGGGCCGCCGGGCGGTGGGTGACATCGTGCTGGAACGGATGCGCGGCATTGGCGTGGCCGATGGCCACCCCCTCTCCCTGTTGCTGGCAACAGCGCTGAATGCCGCCGGATTGAATACCCGCCTTTTCCGACGGCCGGCTGACCTGAAATGGTCCAAAATGCTCACCAATCTGCCCGCCAATGCCAGCGCGGCCATCCTGAACATGACCGCCGCTGAAGTCTTCAACCACCCGGCGCTTTTTCGCTTGGAAATGCGCATGCTGCGTGAAGCCACGGCCGTGATGCACGCCCTCGGGGTGCGCGTGGTGGATCTGCCAGGGGCACCGGTTCGGGCATTGGCGCTGGGGACGAAACTTCCCGGGTTCCTGGCCCATCCGCTGATGCAGCAGGCGATCGGCGGAGGACGCGGGGGGAAGATGCCATCCTTCCACATCGATCTTTATTCGGGTCGGGGAAGGTCCGAGGTGGAATGGTTGAACGGGGCAGTGGTCCGTTACGGGCAAAAGACAGGCGTGAAAACCCCGGTCAATAAAGTCCTGACCGATATCCTGCTGGCACTCACCCACGGTGGCATGTCCCTGGATGCCTATGCCCACCAACCGGACAAGCTGTTATCCCAGATTTACTAAAGAGGTAAAGGGGTACAATCACCTTACACTGGTGATGACAAGGAAAACGGGTCATGAACGATCAAAATCCAATTCAAGCTGTTTCCCCCCGCAATACCGTGGAAGTTCACCTTCAAGATGGACGCGTGTTCTCCGGGCCGAGAGGTGCGAGTGCCGCTGAGTTCTTGAAAGGCATGGCCGGATCACTGCCCGGGCCGGTGGTGGCTGCCATCGTCAACAGCGACCTGCACGAGCTGACCTACCCGATCACCATGGATAGCACGCTGGCTCCGGTCACCATGGCCGACGCGGATGGGGCACGCATCTACCGCCGTTCGCTGACCTTCCTACTCGAAACAGCTTTTTCTGTGCTCTTCACGAAGGTGGTCCTCATCATCGACCACTCGATCTCTTCGGGCGGCTATTACTGTCATGTCAACGGACGCCCACCGCTTGACATCGATGAACTTCACCTGTTGGAAACCGAGATGCGGCGGCTGGTGCAGGCTGACCAGTCCTTCCTGCGGCGGGAAACGCCGGTTGCTGAGGCGATCGCTTTTTTTGAGAAAGAAAACTATCCCGACAAGGTCCAATTATTACGCCACCGACGCAAGCCCTATGTGACGCTTTACAGCCTTGGCGAGCATATCGACTACCACCATGGCTACATGGTGCCCTCGACCGGCTACCTGAAATGGTTTGCCCTCACCCGGGCCAACGGCGGGTTCACCCTGCGCTATCCGCGCCGCCGGGCTCCCACGCTCATTGCCCCGCCCGAGGATTATCCAAAGCTACTGGCAGCCTTCCGGCAATACGGGGAATGGCTGGAACGGCTGGGCATTGATAATGTCGGTGCACTGAATGCTGCCTTCGAAGAGGGACGCAGCCGTGAAGTCATCCTGGTGGCGGAGGCTTTTCATGAACAGCGCATCGCCGAGATTGCCCGCCAGATCGACGAACATCGCACAGAGGCGCGCATCGTCCTTATTTCCGGACCGTCCTCATCCGGCAAGACCACCTTCTCCCGGCGGCTGGCCATCCAGATGCTGGCGCTCGGGCTTTTACCCCTGGCCCTCGAGTTGGACAGTTATTTTGTGGATCGTGAGAAGACACCCCTCGATGCGGCTGGCAATTACAACTTTGAGGCCCTGGAAGCACTCAACCTGCCTCAATTGGGGGCCGATCTCACCCGCCTCGTCGGGGGGGAAAGCGTGCAACTGCCGCATTACGACTTCAAAGCCGGGCAGCAGGTCCCGGGCGAGACGGTACAGTTAACCTCCGACCACATCATCATTCTGGAAGGCATCCACGGTCTTGACCCCCGCCTGCTCCCAAAGCCGCTGTCCGGACACGCCTTCCGCATCTATGCCGCCGCCCTGACCCAGCTCAACCTCGACCGCCATAACCGTGTCTCCACGGCGGATACGCGTCTCATCCGCCGCATTGTTCGCGATTCACGTGAGCGTGGCTACAGCGCACAGCAAACCATCTCCCGCTGGGAGTCGGTACGACGGGGCGAAGAGCTATACATCTTCCCCTACCAGGAAAATGCAGATGTGATGTTTAACTCGGCCCTGGTCTACGAACTTTCGGCCCTCCAGCCGCTGGCTGAACCGCTCCTGCGCCAGGTACCCCGCGGGACCGCGGAATATCGAGAGGCTAAACGGCTGCTGGCCTTCCTGGAATGGTTCCTGCCGGTTAAAGCCGAGCTGATCCCGGATAATTCGATCCTGCGCGAGTTCGTGGGGGGATCCATCCTGGAAGATTTCAAGATCTGGAAAGTTTAAAACCAGGCAGGAGAGACCGGTCGGGGATCCCCACCCTGGGACCTGTCCCCTGCGCGGTCGATCATGAACTTCATCGAAATCCTTCTCATCTCGCTGAGCATGTCCATGGACGCTTTTGCTGTCTGCCTGGGCGTGGGGGCCACGCGCCGGGCTGATGGTCGACGTTCAACCTTCCGGCTGGCCTTCCATTTTGGGCTGTTCCAGTTCGTCATGCCTGTGCTGGGATGGATCGGCGGAACGACCATCCTGCACTATGTCGCTGCCTACGATCATTGGGTGGCTTTCGGCATGCTGGGGTTTGTGGGCCTGCGCATGATCATTGCAGGGTTCAACCCTGACGACAATGATCAGAAGAAGGACCCGTCCCGCGGCTGGTCGCTGGTACTGCTGTCCGTGGCAACCAGCATCGATGCCCTGGCGGTCGGCTTCAGCCTGGGCATCGTGAGGATGACCATCTGGTATCCGGCTGTGGTCATTGGCGTGGTCACCGGGCTGGTCTCCCTTTTGGGGCTACGCCTGGGAAATAAACTGGGGGAGAAGTTTGGCAAGCGGATGGAAATCACCGGGGGGATCGTGCTGGTACTGATCGGGGTCCGGATCCTGGTGGCGCATCTGATGGGCTGAGAGAGTCCCGTTTTATACAAGGATACCCATAATCGCCCCCATCATCGCACAGAACAGGTTGACCATATCGTTGTTCAACCAGGTCAATCCGCGGACCTGGACGGTCTGCGTACCACAGGTATGCAGGGGGTGTTTCTCGGTTTCCTTGTCACACTGTGGGCAGTGGTAGATGGCCTGCAGGGTGGCTCCCAGCAGGGAATCGAACAGGGCTCCGAGAAGGCCGCTCATCACCAGATAGAGGAATAACAAGAATAAAGAAGGCTCAAGAACGGTCAGGTGGAGGGAAGGTGTGCAAAGTACGGCACACATGGCGAGGAATGCCGCACCTCCCACGGCTGCCAGGGTCCCGTAGACCGAAACCCCGCCCGAGGTGCCACGCTCGACCGGTTTCCAGGTCGTGATCAGGCGCGGCATCGAGGGGTTGAGCACGCCCAGTTCGGTGGCCCAGGTGTCCGCATTGACCGCCGCCAGTGACGCTGCAAATGCCGCCCAGGGCCAGGCCGCGCCGGGGAAAAAGAAATGCAGCCCGGCGAAGGTGGAGGCGATCCCACCATTGGCCAGTACCTGGCCAATATCCCGCTGACCACCCTTGTCAAATTTTTCGTTCAATCTGGCCTTTTTCTTTCCAAACAGGCGGGTCAGGATGCTGGAGGAAACAAAGAATGCCATGAGCAGGGCAGCCCATTGCCAGCCGCCCAAACCAAAGATGATCGAGCCTTCAATCAAAGCCCCCAGAGCCCCGGAACCGCTCAGACTTTTGGCGCGATAGGCGGCAAAGGCGATGATGGCCGCAAAGAGAATGCCCAGCAATAACTTTAACATTGGCTGCATTGTTCACCACACTCATCGGGAATCAAACGGATGCCGTGACAATAAACATCACCGCAATCAGGAACAGCAGGGCTGTGAACACACCGCTGGCCCAGATAATGAAAGCCAATGGACGGTGAGCGGGACGACGGTAGAAAACCAACCCGGCCACCCAGCCCACCAGATAAAAAAAGATACTGAGAACCGGCAGGAGGATTAAACCCGCCCCCAGGACGGCATCGCCCGGTGCCCCGGAAGGCAGGAAACCGAGCGGGATGCGGACCAGCGAGGGGATCATCAGGCTGACCCAGGCCAGCAGGCCGACATTCAGGAACAGTCCGGCAAACCAGAGATAACGCGCCAGCAGGCTTTCCCAGGCCTGAACTACGGCGAACGAAACGTAGACCGACTGGGGAATAACGGGCGAAAGGCTGCCCATTTCGATGGAGTGCTGGATGGTCTGCATAAAACCATTCGGGTCCTGGGGCGAGATCACATAAACTCGTTTAGCCGTGGCAACCAGCAACAACGACTTCACATCTGAGGCAAGAAATTCCACGGTTCCGAGGTCGGGGTGGTTGCGGACCCCCAGGATCGCACCGGGAAGTCGGAAAAAAGGTTTGGGTAGCTGCACTGCCATGGCTGACAGCGGGCGGACCCATTCCACATCCGAGACCGGGATCTGCTCGGAGCGCAAGCCCCAGGTGAGGGTCATTTTGTCGCGGTCCAGGCTGTAGTTTGCACGGTTGAGCGAGTACAGTCCGTAGACTAAAAATGGCAGGGGGATGAAGGCAAGCGCAGCTGCCAGAATGTACGCCATGAAACGCAGGCCGATGGCTTCGCGTGAGGCAAACAATCCAAACAAGGCCGAAACGGCGGCCAGCAGGATGATCAATGTGACCTGCAGGCTCAGTCCATGACGGGGGGGAGGAAAATCGGCCATGGCTACTTTGATTTTCCGATCTCCGCGTGAATGGTCCGGCAAACCAAATCAACCTGCTCTTCGGTCATCACCCCTGAGAATGGCAGGGCCAGGCCGCGACGACCCAGGTCCTCCGTGACCGGGTAGTCTCCTTCCCGGTAGCCAAAGCGTTCCACCATGTAGGGCTGGAGATGGATGGGCAGGAAATAAGGCCGTACCGGAACGCCGCGTGCTTCCAGCCTTTTTGCCAGGTCGTCACGATCAAGTTGCCGGGCAAATCGGATTACATAGACGAACCAGGACATGCGTGTGGTGAATGTTCCGACAACGGGAGCTTCCACACCAGGGATCTCGGCCAGTCGTTCAGCGTACCATGCCGCCACCCGCTCACGCCTGTGGAGCAGTTCATCCACCCGGTGCATTTGTGCTGCACCCAGCGCGGCTGACATCTCGTCCAGGCGATAGTTGTATCCCAGGTAGGTATGGGATAACCAGGTGTCGCCCGGGGCCCGGCCCTGGTTACGCAGGGAACGCATCAGGTCACTGGCTTGATCATCGTTCGTTACTATGACTCCACCTTCGCCAGTGGTTATCTGCTTATTAGGATAGAAGGCAAACACCCCATGGTCCCCGAGGGTACCAGCCTTGTGACCTTTATATTCGGCCCCCAGTGCCTCGCAAGAATCTTCAATCGTCCTCAACCCCAGTTCTCCGGTTTTTTTCCGGATCTGGTCCCAATCCGCGGGTTGGCCGAACACATCCACCACCAGGGCAGCCTTCAGGGGGCCAGGCGATTTGGCTCCCTGCCGCGGCAGCCATCTCCGGCTGGCGTTCCCTGCACCCCCCGCCAGATCCTGCGCCGCTTCGTCAAATAAAAGCGGATCGATATTCCCTGTGCGCGGATCCACGTCGACGAAGACCGGGATGGCCTTTTCAAACAGGAGCACATTGGTCGAGGCCACGAACGAGAACGGGGTGGTCAGAACCATATCGTTCTCCCCGATGCCTGCCGCCCGCACGCAAAGATGGAGCCCTGCAGTACCCGAGTTGACCCCGATGGCATGTTTCAGGCCGGTGAAATCAGTGAAGGCTTTCTCAAAAGCCCGGATCTGCGGCCCCATACTGAGTTCCGGAGTATTCAGCACGGCCAGAACAGCCTGGCGCTCTGCATCGGTTAGGTCGGGGCTGGACATGGGAATCCTGGAAATCGTTTTTTCGGTCAAGGGAGGTCACACTTTTACAGGCTGGGTTTGCTCCGGGGCGCTAGGCGTCCCGGACGGATGATCCAGATCAAGATCCACGGCATCTTCCATGCGGATCTGACCACGCAGGAAGGCACCTTCTTCGGTGGCAAAAGCAGTGGTGACAATATCCCCCCATACCCGGCCGCTGGAACGGATTTCAACCTTCTGGGCGAGGATATTGCCTTTGATGGCCCCGGCAACAATGACATTAGCCGCCCGGATATTTTCGCAGGTGACTTTACCAGTTTCACCGACGACCAGCAGGCCTTTCAGGGCGATCTGCCCTTCAAAGGTCCCCTCGACCCGCACACCGCCAGAGCCAGTCATGCTGCCCTGCCAGATCAGACCCGCACCAAGGACCGAGGTGATGCGTTCCACGGTTTGCACGGCGGGCGGGGGGGGGGCTTGGTTATTGCGTTTGAACATAAATCCATCCCGTTACAGGAACGCTACGGCACAAGGAGCAAAGCAAGGAAATCCGAAACCAATTTTATCATCTCCTGCGGGTCCCCTTGTCTGGGAGTACCTCAGCAGGTGAGGTCCGAAATCGCCATGGCTTGGATTTCCACGGCTCCGGGACATTCTCCAGCCCCACTCGCCGGCCAGAGATTATATCATCATCAGCCACTGGCAGATCCGCCGTAATCCACAAACCCCCTGCGGGGTTGCACAGATCCACGCCATTCAACGCTCCGTCAATACCAAGGGCCTGGGTCAGTTTTGCGGGTCCTGCCGTGTCGCGCCCTTTCCGGCGGGAGGAGATAATATCCACGCCGTCCACCGGCTGGATTGCCCGGATCAGCACCGCCGCGGGGAAATCCTGCCTCTCGGTGACAGCATTCAACATCCAGTGCATTCCATAGGTGAAATAAACATAGGCATGTCCGGGCAGGCCGTACATCACCGCGGTGCGCTTGGTCCTTCCGGCTTTGGCATGGCAGCCCAGGTCTTCTTCACCTATGTATGCTTCAGTCTCGATGATGATGCCCGCCAGGCGCCTCCCATCTAAAACACGGTTCAGCCGTGTCCCGAGCAGTTCACGTGCCACCCGCAGCGTGGAGCGATCGTAAAACTCACGCGGTAGAGGGGTTCCGGGTTTCATATCTCCCGCCGGCGGGCAGGCGTCATTTCGTGACTTTCGTGTCCTTGTAGCGAATATCCCGCTCTAATGACAGCCGCAGACCTTGCTCAAGAGAAATGGACGGTTGGTAGTTTAGTTTTTGCCCGGCCAGTGTCAGATCCGCACAAAGGCGTGAGATCCCACCGGAGTCCTGTGCATTGGGAACCACATTGGCCTGACTGCCGGTGACACTGATGACCAGATTCGCCAGGGAATGAACGCTCGTCTCGACACCGGAACCCACATTGATCACGAGTCCATTTATATTCGGGGCTGTTGAGGCAGCAAGCATGGCAGTCACCACATCCTCGACATATACATAATCGCGCGTCTGCTTCCCATCCCCGAAGATCACCAAGGTCCCATTGCGTACCGCCTGGCGCAGGAAATAGGGTACCACCGGCGGGTTGGAGGCCGGTAAATGCTGGCCCGGACCGTAGGCATTGAAAATGCGCAGGCAGACGGTTTCGATCCCCCACAGTGCCCCGATGGTGCGGACATAATATTCTGCAGCCAGCTTCGAAACTGCATAAGGTGAGCTTGGATGGGGTGTTTGACCCTCGGTAAGAGGTTGGATCTCCTGGTCACCATAAATCGCCCCGGAGGAGGCGAACACGACCCGTTTAACCCCGACATCCCGCATGGCTTCCATCAGGCTGACCGTACCCCCCACGTTTACGGCATTGTATTCGCGCGGGTACAGGACCGATTCCGGCACGGAGACACGTGCCGCCAGGTGGTAAACACAGTCCACTTCCTGAAGCAAAGTCCACAACTTGGGCCGGTCGTTCACATCCCCACGCGTAAAGTGGACATCCGGGGAAAGTGCCTGTGGATCCCCGGTGGAAAGATCGTCAATGCCGCGAACCTGATGACCCTCGCGGGCAAGCTGGTTCGCAAGGGTGGAGCCGAGAAAGCCGGCTGCGCCGGTGATCAGAAAATTCATATTCGGATTATACCCTCATGCCGGCCCGGATTTCTTTTTCCAGGAAGCCGTGCCAGCCAGGAGAAGCCCAATACCGCCGATCAGCAGGTCGCGAGCCCGCATTAAAAGGATCATGCTGACCGCGGTCGCATGATGCACCCCGAACCTGCCAAGGACAAAGATCTGGCTGGCTTCCAAAGCCCCCAACCCGCCCGGCAGCGGCATCAGGAAGGACAACCAGCCGGCTGCCCAGGCCGCGATGGTCTTCAAGGAGGTCAGCTGAATACCCAGGAAAGAGGCCATCAGGGCATACTCGGCAACCATCCCCGCCCCGGCCAGGAGAGAGGCTCCCAGTGCTCCCAGTAGATAGGGAAGATGGCGCCGGCAGAAATCGCCTGCCAGCCACTCAGCAGCCCGCAGGAAGCGGGTGGCTTTAGCTTTTTTCGATATTAATGGAATTGCCCGCACCAAGGCGGTGATCGGGTAGTGATGATGGTACAGCAGCAGGATATGCACCGGTGGCCAGAGTATCAACAGGAAAAGTCCCATCAACTCCCAGGAAAAGGTAAACCCGTTTTCTGCCAGCACACCCGCCCTGAATATGGCGGTCAATCCGATCGGAAGCAGCAAAAAGTCGACCAGGAACTCAAGCAGTTTATCCATCAAAACCGCGGCGGTCGCCCGAGTATAGGTCAGCCCGTATTTCCTTTGCAGGAACAGCACCTGCAATGGTTCACCGCCCACCTGCGGTCCAAAAGTGAAATAGCTCACGGCAAAGACTGAAAGCCGCAGGCTGAGAAGTGGTGGGTAGGGAACACGCTGCGCATCCGCCCGGACGATGAGCCACCAGCGCAGGGTGACCAGGACATAGAGTACGCCATTTGCCGCCAGCAGGATCGCAATCTGCCAGGCGTGCAAACCGCGAATGGCGGACCAGATCTCGGCCAGCGGTACGTTATGAACAGCCCACCATACCAGCAGGCCCAGAATCACGACCGCCAGCAAGCGAACCAGCCATTTCAAATCGGATCGCTTCATACCTGAATTTATCCCAAACAAGAACCCGCTCTCCAGCATTGGAGGGCGGGTTCAATTTTTATTTACGGGATTCTACTTCCTTAATGCTGCCCTGGCGTACTCGGCACCTTTGTTCAGCGCCTCCACATTCTTGGGCAACAACTGCTTATGACGGCCTGGCATGTGATTATTAAGGGCCGTCTCCAGGTCACCGAGCGTAAGTACATTCAGGCCAATGATCATTGCGCCAATGGCCACCATGTTCGCCAGGCGGGGACTGCCGATTTCCTCCGCAATCTTATTACAGGGTATGGAGATAGCCGTGATATCCTTGCGCCTCACCGCCCGGTCCACCATTGATTCATTGACCACCAGCCAGCCGCCGGGTTTGACCATCGGTTCATACTTGTCCAGCGAGGGCAGGTTCATGACCAGGGCCAGATCCGGGTTTTTTACGACCGGTGAACCTATCTCTTCGTCGGCGATTACCACCGTACAATTGGCGGTACCGCCGCGCATTTCCGGTCCATAGGAGGGAATCCAGGTCACCGCCTTGCCAGCATCCATGGCTGCATAGGTCAGGATCTGCCCGGCGAACATGATACCCTGTCCACCAAAACCGCAGAGAATGATCTCTTTTTGCATGCTGTCCCTCCCTATCAGATCTTCATCGCCGCAATCGCGGGAGCGACCTTGTAATCGCCAAGGGGATAAAAGGGGATCATCCGTTCTTCCACGAACTTGAGCGAGTCAACGGGTGACAGATCCCAGTTGGACGGGCAGGTCGAGAGCAGTTCGACCAGTGAAAATCCCAGGCCGCGGTTCTGCACTTCGAAAGCGGTCCGAATGGCTTTTTTCGCCAGGCGGATATTTTTTGGGTCGTGCAGGCTGCGGCGGACGATATACCCGGCTCCATCCAGGGTTGCCAGCATCTCGGCCATGCGGATCGGGTAACCCT
>Ga0209048_10006212_pt1 | contig 11205 bp, 9 predicted proteins | sample FrelakmetCRP12CR_FD_187146 | JGI IMG/M metagenome (GOLD analysis project Ga0209048, IMG submission 187146) | Freshwater lake sediment microbial communities from the University of Notre Dame, USA, for methane emissions studies - CRP12 CR (SPAdes)... | ecosystem: Environmental > Aquatic >... | reverse complement strand
GTGGCGAGAGCCTTCTTTACTTTTTGGCGGGTGCTGCCGGCGCGGAACGAGTTGCCCCGATCATGAAATTGTCGAATCTAGATTCCGCGACGCTAAACCAGACGATCTCTTCGTCGCGGAACTTCTTCCACGGCTCGTAGATCTTCTTGAATGCGGCGTTCTTGGCCATGGTCTCGTCGTAAACCTCGTTCGCCGCCTTGAAGCAGGCTTGCATAATTTCGGCAGGAAACGGACGCAGATTCACGTTGTTGTTGAGTAGCCTGCGCAGCGCCGGCGGATTCAGCGCGTCGTATTTGGCCAACATGTCGACGTTGGCCTCGTAGCAGGCTGCCGTGAGGATCGACTGGTAGTCCTTGGGCAGCGCCGCGAACGCCTTGTCGTTGACGAAAAGGTCGAGCTCGGGACCACCTTCCCACCAGCCTGGATAATAATAATTCTTGGCAATCTTGTAGAAGCCGAGCTTCTCGTCGTCGTAGGGACCGACCCACTCCGCGGCGTCGATTGTCCCTTTTTCCAGCGCCGGGTAGATGTCGCCGCCGGCGATTTGCTGCGGAACTACGCCGAGCTTGGCAAGCACCGTGCCGGCAAAGCCGCCGACGCGGAACTTGAGGCCCTTCAGGTCGGCGACCGTCTTGATCTCCTTGCGGAACCAGCCGCCCATCTGCGCGCCCGTGTTGCCGGCGGGGAAGCTGATGATGTTGTAGCCCTTGAAAAAATCATGCATCAGCTGCAGGCCGCCACCGTGGTACATCCAGGAATTCTGCTGGCGGGCGTTCATGCCGAAGGGAATGGCGCACGCAAAGGCGAACGTCGGATCCTTGCCGAAGAAGTAGTACGGCGCGGTGTGGCAGCACTCGACCGTGGCGTTTTGTACTGCGTCGACGACACCGAACGCCGGCACGATTTCGCCGGCCGCGAACACCTGGATCTGGAACTTGCCGTTGGTGGCCGACGCGCAGCGCTCCGCGATGGTCACGGCGCCGCCGTAGATCGTGTCCAGACTCTTCGGGAAACTCGACGCCAGGCGCCATTTGACTTCGGGCGCGGCCTGCGCGAACGCGGGTGCCGTGCCGGCGGCAAGTACGCCAGCCAGTCCCGCATGCTTGATAAAGGAACGACGTTTCATCAAAACTCCTCCTTGAAGGCCAGGCATTGAGCTGGCTGTGTTGGTCTCGACCTGTAAACGCGTCGTGGGCGGTTTTCCCCGCTGCCGCAGGCGGGAAGACGTCCCGGCCGGCGCTGGTCAACGTGCGATTCTAGCGGATTTTCAAGCGGCGCAACCATGCACACCGGTGCCACTCGGCGGGACGATCACGCCGACAGCTTGCGCACGGCAGTGAACAGCGCCCAGGTCCACCCGCTCTGGCGCTCCAGCGTCTGCGTGAACCGGATCAGGTAACGGGCATTGCCGGTGTCCAGCTCGACCATGCCGCCCGCAATAAACTTGTCGTCCGGTCCGATGATGCTGCGCTGGGTCGCCTGCCGGTTTTCCGGATGCGCCGGCAGGTAGATTCCGAAGAAGGGCCGGTCTGCCTTGGTCCGCCCGGCATCGGACGGCGTCACCCAGCTGCGCATCAGCACGCGCACCAGCCGCCGCGCGACGATTTCGACCCCGACCGTGACCTGGTCCACCTGTTGGCGCTGCATCCGGCGGACGACGGCCAGCATCCACTGGTCGCCATCCTTGATCGCGAGCAGTTCTCCCAGCTTCGTCGGTGCATCCTTGGCAGGCGCCACCAGTCGACAGCCCGACTCGCTGCGGTCGGTCAGCTTCCACGTCGTGCCGCGGATCCGGCGCGCCACGGATTCCGGGTTCGCGGTTGGATTGACCAGTTGTGTCACTTCGTCATAGCTGGCCGCAATGCCCGGGGTGCGCGCCTGCTCGGGAAGCCGGTCGATTTCCGCCACGGCACGGGTCAGCGCCTGCAGGCCGACCACCACGCGCATGTCGCCGTCGGTGGAGAAGCGTGCGGCGCGTGGGGCCTGCGCGATGGCGTCGGGTCCGAACAGCGATGCCAGGCGCATCAGCAACAGTCGCTGCTCGCGCGAGGGCAGATCGCCTTGTGCGGTGATTTCCTCGTCCTGCTCGGGCAGCCAGCGCATCCGCTCGACGATGCGCGCATAGACCGGACCCGCGTCGAGGAACAGCATGCGCCCGACACTGATCGGGCGGTCGCGGCGCCTCAATCCGGCGTTGCCGGAGAGATCGACGCAGAACGGTGCGCCGTCCGACGGCGGCGGCGTCAACGTCAGTGTCGGCGTCCAGTCGTCGAGCTGGCGCGTGACCCATTCGACCTGATCGGGTGTGAAATTGCCGGAGTCAAGACGCATCATCAGCAGCGTCTTCAGATATTCCTGTTCGAACGAGACACCGGGCTTGGCAAATCCGCCGACGCCATAAATCAGCTGCTCGCGCTGCCAGCCGCGCATGCGCGCGAATTCGTACAGTTCGTGGAACTCCCGCCACTGCGCCGGAATCCAGTGGCTGTACCGGAACAGCCGGAATTTCCCGTCGAGTCCCTTGTAATGCGCGAGGCGGACCAGCACCCAGGGCAGCGTCGCCCGCCAGCGCTTGCTCTGGGCGCGCGGGTATCCGGCTTTGAGCGCGATCTGGTAGGCCGCGGTGAACGCCTTCACGAGATCGAATACCGAATGCCACAGGCGCGACTCCACGGCCGTGCTCTTCTGGTAGTTGGCCGTGTACTGCTGGGTGAGCTGCGCCAGCACGGGCTCGAGCCGCGCATCGATGCATAGCAGCGCTTCCACCTGCCCCGGCCCGGGCTCCTTGCGCGAACCGGGAAATCCCGAGACGAGCTCCAGGGCCTCCCGCTGGATGGCAATGGCTTCGGACACGGGCAATTGCGCGATCCAGCGCCCGGCGTGCTTGGCGCTGGACAGCGGATCGTAGAGCGCCCGCACCCAATCGAGCATGTCGCCGATCATCGCAACCCGCCTGGGACTACGGCACCGCGCATCGTCAGTGCCCGGCGACCGTCATGCGACCGACGAGTATCGACCCGGTGTGCCGCGAACTCCGCCGGTCGACGTCGCTGCCGACCGCGACGATATCGTGGAACATGTCGCGCAGATTGCCGGCAATCGTGATCTCCTCGACCGGATAGGCAATGGCGCCGTCCTCGATCCAGAATCCGGCGGCGCCGCGCGAAAAATCGCCGGTGACCGGGTTGATGCCCTGCCCCAGCTGTTCGGTCACGAAAAGACCGCGGCCCATTTTCTGCATCAGCGCCGCCAGGTCGTCCGGTCCATGCTTGAGCACGAGATTGTGGGCGCCGCCCGCGTTGCCGGTCGACGCCAGCCCCAACTTGCGCGCGGAGTAGCTGCCCAGAAAATAGCCCTGCACGACACCGGACTTGACCACGTCGCGTGGCAGCGTGGCCACGCCGTCGCTGTCGAAGGGCGCGCTGCCGCGGCCGCGCGGCAGGTGCGGCTCTTCGCGCAGGTCGATGTGCCGCGCAAAGACCTCCTTGCCCAGCGAGTCCGGGAGGAAGGACGACTTGCGGTACAGGCTGCCCCCCGACACGGCCTGCACGAAGCATCCGATGAGGTCGGCGGCTTCCGGCGCCTCGAACAACACCGGGCACTCGAGCGTTCCCAGCTGGCGCGCGTTGAGCCGTCGTGCCGTGCGCTCACCGGCGATGCGGCCAACGACGTCCGCGCTCAGCAGGTCCTCCGGGGAACGCGCAGCGGTGTACCAGTAATCGCGCTGCATCGCGTCGTGGTCCTCACCGATGACCGAACAATCGATGTGGTGGCGTGAACTGCGATAACCGCCGGAGAAGCCCAGCGAATTGGCGTAGACGAATTCCGATTCGCCGCGCGCCACGGTCGCGCCTTCGCTGTTGGTGATCCGCGGGTCGACGCGCAGCGCTGCCGCTTCCGCCTCGCGGCCCAGCTCGATCGCGCGCTCCACAGGCAGGTCCCACGGGTGGTAGAGATCGAGGTCCGGCCAGTGCGTGGCCAGTCGTGCGGGGTCGGCCAATCCCGCCGCGTCGTCCTCCGCGGTATAGCGGGCGATTGCCAGCGCCTTGTCGACGGTGGCGCGGATCGATTCCTCAGAGAAGTCCGCCGTGCTGGCATTGCCGCGCCGCTTGCCGACAAACACGGTCACGCCAATGCCCTTGTCGCGGTTGTAGCTGATGGTCTCGACTTCGCCTTTGCGTACGGTGACGCTTTGCCCGATCGCCTGCGAGACCTCGGTTTCGGCTGCGGACGCGCCGCCGGCCTTGGCTGCAGCCAGAATGGCCGCGGAAACGCGTTCGAGTTCCGCCTTGGCAACGGGAAAGCGGTCATCGGCCCCTACTCCGCGCGATACCAAAGGCGCAGGCGGCGAGTGGCCGACGTTGAGTGACACGGTCATGGGTGGACTTTGCTTGGCTGCGGATCGCGTTGGTCGGGAGCGGCGCGCCGCGTCGGAATTGCCGGGTAGCGTGTCCGCGCGGCTTGGGGGGAATCGGTCGGTTATCATAACAAACGCCAAAGCACCGGCGCCTTTCCCGGGCGCCCCGACCGACCGAATGATCTCCCGACCCGACGAGCAGCACGACACCCCGTCCGACGCCGACGCGTCGCCGTCGAAAACCCGGCGCAAGCATGCCATGCATGCGCTGCAGGATCTGGGCGAGGCATTGGTCGCGCTCGACCCGCGGCGCCTGAAGGAACTGGACCTGCCGGAGCGGCTGATGGACGCCGTCATTCAGGCCCGCGGCATTCGCGCTCATGAGGGCCGCCGCCGCCAGATCCAGTACATCGGCAAGCTGATGCGCAACGTCGACCCCGCGCCTGTTCAGGCTGCGCTCGAGAACTGGGCCAGGGGTCCCAGGGAGGAAAATGCCCGCTTCGCCGCCGTGGAACGCTGGCGGGATCGGCTGCTGGTCGAGCCGGCCGCGCTGAACGAGTTCGTGGGCGCGTATCCGCAGGCCGATCGTCGCCATCTGGAGTCCCTCATCCACGATGCGAATCTGGAGCGCACGCGCGGCGGTCCGCCACACCGCTATCGCGAGTTGTTCCGGCAACTGAAGGCCGCAGTGGCCATTGAGAAATGAGGAGAAATGAGGAGGAATGAGTTCCCATGCCTGACGCCCTGACCATCGGCCTGGTGTCAATTTCCGACCGCGCCTCCGCCGGCATTTATCAGGACAAGGGGCTGCCCGGGCTCAGCGAATGGCTGACGGCCGCGCTGAAATCGCCCTGGACCACGCTCACCCGTCTCATTCCCGACGAGCAGGCCGCCATCGAGCGCACGCTCATCGAACTGGTCGACGTCCAAGGCTGCCAGCTGGTGTTCACCACCGGTGGAACCGGCCCGGCGCCGCGCGACGTCACACCCGAGGCTACGCTCGCCGTCGCGCACAAGGTGATGCCCGGCTTCGGCGAGCAGATGCGCCAGGTCAGCCTGAAATACGTACCCACCGCGATCCTGTCACGCCAGGTCGGCGTGGTTCGCGGCCGCGCGCTGATCCTCAATCTTCCCGGCCAGCCCAAGGCGATCAAGGAAACGCTCGACGGCGTATTTCCCGCGGTACCGTACTGCGTCGACCTGATCGGCGGTCCCTACATCGAAACCCACGACGAAGTGTGTCGCGTGTTCCGGCCCAAAAGCGCGCTGCGCCCGCCGTCCTGACCGTTGATACGGGCAAATTGTTTACATGTCGTCGTTCCCGCGAACGCGGGGACCCAGTGTCGTTCCGAAGACGCTTGCCGATCAGGCAAAAGGCAAATTCGCTGGGTTCCCGCGTTCGCAGGAACGACGTGAGTTTTGCGGTAGGCAAAACGAATTTCGTTAAGTGCCGGCAGATCCGCTACTCTTCCATCAGCAATTCCGTGCGCGCCGCGGGCTCCTGCCGGTAGAACTGCGCGAATTGCTGGTACACGGACACATATTCGTGGCGCAGCAGCGCCGGGTCCACGAAAAATACTTCCGACAGAACCGCGAAGAATTCTGCCGGACTTTCGCCCGCATAGGGGTCGATGGCGGTGCGGTCGCCGCGCCGGACGCGCATCTGGAAATGCTCGTAGGCCGCCAACATGGTCTTCTTCCAAATGTGCGGGGGCATTTCCACGGGCAACGGCGGGCAGCCGTTGGCAACGCCGTTGCGCATGTCGAGCTTGTGCGCGAATTCATGGATGGCGAGATTCATGCCTGCTGTCGTCCAGTCGGAGCTCGCTTCGACGTCGGCCCACGACAACACCACCGGCCCGCCCTCGATCGCCTCGCCGGCCATCGGATCCTCGTTGCGATGCACGACGCCAGCCTCGTCCTCCCACTCCCAGCCGGGAACGAATTCGTCCGGATAGATGATGACGTTCTGCCACCCATCGTAGAACGAGATGTCGTGGTTCAGGATCAGCACGCAGGCTTGCAGCGCGATGACGACGCGCTGGCGCGGCGTCACCCGGTGGTTGCGCGCACCCACGATGTTCTTCCCGTCCAGGAACAGCACGACCTTCTCACGCAGGCGCTCGAGTTCCCAGTCGGTATAGATGGCAAGAAAGGGCAACGATTCCAGCGAGTCCCGCCACAGCGCCTCGGGAATCGCCTGGGACTTCAGGATGCGCTGCTGCCGCCAGCGCCGGAGGGTGCCAAACATGGCCTCGGCGCCGTGCTACGTCGACTCGCGCGGCGGTTCGTCGAGGTCGATCACCGGACCTACGTCGCCGGTCAGTAGCAGATCGGCGTCGGCTTCGGGAAGGGCCTCGACGTCGCGCAGCTTGCGCGCAATCGTCGTGCTCTTCCGGCCGGCATCGTCGAGCGTTCTGCCCACCTGGTCCAGCTTCTCCTTGGTCTTGGCGAGAATTTCTCCGAATTTGCCGAACTCCGTCTTGACCGCGCCCAGCACCCGCCAAACCTCGGTCGAGCGCTTTTCGATTGCCAGCGTGCGAAAGCCGAGCTGCAGGCTATTGAGCATCGCGGCGAGGTTCATCGGGCCCGCGAGCATCACCTTGAATTCGCGCTGCAGCGTGTCGGCCAGGCCCGCTCGCGACACGGCCTCCGCGTAGAGGCCCTCCGTCGGGATGAACAGGATCGCGAAGTCGGTCGTATGCGGCGGCTCGACATACTTGTCCCGGATCTTGCGCGCCTCCGTCTTGAAGAATGCCTCGAGCGCCTTGCGGCTCGCCTCGACAGCCCCGACGTCCGCGTGCTCGATCGCGTCCTGCAGCCGCTGAAAATCTTCAAGCGGGAACTTGGCGTCGATCGGCAGCCAGCATGGCGTGCCGTCCTCGGCGCGTCCCGGAAGCTTGACGGCGTATTCCACAACGTCACGGCTGCCAGGCCGCGTGGCGACGTTCTGCGCATACTGGCCCGGCGAAAGCATTTCCTCCAGCAACGCGCCCAGCTGCACCTCGCCCCAGCCGCCGCGGCTCTTGACGTTGGTCAGCACCCTCTTCAGGTCGCCCACGCCCGCCGCGAGTGTCTGCATTTCGCCCAGACCCCGGTGCACCTGTTCCAGGCGGTCCGACACGATCTTGAACGATTCGCCCAGGCGCTGCTCGAGCGTAGCCTGGAGTTTCTCATCGACGGTCGCGCGCATCTGCTCGAGCTTGGTGGCATTGTCGACGCGCAACGCTTCGAGGCGTTGCTCGACTGAAACGCGGACGGCATCGAGCCGTTGTTCGTTGGATTGCGTGAGCTTGGCCAACTGTTCGCCGAAGCCCTGCAGCTGCCGTTGTTGCAGCCCGGCCATGTCCGTGAGTTGCTGCTGCGTGGCTTCGCGAAACTTGCCGATCGCGCCCCCAACCTCATTGCGCAATCCCGCGGCCGTATTGGTTTGCTCGGTCCGCGCGTTGGCAAGGTCCTGTCTTATATCGGATTCGACATGCGCGACCTGCGCACTCAGGGCGTCGCCCCTGGCACGCGCGTCGGCGGCATCGCGGGCTATGGTGCGCGCCTCGTCGTCACGGCTTCTGGCCAGTGCCGCAACGCGCACCAGCCCGACGACTCCCAGCACGAGGAGAACGACGAGCAGCACCAGCAGGATGATCGGTAGCGTTTCGGCCATTGCTCTGCGAGTCTACTGGGTCAACGCAAGCGTGGCAAAGGTGGCCAGCCAGTGTTCACCCATGTAGTCTCCGTCCGCCAATCCTTCCATGGCGGCCTCGAGATGGACGACGAAGGACGTGCGGAGAATCGCCACACGTGGATCGGACCCGGACAACGCGGACGCGATCCCGCGCAAGCACCAGGCGCGCGAGAAATTCAATCCGTCGAGATGCACGATGAAAGGATCGGTGCGATCGGTGACCATGGCCGGCGTGAACAGTGTGGACGGTTCGCGCCGTGCGAGTCCCGGAAGAAACGCCGTCAGCCAAGCGGCAAACTCCGGCGACGGCAGCACGCGTCGCATCAATTCCGCTTCGAGCAACGCCGGAGAGAGGAAATCGGCACCCGAAGGTTCCCACGCGACCGGCGCATCGCGGTCGCCGCCGAACCACGTGCGGGCGCGTTCACTGCAGAGTGCGTCGAGCACCACATCGCCGGCAGCCCGCGCGTGGTCCAGCGCGAACAGTAGCCCGAACGCGCTGTTCGAATGAACTCCCGCACGCAACGGATAGTGCTGGCTGGGCAGGTAGTCGATGTAACGGCGGACGAACGCATCCGTCAGCGGTTTCAGCGTTGCCGACCAGCGGCGCGATTCGGCATCGGAGTCACGACGCAGTTCGGTGGCGAGTTCCAGCAGCCAAGCCCAGCCGTAGGTCCGCTCGAAACCGCGCGATTCCGGTCGCGCCAGGTATGCACATTCCGTCGCGATATTGGACGGTGTCAGGTGTTCGTCGAACAGGGCCTCGATGGCCTTGCGCTGCGGCAGGTCCGGAAAAATGCGTCGTGCTCGGGCCAGCAGCCAATGCATGTGCACGCACGAGTGCCAGTCGAAGCTGCCGTAGAACGCCGGATGCAGTTCGCGCGGGCGCAGCACATCGCCGGCCGCACGCATGACATGGTCCAGCTTGTTCGGAAATTCGCGGACGACGTTGGCCAGCGCGATGTCGGCGAACGCGGCGGCGCGTTCGGTTGTGAGGGTCGGGAAGGCGGACATATCGCGCGATTGAAGCGAGTCACATTGTTGCGGTCGCCGCCGCGGCGTCCGAATTGTCACACGTCCCGCACTGCCCATTGGGCGGAAGCTTGCGTCAATGTCGAGCTTCAGTAGCTCCATCGGCACTCAGGCCCAGGGCGCGGGCTAGCCGCGCAACGGTAAGGCCCTGTACCAGGATCGAGAAGACGACGACTGTGTAGGTGAGCATCAGGATCAGATTCCGCTCGGGACCGGGAGGCATCGACAGCGCAAGCGCGACCGAGATGCCGCCGCGCACGCCGCTCCAGGTAAGAAGCAGTCCCGAGCGCGGGGGCAAGCCGAACCAGCGGCGCCCCGCAGAGGTAGGCAAGCCCACCACCAGGTAGCGCGCCAGCAGGCACAGTGCAATGACGAGCGCCACGGCGACGGCTGATCCCGGCGGGAACTCGATCACCGCGAACTCGAGCCCGATCAGCACGAACAGAACGCCGTTGAGGATCTCGTCGACCATCTGCCAGAACACGTCCAGCCGCTCGCGGGTCTGCGTCGACATCGCGAACGCGCGGCCGGTGTTGCCGATCAGCAGCCCGATCGCGACCATCGCCAGCGGTCCCGATACGTGGAGCGCGTGCGCAAGCGCGTATCCACCGACGACGGTAGCCAGTGTGATCAGCACCTCGACCTGAGGATCGTCGATGGTCCGCAGCACCCGGTAAACGAAATACCCGACGCCGACGCCGAAAGCCACGCCGCCCAGCGCCTCGCGGGCGAACAGCGCGATCCCCGCGCCGAGCGTCGGCGCAACCCCGGTGTCCAGCATCTCGAGCAGCAGCGCGAACAGGACCACGCCCACGCCGTCGTTGACCAGCGATTCCCCGGCGATCGTGGCCTCGACGCTCTGCGGGACGTGGGCGGATTTGAGGACGCCGAGAACGGCGATCGGGTCGGTGGGTGAGATGAGCGCCCCGAACAGCAGGCAGTACACCAGGGGCACCCCAATGCCGAGTGCGCCGAAAAGGTACCAGCTGCCATAGCCGATGATCAGCGTCGACAGCGCCGTGCCAATCAGCGCGAGCGCGCCCACCTGCCAGGCTACCCGCCGCAACTGGTTGATGTCGACGTGCAGCGCGCCGGCGAAGAGCAGGAACGACAGCATGCCCTGCATCAGCACTTCGGTGAAATCGATCGATGTGAGCAGCGCGTATTCGTGCCCGCGCAGCGTCTGAAAGCCGAGCTTGTCGAGACCGATGATCGCGAGCGACAGCGCCAGCGCGATCGCCATGACGCCGATCGTCATCGGCCACTTCAGGTACCGGTGATTGATGTACGAGAACGCGGCGGTCAGCACCAGCAGAATGGCGACGATGTTGAGCATGGCTACCGTTTACTTTCCTTGATCGCCTCGTGGCGCCGCAAATGGTGCCATACCGCGCAGCAATTGGGAAAGACGGCACCGTGGACTGGAACGCGCGTGGACGTCCGGTCGACGCATCGACGCCATGCCCGGTACTCGCCCGACGTGCCGGTATGAGAATGGAAGCCGCCAGATGATGGAGGCCGTTGACACGCGTCCATAGGTTCCTTGGCGGGATGCCTACAACGTGACGTGTGGCAGTCGATCGCCCAAGAAGCTTCTTGTCGCTCTGTTTGTCGTCGTGTCAGCCATTGGTTTCAACTGCACCGCCGTCCCCGAAGGACGCTGGGACGAGCGCCCCTTCCGGTACGACCCGAAACTCCCGGCCATGGATGCCAGCCCTCCAGGACCACGATGAGCAAGGCTGGCGGCAGGCATGATGAAAGGCCGCATGGCATCGTCAAGTTCGCGATTGCTGCAGCTCATGCTGCACCTCGCAGCCGACGGTGAATCATGCGAGCCTGAGCAGCTGGGATTCGGTCGTTTGCGTCAGTGGCGGCCTTCGCAAGCACGGTTGTCGTTGGGATGCCTACTGCGTGCCGCGCCCCTAGTGTCCCGAGTTGTTAGTTCGTTGAAGGATCGTAGGGAGCCGTGCCGTCAACGTTCGAGCAAAAGTGGCGAAATTGGCGCCAGACGCGAAGCCAACCGCAGCCAGGTTGCGGTACCTGGCGAGGATTGGTGACAAAGTATGGCGTCGATTCTCGACATCCTTTGATCAACGAATTAGCAACTCGGGGCACTAAACTCCCGCATGCGAAC
>Ga0209048_10006211_pt1 | contig 11205 bp, 11 predicted proteins | sample FrelakmetCRP12CR_FD_187146 | JGI IMG/M metagenome (GOLD analysis project Ga0209048, IMG submission 187146) | Freshwater lake sediment microbial communities from the University of Notre Dame, USA, for methane emissions studies - CRP12 CR (SPAdes)... | ecosystem: Environmental > Aquatic >... | reverse complement strand
GAAAAAGGCTGCGCGAGATCGACGTCGAAAAAATAGCGGAATATTCCGCCCAGGACGCGGACATCACATTCAGGCTTTACGAAACTTTGAGCAAAAACCTCACCCAGCAGGGTCTTATGGAGCTCTGCGAAAAGATCGAATTTCCTCTTATCGGCGTCCTGGCAGGCATGGAGGCCTCGGGGGTTTCCCTGGACACGGGATATCTTGCGGATTTATCAAAGGAGATGGAGCGGGTTTTACAGAACCTGACTTCGGAAATCCACTCGCTAGCCGGCGAGAAATTCAACATAAATTCGACACAGCAGCTGAGCAAGATCCTTTTTGAAAAATTGAAAATCCCGGCGGGCAGGAAAACAAAGACAGGGTATTCAACCGATGTATGGGTGCTGGAGGAGATACGCAACCGACATCCGGTGGTCGAGCTTTTGCTGGGGTACAGGCAGCTCCAGAAGCTGAAATCCACATATGTGGACGCCCTGCCCGCCCTGATTAATCCGGATACGCACCGCCTGCACACATCTTTCAACCAGGCAGTCGCCCTCACCGGAAGGCTCTCCAGCAGCAATCCCAACCTGCAGAATATCCCGATCCGCACTGAAATCGGCAGAAGCATCAGGAAAGCCTTCATTCCGGGGAGTCCTGACATGATGATCCTCTCGGCAGACTATTCCCAGATCGAGCTGAGGGTCATGGCTCACGCATCCGGGGACGAAGGTTTGAAGGAAGCGTTTATAAACAGAGAGGACATACACACCACGACAGCATCCAAAGTTTTCTCTGTCAGGCAGGCCGAGGTAACCAAAGACATGCGCCGTAGGGCGAAGGAGATAAACTACGGGATTATGTACGGGATAGGCCCCTACGGGCTGGCCACGAGGCTGGACATATCCCAGGCTGAGGCAAAGGACATAATAACAAAATATTTCGAGCGCTTCCCTAAAGTAAACCAGTACATATCGGATACACTGTCAAAGGCGCGCCGTGACGGCTTTGTCACCACTCTCTTGGGCAGGAGGCGGTATTTTCCCGAGATAAACAGCCGTAATTTCAGCGTCAGGAGCAACGCGGAAAGGCAGGCAATAAACATGCCGATACAGGGAACCGCGGCAGACATGATCAAGCTCGCCATGGTAAACCTGAACGAGGCGATATTAAAAACCGGAGCCCGCATGCAGATGCTGCTCCAGGTTCACGACGAGCTGGTCTTTGAAGCCGCAAAGAGCGAGGTTGAGAAGGCTAAAATCCTGATCGAGGAGAAGATGAAAAACTCGCTGCCCCTGGCGGTGCCGGTGGAGGTCGAAGTCGGTGAGGGGAGAAACTGGCTTGAAGCTCATTAACGAAAAGGGTCTATATGGAAAAACTGATTGACGGCCGGGTAATGGGATCTGAATTCATGCAGTGGTCAAAAAGCCATGTGCACGTCAAATACAATCTTGCCTCAAGCGGCATTTCAAACTACCCACTCAGCGCCCTGCCGTGCAAGCTGGAGGATCTGGAGATTACTGGGGACAGCTTTTACGGTTACGACCCCCTCCTGCAGGCAATCTCGGAGCTGTGCGGCGTCTCAAAGGAACGGATTTTTTCGACAATCGGGACATCCCTTGCAAACCACATAGCCATGGCTGTCATGATCGCCCCCGGGGATGAGGTTCTGATAGAAAGCCCCACATACGAGCTCCTGATATCCACGGCACAGTATCTGGGAGCACGCATAAAGCGGTTTCCCAGGCATGCTCAAAACGGATTCCGGATAAGGACGGCCGATATCCAGGAGGCGATCACGCAGGCAACAAGGCTGGTGGTCATGACAAATCTTCACAATCCCAGCAGCGCCTACACGGACGAAGCCACCCTGGCGAGCATCGGCAAGATTGCCTCAAGCGTTGGGGCCCGCGTGCTTGTGGATGAGGTCTATCTCGATGCTGCTTTCGACATCCCCCACAGAACTTCAGCACACCTGGGCGGGGAATTCATAGTCACTAACAGCCTGACAAAGGTATACGGATTAAGCGGTTTGCGATGCGGATGGGTTCTGGCCGAACCGCAGCTCATTAATAGAATGTGGCGTCTTAATGACCTGTTCGAGGTTATCCCGGCACACCCGGCTGAAAGGTTGAGTACGATAGCATTGAACAATTTAGGCGAGCCCGCGGCCAGGGCACGCTCGATTTTGTCAGAGAACCACAAGGAATGCGCACGCTTCATCAAAGAACGTGAAGACCTGGAGCTGACTTACCACGGAGTCGGGACGGTGGTCTTTCCCAGGCTGAAAATGGGGAACGTGGATCGACTTTCTGGTGAGCTGCTGGAAAACTATGAAACCTCCATTGCCCCGGGCAGATTTTTCGGCATGCCTGAGCATTTCCGGATCGGGCTGGGAGTAGATCCTGCGATATTCAGGCAGGGTCTCAAGCACCTGGAGAAGGCACTGGGACGGACGGCTGGCGCTGCATGATTAGGTAATTTAAAGGAAAGCGGGATCTTTTTTCTATTTTTTGTGACTTTGCAGTGCACATGCAATCGAAAAAACCTCCCGGTGGGTGGAACAAGCCCGAGCAACTTGCACGGCTACGAGAGAGATACATCAGAATTCAGTCAAGGGGGCTCTGTGAGCACTAAACCTTCAGACTGTGACCTGGCCTGAAGGCGGCCGGGATCTGCGCCTGAATATAATACCAATACCGAACAATATCAGAACAACGGGCCAGTAAATGCTTACCGCCTCCCAGACTTCCGATCTGTATACATATCCGTAATCCGCAAGTATCAGAAACAAGCCCGTGAACCCCAGAAATGCAGCGGGTATCAGGAAAAACCAGTCTCTGAAATTATTGATGAACATCATTAAAAACGCCATGCCGAATATCAGGAAAGTGGCAGGGGGGAAAATATGCCCGCGCAGTTCCACGAAATCCGCACTCTGCATAAAAAAATAGAGTGAATACAAAAAGAGAACCGTCCCCCAGAATATCTTGCCCCGGGTGTTTTTAGAAAATCCGCCCACGACAGAGAATAGCCCCAGAAGCATCATGAGAGGCCAGAAAATTGTCGAGAATGCGATCTCCATGACATGAAGCCTGTCCAAGAGCAGAGCGCCGCCCAGTACAATCAAGAGCAGTCCAAACAGAAATGTCCTCCTAGTATTCCGTGCCATCGTGATCTCCTTACCCGGATGCTGTATTTGGTTTTTCCTGCGGCATGACAATGCCCAGAATTATATATAACAAGAGCCCCCATCCTAAGGAGGCAAGTATAAGAAAAACAAAAAGAATGCGTACGATCGTAGGGTCGACGTCAAAGTAGCGGGCTAAGCCGCTGCAGACACCAAAAAGCTTCCTGTCGGAGACGGAGCGGCTCAGTTCTCTGGCTCTGGGAGCCGCACCTTCGGCAGCAGAAGGCTGCCCGTTTGAACTCTTTTCGGCCCTCTTTGTCGTATGGATGTAAACGAAAAGGCCGCCCAAGAGGATTAGAAAGACCGGAAGCATAACTGTCCTGGAAAACCACCACCAGCTGAACTCGGCCAGCATCCCCAGATTTATCATCAATACGAAGACACCCACCAGGATGAGCATCACGCCGAAAAATCTCTTGCGGTCCGAACCGTTTGGCTTGCTCACGGCCGGCTGGGCTGCCCCTCCGATATGTTCCGGGTTGACAGGCATGATGATCATCGCCAGGATGTAAAGGAAAAATCCCGATCCTCCCATAAGTGTTATGAGAACCCATAAAAGGCGCACAATTGTGGGATCCACGCCGAAATATTCTGAGATCCCGCCGCAAATACCGTCAATTATGCGGTTTTGCCTGGATTTATAGAGCCTTCTGGGTGTATCTGAATTTGCCTGCATTGACCAGTCGCCGTTAGTTGTTGTTCCATTCTATCTTACGGATAATAGTGACAAAAAGTTGCAGACCCCTTTTATTACGGCAAAAAAAAGCCGGAAAGCTGAAAAGCTGACCGGCCGTTACATGCTGGGAGGGTGAATGCGTATATTAAACCTCCATTATCTCCTTTTCTTTCAAAACGACCAGATTATCCACATCCTTTATGAACTTATCTGTCATTTTCTGGACCTCCGCCTCCGCCCGCTTCCGTTCGTCTTCCGAAAAATGTTCGGCCTTCTCAGATTTCTTCAGATGCTCGATACCATCCCGCCTGATGTTCCTTATTGATATTTTCCCTTCCTCGGCAAATTTCTTGACCAGCTTGACAAGCTCCCTGCGGCGCTCCTCGTTTAAGGGGGGGATCGGAACCCGTATACCGCTGGCATCGGCGATCGGATTTAATCCCAGGTTGGCTGCAATGATGGCTTTCTCGATAGTAGATATCATGGTTTTGTCCCAGGGCTGCACTGATATTGTGTGCACGTCATGCACGCTCACATTAGAAACCTGGTTAAGCGACATATTCGAACCGTAATAGTCCACCTTCACCCCGTCCAAGAGGGCAGTTGTAGCCTTTCCCGTGCGTATCTTCACGAGCTCCTGCCGCACTACTTCAACTGCCTTGTGCATTTTATCTTCGGTGTTTTTTAAAATTTCCTTCGTCATGATCATCTTTCCTTGCTGGTAATCAGGATGAGATTTTCCAGATTTAGGCTATTTTACGGAAACCAGGGTACCCACCTTCTTGCCAGAAAGCAGGCGCTTGAGGTTGCCGGGAATATTCATGTTGAAAACTATGATCGGCATCTTGTTTTCTTCGCAAAGCGTGATTGAGGTTAAATCCATGACTTGCAGGTTTTTAGTCAGAACCTCACGGTAGGTGATTTCGCCGAACTTGAAGGCTTTTGGATTTTTTTCGGGATCACAATCGTATACGCCGTCCACCCGCGTCCCTTTGAGTATCACGTCTGCGTTAATTTCAATGGCCCGCAGGGCAGCTGCCGTATCGGTTGTAAAATACGCGTTGCCTGTCCCCGCTCCGAAAATTACAACGCGCCCTTTTTCAAGGTGCCTTATTGCACGCCTCCGTATGAACGGTTCGGCAATTTCCTCCATCTTGATGGAACTCAGAAGCCTGGTGAAGACGCCCTGGTGCTCCAGAGCGCTCTGAAGGGCCAGGCCGTTTATAATTGTGGCCAGCATGCCCATCTGGTCGCCCGTCACCTTGTCGACACCGTCCGATGAGTTTTCAACGCCCCGGTATATGTTGCCCCCTCCTATGACGATGCCGATTTCGATCCCTTTTTTCTCGACGGCGGCTATCTCCCTGGCATAACGTCCTATTACGGCTGGGTCGATTCCGAATTCCTTATCCCCCATGAGCGCTTCACCACTGAGCTTCAGCAGAATGCGCTTGTATCTCATTTTCAGACCTCTCCGAGATGGAACCGCTTGAAACGGCGGATCGAGATTTTTTCGCCGGTCTTCGCAGTCATGTCGAGAATAAGATCCTTTATGGTCTTCCCAGAATCCTTTATGAAAGTCTGTTCCAGCAGGCAGTAATCCTGGAAATATTTCTCAAGCTTTCCGGCTGCTATCCGCTCCACAACCTGCTCGGGCTTTTTTTCGTTCTTTGCCTGGGTGCGGTATATTTCCATTTCGTGATCCCTCACCTCCTGGGGAACGTCTTCCCTTGTCACGTACAGCGGATTCATGGCAGCGATCTGCATTGCTATGTCCCTGGAGAGCTGCTTGAAATCGTCGGTCTTGGCTACAAAATCGGTCTCGCAGTTCACCTCGACCATAGAACCGATACGCCCCCCGGCGTGGATATATGCCTCCACCAGACCCTGATTTGTGGCGCGGTCTGCGCGCTTTTCGGCCGTTGCGGCGCCCTTCTTCCTGAGATAATCTATAGCCTTCTCGATATTTCCGCCGGATTCGGAAAGCGCCTTCTTGCAGTCCATCATCCCGGCTCCGGTTTTCTCCCGCAGTAACTTGACCTGTTCAGAGGTAATTTCCATAATGTTTTTATTTGGGTAAAATTATTATTGCTGAGCTGATACTGTTTCTTGTTTCTCTTTTGCCATTTGGTCCATCCCTTCCAGCTGGGCAGATATCTTTTCAGAGCCCTCGAGGACGGCATCCGCTATGAATTTTGTAATGGTCTGAATTGATTTTATCGCATCGTCGTTGGCTGGTATCGGATAATCAACCAGGGCCGGATCGCAATTTGTGTCCACGATTGCAAAAACAGGGATGCCCAGTCTTTTGGCTTCATGCACCGCGATTTCTTCCTTTTTGATATCCACCACGAAAAGGGCTCCGGGCAGGCGGGTCATTTCCACGACGCCCGAAAGCACGTTCTGAAGTTTTTCCTTCTCGCGGTCCAGAACTAAGGCTTCTTTCTTCGTGATCTTGTCGTAAGTCCCGTCCGTTTCCATCTTTTCGATGTTGGTCAGTCGCTTTACGCTCTTCCTGATTGTCGTGAAATTAGTCAGCATCCCGCCCAGCCAGCGCTGTGAAACATAAAACTGCCCGCAGCGCTTCGCCTCCTCCTCAATCACCTGGCTGGCCTGTTTTTTTGTGCCAACAAAGAGGATGCGTTTCCCCTCCCCCACGGAATTGGAGATGGCTGCGCAGGCCCCTGCCAGCAGTTCCTGGGTTTTTTTCAGATCTATGATGTGTATGCCGTTCCTCTCCATGAAGATGAACGGTTTCATTTTGGGATTCCAGCGGCGGGTGAGGTGCCCGAAATGAGCACCTGCGTTGAGAAGGTCTGTCAATTCTACACGCGGCATTACGATTTGCTCCTATGTTAGTTTATTCTTCTACTTTCGTCATCTTCCCCCGGGGACATGCGCCGGTATTTTGCTCCGCCGCATGGCACTTCCGCAGGAATCGGAAAGTATGATTGGTTTAAAAAAGCTTTTTATCTCTTAGAGAACTGGAACCGTTTGCGGGCTTTCCGCTGGCCATATTTTTTTCTCTCGACCATGCGGGGATCCCGCGTCATCATGTCGCTCTGGCGGAGCTTGGTCTTATTCTCGACGTTCACTTCCACAAGGGCACGCGAGATGCCGAGCCTTATCGCCCCGGCCTGGCCTGTGAGCCCTCCCCCGTTCACGTTCGCGATGACATCGTATTTTCCGGTCATTTCAGTCGCGACAAAAGGGGCCAAAATTTCGTTCCGGAGGGTGTCTACCGGGAAATACTGCTCCAGTGTCCGTTTGTTTACCTTTATCTCGCCGGTGCCGGGTTTCAGTATTACACGTGCAACCGAGGTTTTTCGCCTTCCGACCGCCGTGATATTATGTCCGTGAGCTATCATGAATACTCCTTATAATTTCACTGCTTCGGGTTTCTGCGCAGCGTGGGGGTGGTTTGTTCCGCGGTATACCTTCAGCTTCTTTATCACCCGGACGCCCAGCCGGTTGTGGGGGATCATACCCTTCACGGCGTGCATGAACACACGTTCGGGATTGGTTTTCATCATTTCCTTATAAGATTCCACCGTGGCACCGCCGGGATAACCGGTATAGTGAAAATAAGTTTTAAGTTCGTTCCGCTTGGGTGCGATTTTCACTTTGTCGGCATTCACAACGACGACATAATCGCCGCAATCAGCATTTGGGGTGAATACAGGTTTGTGTTTCCCCCTGAGAATGTGGGCCACACGGCTTGCCACCCGCCCCAGCGTCTGTCCACCCGCATCGACGAGGTACCACTTCCTGTCAACTTCGCTTTTTGTGTACGAATGTGTCAATCTCTGAGCTAAGGCCACAATAAAATCCTTGAAATTTGTAAATATTGAGGGAAATCGGATCAAAACTCTACTAATTTAGTGAAATTTACAATCAGAGGCAAGAGAAAATATCTTTAATGTTTCCGCAGTAACACGTTTAAGTTTCCGCATCACAATTCAGCAAAAAGCTGATTGGTTTCCAAGGATGAATAATTTAACAGGTTGATCGCCTCAATTCAACTAAGCGTAAAGCCCGATAACAAGATTAAGCCGGTTAATTGTTCCATCTTCGACAGCATCATTTTCACGGGAGCAATTTGAAAGGCAGTAGAGACTTTGGGTTTTCGACGTGCCGCTCAGTTTTGATGGTATATTACCTATTTTATTCTGTTTCTTAAGCTCTTTCCTAATGATTCGGCATATTATTGGTACTCCCATTAATCTTCTCTCTTGATTCTCTTAATTATTTTACCTATTTTATAAATATTCTTTGGTTAAATACTAAATCTACGGCTTAAATCAGGTAACAGCATACATGTCGCTGCCTAGGCTTTACACAGCATTTTATGACCAACCGGTCTTCAGGTTTGATGAAGCACGGCAAAGGTTGAAGATCAAAGCACCCGCCTTAAGCGTCATGCTCCATGATCTCCAAAGACAGGAGTACATATTGAAAATCAAAAATGGATTGTATGCAATCAAGCCCCTAGAGAGAAAAGGCAAGAATTTTTCACCGAACAAATACCTGGTCGCCGCCGAACTTCAAAGGAAGCTGTATTTGAGCTATCACACAGCGCTTGAGCTTCACGGTGTAGCTCAGTCCTTGTATAATACCGTTTATGTCTCTGTTCCTCGGCAAAGCAAATCATTACAGTTTCAGGAAAATGACTACCAGTTTATCACAACATTCCATTCATTTGGCGTGGAAGAAATCAATGTGGAAAATGTACCGATACTCGTAACGGATAGGGAAAAAACAGTAATAGATGGATTGGCAAAGCTTAAGTACGTGGGAGGACTTGATGAGTATCTCAAGAGCGTTTCTTCTTTTCCCTCTGTAGATTCAGTGAAATTGCTTCGGTATCTCAGCCTTATTAATAAGAAGGTCTTGTATGCAAAAACCGGCTGGCTTATCTCTCGGTTCCTCAAGCAGTGGTCTGTCAATGAAAGTGTGTTGAGTAAGCTTCGTAAGCAACTGAGCGAAAGAACGTTCTATTTAGAGGAAACCAGTGGTAAAGCGAACTATCGATTCAACGAACAATGGAATTTGATGATTCCTGCAAATCTCGAAAGTAAGCTGGAGGAAACTCCACGGTGATCTCATCGGTCCAAGTAAAACAGATTGCTAACGAGCATCGGTTCAACACGGCAAACATCGAAAAGGTGTTGCGCTTGATCGACCTGCTCAGCGAAATCTATGCACATCCTTTTATGAAGGAGCGGTTTGTGCTCAAAGGCGGGACCGCTATCAATGTCTTTATCTTTGATGCGCCCAGACTGTCCGTGGATATTGATCTAAACTATGTCGGCTCGCCGCTGAAAGAGGTTATGCTCGAGGAACGAACGACCCTCAGAGAACACCTTGAACGCATCTTCAAGTTGCAACGCTATGAAAAAGATTTTACGGATAACTACGGCAGTGATCGGTATGATCTTTGGTATCAGAATATCAGCGGCAACAGGGAACGCGTTAAATTAGAGATCAACTATCTGCTAAGAGTTCCTTTGCTTAAACCAGTGGTTTCGCGAAAGCGGAGATTGTTTGGCAACGTTCCACTCCCAAGAGTAAGCATCGTAGCGCCGGAAGAACTCTTTGCCTCGAAGATCATGGCTCTTCTGACCCGCCATGCGGCCAGGGATCTTTATGATATCTATCGATTATCAACTGAGAAAGACTTTATTGTAGAGAAATCACGCCTGAAAACGTGTTTCATATTCTATGGTGTGATCAACCGGGAGGATTTCCGAAAAATTTCAGTCGAAGCCGTCGATTACATCACACCCCGAGAGATAAAAACAACATTGTATCCCCTTCTGCAACGTGAGCTGTCATTTAGCCTGGTGAAAAGTAAAATGAGGGTCAAGCAATTCTTAGAGCCGCTCTTCCGATTCAAGGAGAAAGAACATCAGTTCATCGATTCATTTTTCAAAGGTCAGTATCTGCCTGAATTGTTATTCAACTCCAAGCATTATTCGAAGGATTTACCTCACCACCCGATGGTGGAGTGGAAATTGAGTCACATCCAGAAAGATTCTGCTCGATGATATGTTATGAACGTATACTCCTCAAAAATCTAATTGTTTTCCTATGGCGGTTTCGAGGCTTTAAGCCATAAATGTGCAGTGTTTTCATCTCCTGCCCCTTAACCCTGAGACTCCCTTCCTCGGGTTTGATTGACCATTTCTCAGCTGTTTTTTCGGAAAATTGGAAAGCTCAGGAAAACATCAGAGGCTTCACAATTTCTTTCAAATCGGTTTTGTTCGGCTTAAATTGATTTTCACACCATTTTTCGTTTAATTCATTCAACCGCAGAATTTATTTTCGCCTCAAGGAGCATTGATTATGCATTTTCCAGAGTTCAAGTAGTCGGCAGATGTCCACACCACTAATGAGACAATACGCCCGGTTGAAAGCAAGATATCCGGAAGCGATACTCCTTTTCCGCCTGGGCGATTTCTACGAGACATTCGAAGAGGACGCAAAGACGGCCTCCAGGGTGCTTGGCATTACGCTCACAAGGCGCGGAAACGGCGGAGCCAGCGACACGCCCCTGGCCGGCTTCCCCCACCATGCCCTGGAATCCTACATGCCGAAGCTCCTGAAGGCTGGATACAAAGTTGCCGTGTGCGAACAGCTGGAAGACCCTAAGCTTGCCAAGGGGATCGTTAAACGGGACGTGATAGAGGTCGTGACCCCGGGAGTGGCATTTTCGGACAAAGTGCTGGATCAAAAGCAAAACAATTATCTTCTGGCAGTGGCTCTACCTTCCGGGATAGCCACGGGCGGGGACTCGGCTGGGTTAGCTTTCATAGATGTCACAACAGCTGAATTCAGCGTGGGCGAATTTCCCTTGAGGCAACTGGCCGAACAGGTCTCATCAATAGCCCCGTCTGAGATCCTCGTCCAAAAAAGGGACAGGGAAGCGATCAGCGGTATTCTGGAAGGGCGCTACGGCGGCATGTACACAGCCCTGGAGGACTGGATATTCAACTTTGACTATGCATACGACTCCCTGGTCAATCATTTCAAGACGCAGACTCTGAAGGGTTTCGGCATAGAAGAGATGCGCCAGGGCATCACTGCCGCCGGGGCGGTCATGAATTATCTCCAGGAAACCCAGAAGGCAAACCTGCCCCACATAAGAAAGATAACACCCTACAGCACCGGGGATTACATCATCCTGGATAATCCCACAAAGCGCAACCTGGAAATCACAAAATCCGTTGAGGGGAGGGACGAGGGAACGCTTTTCTGGGTAATCGACCGCACCAGGACGCCCATGGGCGGCAGGATGCTGAAAAGATGGGTCAATCTTCCGCTGCGTTCCGCTGAGGCGATCTCCGACAGGCTTCAG
>Ga0209048_10006210_pt1 | contig 11205 bp, 12 predicted proteins | sample FrelakmetCRP12CR_FD_187146 | JGI IMG/M metagenome (GOLD analysis project Ga0209048, IMG submission 187146) | Freshwater lake sediment microbial communities from the University of Notre Dame, USA, for methane emissions studies - CRP12 CR (SPAdes)... | ecosystem: Environmental > Aquatic >... | reverse complement strand
GAACATCGCCAGATCTATCCACAGCCCGGCTGGGTCGAGCATGATCCGGCCGAAATCTGGCGCAATGCGCAGCACGTAATGAAAGACGCTTTGAAGAAGGCGTCACTGTCGAAGTCCGACGTCGCCGCCATTGGCGTAACCAATCAGCGCGAAACGACCGTATTGTGGAGCCGCGCGACCGGCGAGCCGCTCTACAATGCGCTGGTTTGGATGGACACGCGCACGGATTCGCTTGCGGCTCAATTTGCGCAGGACGGCGGCAGGGATCGTCTCCGCGCCGTCACCGGCCTGCCGCTCGCGTCCTATTTCTCAGGGCTGAAGCTCGCCTGGCTGCTCGCTCAGGCGCCAAAGGCGCGCGCTATGGCCGAGGCTGGAGACGCGCTGTTTGGAACGATCGATTCCTGGCTCATCTGGAATCTGACAGGGGGTCCCAACGGCGGACGCCATGTGACGGACGCCACCAACGCCTCGCGCACGCAGTTGATGGATTTGAAAAGCCTGCAATGGGACGACTCTATTCTGCGCCTCTTCGGCATACCGCGCGCCTGCTTGCCCGAGATCCGCTCCTCCAGCGAAATCTATGGGCATTGCGCCGACGTTCTTTCCGGCGTTCCCATAGCCGGCGCGATCGGCGACCAGCAGGGCGCGCTTCTCGGCCAGGCCTGTTTGCGTCCGGGCGACGCGAAGAACACCTATGGCACCGGATGCTTCCTGCTTATGAATACCGGCGAAAGGCCGCATCTTTCCAAACAGGGCCTCATTACGACGCTCGCCTATAGGCTCGGCGACGCCAAACCCGCCTATGCGCTCGAAGGCTCCATCGCCATTGCCGGCGCGCTCGTTCAATGGCTGCGCGACAATCTGGGAATCATCCAGTCGAGCGGGGAGGTGGAGGCGCTTGCGGAAAGCGTTCGGGACAATGGCGACGTCTATTTCGTTCCGGCGTTTTCCGGGCTTTATGCGCCGCGCTGGCGCGAGGACGCGCGCGGCGTCATCGCGGGGCTCACGCGCTATACGACAAAAGCGCATATCGCCCGCGCCGCTTTGGAGGCCGCAGCCTTTCAGACCCGCGAAGTGCTCGCGGCGATGGCCGCGGATTCGGACGTCGATATTGCGGAACTGCGCGTCGACGGCGGCATGGCTGCGAATAATCTGCTGATGCAGTTTCAGTCCGACCTACTCGACGCGCCGGTCGTTCGTCCGCAGTGCATCGAAACCACTGCGCTCGGCGCCGCTTATGCTGCCGGGCTCGCCGTCGGCTATTGGAAAGATACGGACGACATCATCGCCAATTGGCGCGCCGAGCGGCGATTCACGCCCAAGATGGCGCAGGAGGAGCGCAGCCGCCTCGTCGCGTCATGGGATAAGGCGGTGGATCGTTCGCTCAATTGGAAATAAGCGCGGAGCTCTTGAAGCGTCGGCGTCCATCCCGCCCCGCGCGGTACTCGCCAGGAGAACAGCCATAGACCTGTTTGAACCTGCGACTGAAATGCGCCAGATCATTGAAGCCCCATCGAAAGGTGATTTCGCCGGTGGACAGGTCCGCCGCGGCCTGTGACGTCAGATCCCTGCGGCAGTTTTCCAGCCTGCGCCTCAACACATAACGCATAAGCGAGCTTCTTTCTTTTTTGAAGTGGTCGTTGATTTATGGTGACGACTACCGCGCGGCGCGCGCGCCGGTCGCTTTGCTCATCTCGGGCCGTCACCTCTGCATCACTTGCTCGCCGAGCTTCACAAGCGCATCGCGCAGGGCCTCATCTTCTACCCCGACGGTCGCCTTCTCCGCGCGTTCGCGGGCGGCGGGGTCCTGCGGCGCGATACGCGCGGGCTTCGGCGCGTCGCGCTGCAGGGGCTCTTGCACATAGGTGAGTTTTCCGATGCAACGCCAGCCGAGATGCGCATTCACGCGATCGATGATGGCGTCGCTCATATGTTGGATATCGAGGCCAAAGCCGGGTTCGACCCGCAACACCAGGGTGGCTGGATCGTCCGGTCTGTCCGGCGGGCGAGATTTGCCGCGCGGCGGCCATCGCAGACGCGCGGGCTGACACAGAACCGCGATCCTCGCGCCAACGATTGTCTCCCATTGCAGCAGGAGCGAGGATTCACCGAAGCCTTGCTTGGCGACAAGCGGATCGAGCGTGCGGTTGACGAATTCCGCCAGCGGTCGCGAAAATTTCTGGGCGGGGCGTCGCGCGTTTGGCGCCATCATGGTCAACTACCGCTCCCTTGCGGGGACGGCGCCTTTCCTTTTAACAAGCCTTCAGGATGGTAGCCCCTTCCCCGAGAATGCAAAAGCCCAGCGCCGCCAAACTCCTCGCCTGGTACGATGCGCATCGGCGCGACTTGCCCTGGCGGGCAGGGCCCGGAGAACGCGCCAATCCCTATGAGGTGTGGCTTTCGGAAATCATGCTGCAGCAGACGACTGTGGCCGCAGTCAAACCCTTTTTCACCTCTTTTCTCGCGAATTGGCCGACTGCCGCGCATTTGGCGTCTGCGCCTCTCGACGATGTGATGAAGGCTTGGGCCGGGCTTGGCTATTACGCCCGCGCGCGCAACCTTCACGCCTGCGCCCGGCTGATCGCCTCGACCTACGGCGGACGCTTTCCCGGACGCGAGCATGATTTGCTGCGTCTTCCGGGGGTCGGACCCTATACCGCAGCGGCCATTGCGGCGATCGCCTTTGGCGAAGCGACGGTCGCGATCGACGGAAACGTCGAGCGCGTCATGGCGCGGCTCTTCGCCATTTCGAAGCCGACAAAATCCGCGCGGGACGAAGTGCGAGCGAAAGCGCAGAGCTTTCTCTCTCTCGCTCGTCCCGGCGATTTCACGCAGGCTCTGATGGACCTTGGCGCGACGATTTGCACGCCGCGCGCGCCCGCGTGCGGGCGTTGCCCGCTTGCCGAATGCTGCGCGGCTCTAAACGGCGGCGCGCCCGAAGCTTTTCCGGTCAAGGCGCCGAAACGCCCAAAACACAGACGAAGGGGCGCGGCCTTCGTGCTTTTGTGCGGAGACGACGTCCTTCTTCGCAAACGCGCATCGAAGGGGCTGCTCGGCGGAATGAATGCTTTTCCCGCCTCGAATTTCGCCGAGGATTTCGATCCAAGCAACGCTCTCGCTTATGCTCCGCGTGAGGCGTGCTGGCGCGAGACGGGAGCAGTGAGCCATATTTTCACGCATTTTTCGCTCGAACTGACAGTCTATGTCGCGCGAATCATTCAGCCGGCTCCGATTGTGGAAAATTGCCGCTGGGCTCGCGCAGCTACGCTCGGTAAAGAAGGATTGCCGACGCTGATGCGAAAAGTCGCCGTCCGGGCGGGCTTGATGAGCGACTGACGCGGGATCGGCGCGAGAGGGTTTCATGGCGCGTCGCGGCTCCGCGATTGAGGTCGAGATAACTGAAGGAGCAATACGCGTGCGCAGCGCCGATCGTGTGCTCACCCTGCTGAACGCTTCGCCTCCCTGTGACGCCGAAGAAACCTGCGATTTTTTCGTCAGGCTCGATGAGATTGATTACTGGGACCCGCCCAATGAGGAGATTCCGATCGATATTGTCGAGCTACAAAAAATTCTCGAAGCGATCGAAGCGCAGGTCGAGAAGCACGGTCTGACGGTCGAATTCGAATAGTTCCGCCGTCCCGGTCACGGCCTTCAGACGTCACTCGCCCGTTTGCAGCAATGTTCCGGCGCGTCGCGCGCCGGCCAGCAAGCGCGAAAAAGCGAGGGCCGCAAGCGCGAAATAGATAAGCGACAGGGCAAAGCCCTGAGCCATCAGTTCTGGCCGGAAGCTATGGTCGATCAAAACGGCGCGCAGTCCCTCGAACACATAGGTCGGAGGCAGCGTCCAGCAAACGGCCTGCAGCCAGGAGGGAAGAACGGCGACCGGGTAGTAGACGCAGCCGAGCGGCTGAATGAGAAACATGATCGACCAGGCCAGATTCTCCGCGCCCAATCCGAAGCGCAGGATCATGCCCGAAACGAGCAATCCGACGCTCCAGGCGAAAAAGATCAGCACCGCGAAAAAGGCAGCCAGCGCGACGCCGAGCGACCAGAGATTGAATCCGAAAAAAAGGATCGCGAGGATCGTCACGGGAATCATGGCGACGCATAGTCTTATCAGGCTGATTGTCATCATCGCCGCGATGAATTCGGAAATCCGAAGCGGGCTCATGAAAAGATTGGCGACGTTCCGAGACCACATCTCTTCTAGGAAAGAAAAGGAAAATCCTTGTTGTCCGCGCAGGAGAATGTCCCAGAGCAGAACCGCACCGATCAGCGAACCGGCGGCCATGGCGGCGCTGCCCGACGCCGCTCCCCCCGCCGATGTGAGGTAGGTCTGGAGAAAACCCCAGGTGAGCAGCTGCACGGTCGGCCAGTACATCATCTCGAAGACGCGCGGCCAAGACGAGCGCAAGAGGTAATAGTAGCGCAGCACCATGGCGCCCATGCGCCGGAACGAAAAGCCGGCAAGACCGATCATGACGGTTCCTGCGCGTCCGGGTCGCGCCCCCGAGCGACATCAAGGAAGACTTCTTCAAGATTATCGCGGCCGTAGCGCATGAGCATTTCGTCGGGCGGAGCGTCGTCGACGACGCGTCCCTCTCTCAGGATCATGACCCGGTCGCAGAGGCGCTCCACCTCGGCCATGTTGTGCGAGGCCAGCAGAATGGCGCAATTGCGCTTGCGTCGATGATCTTCGATGTGGGCGCGAACCCAATCGGCCGTATCGGGATCAAGCGATGCGGTCGGCTCGTCGAGCAGCAGAAGTTCGGGATCATTGATCAGCGCCTTGGCGAGCGCGACGCGCGTCTTCTGGCCTGCGGAGAGCCGCCCGCTCGCGCGGTCGAGAAACTCCTCCAACGCGAGATCTTCGGCGAGTCTCGAGATTTTTCGTTCGACGTCATCGACGCCGTAGAGCATTCCGAAAACGCGCAAATTTTGTCGCACCGTGAGCCGGTGGGGCATATCGACATAAGGGCTTTCAAAATTCATGCGGCCCAAAACGCAGTGGCGTTCGCGCGCAATATCGCGGCCGAACACAAAAATTCTTCCGGCCGTCGGCTCGATCAGTCCCATGATCATGCCGATCGTCGTCGTCTTGCCGGCGCCATTGCCGCCAAGCAAACCCGTGACCGAACCTTTCTCGATGGAGAAGCTCAAGGGACCGACTGCAAAGGTCTCGCCATAGGATTTGGATAGACCCTGAACCGCGAGCGCGACCTCTGCGCCGGAGTGTGAAGAAGTCATCGGCCTCCCTAACCCTTACGCCGCAGTCTTCGCAAGCGCGATGCGTTTATTTTTGGCATGTCGGGCAGAAGAAGGTCGAGCGTCCGGATTGGACGATCCGCGCAATCTGTCCCTTGCACCTCGGTGTCGGGCAGGCGGCGCCTTCCCGGTCATAGACGCGGAACGAATGCTGGAAATAGCCGAGAGTTCCATCCGCCTGGCGGTGGTCGCGCAGGGTCGAGCCGCCCGCTGCGACAGCTTCGCACAGAACCTCCTTGATTGCAGCGGCGAGCCGCACGAGCGCGTCTGTGGACTTGCCCGATTTCGCCACAAGGCTTCCGGCGGCTCGCAGGGGCGAGATTCGAGCGCGGTGCAACGCCTCACAGGCATATATGTTTCCAAGGCCAGCGACGATGCGTTGGTCCAGCAGCGCGGCTTTGACCGGAGCTTTGCGCCGGGTGAAGGCTTTCGCGAGCGCCGCCGCGTGCAGATCGCGCGAGAGCGGCTCGATTCCGAGCCCGGCGAAAAGCGGATGAGTGGCGAGCGTCGCTTGCGGCTCCAGCAGCATGAAGCCGAAGCGGCGCGGGTCGTTGTAAATCACACGGGCGCCATTTGCGAAATGAAACACGACATGATCATGCGCGCCCGCGCCGCTGCGCTTCACGTGAAAAGCGCCTGGAGCATGGGAGCTTTTCTCTCCTTCGATCCTGAACGAACCGCTCATGCCAAGATGCATGACGAGCGCCTCGCCGCTGTCGAGCTTCGCGATCATATATTTAGCGCGGCGATACAGGGAGCGGGCGCGCCGTCCCTTGAGGCGCGCCGCGAAGCGAGGCGGAAAGGGAAATCGTAAATCCCCGCGGCGCAGCTCTACGCTCGCAATGGCCGAGGAAGTAAAGACGGGCTCGAGGCCGAGACGAACCGTTTCGACCTCCGGAAGTTCCGGCATGAAGGCTGGGCTTTCTGCGCAAACGGACCGGAGCAGGCGGAGACCGGACGAGACTCGTCCGCTTTTACCATAATCCGCCGCAAAATCGCGCCGTCGGCCTGGCGTTCGCCCATGCCTGGGGCTTGCTTATAGCCATTGGATCCGACGCAGGCTATGTATCGCTTCAGAAACGATCACCAACGCGAGCATTGAATGACGTCTTCCCGCTCCGAACGCGACTCCACGACGCATTTCGGCTTTTCCGAAGTGGGCCTGAGCGAGAAGCAGGGCCTTGTGGACAATGTGTTCCACAAGGTCGCGCGCCGCTATGACATTATGAACGACCTCATGTCCGGAGGCCTTCACCGGCTGTGGAAGGACGCCTTCGCGGCCAAGGTCAATACGCACAACCGCGCCGGGTTCCGCCATCTCGACGTCGCCGGAGGGACGGGAGACGTCGCCTTCCGCGTCGCTTCGAAAGCGGCAAGCGACGCCGGGATCGTGGTGCTGGACATTAACGGAGACATGTTGGAGGTCGGCCGCGATCGGGCTATCCAGCGCGGCGTCGAGGAGCGCGTGGAGTTCGTCCAGGGCAATGCGGAAGCGCTGCCCTTTCCGAGCGAGAGTTTCGACGTTTACACAATCGCCTTCGGCATTCGCAACGTGCCGCGCATTCAGACGGCTCTGGACGAGGCCTTTCGCGTTTTGCGTCCGGGCGGCCGGTTTTTATGTCTCGAGTTCTCGCAAGTCGCCGTGCCGGGGCTCGACAAGCTCTATGAGCTTTATTCTTTCAGCGTGATCCCGGCCATCGGGAAGATCGTCGCCGGCGATTCCGAGCCCTATCGTTATCTCGTCGAATCCATTCAGCGCTTTCCGCGCGCGGAAGATTTCGAACGCATGATTCGAAAGGCCGGCTTCCGGCGCACAGGTTTCGAAAGGCTTACGGGCGGCGTGGTCGCAATCCATTCCGGGTGGAAGCCCTAGGTAACGTATCGAAGCCTCTTTTCCATCGAACAATGGCGGTCGGCTGGTGCTTTTCGGCGTTGGGCATTCGTTTCGGCTACTGCGCGCAGGATATATTCTCGCGCGGGAAGGCGTATTGTCGAATGTCGACGTTTCGGAGCTTCCGCCCCTTGTGCAACTCGCCGCTAGAATAGGCCGGCTGATTGCGCGCAAGGACGTCGAGAGCGTGCCAAAAGCGCTGGTGCGCGCCTTTGCGCTCATCGGTCCCTCTTATGTGAAGCTCGGACAATTTCTGGCGACGCGTCCAGATGTGGTCGGAGGCGAGATCGCCGATGCGCTCACGGCGCTACAGGACCGCATGGAGCCCTTTGATCGCGTCGTGGCCGTCGCCATCGTCGAACGCGCGCTTGGCAAAAGAATCGACGAATTGTTTCTCTCTTTTGGCGAACCGGTTGCAGCCGCCTCGGTCGCGCAGGTGCATATCGCACAAGTGCGCTATGCAAGGGGGGAGCGCAAAGTCGCGGTGAAAGTGCTGCGCCCAGGCATAGAGCGGTTGTTCCAGCGCGACCTGCGCGACATGTATGTCATCGCGCGGGCGGCGGAGCGCTTCTCCGCAGAGGCGCGGCGGTTGCGGCTCGTCGAAGTGGCGGACACGCTCGCTCGCACGGTGAAACTCGAAACAGATTTCCGACTGGAGGCCGCGGCGGCGTCCGAATTTCGCGACAATGTGAAGAACGATCCGGATATGCATGCGCCGCGCGTCGATTGGGACCGCACGGCGCGCGAGGTGCTGACGCTCGAATGGATCGATGGCGTTCCCTTGTCCGACGTTGCGCGCGTCGAGCGCGAGGGCCACAATCTCAAGGACGTCGGCAGAAACGTGCTGCAGTCCTTTCTTCGTCATGCGATGCGCGACGGTTTTTTCCACGCCGACATGCATCAGGGGAATCTGTTTGTCGATAAAGCGGGGCGGCTCGTCGCTATCGACTTCGGCATTATGGGCCGACTCGGCCTCAAGGAGAGACGCTTCCTCGCCGAAATTCTTTATGGCTTCATCACGCGCGATTACAGGCGCGTCGCCGAGGTGCATTTCGAAGCCGGTTACGTGCCGCCGGTTCACTCGGTGGAGGAATTCTCTCAGGCGTTGCGCGCGATCGGCGAGCCGCTGCATACGAAAAACGCAACGGACATTTCCATGGCGCGGCTTCTTGGCCTTCTGTTTGAAGTCACCGCTCTGTTCGACATGCGGACGCGCACCGAACTGGTGCTTCTGCAAAAGACGATGGTCGTCGCCGAGGGCGTCGCGCGATCGCTCGATCCAAAGCTCGACATATGGAAGACCTGCGATCCTGTGGTGCGCGGATGGATCGAGGACAATCTCGGTCCGAAGGCGAAAGTCGAGGACGCGGGCCGCAATGTCGTTGAGCTTGCAAAGCTCGCCACTCATTTGCCCAAGGTTCTGAGCGAGGCGGAAATCGCCATCGCGCATATTGCGAGATCGGCGGCGCGCGGTTTCGATCTGTCGCCCGAGTCGCTCGAAGCGCTGGCTCAGGCGCGAAGACGCTCAGATCGCTGGTTCATGGCGGCGCTCGCCATGGCGCTCCTTGTCATATTTCTTTTGCTGAGGCGCTGACGGCTGAGGTTCGATCTTTTTTCTGCGTTCGCGCGATCAAATATGCGCAGACAATGTATGAACGGAGCGGCCGCATGAAACGTATACATCACCCATTCGCCGCCGCGGTATTTTTGGCCCTCGTTGCTTCATGGTCGGCTTTCGCGCTCGATCCTGCGCCCGCCAAAAAGCCCGTCGATGACCAAACCGCCGCGCACGGACTGCCCGCCGATGTCGTGACGACGCACTCCATGTCGCTCGGCGGCAGCAAGATGAATTTCACTGCGCGCGCCGGCGCCATTCATTTGCGCGATGCGCAGAGCGGCGCTCTGCAGGCGGACGTCGCATTCGTCTCCTACGAGCGCGCCGATGCAAATTCCGAAACGCGTCCGGTCGCTTTCGTCTTTAATGGGGGACCAGGCGCAGCTTCCGCCTGGCTCGGCCTTGGGGCCTTGTCGCCATGGCGCCTCAAGCTCGCCGATCCGCTTTCGCCGTCGGCGCTGCCGCTCGTGACGGACAATTTCGAAAGCTGGCTTCCGTTTGTGGATCTCGTTCTGATCGATCCGCCCGGCGTGGGTTTCAGCAAAATCGTCGGCGAAGGCGACGAACCCCGCAAACGCTTCTATTCCATGCAGGGAGACGCCGAGGCGATGGCGGTCGTCGTTCGCGAGTGGCTGAGCGCGCGCCATCGCCTTGCTTCGCCGAAATATATCGTTGGCGAAAGCTATGGCGGAATCCGCGCGATCAAGCTGCTTCATGCGCTGCGCGAACGCGAGAGCATCGGCGTCAGTGGACTTGTTCTTGTCTCGCCCGTGCTCGACTTCGCCTATATCGATCCGTCGCGCAGTCTGCTGACGCTCGCTGCGCTTTTGCCTTCGTACGCGGCCGTCGCGCGCGGCGCCAAGGATGACGCAGCCCTCGCCGACGTCGAAGCCTATGCGGCGGGCGATTATTTACGCGACCTCCTGAAAGGCGTGAAGGATGCGCAGGTCATGTCGCGGCTAAGCGATAAGGTCTCGCAGTTCACCGGGCTCGATCGCGATTTGACCGCGCGCCTGGGAGGGCGGATCGACGTCAAGACTTTCACGCGCGAACGTCGGCGCTCCGCAAAGGAAGTGCTCAGCGCCTATGACGGAGACATTGCAGGATTTGACCCCTCGCCCTTCTCTCGGGACAGCGAATGGGCCGATCCGGTGCTCGACGCCTTGCGCCCGGTTTTCGGTTCCGCAATGTCGCGGCTGACGGTCGAAAAACTGCAATGGCCGATTGGCGAAGCGCGGTACGAAATCATCAACGATCGCGTCGCGCGGGAATGGGATTACGGCCGGCACGGCAGAAGTAGCGTAGAGGTCGTGTCCGACTTGCGTGAGGCGCTTGCGCTCGATCCGCGGCTAAGAGTTCTCGTGGCGCATGGCGTGGCGGATCTCGTCACGCCCTATTTCGCGACGAAATTGTTGCTCGACCAAATCCCGGCCTTCGGAGAACAATCCCGCACGCGGCTTGTCGTGCTGCCCGGCGGACATATGCCTTACTTGCAGGACGAATCGCGCCGCTTGCTGCGCGACGCGGCGCGCGGCGAAATCGAAGGCAAGTAATCAATAACGACTCCGTCCGTGGTGCTTGGCTTTGCCGCCCGCGTTCGCAAACTCGCGCTTGCACCCGGGGCTCAGCTGGCTTGCATGCGCGCGAAGACAAGCGGCCACATCCTCCTTCACCGGAATCTGCGCCTCGCAAAAACGATAGGCGTCGTCGGTGCAAGCGGAGGACGATGCGCTCTGCGCGAGGGCCGGCGCCGACCAGAAAGCGCCGAACAACATGGAAAACCAGAAAAACCTTCGCATCATTCCGCTCCCTTTCAGCCATGCGGCGGGTCGCCGCCAATCGCCAAAACCATAGGCCCTCCGCGCGGCTTCGCCATTCGACGGATGGGGAGACGGTTAATGCGCCCGCCGGAGCCCATCCGAGCCTCTATCCAATATGATACGACAGCGGCGAAAGTGAAGTTTCTAGAAGCGGCTTACGCAGCCTACATACCGCGCCCCAATAAGAAGGAGCCGCCTCCAATACTCGCCGGCTCGCCGTTCGAGTTTCAATTCGGCGCTCGCTATTGGTACAGCTCGGGAAATTATCAGAAGGATCTGTAAGATCCCTTCGCCACCGCCGTGAAGGCTTCGCGCCTCACCTATGGCGACATCGCCGGACATTCCGCCGAGCTTTTCTTCCGCGCCGATCACGAGAGCGGGCTCTTCCTGAAAGGCTTTATCGGCGGCGGCGCGCTTCCGAGCGGTAAAATGAACGACGAGGATTTCCCGCCGGGCATCTTCCCCTATAGCAACACGCTTCACGCGCAGAGCGGCGGATCGCTGAAATATGCGTCGATCGACCTGGGCTACAATGTTTTCTCGGGCATTTTGCCCAGCGGAAGTTTCCAGATCGGACCCTTCGTCGGCTATCACCATCTTCACGAACGTATGAA
>Ga0209048_10006209_pt1 | contig 11206 bp, 4 predicted proteins | sample FrelakmetCRP12CR_FD_187146 | JGI IMG/M metagenome (GOLD analysis project Ga0209048, IMG submission 187146) | Freshwater lake sediment microbial communities from the University of Notre Dame, USA, for methane emissions studies - CRP12 CR (SPAdes)... | ecosystem: Environmental > Aquatic >... | reverse complement strand
GCTCGCCGGGCTGGTTCCCGACGAGGCGACGGCAGCGCGCGTGGCCGGCATCGAGAGCCGGATCGACGCCCGGGATGCCGCGGTCCGCGAGGCCCGCACCCGCCACCAGCAGGACAACTTCGCCCGGCTGCAGGCGCTGTGCGACGAGGCGGAGAAGCTCGCTCAGAGTGAGCATCTCACCCTGCGTGACGCGGAGCGTGCGCTGCGGGACATCAGGGCGGCGCTCGATGCGCCGGGCCCGTTGCCCTCGCGCGTGGATCAGCAGGCCATCGTCGCCCGCCTCAAGGCCGTGCAGTCCCTCCTCTTCCCGCGCGTGCAGGATCTGCGCGAAGCGGATGGGTGGGAGCGGTGGGCGAATGCCGGCGTGCAGGAGGCGCTCATCACCCGCCTCGAGGCGCTGCGCGAGCAGACCGACGCCGCCGTCCTGGCCCGCCAGCTGCGCCTCGTCCAGGACGAGTGGCACAAGGTGCGGGCGGTGCCGCGCGAGAAGGGCCGCGAGCTGTGGCAGCGCTACAAGATCATCGAAGGCGAGCTGCGCCTGCGGTGCGAGTCGTTCTTCCAGCAACTGGCCACCGAGCGGGTCGAGAACCTCCGCAACAAGGAAGCGCTGTGCGCGCAGGTGGAGGCGTTGGCGGACTCGACCGACTGGATCCGCACGGCCGAGACCATCAAGTCGCTCCAGGCCCAGTGGAAGACCATCGGGCCGGTCACGCCCGGCCACGAGAAGGCCGTGTGGGAGCGGTTTCGCGCCGCCTGCGACCGGTTCTTCACCCGGCGCAAGAACGACCTGACCGAGCGCAAGACGGTGTGGATGGCGAACCTGAAGAAGAAGGAGGCCATCTGCGAGCAGGTCGAGGCGCTCATCGAGAGCAGTGACTGGGATCACGCGCTCGCCGAGGTCAAGCGGATCCAGGCGGAGTGGCGCCAGGTCGGCCCCGTGAAGCGCAACCGATCGGAGCCGCTGCTGGCCAGGTTCCACACGGCGTGCGAGAAGTTCTTCGATCGCTACGCCCGCCGGAACGACCACGAGCTCGCGCAGCAGCTCGCTGTCCGCGAGCAGATTTGCGCCGATCTCGAGGGCGTGATCGCCCCGCCGGACGGTGCCGACGCCGAACCCCCCGACGCGCTCGCGAAGAAGGTGCTCGGGCTGAAGCGCCAGTGGGATCAGGCCCCTGCCGTGACGCGGGCGCAGGCCGAGCCCCTCGTGGACCGGTTCACGAAGGCCATGAACGCCGTCATCGACGCGCACGCGGACGCGTTCAAGGGCACCGAACTGGATCCTGAGGCGACGCGAAAGCGGATGGAACAGCTCTGCGTGGTCGTCGAGGGCGTCGCGGGCGAGGAAAAGGCCTCCGAACAGATGTCGCCGGCGGCCATTCTGGCCACGCAACTGCGGGAAGCGCTGGCCGCCAACACGATCGGCGGCCGGGCCGACGACGAGGCGCGGTGGCGGAACGGGGCAGACGAGGTCCGGAAGGCGCAGGCCGCGTGGCGCCGCCTGGGGCCGATCCCCGAATCCGTCGGCCGCGAGCTCGACGCGAGGTTCCAGCGGGCCTGCACCCGCTTCTTCAAGCAGCTCGACCAGCACCGCCGGCCGCCGGCCGCACCCCGGCGCTGAGGCCCGACGGGTTCGCGCGTGAAGCCTCAGACCCGCGTCCGCACCGAGATCCCCGACGAGGTCAAGTGGGACCTGTCGCCCATCTTCGCCACCTGGGGCGCGTGGCAGGAGGCGCACGGCCGCCTCGAGTCGCACATCGAGGCGTTCGCCGCCCGCCGCGGTTCGCTCGCCGCCGGTCCCGACGCGCTGCTCGCGGCGTTCCGGGCCATGGACGAGCTGGGTCAGCTGGCGTACGCGGTGTGGTACTACCCGTCGCTGGCGCACGACGAGGACCAGCGGAACAACGAGGTGGGCGCCCGGCGCCAGATGGTGCAGATCCTCATGGCCCGGTGGCAGCAAGCGACCTCCTGGTTCAATCCTGAACTCCTGGCCGTGCCGCTCGAGTCGGTCCGCGCGTGGATGGACGCCAGCCCGGCGCTCGCTGTTTACCGCTTCGCGATCGAGAATCTCTACCGGCTGGAGGAGCACGTCCTCGACGAGAAGGGCGAGCGCCTGATGTCGCTCGTCGCCCGGTTCGACGCGGCGCCCTCGGATGCGTACGAGGCGCTCTCCACGGCGGACGCGCGGTTCCCCACGATCACCCTCAGCGACGGGCGGCAGGTCACGGTCTCGTACGGCGAGTTCCGGTCGATTCTCGAGACGGCGCGCCGGCAGTCGGATCGGGCGGCGGCGTTCGGCGCGTACCTGGGGACCTTCGAGGCCGCGCGCAACACCTGCGCGGCGCTGTACAACGGCATCTGCCAGCGCGACTGGTTCGCGGCGCAGGCCCGCGGCTACACCACGACGCTCGACGCCGCGCTGCACGTGCACAACATCCCGTCATCCGTCGTGGAGACGCTCATCGCCGTGACGCGCGCGCACGCGTCGTCGCTCCAGCGATATCACCGGCTGCGCAGGCGGGCCCTCGGTCTCGAGCGGTACTGCCTCTACGACATGCAGGTGCCCATCGTCGACGCGGAACGGGCGTACGGGTACGACGAGGCCCGGGACTGGGTCGAGGCGTCGGTCGCCCCGCTCGGTGACACGTACCGGCAGCGCGTCCGGGCGAGCTTCGAGAACCGCAGCATCGACGTCTACGAGAACGAGGGCAAGCGCAGCGGCGCGTACTCCGCGCCGGTGTACGGCGTGCACCCGTACATGCTGCTCAATCACAACGACACGCTGGACGCCGTGTTCACCCTGGCCCACGAGATGGGCCACAACCTGCACACCGTGCTCGCGCACGCGCATCAGCCGTTCATCTATTCGGACTACACGATCTTCGTGGCCGAGGTGCCGTCGACGCTCGGCGAGGCGCTGCTGCTCGACCACCTGCTGGCCCGGCGCACGGACCCGCGCGAACGAATCGTGCTGCTCGAGCACGCCATCGAGAGCATGGCCGGCACGTTCTTCTCGCAGGTCCTCTTCGCCGACTACGAGTTGCAGGCGCACCGGCTGGCGGAGCAGGATCAGCCGATCACCGCCGAGATCCTGAGCGGCCTGTACGGCCGGCTCCTCGACGAGTACTACGGCGACAGCCTGGACGAGACGCCGCTGGCGCACCTGACGTGGGCGCGCGTGCCGCACTTCTACTCGACGCCCTACTACGTGTACCAATACGCCACGTGCTTCGCGTCAGCCGCGACGCTGGCGGAACAGATCTTGACCGGCGATGCCGGGTCTCGCGCCGCGGCCGTCGAGCGGTACCTGGATCTGCTCAAGTCCGGCGGCAGCGACTATCCGATGAACCAGTTGGAGCGTGCAGGCATCGACCTTCGCCAGCCCGGCACCGTCGAGGCGGTCATTGTTCGCTTCGACAGTCTCGTGAGCCGCCTCGAAGGCGAACTGGCCGCACTTGGAGCGCTCGGTCAGGGCGGCGGCGGGGCGGCACCCGCCGGCGGCAAATGACTGCCCGGGGCCGGTTCGCGGCGTGCGCCGGCGCTTCGGCGCTGGCGTGCCTGTTGACCGCCCCCTTCGCATGGGGCCAGCCTCCCGGTCCCTCGCAACCGGCCGGCGCGCTCTCGAGCCTGTCCGTGCCCGGAGGGACAGCCGCCCTCGCGCGGCTCGCCGGCCTCGACGACACCCGGCCTCGCGGACTCGTGCTGCTCCACGTGATCCGCATCGTGCACGAGTCGCCGACGGGTTCCGATCCGGCACGGGACCTGCGCCTCGAGCGCCTGCGTGAATACCTCACCACGGTCGCTGCCTTCCTGCGTGCCAGCCAGGCGCTCCCCGGCGGGCGGATGAGCGCAGCCCTCGCCCGGTCGCGGGATGGGCGGCACGCGCTCGAGGATCTGGCCAGGGCCGCAGGCGGCGGCCTGGAGGAGGAGCGCGGCGTCCACCGACTCGTGTCCCGCGACGATGAGGGATCGCGGCGTCGGCGGCAGCTGCTCGAAGCGGCCGGTCTCGATCTCGCCGCGATGGTCCAGGCGTTCAACGCCGGCGCTACGGTGACCGTCGCGCTGCCGTCTGACGATGTGCCGCTCCCGCTCGGGTTGCAGGCGTGGCGGCGACTCGTCGAGCCGGCCCCGGATCAGTCGGGGAGCCTCCTGGCGGACCTGCTCGGCAATCGCCGCGCATCGCTCCTCTACTACGGGCTCATGAGCCTGGACGGGCCGACCCGCGCGTACTTCGGCGCGTCCCCGACGCTGCTCGGCAAGCTCATGGACGGGAACCGGCCGGCCATCCTGGCGTCGCTCGGACGGAGCATTCGCGTGCGTGGCGGGCAGATCGATGTCCCGGGAGGGCCGGCAGCGGCCGCGGCGTGGGAGGGGCTCCTCTCCAGGCGAGTCGGTGAACCCGAGTCCTTCATCCTGGAGCTCCTGGACCGCGACGGCGGACGGGCCGCGCTGCTCTACGATCTCGTCGATCATCTCGACGCGGCCCGGCAGGCGTTCGTGCTCGGCCTGCGGACCGGGGATCGCGGCGTGCTGACCGACCGTCTCCGTGCGCTTCTCGCCGCATGCGGCCCGTCGCTCACCAGTTGGGATCCGGAGACCCGTCCGTTCAGGCGCGTGCTGTTCGACCCTGTGCACCTGCTCGCGGTGACGTCCGTCCTGCCGACGGGCGGTCTCCCTGCGCCCGCGGGCCGCCGGTTCTGGAGCGCGGTGTTCTCCGGCGCGGACGTGCCGGACGAGCCCGAACGGCTGCTCAACGGCGGCGATCCGGACAGCAGCGTTGACGCCGTGTGGCTGGTCGAGCGGGTGTGTGTCGACAACGCGTTCAGGCGTCAGCAGCTGTTCAGGGTGTGGCTGTTCGGCCAGCGGGCATTCAGCGGAATGGCCCCCGCCGCCCTGCCGCAGGCGCTGGTGGCGCTCAGGGGGTTCACCCGCTTCCCGATGCTCCTGCTCACGCTCGAGCGCATGGGGATCAGCGACCCCGACACCTGTGCGCGGGCCGTCCGCCACGCGCAGCGGCTGGGCACGATTGCCGACCGCGAGGCCGCGGGCACCGCGATGCGCCAGTTCCAGGGCGCGCTGGCCATTCTCGAGCGGTTCCGGTTCAGCCGGACCGTTTCCGCGGAGGTGGCGCTCCGGCTTGTCCGATCCCTTACTGCGATCCCTGTCTCGGAGAGCGGCGAATACCTGGGCGGACTCGGGGTGTGGCTCGATACGCAGGTGCTGCCCGCGCTGGTGCCGGTTTCGGAACACGACGCGCTGAAGGCCGCGACGTTCGTGTCCGCCGAGGCAACGCTGCTCGCGGCGATGGCCGGCGTGTCGGCCGGGGCCGCCCTGCCCGAGGTGGAGTGGGAGGGGCTTCGCTACCGCGTCGATGTCGCGTCGGCCGAGTTCGCCCGGTTGTCGAGGGTCCGGCAGAAACAGGGCGGGTACGGCCTCGATCCCGTCCTGGAACTCTGCCGGGGCGTCAGACGGCTCGGCACGACCAACGCACCGGCGGTAAATGTGCCGGCGCTGGCGGCGGCGCTTGCCTCGAGCGTGACCGGCCTGCTCGATCAGCCCGCGTCATCGGCCGGAGGCGACAGCGCCAGTGCCGACCTGCGCGATCTCCTCGGCGAGGCCGCCCGCGACCTTCGCAAGGTCCGGACGCCCAAAGACTCCGCCAACCTCACCCGTGTCTACCACCCGCTTCAGCGGGCGTCCGATCTGCTGCTTGCCGGCGTGCTGAGTGCCATCGCGTACGCGCCTCACCTCGGCGACCCCGACGGACCGGAGCTGCTGGCCGGCGACCCCGCCGGCCGTCATAGTTTCGGGTTCGAGGAGCGCATCCCGGAGATTCGGGTCTTCATTCCCTGGCGCATGCCCCAGCGCGCGCTCGGTGTCGCCGGCGGCTGGCGTGCGACCGGGTCGGTGCTCGGCCTGGACGTTGGCTTTGCCGCGATCGGACTGCGTCGGCTTGCCGTGGACAGCCTGCCGCCGCCTCCGGCCGGGAACGAGATCGATCGGGCGGCGGTCGCTTCGGCGGTCGCGTTGAGCAGTCCCTTCGCCATGTCCGATGCGGAACGGGACACCTTGGCCGACGCGATCCGGCGGGGCCGTGCGCGCCTCACCGGGCTGTCGGCCCATCCGTCTGCCTTGCCGGGCCTGGTCCGCGCGGCCCGCGTCAACGAATGGTGGCGGGAGGTCATCACGTGGGCACAAGAACGCGAACCCGACCGGGTGCCCGAGTACTTCTCGCTGGCCGACCTCGAGCGAATCGGTGAGGAGGAAACGGTCCCATCGGCTCCCCCCGACGCGTGGGGCGCGGCATGGCTGGACACGCAGGGATGCGTCTGCCTCCGCTATCCCGCGCCGGGCCTCCGGGAGACCCTTGCCGGGCGCATGGGAACGGCGCTGGTGACCGAGCAGTTCACCGACCTGCCGCTCCGCGTGGCCGAGGTGCTCGCCGACTTGGGCCTGCCCGCAGTGCTGGCGCGGTCCGTCATGGCGATGGCCGCCCAGGACGTGCTCGACGCCTACCGTCCGGCGTATATTGATGACTGGACCGCGCTCGGGGCTGCGGTGCGCCATGTGCCCGACGTCCGTTTCGTCGACTACATTGCCGCGCTGACGTCAGGTGGACCGCTGGTCCCCGAGGACCAGGAGCGTCCCGCCGATGTCAAACGGTAGCGTGCCACGAATCCAGCCGCTGCTGCGCGTCGCCGTGGCCTGCGTCTCGTGCCTGGCGCTGGCCGCGCAGGCGCCTCCCGTCACGCTTATCTTCACGTCGCCTGACGACGGCGGGTACGCGAGCGGTCCTATGCCGATCCGGATCCGCGTCGAACCCGCGGGCACGGCCGTGTCGAGCGTGAGCCTGTTCGCGGACGGCCGGCTGGTGTGCACGCTCGATCATCCGCCGTACGAGTGCCAGTGGGATGCCGGCCCGAACGTCGTGGAACATGTCGTGCGGGCCGTGGCGACCTTGGCGGATGGCCGGCGCGTGGCCCAGAGCATCCGCACCAAGGGCGTGTCGTACGCCGAGAAGGTGGACGTGGACGTGGTGCAGGTCACCGCCACGGTTACCGACAATTCCGGCCACTTCGTGCGGGGGCTCACGCGCCAGGATTTCCGTCTCTACGAGGACGGGGCGCCCCAGGCGCTGACGACGTTCATCTCGGAGAACGTCCCGCTGGAGCTCATCGTGGCCGTCGATGTCAGCGGCAGCATGACCGACGCGATGCCGAAGGTGAAGGAATCCGTGAAACGGTTCCTGTCCGCCATCCGGCCGACCGACCGGGTCACGGTCCTGGGCTTCAACGACAGCGTCTTCACCCTGGCGCGCCCGACCGCCGACCTGGCGGCGCGCCTCAAGGCGATCGACCGCCTCGCCCCGTGGGGCGGCACCGCGCTGTACGACGTCATCGTCCAGGCCTTCGATCTGCTCGGCCGCCAGACCGGCCGCCGCGCGCTGGTCGTGTTCACCGACGGCGAAGACCTCAACAGCCGCGTGCCCATCGAGGTGGCAGAGCGGCGGCTGGAGTCGAGCGATGCGGTGCTCTATCCCATCGGCCAGGGACGGGCGCCTCGGCTCGCGAGCCTCAAGACGATTCTCGAGCGGCTCGCGCGCAAGAGCGGCGGGCGGGCGTTCTTCGGCGACAGTGTCGACAAGCTCGACGCCGCGTTCGCCGACATCCTCGAGGAACTGTCGAACCAGTACCTGATTGGCTACGTGCCGAACGACCTGAAGCGGGACGGGCGGTGGCGCACCCTCCGGGTCGAGGTCCCCGGGAAGGACGTCCGCGTGCGCGCGCGGCAGGGTTACCGCGCGGTCGCGAAGTAGACGGAGAGCGGGGGAGCAGCGATGAGGCTGTGGGCGGGTCTGGTGTGCATCGTGACCCTGGGTGCGAGCCTGGCCGGGCGGCAGGGCCCGCCGTCCCTGGCGCAGGGCCAGAAGCCGCCGGCCTTCAAGTCCGGCGTGGATCTCATAGCCGTCGACGTCAACGTTGTCGACCGCACCGGACAGCCCGTGGCCGCGTTGGCGGCCGAGCAGTTCGAGGTGTCCGTCGATGGCAAGCCGAGGCGCGTGGCGTCGGCGACGTTCCTCGACTACGCGTCGGCCGCGGCTGAGCCTCCACGAGCGCCGATTGCCGGACAGCCGCTGCGCCTCGATCGCAGCTTCAGCTCGAATGAACGCGAGGAGGCCGAGGCGGCGACGCCCGGGCGCGTGCTCGTGCTCGCGATCGATCAGCTGAGCTTCGCACCGGGCTCCGGCCGGGCAGCCATCGAGAGCGCAAGGAAGTTCCTCGACCGGCTCCGGCCGTCCGACCGCGTCGGCCTCGTCGCGTATCCCAATCCGGGGCCGAACGTGGCGCCGACCGTCGACCACCCGTTCGTCCGGGAGGCGCTCGGCCGCGTCATCGGCATGGCCGACACGATTCAAGCGGTGCATCCGTACCTCAGCATGTCGGAAGCCCTGGCGATGGACCGCGGCGACTCCGCCATCCGCCAGCAGGTGCTCGACCGTGAATGCGCCAGCGAGAGGGGCGCCTCGGAACCCGGGATGTACTCGGGCGTCGAGGCATGCATCCGGCGCGTCGATATGGCGGCGCCGCAGATCGTGTCGCAGCTCGAGGTACAGGCGAGGCGAAGCGTCAACGGGCTCCAGTCGGCCGTCGACGCGATCGCCGGGATTGCCGGGCCGAAGACGCTGGTCGTGATCAGCGCCGGCCTCGTCCCGTGGGGCGCGCCCCACCTCGATGTGCAGGGCGAGATTCAGGGGGTGGCGAGCACGGCCGCGTCGGCCAACATCCGCATCTACGTGCTGCACGTCGCGACGAGCGTGATCGAGGCGTTCTCCGCGGAGCGAAGTCAGTTGCCCGCCACGCCGTTCCAGGACGAGGCGCAGCTGGCGTCTGGGCTGCAGATGCTGGCAGGCATGAGCGCAGGATCGCTCTTCACCGCGGCCGCTGGCGCGGACTTCGCCTTCGACCGCATCGCGAAGGAAACCTCCGCCGCCTACGTGCTGGGGATTGAGCCCGAGGCGGCCGATCGGGACGGCAAGGCTCACAAGATCCAGGTGCGGGTCCGCGTGCCCAACACCACCGTGCGCAGCCGCGCGTCGTTCATCGTGCCCGCGGCTGAACGGACGCCCGCGACGCCCGACGAGGCGTTGGCCGCAGCCCTCAAGCCGGGCCGGCTGGCGCGGGACCTGCCGATCCGGTTCTCGGCGCAGACGCTTCGGGATCCCACCGGCGGCCAGATGCGCGTCGTCTTGTCGGCCAACATCGGGCGGGGCGTCGCGGGGCCCGCCGAGCTGCGCGTCGGGTTTGCGATCAGCGACCAGGCCGGGCGCCAGCTGGGCAAGTCCGTGGACCGCATGCGCCTTCAGCCCAGGGGCACGGGAGCCGACGCGTCGTGGTCCTACCTGAATTCGCTGGTGCTGCGGCCGGGCTTCTACACGATCCGGCTGGCGGCCGTCGGTGCCGACGGCAAGCTGGGAAGCGTCGAATACGGCGTCGACGCGAGGCTCGCGACCGGCGAAGGCGCGGCGCTCAGCGACGTGCTGATCCTCGATCCCCTGCGCCCGGCCAATCAGGCCGTCGCGACCGCCGTGGACGGGCGTGTCACCGGACCGGACATCGAGCTGTACCACGAAACGTATCCCGTGAAGGGCCGGACCGTGTCGGCGGTGGCGTTCGACATCGTCGATCAACCGGATGGCCCGCCGATTGTCGGCGTCCGCGCCAAGCCGGTGTCGGCCGAAGGAGGGCGGCGCTTCACGGCGGCGGCGGGCGTCGACGTCCGGCTGCTGCCGCCGGGGGATTACGTCGTCGTGGCGACGGCGTTCGACGGCGACAAGAGGCTGGGGCGGGCCAGCCGCGCGTTCAAGCTCGAGCCTCCTCCGACTTCCACGGCCGCAGGAGGGCCGCGGGCGACCTTCAGCGTGGCTGAGACGGGCGGCCTGGTCCGCGCCTTCGGCCGGCAGGATGCCATGAGCGCTGACGCGCTGCAGTACTTCCTCGCCCGGCTGCACGAGAAGGACGGGGCGGAAAGCGAGCCCTTGTCAGCCGCCGCCGGCGCGGTGCGCGGCGGGAAGTTCGACGAGGCCATCGCGGCGCTCGCCGGCGCGGGATCGGACCGGCTGTCGGTGCCGTTCCTGAAGGGGCTCGCGCTCCTCGGAAAAGGCGAGCTCGAGCCTGCGGCCGCGCAGTTCCGGGAAGCCCTGCGCGCGGATTCCGAGTTCCTGCCCGCTGCGTTCTACCTCGGCGCGTGCTACGCCGCCGGCGGGCGCGACCGCGAGGCGGCCGGCGCCTGGCAAACCTCGCTGGTCTCCGAGAGCGAGGCGCGGATCGTGTTCGACGTGCTGGCCGACGCTCTGCTTCGCCTCGAAGACGGCGAGCAGGCCGAGTCGATCCTCCGCGAGGCTCTCGGCCGATGGCCCGACGACGACAGCTTCGTGCCCAGGCTGGCGGCGGCGCAGGCGATGCAGCAGCGGCGCGCGGAGGCCATCGACACGCTCGAGCCCTACCTTGATCGCCATCCCGGAGACGCGAGTCCGTGGTTCCTGGCGATGCGGATTCTCTACGACGCCCACGCCGCCGGAGGCGTCGTCAAGGACCAGAACGGAGATGGGGCGCGCGCGGCCCGGTACGCGGCGGCGTACAAGGCTGCCGCGGGGCCCAGGCTGGCGCTGGTCGACCGCTGGGCGGCGTTCGTGCAGAAGGGCCGGGCCGGGCGCTAGCCGCCGCCGCGCGATCGACGCCTCGCGCGGTCTCCCCGGGGCCGGCCGCGTTGCAGGCTTCCCGGCCGCCAAGGTACAATTGCGGCATTGCGTAGTCGCGAATAAGCGTCAAGAAACCCGCCCGCGCCTGGACTGCGCGGGTGTGAGGGAGAAGCATTCATGAGCGTGGCAGCGGAGCGCGTGCACGCGTACGACGCGGCAAAAAAAGCCGGCCGTGCGCCGTTCAAGGTGGCGGATCTGGCCCTGGCGGAGTGGGGCCGGAAGGAGATCAGGCTGGCCGAGCAGGAGATGCCGGGGCTGATGGCGGTCCGGGCCCGATATGCCGGGAAGCAGCCCCTGGCCGGCGCGAGGATCATGGGCAGCCTGCACATGACCATCCAGACGGCGGTCCTCATCGAGACGCTGGCGGATCTCGGCGCCGACATCCGATGGGCGTCCTGCAACATCTTCTCGACCCAGGACCACGCGGCGGCGGCCGTCGTGGTGGGCCGG